>ENA-UPSY01000237-UPSY01000237.1-human-gut-metagenome-genome-assembly--contig:-NODE-237-length-66580-cov-18.603777_pt1 | contig 66580 bp, 59 predicted proteins | sample MGYA00250044_ERZ773365 | MGnify/ENA primary metagenome ERZ773365 (study PRJEB29103, sample SAMN06111932) | human gut metagenome | biome: human gut; feature: ankylosing spondylitis patient; material... | reverse complement strand
GAAGCATTTTATGGAATCCCTGCTGTGTTGATTGCAGAGTGTAAAAGTCGGATTGATAAGGGACTGATGACGGATGTTCTTGATGAATTTGACCATGTACTTGGCAGCAGGAGCGTTTTTTGAAACAACAGAGGCGATTAAGATGAAGTTTGGAATGAGGACACCGAGTATAAAGAAATCAATAAAGGCAAGGACGACAGGAAAAGGCCAAGCGAGCTGTTGAGAAAGCTTTAATTCCAGGGTACGGAAAAAAGGTGCAGGCAATCGTGAATGCAGCAGTATACCTATATTGATGTTATATTTTTGGGACCATTATTCTCGTTTATTGGAAGCGTGATTTCTATTATCACACGAAAGACTCGAAAAATACATCCTGCGCTATGGATATCAGGGATTATTAGTTGCATGCTTGGTTTTATTGTATGTATGTTTGTTTTTAGTATGTTGATAGGAGGTTTGATTTGTGGACTATATATGGATTGGAATTAGAGCATTCACATATGTAATAATTTTTACTCTTATAAAAATTATCGTTCCTAAATTGTTAGGAAATGTAAAATATAAAAAGGATGAGATGGGAAGAACCTATTTCTCTAAGAAAAAGATTTCTTATTTTCTTTTCGTGATTGCAGTGTTTTTTACAGTGTTATTATCTTTTTTGAGTACTATTCCATCAAATGTTAGTGGGGAAGCAAAGATTTACTTAAATGTTGGTATAGTTATTTTTTGTTTATTATGGTATATTTTAAGCATAATGTTTGATGTCTGGTATATTCATTTGGAGCCAACTCAAATAATATATAGAAATTACTTGGGTGCAAAAAAAGTAATAAAAGCAAGTGATATTTATTATTTTGAAAGAAACTCAAATGGCTCGTTAATTATAGTATGTTCTGATAGGAAAGGAAGGGAATGGATATGAACGAAGAATATGGGCTAACTCCTTATGAAACAAGGGAAATCCTGTTTTATAAAACCGATAATGGTGAAGTTCGGGTTGAAATCCTTTTATATCAGGAAAACTTGTGGCTGACGCAGGCAAAGATGGCAGAATTATTTGAAGTGCAAAAGGCGGCTATTTCAAAACATTTGAAAAATATTTTTACATCCGGCGAATTGCAGGAAGAAGCAGTTGTTTCCAAAATGGAAACAACTGCGGCAGACGGCAAGCGGTACAATACAAGCTATTACAATCTGGATGCCATTATTGCTGTCGGATACCGTGTTAATTCTAAAAAGGCTACGATGTTCCGCATTTGGGCAAATCGAGTATTAAAAGAATTTATTATTAAAGGCTATGTGATCAAATCACTTAATCTTTTACTATTTCCTTCCGTTCTACCGATTATCCTTGCTTCATCAATATAATGTATTTCCTTTTCTGATAGTCCATCATAATAATCCATTACACACACCACCTTACATAGATTCACTTTCCTCACACAGTACTCCAACAATGCGTCCTATGCAACTTTACATTTCGACTAAGAAATCCATAAGTTCATTATAGAAATTCCATTTTCTCTTAATGACAATTGTTTTGGTTTTTTCTCTTTTTTTAAAATCTTTGGTCAAGTTACTAAACTCAAGATAATTAATTGTCACTTCGCTATCCCCATTTTTATTTTTAGAAATATTTGTAACAGACAAAATCTTCCAAATATCCTTATGTCCTGGTAGATTTTCAATGTCATACTCATTCTTAATTCTGCTACTGTAAAATGCCAAATCAGCTTCGCCATTCCGCGATAATATTTCACCTAATATAGGATGCCCTTTTCTTGAAAGGAATACAGAAGCTGTTTCTTCCTGATTTAAATACCTAAACCGATATAAATTTCCTCTGCAGGAATCATAAATATACTTCCACTCATTCCGTTCTCTCGGATCAAAAATAACGTTAGTTTTCCTTTTTTTCTCTAGTGCTTTTTTAGCTTTATATTCTTCCAGTTTTTTCTTCATATCAGGGCTTGTCTGTCGTGAATATAAAGGACTGACTGACATTTTTTCTACAGCATCACTAAAAGCTGCTGTATAGTTGGGGTGCATTTTAGCGCAACGTTCCACAATATTGTCTTCACCATCTATGATAACTCCCCTGTAATATTCACATTGATAATCTTCATGCCAAATTTTTTCAGCCTCAGGTCTGAAAACCCGACTTTTTCCATCCATCGCCAGTTCTCCTTCAACTTTCGATTTGTTACTCACATACCAGATCTTTTGTCGAATTATTTTATGATAGCCATTAAAAGCACCTTCTCTTGTGGTTATGAGTTAATTATAAAACACCAATTTACAACTTTTTTCATAAAAAAAATTGTACAGGGCTTTCTGATGTATAATGAATTTGCACAAAAACATTAAAAAGGAAAGTGAACCTGTACGACAAAGACATTATACAATGAAAACTCATTAATTGGTAGACTTCATAAATATTTTCTAGCATATTTTGAAACTGTTTCTGTTTCTACGGCAGAAACATTATTTTTACTGGTACTTTCAATACTCGCATTGTGATCTCATTGGAAATGCCAGAGCAGATTCTGCGTCTTTTTTTGTAGTTTTATTGCAATAAAGAACAAAGATTCGATGCGCGAGGGCAGACTTTGGGACTCGTAAAATGCTAAGCTATAGCCATCATAAGAAACAAGCATTTAATTTACGAAAAACAGGAGGATAGGACAAAATGGAAAAATTTATTTACTGGATAAAGAGGACACTGCATCATTCAAAACACTGCAACAGCTTATGTATGCTGTGCAAATATTATGATGAATGTAAAATCGACGGACCGGTATAATAGCAGGAGGACACGACAATGAAAGAAATGTATTTTACAATAGCAGGATGCAACCATTATTACGGAAGTGACTTCATGGAAAAAGGCATGAAGGTCAAGCTTGTCAAGGAGCCGGACAATGAGTATGACAACGAAGCAATACAGGTAAAGATAAAAGGATTTGGCAAGGTGGGCTACGTAGCCAACAGCCCATACACCGTGAAGGGTGAGTCAATGAGTGCAGGCAGACTGTATGACAAAATCGGTGGTAAGGCAAAAGGAAAGATTGTGTTTGTGACAGACGGCGGAGTCATTTGCAAAGTAATCAGAGATGGTAAGGATAAGACGGTGATGATAGAGGAAGACAAAGTAAATGATGAAGATCAGTTAGGTTTTAAAATATAGTTTTTTTCAATGCTTAATGGTATAATAAACTCATGATGAACAAAAACAAAACCTTGGAATATTACAACAAAAATGCAGATAATTTTGCAAAAACAACGATAGATGTAAACTTTTACGAGACACAGAAGCATTTTCAAGAACTGTTGCCGGAGCACGGATATATATTGGATTTTGGCTGTGGTTCAGGAAGAGATACAAAATATTTTTTGGAACAGGGCTTTTATGTTGATGCTACAGACGGCTCAGAGGAAATGTGTCATATCGCAAGCAATTACACAGGAATACAAGTCAGAAGGCTGCTTTTTGAAGAGCTTGATGAGAACAAAAAATATGATGGCATATGGGCCTGCTCGTCAATACTTCATCTTCCTAAGAATGAACTTAAAGCCGTGTTTATGAAAATGTTTAAAGCATTAAAGGAAGACAGCATAATCTACACATCCTTTAAGTATGGTGATTTTGAGGGCGAGAGAAATGGCCGCTATTTTACAGATTTCACGGAAAAGACATTTGAAAAGTTTGTTGGTGAAATAGATAATCTGCAAGTGAAGGAAGAGTGGATTACAGGCGATGTAAGACCGGGGCGGGGAGAAGAAAAATGGCTGAACGTAATACTGCAGAAGAATTAGATGATGTATATGAAATAAAATATTCGACAGATGCAATGACCGGAGGCGCGGATAAGAGAATGTATCTGTACTTTCAGCTAGCAGACAGTATAAAAAAGGCTGACAGTGTGGATATTATTGTTTCGTTCCTGATGGAATCAGGCGTGAAAATGCTGCTCGGTGAGCTTGATAATGCACTAAAACGTGGTGCAAAAATCAGGATTTTGACAGGAAACTATCTTGGCATTACGCAGCCATCAGCACTGTATCTCATAAAGCATAAGCTTGGTGACCAGATCGATTTGCGCTTTTATAATGAGAAAAACCGTTCATTTCATCCAAAATCATATATGTTTCATTACAAGGATTACAGTGAGCTATACATTGGTTCCTCTAATATTTCAAGAAGTGCACTGACATCCGGTATCGAGTGGAATTACAGATTCAGCAATAAAACAGATCCGATTAATTATGAGAAGTTTTACAATACTTTTGTAGACTTATTCGAAAATCATTCCATAGTAATAGACGATGAAGAACTGAAAAAATATTCAAAGAACTGGCACCGTCCGGCAGTATCAAAGGACTTGGACAGATACGATTTGAAGGACGATAAAGAGACATCAAATCAGATACCACTATTTGAGCCGAGAGGCGCGCAGATAGAGGCTTTGTGTGCGCTTGAAAATACGAGAGCGGAGGGCGCAAGGAGAGCATTGGTTCAGGCTGCAACCGGTGTCGGAAAAACATATCTTGCGGCGTTTGATTCAAAAAATTATGAGAGAGTTTTGTTTGTTGCACACCGCGAGGAAATATTAAAGCAGGCTGCAGAATCATTTAAAAATGTACGTGATTCAGATGATTACGGATTCTTTAACGGAGATAGTAAATGCACTGAAAAGTCGGTGATTTTTGCGTCAGTAGCGACTCTTGGCAGAGTGGAATATCTGAATGAAAATTACTTTGCACCGGATTATTTTACATATGTTGTGATTGATGAATTCCACCATGCTGTTAATGAACAGTATCAGAGAATTGTTGATTATTTTAAGCCAAAATTTCTACTGGGACTCACCGCGACTCCGGAGAGAATGGACGGAAAAAATATCTATGAAATCTGCGATTACAATGTGCCATATGAGATTTCGCTAAAGGAAGCAATCAACAAAGGAATGCTTGTGCCGTTTCATTATTATGGAATCTTTGATGAAACAGATTATTCAAAGCTGCATATAGTAAGAGGCAGATATGATGAAAAGGAATTAAATGAAACCTATATAGGCAACGTTCGCAGATATGAGCTGATTTACAAATATTATTGTAAATACGGCTCAAGGCAGGCGCTTGGTTTCTGCTGTTCAAGGGAGCATGCAAGGGAGATGGCAAAAGAATTTTCAAAAAGGGGAATACCATCTGTAGCAGTGTTCAGCGATGCAAGCGGCGAATACACAGAGGATAGAAATGTAGCTATTAGGCAGCTTAAGCAGGGCAAAATCAGAGTGATTTTTTCAGTGGATATGTTTAATGAAGGTGTGGATATCACATCAGTTGATATGGTAATGTTCCTCAGGCCTACGGAATCTCCGATAGTTTTTCTCCAGCAGCTTGGAAGAGGACTCCGTAAATGCAGAGGAAAAGAGTTTCTGACTGTGCTTGATTTTATCGGCAATTATGAGAAGGCGGGCAGAGTGCGTTTTCTTCTGTCAGACAGGAGTAATCAGCATGCAGGTGTGTATAATCCGTCAGATACATCAGCTTTTCCGGATGATTGTCTGGTAGATTTTGATATGAAGCTGATTGATCTTTTTGCGGAAATGGACAGAAAACATTTAAAGCTTAAAGACCAGATAATTAATGAATATTTCAGGGTTAAGGAGCTTCTCGGAAGGCGCCCGGACAGAATGGATTTTTTCACATATATGGATGATGGAATTTATGAAATAGCCATTGCTCATTCAAAGGATAATCCATTTAAGAAATATCTCGAATTTCTTAAAGAACTGGAAGAGCTTAATCAGGATGAAGAGGTTTTTTACAAAGGAATAGGAAGAGAATTTATCAGTCTGCTTGAAAATACAAGCATGTCAAAGGTGTATAAAATGCCGGTGCTTATGGCTTTTTATAATCATGGAAATGTCTTGATGGAGGTGTCGGAAGAGCAGCTGCTTTCAAGCTGGAAGGAGTTCTTTTCAACCGGAACCAACTGGAAAGATCTCGATAAAAATATGACTATTCAAAAATACAATTCCATATCGGATAAGGAACATTTAAAGAAGATTCTATCGATGCCGGTACATTTCCTTTTGGAGTCGGGAAAGGGATTTTTTGTGAAAAAAGATGGTGTGGCAATCGGGCTTAGAGAAGAGCTGAGACCGCTAATTGATAATCCGGTAATGGTTTGTCAGATGAAGGATGTGATTGATTATAGGGCTATGGACTATTATCAGAGGAGATATAGGCAGTCACAGGAAGAGGGAGAATTATAATGTAAACTTATGAAGCAGTTAGGGGGATGAAATCATATGGCTCAAAGAACAGTGGCATTATGTGATGGAAAATTTATAGGAATTGAATCAATTTATACCGTCATAGATGGTAAACAAATTAATATTCCGGACAAACTTGAACAGCTTCGAGCAAAAAGCCGTAATAATGAGTTGTTCTGTCCTTGTGGCTGTGGAGCAAATCTTGTACTGGTGGCAGGTGAACGAAATTTAAGAGAACAGCATTTTAGAATAAAAGAGGGCTTTGATGGTATATGTCAGATGCCCGTTGAAGGAATTAATTCAATTGATTCAAAGATTGCTCTAAAATGTTGGCTGGAGGATAAACTGCATACAGATGATATTGAAAGCAGGGTTCCTATAAGAACTGTATCTGAGTCTGAAAGAAAATATGAATTTACATTTCTGTCAGCGAAAAAGAAGGTAGCTTTATCTTTTTGCAATGAATACCGTAATTTATCTGATGATAAATTTACTATTCTTGAACAGCATAGCAATGGTAATTCAATTATTTATGTTGCGTCAGGGGATAAATCCGAAACAAATGGACAGTACCCGGAAGGGTTAATGAAAATTCAGAAGAGACAGGGCTATTGCCTGCTTTTAAATGTAGATGGAGCTGATTATTCAAAGGCTGAGTTGACAGTTGTATATTATGAAAAAAATGCTGATGGAGTATGGGAAAAAGTCAATATAGCAAGAGATAAATTAAGTGAATTTGACATATCTGATTCATCACAGGTAATGTATCATAAGCATTCGCTGTCTGATATGTTAAAGGAAAAACAACTGGAGTTTAATAAGCATAAGCAGGCAATTATTTATCAGCGTGAGTTGGATAAGATACATGCTGAAGAAGCCTGGAGAGCTGACGAGGAACGAAGAAAACAGGCTAGAATAAAAGCTGAAAAAGATAGAAAGGCAGAACTTGAGCGTAGAGAAAAAGAAAGAATAGAGCAGGAAAAAATTGCTGCTGAGAAAAAAGAACAAGCCCGAATGGAACAAGAAAGAGTTGAGGTTGAAAAAAGACAGAAGAGACAGGAATTCCTAAAAGTCATAAATAGTGGTGATTGTCCGGAAGATAGGGTTTTAACTGATGAAGGAGGACGCAGATGGGTACTGTGCGAGTTCTGTGGAAAATTTGCTCCGGCAAGTGCATTTGCTTCATATGGTGGTTTCGGAAAATTAAATAAAGGGAAGTGCTATGAATGCTCAAGAAATCCGAATATAAATACAGAAGTAAATGTCTCAGAGGAAAAAGCAAGACAAAAGCAAAGATATGATCCTAATATATGTCCTGAATGTGGTGGACGTTTGCGATTAATACAAGGTCCTTTTGGTAAATTTATGGGATGCGAGAATTATCCTACGTGTAAATTTAATAGAAGAGTAAGAAAAAAATAGGAACGTTAGAGTTCGAACTGTGCGTATTGTTTTGTATAGAGGGAAAATTAAATGGCTGATTCGAATGTACAAATTGAAGAAGTATATAAAAGAGTACCATTTTTCCCAACTAATTGGAACACTCTATAACAGAGAGATAACTTTAAATTTGTGATATAATAATTGACATTACAGAGAGAAAAAGAGGAAATAATGAAATTAATTACTTTGACATGTCCAAAATGTGGAGCTCAAATGGAAGTTAATCCTGAGCTCGAAGCAATAATATGTAATTACTGTGGAAATAAAATGTTGATAGATAGAGAAGTTGTTGAACAAAAAATTACTGGTGGCTTTGAATTTGGATATCAACAGGAACAAGGAAGATTAAAAGCTCAGCAGGAGGAACAACAAAAAAGAATCCGTGAAGAAGAAAAAGAAGCAAGAAAGAATGAAATTCTGTATCAGAGGAAAAAAAGAGAGGAGATTATTCTCTCTTATGGTAAAGATATTCGCAATATAAGTATTGGTCTAATGATTATTGCTATATTAATATCTGTTATTTTATTTGGGAAACTTGATGGCACGATAGATAAAGCAATGGGAGTAGTTTCAGGACTTGTTCATGTAGTAATTTCATTGGCAGTTATTGTTCTTATAAACAAAATAAGTCTGGAACGGTTGCTGTTTATAACTGTATTTGGAATTGTTGATCTGATATTTAGTATATTTGCAGTAATGAGTTTTGGATGGTGTTTTGTATATACTGTTGTAGATATTGTAATTATATTTCACGCAATCAAAGCATATAGAGTTTTAAGACGCAGAATGGATATGGAGTAGATAAATATTTTATTGTTTACATTATTCATGAAAAAATGACCATATAAATAATAAGGCAGAGAATATAGTTGATGAGACAGATGCTAAGTATATTGAGTTTGAGCGGTGTAATGAAGATAATGATATCGAAGGTGTAGTTAAAAAGCTGGAGTCGGAGAAGTATGAGGTCAGATATGCTACAGCACTGACAGAACTTGACGGAGGACAGAAACTTGTAAGATTTTATGATCCGTCCGGCAATCTGATAGAGATTCGTACACCATGGGATAAATTGGGAAGAGAGAGTGATTAGGATATGATAAGGACAGTAAAAGGCGATATTACAAAAATTAGAAATGTGCAGGCAATTGTAAATGCAGCAAACAACTCGCTTCTTGGTGGAGGCGGTGTAGATGGTGCTATTCACAGAGCCGCAGGACCGGAACTTCTGGCAGAGTGCAGGACACTTCACGGATGTGAGACAGGAGAAGCAAAGATAACAAAAGCCTATAATTTACCATGTGATTATGTTATTCATACTGTAGGACCGATATGGAATGGAGGAAGGAATAGAGAAGATGAGCTTCTTGCTAACTGCTATTTTAATTCCATGAAGTTGGCAATGGATAATGGAATCAGGTCTATTGCATTTCCTTCCATATCAACGGGAGCATATGGTTTTCCGGTTGAGTTGGCAGCAAATATTGCAGTACATACAGTAAACAGGTTCTTGCAGGATAATCTGAACAGCTTCGATTTGGTGGAATGGGTGCTGTTTGATACTCATACTGAATCGGTGTATGAAGCTGCGGAAAAATCATACATGGAAGATGAAAGTGATGATTTCGATTTTTGATTAAAGTTTTGATTGATGATTTTGGAACAAAAATTCGAATTGCGAGGGCATACTTTGGGACTCGTAAAGTCATATACTAAAGACAATCAAAGAGCTGATATCATTTGCAACTAATAAGGGAGTGTGTGATTATGAGAAATAACAAGAATTCTATCGTAGAAAACGTAATTTTGTTTCTGGTAGCTATTGGAGTATTTGCTATAATAGGTGGATTAGCAGGATGGATACGGTGGAGATGAAAGCTTTCCACATGATGGAAAACAGGGAAGATGCGGCTGTGGCGAGGGCTACAGTTGGGATGATAATGATGGCAAATTCAAAAGAAGGTGGTCAGAGTGGGACTATTTAAGAAAAAGACAGTTACAAAGGCATATGATAAAGAAAATAAGAAACCGGTAATCAAAGCGAGCATATGTAATGGTGAGCAGGTTGCAGGCTTTAAGAACATTCATACAGGTAAGATAGAAGAAGTTATGCTGATTAAGAACCGGGCAGACCTTGATGCATTCAAGAAAATGTATGGAATAGATGGAGAGATAGAGAAGGAATATTAAACGAGGTATTTGAAGTTATGTTATCTTTTACTTCTGCAAGCATATAAGGATTATATTTACCTTTACACTTAAATATTATAAAATTTAAGCACAAAAGTAAATATCAAGGATAAGGAGGCCAACTATGTCAACATCAGATATTTTGGAATCGCTAATTGAAAAAGACAATGGATATTTGATTACATCGAAGGCCATTGAATCAGGTGTATCAAAGCCATCTGTCTCAAAATACGTCAGAGAGCATGATATGGAAAAAGTGGCACATGGCATTTATATTTTAGATGAGGTGTGGCCAGATGAGTTGTTTGTACTCCAGCAACGAAATAAGAATATTATTTATTCGGGCGAGACCGCCCTTTATTTGCATGGTCTTATCGACAGAGAATACAGTCATATTTGTTTCACTGTTCCTACCGGATATAATGCTACACATATCAAAAAGAAAAACAAAGAAGTTCGTTATGCAAACCCAGAGATTCTTGATATGGGGACCTGTGAAATCCCGTCAAGCAGCGGTAATTTGGTTAAAGTATATGACAAGGAAAGATGTATTTGTGATTTGATTAAAGATCGAAAGAAATATGAAATTCAGTTATATCAGACAGCAATCAAGGAATATATGTCCTCGAAGGAAAAGAATCTATCAAGATTGATTGAGTATGCGGTTAAACTTGGAGTAAGGGATGAAGTGATGATGTATGTGGAGGTAATGGTATGATTCATACAGCGAAACAACTTAAAGACAAAGTAAAAAACATGTCCGGCGGGAATAGTGAAGTTGCGCAAGCACTAATTAGAACATATTTTATGGAAAGGTTCTTAGAAAGAGTTTCTGTTTCCGAATACAGGAATAATTTTATTTTGAAAGGCGGAATGCTTGTTGCTTCTATTGTTGGTGTAGACATGAGGGCTACAATGGATATCGATACCACTGTGAAAGCATTACCTCTTAATGAGAATGATGCTAGAGCTATCATTGAGAGAATCGGTGAGCTTCAGCTTGAAGATGGGGTAAACTTTAAGATTACATCAGTAAAAGAAATCATGGAAGAATTTGATTATCCTGGCATTAGGATGATGATAGAAGCTAATCTGGAACGAATGAGACAACCTTTTAAGATTGATATTTCTACGGATGATGCAATCACGCCAGATGCAGTGGAGTATAAATACAAGCTTATGTTTGAAGACAGATCAATTTCAGTTTTGTCGTATAATCTTGAAACTCTTCTTGCGGAAAAGATGCAGACGATTTTGGCAAGAGGACTTGCGAATACCAGAATGAGGGATTTTTATGATGTATATGAGATTATGAATTCAAAGGCTGATCAGATAAGCTTTGATGTTTTGAAAAAGGCATTTGCGGCTACTTGCATGAAGCGTGAAACTTCTTTTGGTGAGGAGGAAGTGAGAGAAACCTTAGACAAGATTAAAGATGATTCTGGACTCGAAGAAATGTGGAATCGTTTTAAGCGTGTAAACTATTTTGTTGATGATCTTACGTGGGGAGAAGTATCGGAAACAATAGTAGAAGAAATACCTATTGTCTTAGAGGATTTTTTATTGAAGAATTTTAATATTTAAGAGTTTGTTTTATAGGCAATGTTAGCAGATATGAGCTGATTTACAAATATTACTGCAAATATTGCTCAAGGCAGCATGCAAGGGAGATGGAAAAATCAGAGTGATTTTTTTCGTAGGAAGATTAATATCGCTTATTTTTATATTTTATTTGCAAAGTCATATTCTCTCAGCAAAGTTTATGGATTTGAGAGAGATAAAACGTATAAAAGGTGGATCGCTATTGACGAAAATATAGTAAAAGTGTATACTGATTTTATAACATGCTTTGTATTTTTGGGTAAAATATACAAAAGTGATCAGTTCCAAGGAAGGGAGAATAAAAATATGAAGAATATGAAGGTAAGAACCAAGCTAAATCTGATACTGGTTCTGGTTATTTTACTTGTGGCTCTTGGGAGTGTTGTTTCCTTCAAGGATTTGGAAGATGTGAAAGATAAAGCATTGGAGACAATGGATGCATCATCCCGTCAGAGTTATGATGATTCAATTAAAGAGCAGGTGGGCGTGGTTATTTCCCTGTTGTCGGAGATTAATGACGCATATAAAGCGGGAACTTATACGCTGGATGAAGCCAAGAAAATTGCAGCGGATGAGGTTCGGCAGATGCGTTACGGAGAGACAGGTTACTTTTGGATTGATCAGTCAGATGGAACAAATGTAGTTCTGCTTGGCAGCGATACCGAGGGAACGAACCGTATGGAGACAGAGGATGCAAAAGGATACAAGATGGTGAAAGAAATCATACGTGTAGCAGTGGAAGATGGTGGAGGATACACAGATTATGTATTTCCTAAAGAAGGAGAGACTAAACCTTCACCGAAGCGTTCCTACAGTGAGTATTTTGAACCATTTGACTGGGTGGTCGGTACAGGAAATTATACCGATTATATTGATACTGCCATTGAAAAGCAGGACAAGGTATTTTCCAGCTATGCAATGAAAAAGGCAATCACACTGATTGGGGCATGTGTTGCAATGCTTGTGGTTGTTGCAGTGCTTGTTTTCATGATCGCACAGGATATTACAAAGTCACTAAAGAAAGTTGTAGCAGAGATTGAAGTGATTGCAGGTGGTAATTTTGCGCATAGAATGCAGGACAATATGATGAAACGGAAAGATGATTTCGGACAGCTGGCAGGAACACTTGAGACAATGAGGGAATCAATATGCGGATTGCTTTCCCAGGTAAAGATAGAGGCAGCAAATATTGATACAGTTGTGGAAGCGATGGATAGCAGTATATCAAATCTGAATGGGGAAATTGAGGATGTGTCTGCGACAACCGAGCAGCTTGCTGCAAGTACTGAAGAAACTGCCGCATCGACAGAACAGATCAACAGTATGACTCAGCAGATTGATGGTGCAGCGAAAGAGATTGCGATACGTGCACAGGATGGGGCTACGGAAGCAGAAGAAATTCATAAGAGGGCAGCACAGACGAAGGAAGCAACGGTGGAGAATCGACAGAAAGTTCAGACGATGCTCGGAGAAATCAGGGGAAGGCTGGAGCAGGCACTTGAAGAGGCAAAGGTTGTGGAACAGATCGGCGTGCTTGCTGATTCTATCCTTGCGATTACCGGACAGACTAATCTGCTTGCACTGAATGCATCCATTGAGGCAGCACGTGCTGGCGAGGCCGGAAAGGGATTTGCAGTTGTTGCAGAGGAAATCCGGGTATTGGCAGAGCAGTCTAAAGATGCCGTGGCAAATATTCAGGCCGTGACGGAAAATGTGGATAATGCAGTAGCAAATCTTGCAAATGACTCTAATCATCTGTTGGATTTTGTAGATACAGATATTGTGAAGAGTTTTGGCGATTTTGAGAAAATGGCAGATGATTATAATATGGATGCATCTAAAATTAATGATCTGGTATCGGATTTTAGTGCAACCTCAGAAGAATTGGTAGCATCAATTTCCAATATTACAGAGGCGATTGAAGGAATTACCTCCGCATCAAATGACAGTGCTGCAGGTACAACAAATATTGCGCAAAAAACCGTTTCTATTGCAGGCGAATCGGCAGAAGTCATGAAAGGTGTTAAGACAGCAGAGGCTTCGGCAGGAGAACTCCGCAAGAATGTAAGCAACTTTGTAATTGAAGAATAAGAAATATATTTACAAGAGGAATTCGTATCAGGTTCACTTGCCTGCAAGCATGCATCGATGATACCTTTTGCCCCTTTAATCATATTATTACACGAAAAAGATATAGGTTCGCCTGTATCTTTTTTTGTGTAATGTATATTAAGATGCTATTAAACAGTATTAGGATAGTAAAAATTTCCTATTTTAGGAAAGCTTATTGGAAAGAAAAGCAGGTTTGTCATTTTCAAATTTTTCATGGCAATCTAAAAAAATATCTGCCAAAGAAAGCTGTTTATATGGTATCATAAGTATCAGGATACAGATAGATGAAAGGCTAAATATGAAAAATGAAATTTTATTAATTAATGTACTTATTGAGACATATATGGTGGAAATATACCTGGACAGAAGGGAGTAAATAATGGTAAAGAAGATAATGCGTGATCCACTGTTTCTTGCACAGAAATCAGAGGATGCTACAGAAGATGATAAACAGGTGGTTACGGATTTACTTGACACATTGAAAGCAAATCTTGACCATTGTGTTGGAATGGCAGCTAACATGATTGGTGTGAAAAAGAATATCATAGTGGTTGCGGCCGGACCATTCCAGTTTGCCATGATTAATCCGGTGATTACCGGAAAATCAGGAGCTTTTCAGACGGAGGAAGGCTGTCTTTCGCTGGAGGGTGTGAGACCATGCACAAGATATAAAGAGATTGAAGTGGATTATCTAGACCAGAATTTCAAAAAGAAACATGGCAAATACACAGGCTGGACAGCACAGATAATTCAGCATGATGAATGCGATATAATAGGGACAAGTTAGAAGAAAACCTTGAAAACAAGGGGTTCACGCTGATTTAGTCCCTATTTTTTATACCATTTAATCGGTAGATAAGGCAGCGCTGTTATTTAAAATCCGAAATTTATGAGAATACATAGTTGCTTCAGAATATAAATTCTGAATGTAATTTGTGTACCCAAGAGAGGTGAAAATTGAATAGTAATAATTTTAGGTAGGACTAAATTAGCTTTGCACTGAAAAGTGTATCCGGCTGTTTGTCCTGCCTTTTTTATTGGAAAGGAGCAGGAAATGGCAGAAAGGAAGCTGATTTGGTCCGAATGTAAGTCATCTCACAAAAAGAGAGGTGGCTGGATATGAAAGTATTTATAGTAGTAGCAGTAATTATTGTAACAATCTGTTTGGCATGCCTTATGAAAGCTAAAGCAGAGGGTGATCGCATATATGATGAACTTGCTTATAAACATTTCAGCAGCAAAGAAGAGAGAAAAGGCGAACAGACCGAAAGGTATGGGTAGATGTATGAAAAGAATATGCAGATTATGGAGGAAGAAGAAAATGAATAACAAGTTAGAAGTAATCGGTATTGATCATGGCTGGTCAATGATGAAAACAATCTCTCAGGTATTTGTCACAGGTGTTAAGAGCATAGTCGATAAGGCAAAAGAAAAGGGAAGATCTGCATTATACAGGTTGTCTGAGTTCTTAGGAATTAAGAAAAGACTTCTTGATATCAGAGAGAATGTAAGAGGTGCAATCAAGACAACGGATAAGGATATAGCAAAGACAGAACTTCTTGCAAAAGGATTTCGTGAAGCCGGTCAGACAGTAACCAATGCATTTCGTACTTTTGCTGACAAGCCAGAGGTGGATTATTCACAGAAAGAGCAGAAACATCCCATTACAAAGGCGGTGCTTGCCCCTATGAAAGCAGTGAAAAAGATGCTTGTATTAATGGAGATTCATTTGGACGCATCCATAGATAAGCTGGATAATCTGGCGATGGATGTGCAGCTTGATAAGGAAAAGCATATGGAGAATGCGAAAGCGCAGAAACAGACAGAGCCGGAGAGGGCAGAAGCTGAGCGAGTAGAAGCAGAGGTTGTATATGCACCAATGGTCGCTGAGCCACAGGAGTATCAGTATAATGCAGATGCATTTGAGGCTAGAGGTGTGGATGAGGTGAAGCAGGAAGCGGCACATAAGGAAGCACCGAAGGTAAGAGACGATAAAGCCAGATAAATGCGAGGACATGGGAGAGATCCTGCGTCCTTTTTTAATGCGGATATGTTGCAATACTAAACATTAATTCGATATACAAGGGATGATTATTGGACAGTATAAAGTACTATAAGGATCATAAATGATCATAAATGATAGAATCTGCTCTGGCATTTTCAATGAGATCAAGGTTTGGATACTCTTTGACAATGGATACAAGATTCTGCTTTGTATACCAGCTGTCACAAAGTATGATAACATTTTTTTGTGATGAAAATTCAGGCATGACATGACGTACCATGGATGCAGCAAGCTCAAGCTTTGATTCTTTTTTCTGCCACATGCGGTATCCTAACGGCACCGCAAGATATGATATTTTATCACGATTCCACACGGGCACACATAACATCAGACTTACAAAACAGTGTCCATTAAGATAATTACAGCCATTATGCGTTGCATGATCAAACAGCTTTGATACATTTTCAAATTTTGTACCAAATTTGGAGATTATTGTATCATCAATGCAAAGAAACACCGGCTGTGATTTAAGCTGTTCCGGAATAAGGTGCAGTGCCATTTTGGCAGTTACATTCATAAATCTTGAATAATCAGCTTTGGCATAAGAGCAGGCATGATAAAAAGTATTCAGGGATTTTTCTGTTATCACGGCAAGAAAATGCTGGTACAGGAATCTGATTGAATGAGCTGACTCCAATGCGAGTATTTAAAGTACTAGTAAAAATAATGTTTCTGCCGTAGGAACAGAAAAAGTTGTAAGTGGTGTATATAAAGTGAGTTAATTATTATTAAAAGTATATTTGACAGTTGAAATATATATAAAAACTTTATACTAAACTTAATTTGTGTTTGTAAATCATTAAATATACTGTATTATTATAAGTATAATAAGAAAAATTTGAAATAGAAAGATAATAACCACTTTAAACTAATTTGTTGGATTGACTATATTCTATGAATAAACATTAAAAAAACGCAAGGAAATAAGGAAATGAGGTGTTTCCGATGGTTTATGACAAAGATAATATAATTATCTTATTGTAAGTGTGCTACATCAGAAAAAATTGACTTTTGTGGTGAAGGAGGAATCATTATGTTTAAAAAGCATAAATTTATAAGTTTCTTAATAATATTTGCAAGAATGGGAACAAGTACTAATTACATTGAGTTAAAAAGAGGATTATCGTTGTATATTAAGCAATACTATAAACCAACTACAGTAACTGCAAATACATATAGTTGGGGAGATAGAATTAGAACAATTATTGGTAAAAATTATCCATGCATATTAGGATTGACATCTCATCCACGATATGGAGAACATTGGGTTGTTGTAACGGGTTATAATTTTACATCTCATAATTCTGGAACCTATACAGTAAATGATGGATGGGGAAATGTTGGAATAAATATTAATTCGAGTTGTACAGATGGGGGTGTTGATATTGGGTAATAAATCTGTTGTAAAACGCAAGTCGTATATTACAATGTTAGTGTTTATATCCACGATAATTATACTTTTTTTAATAGTGAATATGAATGAAAATAGTAGCAAAATAAAGGTAAAAGGTGGAGAAGGATATGGTATGTTTGATAAAGCAACAAGAATAGAGATTATATTTAATGATAATGAATATATTGTATCCAATCCAGATGAAATTGAACAAATAATTCGTTTGTGCCGTCAAAACTGGGAGCCATCAAATACTCATATTACAAAGGAAGATTGTGATATGTGTGTTAAGTTTATTGGTACAGATACAGAGGTTTGGGTTGATACTGAAACATTATCATCATATATAGGGGAAAGTTTTGTACAAATGCCAGAAGATTTATTTAAAAAAATTAAAGAAGTAGTCTCGTTAAGTAATACACCTCGGCCTGGAAAATTTGTGTATAAATTAATGTTTCTCAAATTTTCCAGGCTGATATTTTAGATGAGGTATGTGTATGAAAAAAAAATTTTTTACAATTTGTGCAATAGTATTTCTAGGATTTACTGGATGTACGCATAGAGAGAGTGCGAATATAGATCTAACAACTTCATCTGTTGGAGTTATTGAAACAAGTGATAATAGTAAAAAAAGTAGAATTTACTTTTATAATCAAAATTTAGAAAAAACAGCTACGCTTCCATTGGAATACGCTTCATTAGGAAGTATTTTTTATAATCCAGTAATTTATGAAGATGAACTATATTTGATTCCTCAAGGAAAAACTAATGTTAAGGATGAAAAAAAGGTTCTGAAAATTGAGTTGAAAAGTGGGAATCAAAAAATCTATGAAATCAATCAGTTGGCAATGAATAGTATTTGTGTTAATGATAAAAATATTTATACTTGCAATACGTTAAACGGTGATTCGTACATTAATAAATGTAGTAAAGAAAATAATCAAGTCGTAAGTGAGAAAATTGAAGGTGTTTATGTAAGCAAGCTATTGTGTAGTAAAGATATGTTATTTGCATTTGCTACTACAAAATACGGAAAAGAGATGAATTCTTACATTTACATTTATGATGCTGAAGAACTGAGTTTTGATGAGAAAATTGATATTACAAATTATGGAGGTACTCATTATAAAGCAATTCTTTTCGACAACAACATATTGTTTTCAAACTCAGTAGATTCTGGTGATCATCCATGTAATACCGTTTGCATATATTCGATAAATGACAAGACGATAGAAACAATTTCATTTGATCAATATTATCCACTAGATTTGGCCGTATGGGATAACATACTTATCGTTTCTCACTTTGACTTGGTAAAAAGAGAAGGTGGAAGTATATCTATATATAACTTAGAAACCAAAGAGTTAAATAATATAGAACTTGGACATGATGTAGAGCAAATGACGATTAATGAGAATGTTATCTATATTTTATCAGATAAAATAATTTATCAATATGAATTAAAAGATATGAATTTGTATCTAAAATGTAAGACTCAAATAAAAAAATCAAATGAAGAAAATTATCTTTCGGGGATTTTTTATATTAAACCTGAATCCATGAAGTTCACTCTTTAATAAGTCAAACCTGCCAAAGGTAAGTTGGTTTCATGATTGGAGTATACTTATATGACATTTTCGGTGCTAGTGCTGGGAACAAAAGCAGTCACCCAAAAGATGAAAGTAATAGTATTACCAACCAGAGAAATCTTATTATGGAATATATCAAATCTGACGCAGTTCTTTCAACTTATACTGTTAGAGAATATATTGATGATGGTATAAGCGGAACAAGGTTTGACAGAGAAGCATTTGAAGAAATGATGACACAGGTCAAAGAAGGCAATATACAAGTTATTATTACAAAAGATTATAGCCGTCTGGGTAGAGATTATCTGGAAGTTGGAAGATATCTGGAGTTTGTATTTCCGGTGCTAAAAGTAAGGTATATATCAGTAAATGATAATTATGACAGTAATAATTTTACAGGAGCAACAGGAGGAATGGAGGTTGCGGTAAAAAATGTTATAAATATGATGTATAGCAGAGACGCATCAAAAAAGGTACGAAGTGCAAGAACGACATTAGCAAAGGCTGGTAAGTTTATAGGACCGCAGGCTCCATATGGTTATAAGAGGTCTGAAAGTGATAAACAAAAGCTCGTTATTGATGAAGAACCTGCAGAGTTGTTGTCCAAAATGGAGACATTTGACTTGGATCTTATTCGTCAGGTTGTAAAGCGTATCACAATGTATGATGACGGCAACATTCAATTTGAGTGGAATGTGGATGACTTTATACAGGTTAAATGATATACTTCATATAAGACTATTTTCAAGAACTATCGGTTTTGATGGTTCTTGAAAATAAATTTTTTTGGTCTTTACTTGACACAAGCAGAGGTGGACCATTGTAATGGGGTGGTCATATGAAGCTAAAGAACATATTAATAGTAGTGGACAATATCGAAGAGTCAATCCACTTCTATAACGAACTGTTTGGCCTTAATGTGATTTCGAGACAGGAAGGTAATGTAATAATGTCGGAGGGCCTGGTATTGCAGGATGCCGGAATATGGAAGGAAAGCATGCAGATACAGACTATTCCATATAACAATATGACGGAACTGTATTTTGAAGATAATGATATCGAAGGTATAGTTAAAAAGCTGGAGTCAGGAAGGTATGAGGTCAGATATGCCACAGCACTGACAGAACTCGACGGAGGACAGAAGCTTGTAAGATTTTATGATCCGTCCGGAAACCTTATTGAGGTGCGCACACCATGGGATAAATTTGTGAATAGAGAGTGATTAGGTGTTCAGGTATCTGGATAAATAATCTCGTTTATTTGAAGAGGCTGGAAAAAATGCAAATATTTGTAGACGAAGCTCACATAAGAATCATATCAAAGGACCGAAAAAGCGCACAGAGGAAGATGATGAGAGGTTTGCACAGTCGTTTGAGAAAATGATACTGATGGCAAAATCAAAGGAAGACTAAGGAACACAGAACGGTAATAATATTTGTATTTTGCCCCTCAATCCGCTATACTATAGCTAAGTATAGCGGATTGATACGTTTTGTGGAGGTTCATATGGTGAGTACTTTAAAACTGCCGGTAGGAATTGATAGTTTTGAAAAAATCAGAAGGAACAACTTTTATTATATTGACAAGACAAAGCTCATAGAGCAATTGGTTGAAACCGGTGGAGAGGTCACCCTTTTTACACGCCCGAGGCGTTTTGGAAAGACTCTCAATATGAGCATGCTAAAAAGTTTTTTTGAGGTTGGCACAGATGAGTCATTGTTTGATGGCTTATATATTTCAGGCAACAAAGAGCTTTGTGACAAATATATGGGAAAGTACCCGGTTATTTTTCTGTCACTCAAGAGTGCTGAAGGACGTTCATTTGATGATGCAAGATATATGATTACTGAGCTCATTGGGATGGAAGCAGAAAAATTTAAATTTCTGGAGCATAGTGAGGCTCTTTCAGAAAACGATAAGGACAGGTATAGGGCTATCATTTCGCTGTGTGATGGTAAATATACGATGGATGAGCAGCTTCTTGTATCAAGTCTGCAGAGTCTGTCGCAGTTATTGTTTATACACTATGGTCAGAAGGCAGTTATCCTCATAGACGAGTACGATGTACCTCTGGATAAGGCATTCCAGAATGGTTACTATAAAGAGATGGTTTCACTTATCAGAGGACTCTTTGGAAAGGCACTCAAGACTAATGAGTTTCTGCAGTTTGCCGTACTCACAGGCTGTCTTCGTGTATCCAAGGAGAGTATTTTTACAGGTCTCAACAATTTTGAAATCAATTCCATTGTAGATATCGCCCATGATGAACAGTTTGGTTTTACTGATGATGAGGTCAGGAAGCTGCTTACGGATTATGACAGGGCTGAGCGTTACCCTGATGTAAAGGAGTGGTATGATGGCTATCATTTCGGTAATACCGACATTTATTGTCCGTGGGATGTAATCAATTTTGCCAAGAAGCTGGTTTTTGACACATCAGCCAGGCCGAGTGCATTCTGGATTAACAGCAGTGGCAATGACATGGTGAAGCGCTTTGTAGACAAGGCAGACCAGACCACGAGAGATGAGATAGAAAAGCTCGTGGCAGGTGGTTTTGTTGAGAAACAGCTCCGCCTTGACTTGACCTATGATGAGATTGACAATACTATAGACAATCTGTGGAGCGTACTTTTTACAACAGGCTACCTGACTACGGCTGGTGAGGTCAGGCTGCCTGACAGCGAGAGCTATGCCTACAAGCTGGTGATTCCAAATAAAGAGGTGCGTGAAGTGTTTGTTCTCCAGATTCAGGAGTGGTTCAAGGCTGTTGTTGCAAAAGATGATGATACCATGAAGCTTTTATCCAGAGCTATCCTCGATAAAGATGAGAAGCAGATTGCAAGACAGCTTAACATCGTTATGAGCCGCATGATAAGTATACTTGATACAAAGGCTTCTGATGATATGAAAGAGAACTTCTATCATGGTCTGCTCCTCGGCCTGCTTCGCGGAAGCAATCCGGGCTGGCTTATTAAGTCAAATCGTGAGTCGGGAGACGGTTTCAGTGATATTTTAATCAAGCCGGAGGATCCGGATGCAGGCATCGTTATTGAAGTGAAATATGCAAAAGAGATGAAAAACCTTGATGCAGCGTGTGAGGCGGCTATGACGCAGATTAAGGAGAAGAGATATGATGAGGCTCTGCGCGATGAGGGCAGGTGCGATATTTTAGCATATGGCATTGCTTTTTGCAGGAAGAGATGCAGGGTTGTAGGAGAAAAAATAAATGATTAAAAACATAGTATTTGACATAGGAAACGTGCTTGTCAGGTTCCAGCCGGACGAGGCAATGCGTGAGATTGGCATTGAAGAAAATAAAATAGCAGCTTTAGCCCATGCAACATATGAAAACCCTGTCTGGGTTGAGCTGGACCGTGGTGTAATTCCTGAGAACGAGATAATTGATGAGATGGTTAAGGTGGCTCCACAGTATGAGGCGGATATCAGGAGATTTTTCAAAGAGGGAAAGGCTTTTGTCGTAAAGGCATTCGACTATGCAGCAGACTGGATTAAGGAGTTAAAGAGCAGAGGCTATAAAGTGTATTTGTTATCGAATTATCCAAAGGACTTCTTCAAGCTTCATACGCACAGTGAACTTAGTTTTGTGTCACTTGTTGACGGCAAAGTCGTTTCAGCTATGGTTGGGATGATAAAGCCTGATGCCGGTATCTATCAGTGCCTGTTTGATAAATATAATCTGAATCCGAAAGAATGTGTGTTCATAGATGACAGACCGGAGAATATCGAAGGTGGCAGAAAGCTTGGTATGGATGGAATTGTGTTTACAGACTATGAGACCGGAAAGAAAAAGCTGGAGCAGATGCTGATGGCAAAATCAAAGGAAGACTAATAAAGGATTGGAGCATTAAAGATGAAGACAGCAATAGTATATGCATCAGTGCATCATGGAAACACAAAAAAGATAATTGACGAGATAGCAAAGACAAACGATGTCGAGCTGATAGATGCGACACAGACGGTAGAGAAAGACCTGTCAGAATATGATTTAATCGGTTTTGCATCAGGAGTATACGGCGGAAAGTTCCATCAGTCGGTGCTTAAGTTTGCATCAGTCAATCTCACAGACAATAAAAATGTATTTCTTATCTGCACATATGGTGGCAGACCTGTCTTTAAGTCAATTGAGCAGGTGATAGCATACAAACATGACAACATTGTTGGAAGGTTTTCATGCAAGGGATTTGATACGTTTGGTCCGTTCAAGCTGATTGGCGGGGTATCAAAGGGACATCCGGATGAGAAGGATATTGCTGCGGCTGTAGAGTTTTACAACGGACTAACAGAACAATAAAATGGTAAATAATAATTTCGGTGTGCCAAAAGAAAATTATAAACAATTTATAAATTATTAGCACTCTCTCTTGACGAGTGCTAATTTTAGGTATATAACATAGTCAAGAACAAAGGAAAGGAACAAAAAGCAAAGGCTTTAAGTTCTTAAAACATCCCGGTTCCAAAGAAACAGGTTGACACAGATTTTATAGATTAAGAAGGAGAGATGACTTATGTTGATGCCTAGTATTTTTGGAGAAAACTTATTTAACGATGATTGGATGGATTTTTCATTTCCTGATGTTGACAAGGTGCTTTATGGTAAACACGCAAAGAACGTTATGAAGACTGATGTCAAGGAAACAGACAATAGCTACGAAGTAGATATAGATCTTCCGGGATTTAAGAAGGATGAGATTGAGGCTAAGCTGGAGAATGGTTACTTAACTATCAGCGCAGCCAAAGGACTTGACAAGGAAGAGAAGGATGAAAAGGATGGCAAGTACATCCGTAAGGAGCGCTATTCCGGCGCTATGAGCAGATCTTTCTATGTAGGCGATGAGCTGAAACAGGAAGATATCAAGGCAAAGTATGAGGACGGTATTCTTAAACTTTCAGTTCCGAAGGAGGAACCAAAGAAAGTTGAGACCACAAAACATATTGCTATTGAATGATAAACTTAATTTAAATCATCTTATGAGAAGTCGCACAGGCCTATGACCTGGGCGACTTTTTAAATTAAAATCAAGAGAGGTTTTAAAACATAGTTTTTTTCAATTCTTAATGGTATAATAGACTCATGATGAATCTGGTAATTATAATGTTTCGTTTACATGTATTAAGAAAGTGTGCAAGATTGTAGGAGAAAAAATAAATAATGATTAAAAACATAGTATTTGACATAGGAAACGTGCTTGTCAGGTTCCAGCCGGACGAGGCAATGCGTGAGATTGGCATTGAAGAAAATAAAATAGCAGCTTTAGCCCATGCAACATATGAAAACCCTGTCTGGGTTGAGCTGGACCGTGGTGTAATTCCTGAGAACGAGATAATTGATGAGATGGTTAAGGTGGCTCCACAGTATGAGGCGGATATCAGGAGATTTTTCAAAGAGGGAAAGGCTTTTGTCGTAAAGGCATTCGACTATGCAGCAGACTGGATTAAGGAGTTAAAGAGCAGAGGCTATAAAGTATATTTGTTATCGAATTATCCAAAGGACTACTTCGAGCTTCATACGCACAGTGAACTTAGTTTTGTGTCACTTGTTGACGGCAAAGTCATTTCAGCTATGGTTGGGATGATAAAGCCTGATGCCGGTATCTATCAGTGTCTGTTTGATAAATACAATCTGAATCCGAAAGAATGTGTGCTCATAGATGACAGACCGGAGAATATCGAAGGTGGCAGAAAGCTTGGTATGGAGGGAATTGTGTTTACAGACTATGAGACCGGAAAGAAAAAGCTGGAGCAGATGCTGAGGATTAAAAGCTGATTGGCTGTGTAGTTCCCATTGAATACTCCTTTGCAGTAGAAAATATTATCAGGCACATGCCGCATGACAGGCAAAAGAAAATTATTTAAAAAAATTCTTTTCTTGGGGGTTAAGGTCTGCAAATGGTGTCCGATATAATAGGTGTAAAGCAAAGAAACAAATCATGTTAATAGGCGGCCGTGGCAGATGCCACAACCCGGAAAGCCGTTTGTTATAAAGCAACAAAGTGACTGCAAATACCAAAAACATAGCAGTTACTAAACACCTCGGGAAAAGGATTTCCAGAGGTCAAACATAATAACCCACGAACGTGGGACAAGGAGGATTATATTATGGTAGTACAACACAACATGCAGGCAGCAAATGCCAACAGAATGCTCAATATCACAACAAGTGCACAGTCAAAGAGCACAGAGAAGCTTTCATCAGGTTACAGAATTAACCGTGCAGCAGATGATGCAGCCGGACTTACAATTTCTGAGAAAATGAGAAAGCAGATCAAGGGTCTTGATAGAGCTTCAACAAATGCAGAGGATGGCGTTTCAGCAGTACAGACAGCAGAAGGTGCCCTCACAGAGGTTCATTCAATGCTCCAGCGTATGAACGAGCTCGCAACACAGTCTGCAAACGGAACAAACTCTAGCACAGACCGTAAAGCAATTCAGGATGAGATTGACCAGCTTACAACAGAGATTGATCGTGTATCAGAGACAACAAAGTTCAATGAGACATACCTCTTAAAGGGTGACGGATCAGAGAAGGCTCATAATGTAAATGCACATGATGCTGGACTTGATGGAGTTACACTCACAGATAAGGGTAATACAGTTGATGTTATATTAAAGACACTCAATGCTGGTGATAAGATAAGTATTGCTGGTAAGAATTATTCTATAGGTTCAACAGTAGATGAAGCAAAGGCTCTATTGGGAACAAAGTATGATGGATCAGTAAAAGCAACGATTAATGGTACTGAGTATACTTTGGTTGATGATGCTGATGAAGATACAACTGCTAATAAATTAGGGAAAACAAAAATAGAAGCACTTGTTAAAGGAGGTGCAACTGTTGAAGCTGGTGGTAAAAAGACCACTGTTATAACAGATGTAGCTGGCGGTGCAGATGGTATTGATGATAATGACTCAACATTAATCACTGCTAAAAAAGCATATCAGTTACAGACAGCAGAAATTGTAAAAGCAAGTAGTATTGGAGCTGATACAGCTGCTGTTAATAATACAACTGATAACAATGCTTATGATACAGCAACAACATCTTTTGAACTTAAAAAAGGAACTGTTTCATACAAAGATGCCTTAAGCTTCAACCTCCACGTAGGAGCTGATGCTGACATGACAAACAAGATTACAGTCAACATTGATTCAATGAACTCAGCAGGACTTGGAGTAAAGGGTATCAAGGCTGATACAGAGCAGGATGCTACATACGCAATCGATGCAATTGCAGATGCTATCTCAACTGTATCTTCACAGCGTTCAGCACTTGGTGCTGTTCAGAACCGTCTTGAGCACACAATCAACAACCTCGACAACGTAGTTGAGAATACTACATCAGCTGAGTCTCGTATCCGTGATACAGATATGGCTGAAGAGATGGTTAACTACAGCAAGAACAACATTCTTGCACAGGCTGGACAGTCTATGCTTGCACAGGCTAATCAGTCTAACCAGGGTGTACTTTCACTCTTACAGTAATTATCTGGTAGCTTAGATTAATCAATTTTACTAATCAACTATTGTAAGGTTAAATTACAAAATTTCGGATTAAACTATTCGAAATAACAAATTAAATACAATGAAATATAATAAGCGGCTGTGGCGAAAGCCACAGCCGGGAAGCCGTTTATTATATAAAATTCATCACATATGTTAGAAATACGACAGATGTGAAACACCTCGGGAAAAGGATTTCCAGAGGTCAAACATAATAACCCATGAATATGGGACAAGGAGGATTATATTATGGTAGTACAACACAACATGCAGGCAGCAAATGCCAACAGAATGCTCAACGTAACAACAGGTCAGCAGGCTAAATCTACAGAGAAGCTTTCTTCTGGTTACAGAATCAATCGTGCAGCAGATGATGCAGCAGGACTTACAATTTCTGAGAAGATGAGAAAGCAGATCAAGGGACTTGACAGAGCATCAACAAACGCAGAGGATGGTGTTTCAGCAGTACAGACAGCAGAAGGTGCGCTCACAGAGGTTCACTCAATGCTTCAGCGTATGAACGAGCTTGCAACACAGTCTGCAAACGGAACAAACTCTAACACAGACCGTAAGGCAATCCAGGACGAGATTGACCAGCTCACAACAGAGATTGACCGTGTATCAGAGACAACAAAATTCAATGAGACATACCTCTTAAAGGGTGATGGTGCAGATAAGGCTCATAATGTAAATGCTCATGATGCAGGAATTGATGGTGTTACACTTACAGATAAGGGTGATACAGTTGATGTTACATTAAAAGAGCTTAAAGCTGGTGATAAGATTAGTATTGCTGGAAAGAATTATACAATTGGTAGTACATTGGATGAGGCTAAAGCAATAGTTACGGCAAGTGCAGATGCTACAAAGAAATCATATATAATCAATGGAACAACATATCAGGCAGATAATGCGAAGATTTACAATGAAGCTGGTGATATCTTGAAGAAATCTGATTTGGGAGGAACCGGAGCAGATAAAGACCAGGAAGCAGATATTGATGATTTAAAAGCCTTTGTTACAGCTGGTTCAACAGTATCGGATGGAATAAATACATTAACTGCCATGAAAGATGGAACTAACGATGGTATTGATGACAATGACACAACAGTTATCACAGCAAAAAAAGCTTACCAGTTAGAGACAGCTGAAATTCTTAAAGCAAGCAACATAGGAACAGATACTGCAGCAACAGCAGATAAAAATACAGGGGCATTAAATGCCGCAACAAATAAGTTCACCCTCACAAAAGGCAAAGTAAATTACAACGATGCCTTAAGCTTCAACCTTCACGTAGGTGCTGATGCAGATATGACAAACAAAATTACAGTCAACATCGACTCAATGAACTCAGCAGGACTTGGAGTAAAGGGTATCAAGGCTGACACAGAGCAGGATGCTACATATGCAATCGATGCAATCGCAGATGCTATCTCAACAGTATCTTCACAGCGTTCAGCACTCGGTGCTGTTCAGAACCGTCTTGAGCACACAATCAACAACCTCGACAACGTAGTTGAGAATACTACATCAGCTGAGTCTCGTATCCGTGATACAGATATGGCTGAAGAGATGGTTAACTACAGCAAGAACAACATTCTTGCTCAGGCTGGACAGTCTATGCTTGCACAGGCAAATCAGTCTAACCAGGGTGTACTTTCACTCTTACAGTAATCATCTACAATTTAATGTTGTACAAAGCAAAAAGAGCTCGAAAGAGCAATGTCATTAAGTTAAGAATTTTGACATAATTATAAAACACATCATATTTGCAATTGTTTGATAAATATGATGTGTTTTTCTTTTGTATATTTTGCAGCAAAACAAAAAGACAGATTGTTTATCTGTCAAAAAACTTATAATTATCTATGATTAAGCCACTCTATATAGAAAGCTTACAGATGCCTGGGGTTTGGCTTTGCGAGGGTCTTTTCGACCAGGTCTTACTGGTAATACATGCTTTTCTATTAGGTTAATCACATCAGGTGGACTAAGATTGCGTTTATTACGGAGATATTCTCTACAAATATAAATGGCGATTGTAAAGTTCACCTGTTTTGTTTTATCACTTTTTCGTGGAAGATAATCAAACACTTGATTTACAGGCATCCACTTATAGCCTGCATTTTTTGTGGTCTTTGTATTTATCCTCGAAAAAATCTGAGTGATATCTATATCAAACTCATCATTTGGAGGAAGATTTAACCCAGATGCAATTCCATTACTATTTTTATCTTTGACACGTATAGCGAATTTCCATCCTTTTTCAATTGCATGTGCAAAAATGTTATAGTTTTCATATCCTCTATCAGCAACAAGAATAACATTCTCTAGTTTCGATCTGTCAATCATTGTTGCACATGCTCTAAACTCGTTGCAATCCGCTGCTGTTTGCACTAAAACATCGGTGTATATACGATTCAAAACATTATAAAAGGCATTTAGATGTAGTTTATTAACAATTGAACCATGCTGATTACGTTCCCAAAAAGTTTCTGGATCCTTTTGATTGGTTGCAATGGTCAAGTTACTTCCATCACATGCAATTAAACGATAACCATGATAATTATTAGTAGTTGGAAGGTTGTCATCCGTAAAAGATTTAAACAAATATTCAAAAGCCTCTGGAAGTACTTTTGAACGTTGTTGCGTAAATGCTGATACAGACGGAGTATTTTTGTTAAAATCAAAGAAATCAAGTAGTTCTTTACTCATAGTAGCTCCACCCGAATTCATCATGATTCCTATAAAAGTTTTGAAATCAATTTTCCGTTTTCGAGAGAAATCGACATTGGGGTTTCGAAGAAATAAACATGGATTGTTAGCTAATTCTGAAATATGATTCTTTAGAGAATCTGAAACCTGATTAATATAATTGCTCATATGCGTTACCTCCTTGCAATCAAGATGTTCTTAATTACAAGGGCCGCTTTCGCTACCTCATTATCATTCAATAGCGAAAGCGGCCGCACATTTCGAATCATATGTCAAGCATTTATTACAAAATAAAAAGACCCTAGCATCATTTCTGATGCTAAGATCTTGATTGGTCATCTTAACTTAATGACATTGCTCGAAAGGGCTCTTTTTGTTGTGCTGCATTAACATTTTGTTTTCCATGTTTATTCATCATCTCCAAAATCTTCAGTGTGTTCTCATCAAAATGGTAACGCGGTTTTCCAATTCATATTTTCTATTATACCAAAATTGTTCAAGATGTGAGTCCCCAAGGAAATTGAGTCAAAAAATAAAATATAAATATTTTATAAATTATTAGCACTCTCTATTGAAGAGTGCTAATTTTAGGCATATAACATAGTCAAGAACAAAGGAAAGGAACAAAAAGCAAAGGCTTTGAGTTTTTGAAACATCCCGGTTCCAAAGAAACAGGTTGACACAGATTTTATAGATTAAGAAGGAGAGATGACTTATGTTGGTGCCTAGTATTTTTGGAGAAAATTTATTTAACGATGATTGGATGGTTTTTTCATTTCCTGATGTTGACAAGGTGCTTTATGGTAAACATGCAAAGAACGTTATGAAGACTGATGTCAAGGAAACTGACAATAGCTATGAAGTAGATATAGATCTTCCAGGATTCAAGAAGGATGAGATTGAGGCTAAGCTGGAAAATGGTTACTTAACTATTAGCGCAGCCAAAGGACTTGACAAGGAAAAGAAGGATGAAAAGGATGGCAAGTACATCCGTAAGGAGCACTATTCCGGTGCTATGAGCAGAACTTTCTATGTAGGCGAAGAGCTGAAACAGGAAGATATCAAGGCAAAGTATGAGAACGGTATTCTTAAACTTTCAGTTCCGAAGGAGGAACCAAAGAAAGTTGAGACCACAAAACATATTGCCATTGAAGGATAAACTTAATTTAAATCATTTTATGAGAAGTCGCTCAGGCCTATGGTCTGGGCGGCTTTTTAAATTAAAATCAGGAGATTTTTCAAAGAAGGAAAGGCTTTTGTCGTAAAGGCATTCGACTATGCAGCAGACTGGATTAAGGAGTTAAAGAGCAGAGGCTATAAAGTGTATTTGTTATCGAATTATCCAAAGGACTTCTTCGAGCTTCATACGCACAGTGAACTTAGTTTTGTATCACTTGTTGACGGTAAAGTCATTTCAGCTATGGTTGGGATGATAAAGCCTGATGCCGGTATCTATCAGTATCTGTTTGATAAGTACAATCTGAATCCAAAAGAATGTGTGTTCATAGATGATAGACCGGAGAATATCGAAGGTGGCAGAAAGCTTGGTATGGAGGGGATTGTGTTTACAGACTATGAGGCTGGAAAGAAAAAGCTGGAGCAGATGCTGAGGATTAAAAGCTGATTGGCGGGGGCTCAAAGGGACATCCGGATGAGAAAGACCTTGCGGCAGCAGTGGAGTTTTACAACGGACTAACAAAACAGCCGGTGTTTTTCAAATAGAGAAACACTGGCTGTTTTTCATAGTTGCATTATGGAATGTAGGTTTAACAAATTATGAAAGTGAATAATAATGAAGCCTCTTTAATTGACATTGAATAAACATAAATTTATAATAAGTACAGTGAAAATATGGAAAAATTGATGATTTTGATAATACTTTAGGTATATGATTTACATTGATTCAAAATAACAGATGGGAGTAAAGATATAATGAAAAAAGCATGTAGCATAGTTTTAATTGCAGTGGTTTGTATAATTGGCATTTTTGCATTAATGAATTATAAGAATGCAAATTATACTAAAGAAAATTCGGAGGTAGATATATATAAGACTTCAGAGTATCAGGAGATAATAAAAGGTTCCTATTTAACTTATGAAGAAAAATTCGATAAAAATGGAAATGCATATCTATATGATGATGAAAACAAGAAGAAGGTTAAGCCATCAATTGAAGCAAGTGTAATATATTATGATGACATAAGTAGTAAAGAGGATTTTGCGAGGTTTATTTCAAAGGAATCAGGGAAGATTGGTTTTATAAATTCCAATGGAGAAGTAGTTATTCAACCAGAGTATGTGACTGCTACTAAAATGTATGAGGGATATTCTGTAGTATCAAATGATAAACAAGAAGGCTATTACTACATTAATGAGAAGGGGGAAAAATTAAATGATCAAATTTATGAAGAAGGTGAAAACTTTACTAATGGCATAGCAAGAGTAAAATATAAAGACAGTAGGGCTTGGGGACTTTTGTCGGCATGGAAAGGTCCGTTGGTTGATGGATTTGACAAAATTAATGATTTTGATCCTGTTACAGAACAGCATATAACCGGCATAATAAATGGAAAAGCGGCTATGATGATTGTTGATGGTGATAATGTGAAAGAAACTAAAGTTTTGGGGTATAAAGATATTTCACAGGCATATCATGACTGCTTTGCGATTGTTCAGAATGATGAGGGAAAATATGGAGTAATAGATGTTTCATCACCGGATGATCCGTCGGAAGTGAAAGAGGTAATACCAACATCATATGATAATATAACATATAATGTTATAGATGATAATCCATGGTACGGAGCGCATGCCAGATTTATATGCACTTTATCAGATAGAAATGACGTTATAGTTGAAGAATTTTAGTATATGTATGTAAACACAGCATCTTCACGATTTGCCTCCATACTAAAGATGGTTATTAAAAAAGGAAATAATGGGAGCGTAATTCGTTCCCACTCACATGTCTATTATATAAACAGCCAGTGTTTCTGAAATAGAGAAACACTGGCTGTTTGTTTTTTAATCATTTTTTATAGCTCAAGATTCAGATAAATTTCATCACGTTCATTTTACTCAATATAAAGATAATGTTGCATGATTTTATAGGATGAAATTGACCAGCTTACTATAACTATTTTACAGCATACACAGAATTATAATTATAGCAATAGGCTGAAATATTATTCCTACGATAGGAAACATGGGTATAAAAAGGTAAGGAGGCGGATTAGAATATGGTGAAATGAGTTAAAAAATCCGTCGACCTCTAATGCTAGTAAATACAAGGGGTTATAAGGTGTTATATTGATCTGAATAGTACTATTTTATATTAATTTGCGTAATTTTTGCTTAGAAAACCTGTCAATCCATGAACGGCTGGAGATCAATAAGAAGATTGTTCAAGAAAAGCAGGGAAAGATAAGCTGGAAAGAGGAACTGATTTGGGTGTAAGGACAGTGTAAATTAAGTGTCAGAAGTCACGGAGAAAATGTGACTTCTGACATTTTTGTTAGGGCAAGGCTCTGTTGAGCAAAGCTCAACAAATAACCCACTTGCTACGCGAGTGGTTGAAGACGCTTTAGCTTACAGTAAAAACCTCCAGTGATATAGTAAATGAAGGTTCGCCAACCGCATTTAATCACAGGAGGTATCCATAATGGACAATAATAGTTTATCACATACAAAATGGAACTGTAAGTATCATATTGTATTCGTACCAAAATTTCGTAGAAAAATAATATAGGGGAAGTTACGTCAGGACATAGCCAATATATTAAGTGCTTTATGTTAGCGAAAAGGTGTCAAAATAGTGGAGGCAGAAATGTGTCCGGATCATGTTCATATGTTGGTAGAAATTCCGCCAAGTATAAGTGTATCAAGTTTTGTGGGATACTTGAAAGGAAAAAGTACACTAATGATATTTGAGAGGCATGCAAATTTGAAATATAAATTCGGAAATCGTCATTTCTGGTGTAGAGGATATTATGTTGACACGGTTGGAAAGAATGCAAAGAAAATACAGGAGTATATTCAAAATCAATTAAAAGAAGATTTAGAATATAATCAGATGATGTTAAAAGAGTATATAGACACGTTTACGGGTGAGCCAGTAAAAGTTAACCATTAAATTGAGCCCAAGGGGCTCGGTAAGTAAATGTATTGCGGCTAGCCGCCGATTCAACGAGTCTTTAGACTCAAACGCCGGAAACGAGCCCTTATAGGGCGTGAGCAAACCACCGGCTCAGTCGGTGGTTCTGATTATATTTACCAATAACTAAAATCGTCTGCTATTACCTGAGAATTGTTTGTCCAATAGTGATTTTTGATAACTTTTGTTTCTGATACGGAACTGAACAAATTTTTTTAGTCTGATATTCTTTGCTTAGGCGATAAGAGAAAAAGTTACTCTTTATAGAAAGGGAAGACTATTATAAATATTTTATTACCTGGAATGCTTATAAGTATTGCTTCTGTGGATGTGAAAGGTCGCTTGATTTGAAGAATATGAATCAACATATCAGTGAAAAAAGGGAGGTATATATTATGTGGAGTTGGGATTATGAAGAAGGTACTAATATTCGTGATGGTGTTAGAGGTACCGTAACAGGTGGATGTAGCAAGGGCATATTCCTTGCCTTAGAGGATGGGCAAGAGGCTTTTGCTCACTTTGGAGGATTAAATCCTGGAACAACTGTGTTGTGTACTGTATTAAAGAAGGCTACTGAGAAGTGGAAGGTGCTTGTCAGCATTGATTCTATCGAAAATGTAGCAATTGCTTAGGAGAATTAAAGATGAATTTTACGTTGAATGATACAAATTGTTTTATTGAAACTGAAAAGCGTAAGGAAGTATTTCCAAGAGCAACTTTCAAGACAATTACAGTAATCAATTTCTGAGACACTCAGACAGAAGAACTTATCATTTTTTCTATTTCATAAATCCAAGGTCAAATACATATCTACTAAGATAATTGATAATTTTTATTAAAAATTGTTATTGGCGTGAGGTAGTGATATAATATGACTTAGAGATATTGTTGCTATTAGTCGATGTTTGAAAATTTATGTAGAAGAAAAAAGAGTATCATATAATAAACTTTGGAACCTGCTAATAGATAAAGATATGTCAAAAGAGAAGCTCCGCAGATATCTGGTATTACCACAAATGTTTTTGCAAAGTTTGGAAAGATGAAGAGATTCATGTGTATGTTATGGCGGAGATATGCGATATTCCAAATTGCGATATTGAAGATATAGTAGAAGTTATTCCAGATGAGGAAGAACAAGCTAATGGCGAACGATAATATAAAGTATAGTAAGTAGTACGAATAAGAATAGGTTTAATGTGAAAGATGGTAGTTTAACTTGATATATTATGATTGTGAGGCGTTAAATTTACTATTAATAACGAATAAATAGGACTAGATACGTGAAGAGAATAATAAAGATGGAGGGACGGTAACAAATGTTAATCACTGCAATTAAAATTAGAAGAATAGAAAATTCAGGAACAAAAATGCGAGGCGTTGCATCCATAAACTTGGACAATATGGTTGTTATTCATGATATAAAGGTTTTAGAAGCGGATGGAAAATCCTTTTTGGCTATGCCCAGTAAACAGACAAAAGTTGGGACATTTAAAGATATGGTGCATCCAATAAATGTAAGGGTTAGAGAAGCTTTTGAAACACTAATTATCGGTGGATACGAAAAAGCGGAAAAAGAAGGATACACTAAGATAGATCTTATTTATAATGATAGTGGAAAGAAAAATTTAACAGAACAAACGGTTGAAGATTTTGTGATTCAAGGGGGAACAAGTATTTTTTCTGCAACTGGATATGTTCCAATCAATACCGGAGAGGCATCTATAAAGCATGATTCTTCTAAAGTATCCCCAAAGAAGATGAATGATAATTTGTTGAAATGGATAGAAGGGTGAGGATGCATATGAGAGGAAAAGTTTTGTCTGTTATAAAAAATTCAAAGGGTGTATATGGTTTTATTAAAACTGGTGACGGAAATTATTATTACGATACTAGTAGTCTGCAAAAGGGTACTTTTTTAAAGGTTGGAGCTAAGGTGGAATTTGATGTTATTCCTTGGAAAGGTGGTCGAACAAAAGCAGTCAACATAAAGCTAGAGAAGATAGATATAGAATATTTTGTCTTGGAAGAAGATATACGTGAAACTGTTTTGAGACTGATAGTTTCTTTTATGGGAAAGGATTCTTATTTGGATGCATCAGTGATTTCAGGACTTTTGTTGGATAAAGGAATTGACTATAAAAAATATGCGAGTTCTTTATCTGATTTTTTTTGCAAGTACTATAAAAAGGAATTTGCAATTAAGAAAAAATATACGATTAATGACAGAACCTATCCGGCTGTTTTGGTGTCAAATTTAAACAACGCGAAAGTACTTGATGAAGAAACTGTAATTGCATTGAAAGAAAACTTTTTAAATGAAATATCTGTAAATGGCTTTATTCAAGCTGCAAAGGTGCCTAATTTGCTTAGAAATCTTGGAATTTTACAGTATAAGGAATATGCTGCCACTATTGACGAATTTATTGAGTATTATATGCCGAATATGTTTGTGCCTAAAAAGACAGTATTTATTAACGGCAAAAGATATACGAAAGTATATGTTCTTATTGAGAGTGCGGATAAATTTACTGAGTTTGATGAAAAGAAATCAGAACTTCCTAAAAGCGAACCAATATTATTTGATGAAACATTAAAGGAAAAAGTTAAAAATGGATTAAGAAATATTATATCGTCAGAAAGTTTTATTTTGGGTTCTGAAATGCCGAAAGTATTAGACTCTTTTGGGATAGACGATTACAAGAAGTTTGCTAACAGTATTGAAGAGTTTATCTCAAATTATTATGGGAATACATTTGAGATGAAAAAGAATGTTGTTATCAATGATAAGAATTGTTCAAGTATTATTGTGCTTAAAAGCGATAATTATGAGGAAGAAACACTGGGACAAAAAGAGGAAGAAATTCAGGAAATCCTTTTGTCGATGAAAAATATGCTGTTGAAAGGTACATATGAAGACATATTGCGGCATGAAGCGATTTTAAAATATGGTCCACGAGATTTTGGAGCAGAGGGAATTGAAATTCTACTTAAAGCAATAGGAGGATATTTAGGTGAAGATATCAATCATATTAGTTTGAATCAATACCAGAGGTTACTTGTTGAAACGGAAACGATTGCCGATTTAAAACAATTCAAGGATAATGATGTGCTTATGCGGTTAGGCGCTGAGAGCGCTATAGAACCAATGTCATTAGAAGAGTATAAGCGTGTCTTTGCTGATATTCACAATGGAAAAAAGAATTTAAATCTTTATTGGAATGCTATCATTGAACGTTTTTGGACCGCACAGAATGAAATAGCAGTTTATGCAACATGTTTATGGTTAATAATAACTAAGCATGAAAAATGTATAGATTTATATATTGAAGAAGCTTCAAAGTACTCTAGAATTGACCAGTTGATTTACCTCCTAAAAATAAATCAATCGTTTGGTCACGTTAATGTGACAGAGCGCTTGCAGAGAAAAATTATTGGTAGATGTTTGGATTTAAACGACATTAATACACTTACTTGTGCTATTGGATATTTTGGAGAAACAATGATTCCGGAATGTCAAACATTAGTAGAGTTTCTAAAAGAAAGTATTTGCCCGAACGACATTGCTATCATGTCATGGTATCATTCAGGAATTGGAGAGCAAATATCAGAGAAAATTACGAACTACTATTGGTGGAAATATTCAAGGACGGGGATTGATCAAACTCTGTTCAGAGTTCTGGCGTCCGTTTATTGGGAATATCCGGAGAATTATTACACGGAGATAATCTATAATCCTACATGCCCTCTTTTTGGCAGAAAAGAGAAAGAATTGATTCTGAGAAATGCATTTATACAAATTTGTGAACAAACCAAGCGATATAAAAAGGCGTTCCCGTGGGTAAATTATCTTTATTTATCACTACTTAAGGAAGGAATAAGTGAAGAGAATGAAAAAGCATGGCAGGAATTACATGCTTTGATGCAAAACGAAGTTATGGAACACTTTTCAGAAGATATAAACTGTGCTGGAGCTATTGCTTTATTTAGATTAGATCCTGATACAAGAATAAAGCTTGAAAATCTGTATTGTGAAGAGTATGTAGCAGATATTGTTGAAGAGTTCTCAGACACGGATGAATTGGATAATTTCGTTGAAAACTGTGAAAAACTTGGTTTGCAGTTTATTACACAATGGGTCATAAAACATAGTGATACAAACAACGTTACAAATTGGGAAACATATGTTTTGTCTCTCTGTAGTTCACGAAATTTTGTAGATGCAATTGCATATGTTCAAAAATCGAATTTGAGTACGGATAAGAAGCTTTCTTTATTAAGATTGGTTTTATGTGAAAATTTTAAAGCATTTAATGTTTCAGAAGACGCTTTCCACATTTTTGAGGCAAGTATTCCGATAAATGATGCAGAAGCAGCGCTGCGGAACGGTCTAGCATTTACAGATCATAATGCTATAAGTGCGTTAATTGCTTTGTATTATTATAAAAAAGAATGGCTCAAAGTCGCTTATTTGTTAGCACCTTTTAGAGCCTTTTATCTCGATGCTCATAGAAAGCTCATAGAAGATACTCGAATTTTAGCTTACAAGAACTATAATGTTGAACTTGCAAAAATGTGGTCCAACCATTACGAGGTTGTGAAAAGAGCACTAAGAATATACGACAGCAGCGAATTTGATGATTTTATTGAATGGGCTCGGGATATTATGAAAATTCCTATGGGATCTAATAAATATAATCTCAAACCACGTACATTTGATACTATAATCCAAAGTATGATTACAAGCGGGAATAAAGACGAATGTTGGGAAAAATTAGTGAAAATGGCTCTGAGAACGGATAACAATGACCATCAAGATAATCTGAGATTTTCAATAATAGCTAGTTTTATTGGACGATATGGAATTGATTCGATTGAAAGAATAATGATTGGTCTGGTAAAGCATCCAAATGCAACGAAAGGATTTGCAGATTTCTATATTAGTCTATGGAAAGGATTATTAAATGGTAAATATTCGGTCAATTTTTTGCGCCTCACGCAAAGTATGATAGGCAAAGCTCCGATTACATTTTGGAATTTGTTTTATGATACTGCAGTGTGCAAAAATCATATTTTTTCAAATGATGATTTTGAACTTAATTCTATTAGAAAAGATAAGCAAGATTATCAGGGATTTTATACTACATGCTTGGATTGTTATTGTGAAACGCGAGAGATTGTATATTTAAAAATTGCCGCTGCATTATTGAGAGGGTGCTCAGTAGATCTTGAACCTGAATTTGGTAAGTATATCTCATTTGAAGCTAGTGGCAGAAACAAGTCGTTTATTTTATCAACCTTTGCAATCCTGTTGGAACAGAATCGTTACAAAGAAGAAATACAGGCTGTTGTTAACTCTGAATATTGGAATTGTTCAAGCGTAGAGAATGAGATTTTGAAGATGCTAGCATGGTGTTGTTCAGATGATTTGAATGATGACTCCATAACTGAGATAGAGACCACTCAGTTTAAAAGGGATTATTTGCGTTGTATAAAAAACTATCCTGAAATTGACGTAGAGTATGCCCTAAATAGAACAGATGCTATTTATAGAAGTAAGATGATAAAGGAAATGCTGAAAATACAGTATTCTCCAATTTACCGCAGTGAAGCGGAAAATGCTCCTCAAGTCGTAAATGATTGGAGAAACGATACAAAACTCAAGGATTATCTTGAATTAGTTAGTTTGCTTTATCAAAAACAATTGAATAGAGATGAAAACATGTATAATGATGCAGTCTTTGTCAAAAATCGTTATGTTAGAATTTTTACTGCTGAATTTCTATTAGAAGGAAATGCAAGTAACAGCAGCGAAGATCAAATTGTTTCTATGATGAGCCACAATAAGCATCTTAATTCAGTCTATTCTGATTATGAGGCAATCAAGAAATCTATTATTGAGTTTTGGAATATAGATACAGAAACGGAGTTCCATAAAGTTATCTTTTTGGTGGGATTACTTTCCAATAATTGGGAGCAGTTTATTTGTAATGCAAACGATTATGATTTAAGAGCACTAGAGCTTATAAGTAATATTGAAGATCAAACTAATTATAGAGATTTTAATATTCAAATTATTGATCGATTTATTAATGATGAATATAAGGTTGAAGATTTTTCTAGCTTTAGTATTTGTGCGTCAAAAGCTTATTCTATACTTCAAGAGCTTCAGGCAATTAAGATAAAATCGGAAGAAGAGTTTTTGGATGTAAAAAAACTGATTAATGGAATATGTAGATTGAATCACCAAGGTCAGGCTCAAAGAAGTTATATATATTTAAAACATGCATTGCAAACTTATCCAATGGAATTAAAGAAACATTGGGAATTATTCATGTTAGCTTTAAGTGCAACAAGTTATAAAAAGACGATTATTATTAATTTGCTGAGTGATGTAAAGAAAAGAAAAATTGAAATAGAAGAGATTAAGCTTTGGCTACCTGTTTTTCATTTCTACGATGATCTGGCTGTCTATTATTACTTGCTGGCTGCGAGATATGCATTGGAACGAAAGAAAGAGGAAGCTACGGAAGCTTTTTCTTACATACTTGATAAGAATGCTTTACCAAGGGAGTGGGGGGAAGATGTAAAGAATCTGGATAGTTATTTGCTTGGAAAATTGCATTATTTTTCTATGGTAAATAATAGTACATTACAGACACTCGCTATTGAAAAAGATGTAGAAGCAGTATCATTTGTAAATATGTTTCTGTCAAAGGATGAAATTGGTATTTCAAAAGCAGTATCTGCATATAAAGCTATTCTAAATGCTGAAACGGAAAATCTTGTTAAGTTGAGCTCGTATAAACAACTCTTCAGTTTTGTGAAGAAACCGGATGATTTGTTTGATGTATATCGTCAAGTTGAAAGTAAAGTGCCCAATGGAAATAAGAGTCGGCTTTCGTACAATGAGTTGTTAATTGAATATGGATGTTTATTAATTTGCATAGAAGATGGAATTTCAATGGACACAAGAATGCAAATTCTATTAGAGGTGTTTGATGTTTTTGAATTCTTAAATGAAATTAATAAATCTAAGCTTTTAATATTGGAACGAATGAGCGAAGCAGAACAAAGTGTTTTGGAAAAACCGGGTGTTGCATTTGATAGATGGGTTGATAACAAGGACAAGATTATTTCTATTCTTCGACATCCGGCAATTAATTGCTCAGAGGATATTATTAAGAGATTTTGTATTCCTTTGGAAGAATGTTTAAATATCGTAAATAAGTGCACATCGGAAATGCAGGTACTCACTGAATTAGTATCTTGGCGTGACAGATGGAATATGCAGCAAAATTGTTCAGATTATGAATATGCATTTGTTCGCTCTGTAGATGAAAAAATAAAAAATTTGAAGGCCGGTGCAAATTTATCTGTATCGGTTGTTAATAAAACAATAGAAGATTTTAGCGTCTTTTTTTGTGTTGAGAATAAGGCTGAAGGCAGCAATTCAACGGTATCTTTTAACAACTCGTCTGAAGCTAGTTCAGCGAGTCTAGATGTTCTTGTTGCAATAAACGAAGGCGCATTGGTCTCTTATGAAGGTGCAAAGTTTGTTAATACTGTTGAACTAAGACCGGGAGATGTATGTGGACAGTATTATAGATTACACAACAGCCTTATTACCAACATTAAAGCAGGTGATTTGCTTACTATAGTTCTTCGTGTGATTGTTGGAAACAAGATTATATGTGATTCTAAAGTTAAATATGTCTATAAAGAAGTCGGCAATATGCTTGTTCTGAAAGATAGATTGTATTCACGTATTACAAAGTATGAAACTAATGTTCCTGCGTTTTCCAAAACAATAAAGGGATATGGAAGAGAATTAGAAAAGCAGTTGATACAACAATATCTAGAGCAACAATTGGTAGTTATATATGGACCATCTAGAGTTGGAAAATCATCACTTGTAAATTACATTTCTAATGAATATATAGAGGAATATTCAAAAAATGAAAATAAAGGAATTGTAGCTATTTCTATTGCAGATGATAGACATGGAAATGATTACAATGTTAATATGATTTATGACGATGAAAACGTATCGTTTGAAAATGCATATGAGCTATTGAGATATTTATTCATTAGTCCATTGAGAATTGCATTTGGTTCTGATATTACGCTTAAATTGAAAAGTAGAATGAGATGCAGCATTGCAGGTGAAAAGCTAAACGAAAATGCAAGAAAAGAAATAGAGAAAATAATATCTGCTGAAGGAAGCGTACGAGATATTTTGGCTGGGGTGTCTCTGATTCTTGAGGAAAACAATTGTCAGGTGTGGTATTTGTTTGATGAATTCCAGCAAATTGTTGAAAAATGGAGAGGAGATACCGTAGAGTTTACAAATATTTGTAATGATATTATGAACTATCAAAATAGCATTAAACTTGTGCTCTGTGGTTCGGATGCTCTTGTGCGCCTGTATAACTGTGAAAATGATGAAAAATGGCGCGGATTTATTCAGAAAACTGCTGATAATAATGTGCCAATTGGTCAGTTAAGTCCGAAAGATTTTAAAGCCATGATGGAAGATGCAAGCATATGGGGAGATATCTCAGAAAATAATAGTCCTTGGTCTCCAGAAGCATTGAATTTGCTATATCAATACACTGGTGGAAATGCAATTTGTGGAAAACTGTTTGGTAACGAACTACTTAACAAGATTATGCGAGGCGACTTTAATAGAAGGGAAAAATTGTATCCTTCTGATATTACACAAGTTGCTTATGAACTATTAAATAGTGAAGTTGGACTTGTTAGAAATCTTTTGGTTTTGCACAATACCAAAAATCTTGAAGAAGAGATTCCTTATTTGATATTTATTGCACATGAACTTATTCATGATAGAAATAAATCTGATGTTTCCATTAGACGAATCAGAGAGTTTTTCGCTGTTAAGTCACCTAGCGCAATTGAGTCTGCTTTAAAAGTATTAATAGCTCGGGGTATTTTGAAGGTAAATGAAGAAAAGCAAAGATATGGTTTTTCGACAATGTTCTACTTTGATTTCTTTAGAAGTCAGGCAACAGAAGTAAGATTACATGAAGTTTCAATCCAATTACAGGCAGAAAGAAAACAAGACAATGAAGAAATGTCAATGGATCCTATGAGTTTACAGCATATTCGTCAGTATTTTAAAGAGGCTGCTCCAGAGGTTCAGAATGAATTTTTAGCTGGCTTAGCTATAAATGCGAAGGATAAAGAGGCGCTAAAAAGTCTCCTTGGCACATCTCAGTCAGGTAATATTTTTAATGGTAAAACTACGATTAATCATGTAAATATTCAAAGTATTACTAATACTTTGAATGAAATAATTACGGCGAATGATCGTACAGTGCTTATAAAGGGCATTCAGGAGTTACCACGATTAAGTAACTACTTGCCTCAGTTGCTAGATAATACTGGAGAAGTAGATGTATCCGAGGATAGTATTTCTAGAGCTATGGATAATTATGTTGCGGACATGGAGGAAAGCTTAGAGTCAATAACACTACAGTCTCCTCGTGCAGGTGGTGACTTTGCAGAAGCAACGATAAATTCTGGATATAATACATCTATTTCTAGTCCATATGCAACGGTTCTAGGAGTCTCTGATGATGAATATGAAGAATTTATGGAGCAATATAATTTGCCGGAGTTCTTCTTACGCTCATTAGGCTTTGCACACCAATTAGATGAATTGTTTATGAGAGGCGCTGTTGGAGATGATATTGATAAGATAGATTTTAGCCCGGTAACTATTATGTATTGCAAACTGATTGAAAGTTTGTTAAAAGAATACCACATCAGTATTTATGGAAATAGCTTTGAGTCTCTTGACACGGATATGAGAAAACCTGAAAACAAGGATGAGAAGTATAAATGGAAGGATATTATTACTCTGCCAGTTACACAGCAACAACGGTTGACAATAGGCTCCTTCGTGTTCCCACTATATAAAAAGTGGGCAATTGATAAGTTGGTGAAAGTAACAGGAAAGAAAACGGATGAATGGGTTGAACACAAAAAGATGATAATGGCAGTGAAGGATATTCGAAATCCATCTGCTCATGGAAACAAAGATCATCGTATTAGTCTGGAGCAAAAGAACGCAATAACCGAAATGTTGCTGGAGAAACACGGATTCATGAGACTTATTGAGTTAGCGTTAGGGTAAGATGGTTTTTGCAAAACAACTATATGGTGAAGGGGTATAGTGACTGTAACCCTTCACTTAAGGAGAAAAGCTTGTGCGTTGGGACGAAAACGGATAAAAGTATAACGCAGAGTGGGTTGAAAGTAGGTGAAAAACGTGGCAACACATTTGGAATATATAACAAATCAGAAATTCAACAGTAGTTTTAAAAATATGCTGCGGGATTATTATACTTATGGCTTCAAAGATAGAAGCGAGTATTCAGTATCACGTGGTACATATGACAGTGATCGGAAGCGATTGAATGATTTCCTGAACGACTACATGGAGTGGTCAGAGATAAAAAAACGGAAAAATCTCCAAAAAGGAATAGAAGAAGGAAAACATATAACTTTTGTTTCCTGTGATTCGCAATCTATGAGCATAAACCCGTTTCATAGAGTCTATCGGTTTTGTGGAACAGATCGTCCAGCTTTTATGTATTACTTCTTTCATACATTGGCAGCACTGAACAGTTTGTTTCAATTAGAAGATGGAGCGGATACGCTAAATATTTATGGTTCTGCTGCAGCAAGATTTGAAAGTAAGGTTAATATTCAAGAAAAACTTGTAATCCGAGCCGTAAAATCTATGCATGTGGGACAGGAAATCGAAGAACAGTTACAAGGATATTATAGTAACGAAGATTTATTAGTAGAAAAGGCAGAAGATCTTGGATTTTCGGATGAGCAGATTCGTAAACTAAAGATAGTAATTCGTGCTGCTACTATCAGAATGAAAAGCTCTGATTTGGCAAGGTTTTATGAACAGAGTTTTTTTGACGAAGATGATTGTAACGCAGGAGAAATCGATAAAGAATCTCTTGTCAAGAATGTAAATAACAGATTGCAGCGTCCATATAATATTGGAGTGATTCAGTGTGATCAAAATAACTCAAAACTTATTTTTTCTTCGGAATTACTTGATGAATTCCGGAATGGTATTAATAAGATTAACACTCCGGTAGATGAAGAATATTTGAAATATGAATTGGTAAAGGCAGTCGAAGAATTTTCTAAAAGCAAGCAGGGAGATCATAACTGGTATCTTTCAAAGTTGACAATTAAACGACTATTGGAAGTGGGATGTAAAGCAGATGATAGATTTTTTGATCACATTCGATATGCCTTGGATTTTTATTCTAAAACATATTTGTTTGGCGAGATAGGTACCTTTTTATTGGACAGAATGAAAACAAGTGATAACAGTTCTATTAGAATTAAGCATGAATACTATATGCATTCGCTAAATGATTATAATGCTATTGATTTGATGGCTGCAATCGAGAGCAATGAATGGTGTTTGATATCATATAAACGAGATGATATTGAAACTACCATTCTCTGTTATCCTTTGGAATTAAGAATTAGTTCTATAAATGGCAGAGAGTATTTGATGTACTATGAACCATTCAAAAGAGGTTGTGCGCCTTTAAGGCTAGAGTTTATTGAATCCATTCAATATTACCACGACCATGATATTAAAAAATGCATGTCTACATATTTTACAGATGAAGAAATCAATGTGGATATTGATAGGAGTATTAACAAGGCGAAACTATTAATGGAGTACACATGGGGAGTTTCGTCAGGATCAGTGCAGGAACAGAACATTGATAGATTGAATTCTATATTCCGTGAACTTCATGTGCGAATCAATTATAACAAGGACACAGATTACTATATTCTGAATCGGATTTATAGAGAATCCAGAAATGGAACAATTGTTGTAAATGAAGAAGACTGCTATATTGATTTTGGTGTAGTGGTAGCTGATATAAAAGAGGTTATTCCATTTGTTAGAAGTTTTTATTCTCGAGTTATTTCCTGTACTGGATATGATGATGAAGGCTTTTCTGTCGAGATGGACATTAAACAAATTGTCGGTGGGGTAATTAACAAAGAGTTTGAAGACGAGACGAAGACTCCGAAAGTTAAAAGAGAGATATGGCGAACAGATGAGAAGTTTTTATCATTACTGGGTGATGGTATAAAGGCTACGGAACACGATAAACTGTTCAATGAAATTTTTAGTGCCTATTATCATATTTTTGCTGCCATATTCTGTGAAGTTTGTAGTCATTCTGGTGGATACACAGAAAAAGAACTTGAATCATTGTGTAAGACAGTTATGTATCAATACCAGGATGAGTGTGGTCCAGAAATGTTGGGAATATCTTTCAGGGAGGGAAAGACTTTTGTTGAATTGTTGAAAGATGGCGGGTTCATGCTAAAAGAAACCATGAATAGAACAACAATTTACAGATCTAAATATGAGACATTATCCAAAGTTGATATGTATCGTGATGTCATTCCATTGTCAGAAGTAGAAATTCGCTGGATTAAGACAATCGTCGAAGATGAAAAAATTCATTATTTTTTGAGTGAGAAAGAAATCATCTCTATAAAATTAATTTTGGCAGAGATGGCAATCGATATAAGACCATTTCCGATGGATGTAGTTAATTATTATGATCGATACAAATTTTCGCCGAAAAAAGAGTGGAAAGAGAGTACCGTGTTGGTTCCGTTACTTGACGCCATTAGCAGCGAACATATTGTGAAAATAAAATATATTTCCAGTAAGAAAAATGTTGTTTCCGGTAATTATAAGCCAATATTGGTTGAGTATTCGAAGCGGGATAATTGTTTTAAGGGCTATTTCCTGTCATGTAGAAGAAAAGAGGGATTGAAGGTCTATAATCTATCACAATGTATATCTATTGAGGATATAGGCAAAACATTTGATTCTGATGAAACAAAAGCTTTCCATGAAGCATATCGTGAACAACAAATGGATAAAGTTGAGATTGAATTTGAAGATAAACCAGGACTTGCAGATCGTGTATTATCAGAGTTTTCTCCTTGGAAAAAATGCTGCGAATTCATTTCTGAAGCTGGAATCTATCATTTATTCATCTTTTATCAGAAGCAAGATGGCAAAGAGATGGCTCTTCGATTATTGAGTTTAGGTTCAGCCATTCATCTGGTGGATTTAAATCACAGATTGTCAGTTATTATTCAGAGTAAATTGCGAGACCAGATGGAACACATTAAAAAATGTCCGGCAAAGGAATCGTCCAAAGGCGAGAAGGCTGGTGTAGCTAGATGATGAGAGAACAGTTTGAATATTCGTTAATTAACGAAGGATGAGGTATCAGTTCTTATTGGAGAAACTGCTGCTGTAAAGGTTGCTTTTGATCAACGAAACCCACATCACTGTTACGATTTGTTTTTATACACCATGCATACAGTTGCAGGAATTAAGGAAACTGCACCCGCATTACTGCGGGTAGCAGCTTTCTTTCATGATATTGGAAAACCAATTGTTGCTATGGAGAAGCAAGGCAGCTTGGTTTTCTATGGTCATGCAAGGAAATCAGCAAAGGTGGCATGCCATATTTTGAAGGAAATGGGATATTCAGATGCTGATATAAAGGAAATATGTTTTTGCATTAAGTATCATGATGACTTTATTTCTTGGGTTCTTCCAGAAGAAGAGTATAATCGTGAGAATATGTATTTAGTACCGATTACTAAAGAAAATATGCAGAAGCATATAGAAAAGGCTCTGAAAAAGATTGATATTGATGATTTTCGACCGAACAAAGAGAGCTGGAAACAGCTTTTGGAACTTTGTTATGCTGATGTATCGGCACAGGCGGATGTAGTTATTCAGGATGGAACGATTATTGATACAAAAGAACATAAGCTTAGTAAGATAAAGGCACTCAAAAATTGCCTTATGTGAGGTGATCTCAGATGACTTATAAAGAAATAATAAAGAAACAAAACTACTTTCAAGATATCACATGAATTCATCTTTCAAATGCTTTCAAACAATTTGAAAGCATTTGAAAATAGAAAATTGCTGTCTGCGTCTATTTGGTCGGCAGTGTTTATGGAATCGATATTAAAAGACATTTTGACAGTTCTTTTTAATGTGAATGTGAGCACAGAAGAAATCAGCTCTTTGATTGCTCGATTGAGAACTATATTGAACAATGGATCGTCAAGGTTCGAACTGACATCTACTGACTCAACGGCAATTGAGAATATTATGAGGCGGGCAGAAGAAATCCGGCTGAAAAGAAATTGTTTGGTACACTCTATTACTTTAATCTGTTGTTCAGAAAGTATGTTCCGGATATGGAGGTATTGCTTTCAGATTTCTGCAACAATATTCCCAGTGATTTTGATTTGAATTGCATATTCGAAGATGATTTTGAATAGCAAGCTGTCACACAACGGTAGGGATGTTTGCTGAATAGGTGCTATTATTACTTACTTTTTCGCGCAGCAGTACATCAGCTCACTTCAATTTTATATGTGCCTTTAAAAGAAGTTTACGAAAAAAATCGTAGATTTCTTTTTTTTTACCCTTTTTTCCGATACAAAAATGAGGGTATTTTGAAATTTTTGTATTATATACCTGTACTTCAGAAATGAACGTACCGCCTGGTGGCTGGGGCGTAGAGTTCAGCTGACAGCGACCGCAAAACGGCTAAAGGTTTACGGGGTGAAACACCGATGTGTTAATAATAATAAAAAATGTTGTAAGGGATTGAAAGGAGAAAATTCCATGCGTAAATATGAATACTCTAATGAACTTGCAAATCTTGTTAAGAAATTTCTCGTTGATGATGACTGGCACTTCTCTTTTGATGAGAAAACCGGAGTGTTTGAATTTGGTCTTAGAATTAAGAGCAAGATTCAAAAGATTAATTATATAGTGGATATTCATGAGGATGAAATTGTTGTCTATGGTATGTGTCCGATTGGCGCTGATCACACTGACAGCAATATGATGGTGCAGATGGCAGAGTTCCTCTGTCGTGCTAATTATGGGTTGAAGAACGGCTGTTTTGAACTTGACTTCCGTGATGGAGAGATTCGCTACAAAAGCTTTATTGATTGTGAAGATGTGATGCCTTCCAACGAGGTGATCAAGAACAGCATTTATTGTACTGCGGCAATGTTTAAACGTTATGCACCTGGCATTGTCGACATCATCTTCTCTGGTTCCTCAGCTAAGGAGGTTATCGCTAAGTGTGACAAGTCTCCGGAGGCTGAACTTCGGTCTATGATTACTGATGTTGTTGGGGAAGATATGGAAGAAACCGATATTGAAGCGATGATTGCTAATCTTGCAACACGACTCGATATTACAGATAACTCTGATGATGAGTCTGATGGAGATATTAATGTAGCTTCTGAAGAAATTAAAGTGAATCCATTTGACGGAAAGCAGGAAGGAGGTGCAGCTTAATGACTATTATTGAGAAGAGCTCTAATGGAATTTCTCAGGTTTCAGCTGATGCAAAGCTCATGTCTAATCGCAAAGTATTCATTGAGGGTGAAATTAATGCCGAATCTGCGTGTGAATTTGTGAAAAAAATTATGATTTTGAATATGCAGGATCCAAGCAGACCGATTGATCTTTTAATTAATACACTTGGTGGTTGCATTAATTCCGGAATGGTATATTACGATGTTATTCAGGCGAGCAAAGCACCTATTCGTACATTTTGTATTGGCAGAGCCTATTCTATGGGTGCGGTTTTACTTGCTTGTGGTAATCAGCGATACATACTTCCCCATGGAGAAGTAATGATTCATGAACCTTTGATTGGAAATAGTATTGGAGGAAATAGTTCGTCGATCAAATCTATCTCTGAATCCCTGTTGGAATCAAAACGTAAAATGAATCAGATTTTGGCAAAACATACTGGACAGACAGAAGAAGATGTGGAGAAAGCAACAGGATATGATCACTACTTTGATGCAGAGGAAAGTCTAAAATTTGGCTTGATAGATGAGATTGTGGATTTTGGAAAATTGTTGGAGGAATGCTGATGAGTAGTACAGAGAGAATGATTCTTGGAAACAATTGCATTTATAGTGGAAATCCGAAGGAGACAGGACTGAATCGAAATGTACTTATCGTTGGGGGGACAGGAAGCGGGAAAACAGTTTCATTTGTTGAACCGGCTCTTATGGAAGCACTGAGAGTCACAAAGCCAAATAATAAAATTGTGATTCTTACCAAGCGAGATTTGGCTGATAAATATATGCCTTTATATAAGACGGCGGGTTTTAAGGTTTATGATCTCGACTTCTCAAATCCAGAAAAAGGGAATTGCTGTTATGATCCCCTGGCATACGTCAAATCAGAGGAAGATATTTCTGATTTATGCCATAGCATTGTAATGGCAAATGGGCGTAAAGAGCATAGTACAGCAGATCCTTTCTGGGACGATAGTTCTGAGCAGTTGTTAGGTGCAGAGACTGGAGAAACATTGATGACCAAGGATGAACCAACTTTTGCGGATGTACTAGATTTGCATTTTAGCTTGAAAATCGAGGAGTCTGGATGTGGCATTACAACTTCACTTGATCCTGTATTTAGGAAGATCGAAAAGGCGGCACCTGATTGTTATGCGATTACATGCTGGAAGACCTTCAAAGAAGCTGCTCCGAAAACGGCAAAGTCGATTTACGTTTCTATGAATCCAACATTAAGAGCATTTACTTCCAGCATTAGAAACAGTATGAGAACCAAGCCGTCCATTAATTTTAATAAGTTTACGAGCGAGAAATCCATTCTTTTTATTACGACAAGTCCTGTTAAAAAGGCACTTCATGGCCTGGCCAACATTTTTGTATCACAGGCAATTTCCGAGTTATTCACAATTGCTGATGAGAGCGAAAAGGGAGTATTGCCTATACCTGTGGATATCATCTTTGATGACTTTGCCACCGGCGCAAAGGTGAGCGAAATGCCGGAGAAATTAAGTATCTGTAGAGCGAAAGGAATTGCTTTTCTCGGAATTCTTTTGCAGTCAGAATATCAGCTGAAAAGGATGTACGGTGAAGCTGAGGCAATCGAATTAATAGACAATTGCGATAGTTATGTGTTTTTCGGTGGGAATAACTATGAGACAGCGAGATCACTTAGCCTGAAGCTCAATGTACCGCTAGACGAAATTCTATATCTTCCAATTGGACAGATTGTAGTATTTCGCCGTGGACAGAGGCCTGTATTCTCTACGAGGTTCGACACTTTCAATGACGAATTCTATAAGGAGATAACTCAAACGAAAAAAACTAATCAGCTATCAGAGGAAGATCGTTGATTGGTATAAATCGATAACTATTCTTTCCGATACCGAACTGAGTGAAATCAGAGAGTTTAGTATGATTGACTTATGAAAAGCAAAGGAGTGTGAAGTAAATGGGAACATTGATGGAAATCTTCAAAAAAGTAAAGGAGCCTCTGGCAGAGGAACGAATTCCGGCAAGATGCAGCGTAACCAAAGAATACTTTGATATCCTTTTGGGACATGAGAAAGGAAAACTCACCATGCTTCGTGGAGAACGAAACTACAACGTGGATGTAGCGAATAGTTCTAGAGATGGTGCTAAAGCTGAATATAAAAAGATTAATCTGACGAAAGGACTTCAGGTTGGGCGAACGTATCACTGCCCTGTCTGTGGGAATAAGGATATCGTTCGATGTGGTAAGTGTAGACGTATTACCTGCTATGACGGAAAGGGGCTCTTTACCTGTGCATACTGCGGTAATTCTGGCAAGGTATCTGGAACTATGGACAGTATTGATGCTTATGACAGCAGTGGTATGAAGCAGTCTGGCATAAAGTATTATTCTGGCGATAAGGGAGATAAGGTGGTGTGAGATGATATTTGCAAAAAAGCATAGAAAAGAGTATTTTGAGAACTTTTATTTCCGATAGCAAAATGAGAGCTTTTTCTGTATTTGATATAACAAACATGTAAGTAGTCGAGAGACAACAACAGATAAGAAAGAGGAGGAAATTCAATGAAAGCAACACTTGAGACCGTAACAGGCGTAACCATTAACCGTGATATCGATACAGCAGACAGCCCTATGGGTATCATTCGTAAGTTTTATGAAGAGGATGCAACTGCAGCAACGCAGATTTTCTCGAACCAGAAAGCGATTGATCAGCTTATGGACGGACATATTGATGAGGCAAAGTCAGCCTTTGAGTTGCTTAGCATCGAGGGTGATTCCATCAAGGCAGACTGGAAGACCGCACTGTGTAATCAGCCAGCAATCAAAGAAGAGATGGCACACATCGAGAGCGAAGGTCAGGTTCCTAAGTTCGTGGTAAGCGTATCTAGTATCGTTGCAGCCAAGTAATTGATATCCAGGAATAAAAGATAACATTTTTTTCTTCCGATGGCGTAAGGAGGGCGTTGTCGGAAATTGATATAACGAATATGTAAACAGTCGAGAGACAATAACAGATAAGAAAGAGGAGGAAACTCAATGAAAGCAACACTTGAGACCGTAAGAGGCGTAACCATTAACTGTGATATCGATACAGCAGACAGCCCTATGGGCATTATTCGTAAGTTTTATGAAGAGGATCCAACTGCGGCTACGCAGATCTTTTCAAACCAGAAGGCGATTGATCAGCTTATGGACGGACATATCGATGAGGCGAAGTCAGCATTTGAACTGCTTGGCATCGAGGGAGATTCGATTCGTGCAGATTGGAAGACCGCACTGTGTAATCAGCCAGCGATCAAAGAAGAGATGGCACACATCGAGAGCGAAGGTCAGGTTCCTAAGTTCGTGGTAAGCGTATCTAGTATTGTAGCGTAAGAAGGAGGATGAGAGTATGATGAAAGATTACACAATGGACCTTACTAAGATTGCAGCAAGTATTGTGATTGATTGCCTTGGATCCGGTCTTACTTCCAATATATATTATAGTGCTGACGGCAATTCGATCATTATGGAGTTCAATGGCTATCCACTGAGAAATTCTAATCGTACTGGTAAGGTGTATGTACAGTTCCCTAGATCTACTTTTTACGTAAGAAGGGGGAACGTACACTACACTCCAATTCAGCAGGCACAGTGTAGATATTATCAGGAAAGTATGGGAAATCAGTTTGCACATCCGCATGTGTACAATGATGGACATCCTTGCTGGGACAACAGTAAGAGAGAGAGGCCGGTAGACTTTATCGCTAATATCATTGAAACCCTTTCTCTTCAGAACGTCACAAAAGATTCTGTCACAGTCGGTCTTTGTGCATCCGGTATCATGGGGGTAAAGATGGAAGCCCTCAAGAATGCACAGTCACAGCAGAAGAAAGTAATCAGAACTTTAAAGTGCAAGCCAATTATTTCTGATCGCAGAAAACTTGAGAGCTATGTTAATAAACGTTGGTGCAGTAAGATTACAATGCTCATGAATGCAGCCTAAGGGAGGAGTTTGAATGAAAAGAGATATGAATCAGAACACTATGTCAGGTCAGAAGGCTGACATTATTATTGATAAATTAGCAATTGGTAAGATTAACGGCATGATCTACCGCGATCCAATGCATGAATGTGGCGGAATTCTTCTTGGTAATATTTCACAAGATGTCGTTACAGGTAAATATACTGCCCATGTTTGTGACCTGTATGAAGAGGAAAGAATTGGTACATCGAGTACATTTGAGTTTACAACCGATTACCTGATGAATGCAGTGAAGTATGTTAAAAAGAACTGTCCGGATATGCATATTATCGGAAACATCCATTCCCATGCTCAGTATCAGGCATTTTGGTCAGGGGTTGATCATGAGATGATGCGTCAGTCCAGAGACAACAGTGTCTATATGGTAGTTTCTCCACGCTATGGAACTTGGGAAGCCATCTTTAAGGATATGGATTTTAAATTTTACGAGTGCAATATGTTCGTTGCTGATGCAGCAGTCTGTGAGCATATGTTTGCAAAGTGTGTGACTCAGAATGATGAAGAATATTTTGTGGCAGGAAAGAAGGTAAAAAAGTCTGTATTTCATACGACACGTAATTATACGGAAACTCAGAAGGCAGAGCTTGATAAAAGATTTCTGCATTCGATTCAGGAACTGGCAGGAAAGAAGGTTCTGATTGTTGGTGCCGGTACTATTGGTAATCTTCTTGTTGAGTATGCAATGAACAGTGGTGTAAGCGATATTACGATTGTGGATATGGATGCCTACGAGTATTGGAATTTGCCTAGATCCAGCATGGTTAATGAGACCTCGCTGAGACGTCCTAAAGCACTGGAGCTTGCTAAAGCTGCGGCTGAAAAAAGTTGTTTCTCAATTAACGTAACTGGTATCAATGCGAATATCTGTGATCTGGGTTGGGGATTTTTTGAACAGTTCGATTTGGTGCTTTCACCTGTAGATAGTGCTGCAGTTCGTCACTATATTGATCGTGGCTGCAAGTTGTATCATATCCCGCATATTACCTGTGGAACAGGAACCATCGGCGATCAGTTTACAGGAAATGTAGTAAGTTTTCCGGCTGATTCAGTCGTGGATCTTGAGTATGTCTGGGGAAATGGTTATCGTCAGACGCTGGAAGAGCGCAGAAGTTGCAGTGATATTCCTGATGAAACGCAGGCACAGGTTATGGGATTTTCGGCCCAGATTGCTGGTATGACTATGGATCTTGCTTTGAAGTATCTGCTTGGAAAGAGTGAAGATGTGAAGACCGCATGGAAGTACATCTTGAATTCAGTTGGAAATGGATTTGTTCGTGACAAGGCAGCACTCAGAACTTTTAAGTACGGAAAACTTCCATCTGAAATCAAGAGTGAGTTGTTTGACGTATTAGCAGAGAACGAAGGGATTCATTGCATTGAATTTGACAGAACACATCCGAAGCATGAACTATGGGAGAAGATGAATGCAGTTTTTTCGGAACATATTCCTTTATATAGACTTGATTTGGAATGGAGTTTGAATATTCCTGTAGCCTACAGTAGTACCGATGCCTATGCCAAAATCGAAGTACCGGAAGGTTGTGGTGTGGATCCTGTTCTTTGGCAGCTCCCGAAAGAGCATATTTATCTCGTTGAGGGCGATGAGCATGATTATCTTGTGAAACTGTGCTTTACGGATAAGGAGGCGTAATAGAAAGAAGAGATGAATAATGAAGGGGAGAGGTCAGAAAGGAGGTCCATCTCCTTTGATTTGTAATATAAGAAACGTTAAGGCCTATCAGATACTAGCTTTTATAAAAGAGCGCAGGAGTATAGCAAATTTGCAAGAAAAGGAGAATGAAAAAAGATGAAAGATTACAATTTGATTATTGCTGAGATTGCAGCGAGCATCGTAACTGATTGCTTAGGTGAAAGTTTGACGGCTAATACATATTATTCTGCTGACGGAAATTTCATCATTATGGCATTCAGCGGATATCCACTAAGGGAATCTGGTCGAGCTGGCAATATTTATGTACAGTTTCCGAGAAATACCTTCTATAAAAAAAGAGGAAATGTGCATTTTACACCAATCTATCAGTCTCAGTGCAGATATTATCAGGAAAGCATCGGTAATCAGCTTGCGCATCCGCATGTATATATTGATGGTCATCCTAGCTGGGACAACACAAGGAGAGAGACTCCTGCCGACTTTTTGACTAATGTAATTGAAACGCTTTCCCTACAGAATGTCACTGAGGAGTCTATTGAGATTGGTCATTGTTCGTCTGCAATTATGGGAATCTCTAAAGACGCTCTTAAAAACTCTCAGGAGCAGAAAAATAGAGTAATGAACGTTTTAAAGTGTAATCCTATTATTTTGAATCATGAAAAACTGAAGAGATATGTAAATCAAAGTTGGTGCGACAAACTCATGAAATTCTTTAATGGTGGTGTGGGTACAAAAGTAGTATTCGAGAATCTTCTAGGAATAACTGTTGTATGTCAGATGCAAATACAGATGGGATTGGAAACGAATAAATACAGAAACAATGAAATAGTATAACCTTTTCTTCCGATATACAAATGAGGGAGAAACCGTATTTTCATATAATCATTTTGTAAACAGCAGATAAGAGTTTACGGAAAGGAATAAGAGATGAGTAGAAAAATCGCGATGATTACACGTTTACCGGAGCATCAGGAATGCACTTTCTGTCACTGTTTTTCACAGAATGGTTATATGCTCCGTGATAGCAATATGGCCAGATTTGTCTGTGAGGAGTGTTATGAAACAAGCGGCAATAGAGACTACCCACTCGCAACAAAGGTAGTTGAACTGAGTACGAATGCTATTGAACAGATCGCTCCGGAAGGCAGAAAACCAGGCTTTCATGCTGGCTATCTTATGGGAAAAAAGGAGGTTACTGATGCTGGCTATAAGATTGTAGTGGAAAAAATAATTGATAGCGTTCAGGCAGGCAAAGGAACCGCCAATTTTTTTACCAAGGATGATGTTATGAATCTGAGAAAGATTTCCAGAGCAGAAGGAATTGCTATTGTAGGCCTTTATAGAACAAGTCCAAGTGGATCTCCGGATTTTAATCTTTTGGACAACAAGACTCTGGATGACATGCTTATGGATATCATTTATATGATCGTCGGAGGTAACAGCGAGATTCAGATTGCAGTTAAAGATAAGCATAGTCAGATTGACGAGATTGGAGTGATTCTTACATGAGCAGATACATTGCCAAGAGGGTAGCACTAAACACAATGAATGAATGCAAGCAACCGGGATGTGGGTGTTTTACACAGAAAGGTTATTACATTCAATACCAGAATGGCAATGTTGACAGTATGCTGTTTGTTTGCGAGAGCTGCTATGACGAGAAGTTCCGTGAAAAATGTTATGCAGGAGATTTTGACGAGGAAAGATATATCGTCAAAGAGAACACATCAAGATATCAGCCGATTAATCTCCTGCTAAGATATCTGATTCGCTGGACAAGGAAGACGGCTAAAACAGCAAGAATTGCTACGATACTGGCTGTATTGATTCTGGTGACAGCCTTCGGGCTGAAAGAACATCCTTCAATACGGACAGAGCTGAGCATGCCTCAGTTGCATGCACAGTTAAATACAGATGTGCATTTTGCTTTCCACGATTTTGAAAGGCTAACCGATAGATTGGAAGCAATTGCAGGCCAAATGACAAATGTTTTCACACATGGAGGAAGAGAAAATGATTAACAAGATTCTTGAACGTGGTTTTATTGCTCTGGCAGCCTATTCCTATATTTTTGCACTGATCAGCCTGATATTATTTGTTGTTGCAGTGGTTGCTAACGCATTTATCAAGAACGGAAAGTTCGATGTGGTGGAAATCCGCAAACTTCTTTTCAACAACATGATCTTCATGCTGGTGTTTGCTCTGCTTGATTACTTTCTTGTATAGGGAGGCATGATATGGTTTGTAACACACTCAGAGCGGCTGCATCTGTGTTAGCAGAACATATGGCAATGAAACGTGACCAGAGTATTTCCGTTAACGTGATGCCAGAGGTTATCAGAGGGGAATCTGTTCTTCACGAAGTGTGTGAGGCAGACCCTCGATTGATTTTATGTATCAAAACACTTCAGCTTCAAGTCGAAGATTATGGCTTGTGGGCAAAACTGATAATTCAAGTCGAATATACAAATACTCTTTCTTCGTCGGTAGTGAGGGTTGAATCGATTTCTGAACTGCGAGAGGCGACAATCTATGCGGCTAGCTTACACAGAAGAGATTTACTTATTGTGTATCCGGCTCACCTGCATGAGCAAATCCAGGGAAAGAAAAGTAACCTGCTGGAATCTCATCAGCTGTTGAATTGTTATGTATCAGGACTATCGTCCGAAATAAAGCGAATGGAAGAATGCAGATATATGGCGCAGGTCATTCATTTTCAATATTCCTGCAGCTACAGGGAATGGACAGACCGAAAAGCAAAGATAACAGAAAAGATCAACGAGATAGTTCGCCAGGCTAAGCTGAGTGGTATCGAGGATTGGAGAAAAGCATATGCGGTTGTCCGATATTGTGTAAACAACTGGCACTATGGACGTATAGAAAACTCTCCGAAACTCGAATATACCGCGTATAGCGCAATCATAAATAACACGGCTGTTTGTATGGGCATATCTCTGGCAATCTGTTCCATCTTTAAAGAGTTAGGAATTCCCTGCAGGTATGTACGTGGAACACGGAATGGAGAAGGGCATGCATGGAATATGGTATTTCTTTGCGGTGGTTGGTTTTATATAGATGTCACTGATGCAATCTGCAGAAAAGATCCTCTATATCATTGGGGGATGGTTCATCTTCTAGATCGATCAATTTATGAAAGTAGTTCTGAGGTACTTTCCTGTAATTGTACTCCGGAATTTATAAGAAAAATGACATGTTAGAAATATTGTTAACTGTTTTTACCGATATGCGAAGGACGATATGTTGGCGTTTCGATATATTAATAGTGCGGTTAGATAATAGTTTTTAGAAAGGGTGAGAATGGATGAATGAAATCATGAGTTTGATGAATCGTGACATCAGCGGTTGGATGTGCTCGGGAGATGACGAAACAGTAACGGCTATTGTCTTTAAGAACCTTCTGTATAAGGCTGCTGAGCAGCATTTTGTGCAGGTGGTAATTGCTTCCGAAGATATGCTTCCGGCTGTTTCTCAGATTGTTGAATCTGATTCAAGAAATAAAGGTTATCTGCCTTCTTATGCACATCGGTACTTCCCTGCTTTTTCAGGCAGTGATGTCGATATGAAGGAAAGAATGGTGGAAATCCTGAAAAGGTGCCGTGTTGATCAGGAAAAAGCTGATGATGTGATGGCGTATATTGATTTCCTGACAGAACTTGAAAGTGAAATTGGGGAGGCCCATCATACCAGCGATGAGGCACTTCTACAGAAGTACCTGCGTGCCTCCGCTGTTGAGAGAGCACTGAATACAGCAGTTGTTAATGGCAAAATGACACAGGATGAATGCAGAGATTGGTTTGAAGATTATTCAGATTGTTCTAGTGGCCGTATTCATTTGAAAAGGTTTCTGAATCGCCTTGATCGTAGTTTTTCTTTGAAGAAGGATCGCAGTAAATCTATTTCTACGCTTGGGCAGGGGGATCGGCTCTGCTTCATCATCAAATCTGATATGAGTGAAGAGATGAAAGAACTTTTGTTTGAGATGATTGGATGGGACATTCTGGAAGCAAAACGAAGCGGCAAGCAGGTAAGTCTGATGGTGTTGGAGGGATGCAAGAAATATGGTAATGAGCTTCTTCGGCTTTTGAATGTTTCCTCGGCCGATATTAATTTTAACTTCTTTGCGAAGGATTATTTCTCGGGACATACAGCTGACTGGAGTGAACAGATAGATGAATATTTCCGAAGATACATATATACAGCTCATTCAAGGATGGAAAGCTGCGAGGAGATTTCGTCGAAGAGATTTGGACAGATTCCAGTAGTGCGAAATTCGTATGCCTGCGATCGAGACAGGAGGATTTCAAATAATCGAATGCTGGACCGGCTTCTGGATACTAATCGAGTGGACCACTACGTGCAGCATGTTCCAGTATGGGAAGCTCAGTATCGTAAAGAGGAAATACATGATATGCAGAAAGGAATCTGTTTGGTTCAGGCAGATACCTTTGAAGGTTATGTTGACTTACGCAGATAAGGAGAAAAGAAAATGAGTATGGACTATAGTGGAACTCCTGGAGAATACATTTACTCACAGAATGCTACTGGAAAGAGTGCTTCAGGAATCATAGCAAATGGCTCTACCAGTGAAAGAAATCTTGGTGCACAGAGAAGTGCGGGAGGCGCAGATCGTCAGGCAGGAGATCAGGGAGGACACCTTATTGCTGATCGCTTTGGTGGCCGAAACGACCAAACAAATCTTGATGCACAGGCTGCGAATGTCAATCAGAAGGATCAAGCGAATGTGGAGAGAAATGTTGCCAATCTTGCAGCAAATCCGAACAACACGGTTTCTATGAATGTTTCTAATTTTAACAGTGTCGGTGAACGACCGGATGCAACAATGATCAATGTAGGAGTTCAGGATAACACTACTGGTGCCATTGATGAACAGCATATTTCTTTTCAGAATGCCAGTCATGAAATGCAGCAGTCTTGGAATGATACCGCCAATCAGGCGGATCAGACGATTGATCCATCGCAGAATGCTGGTATGACGGATGAACAAATAGATATTGCTAATGACTTATGTGGTGCAGAAGATGCTGTCGATGATAGACTTGGTAGCGGATGGGAGCATACTGATTTTGATACGTCCTTTTTGGATGCCGGAACCACTGAAAGTGAAGCGACTGCAAGTGCCGAAGTATCTTCCGGTGAATCAGAAGGAGCAAGTGAAGGTACTAGAGAAGATAACTCTGGCGAAGGAGGTAGTGGAGGGGATGATGACGGGCTTGGAGAATAAAGTTCTGTATGTTGACATGGATGGAGTTCTGGCAAGGTGGGATAATGAAGGTGGATTAAGGAGGATACGGTATGTTACAGATGGAAAGTAGTGAAATTACCTTACTGGAAAGACCTAATTTGGAGAAAAACAGTAAAGCACCAGTGATTCAATTAGCACCAGGTTTCACGATAGATGATTATATTCTTGAAAAACCAACACTGTTGATTGGACAGGTATCAAGTGGTAAGTCCTATTTACTGCGTAATGCAATTATGCCACGAATTTTTAGTGACATGAGAGCGCAGGATGCTGCAGTGATCTTTGCAACCAAGAGAGAGATGATTGATGGATTCTATCATCCGGAAAACGGAGATCTTCTTCTCGAATATAATGCATGCAAACCAGAGTGTATCTGGAATATTTTTGCAGAGATGGAAGCTTCAAATGATCCGGAGAAGACACTGGTTGAGCTTTGTGATGTCATGTTCTCCAAACATAAGAATACAGTACAGCCTTTTTTTACCAATGCACCAAAGGATATGTTCAAGTCCTTGACGATGTATCTGTATGAAAATTATGAGCTACAGACCGGAAAGAAGCCTACTAACAGTACTCTGATCGGATTTTTTAACACAGTCACACTTAATGATTCTGTGGTGAATGATAAAACTAGAAAAGGTTTATTAACCATGATCAAAGAGGTGCCTAGACTGCATCATTTATCGGATTACCTGGGAGAAGGTGGCACTGCGCAGGCTCTTGGTGTGCTCGGCGAGCTGCGAACCGTGTTACAGGAAACCTTTCAGGGAGCTGCTTTTGTAAAGCCGGGAACATTCTCTGTGAGACAAGCATTAAGAGAAGGTAAGAAGGTATTTCTACTTTTCAATTACGTAGAGAGCACAGAGTCAAGTATCGTTTTCTTTGATATGATCCTCGATCAGATGATCAAACAGAGTCTTGCGGAAAATGATCAGAAGGTTTGGTTCTTCCTAGATGAATTTAGCCTCCTTGGCCATTTACAATATCTTCAGTCAGCCTTAGCCTACGGAAGAAGCAACGGCTTTAGGTTGATTGCAGCGGTTCAGTCAGTACAGTTACTGGAAAAAAATTATTCAGAGAGTGAAGCTAGCTGTATGTTGGGGCTTTTCCCGAATGTTTTTTGTTTCTTTACCAGTGACTACAAGAGCAGACAGTTGTTGAGTAACCGATACGGAAAAAATCTTGTGTCAGTAATAGGCTATGGCGGTGGAAAACCAGAGTTAAGAGAGCGTAGCGTGATCCAGGATGCGGATTTTTACAAGATTGCATTACCGGGTGACTGTATTGTTTCATTAGCTGGCTATTCTCCGTTTTTCTTCCGTAACCATAGGAGATAAATTTTGAATGTGAGGTGATTAAGATGAAGCGAAGAGGATACATTATATCGGCAGTATTGTTGGTGATTGACCTGCTGTGTTTTGCTTTCGGAGGTGTATTTATTGCTTTGGCAGCAATTATCTATGCTTGCGGAATTGGTGAGCATATCGCCCAGGTAAAATATAGAGTTATTCCATGCGACCCATCTTTGGGAGTTAAGCATGCGAAGCTGGATAATTGTTATCAGAGAGTTAGGGAGAAAGTCGCAGCTGAGGGCCGTAACCTTCCTAATAACATAAAGGTGTGTCTGATTCCAAGAGATGAAATGAATGCTTACTGTTTTGGCGCTAGAAGTATAGGCGTGACAGAAGGAGCCTTAAATCTGGACAATAGGACCGTAGAAGCCATCATTGCTCATGAGCTTGGTCACCTTACGAATGGGGACTGTGTGCTGAACATGGTACTTATCGTAAACTGTCTTGGAATCATAGCTGTCCTTGCTTTTTATCAGTTTGCATTGATTGCCTGTGTTTACATCATTATGGTAATCTGCTGTATGATGGGCTTGTTTCGATTCTCGTTTGCATCCTACTTTATTACAAGCAAGATTTCCGGCTTGATTCGGTTTGTAATGGAAGCAGCAAAGACTGTCGTTCTCCAGGTGAGCAGATTGGTGATTTCTGCACTTGGGCGTAGAAGCGAATTTATGGCTGATCGTTTTGCAGCAGACATGGGGTATGCATTCTATCTTAGAAGATTCCTGGAACGCTTTGCACCAGATACAGAGGCATCAGGCCAGACCTTTTTATCTGTATTATATGATACACATCCGAGTTCGGCGCTTAGGATACAACAGTTAAATAGCATTGACGAGCAGAGAATGCTGCCGTGGGCATAGAAATCAATCCAGAGTACAGAGTTAAAAGTCTGTATTCTGGATTTTCTTTTTTGATAACTTTTGTTTCCGATACGGAACTGAGAGAAAAATGCAGTTGTTTTAAAATCTACATAGAAAGTGAGGAAGATAACTAAGATGATAAATCCAATTCAGAAAACCAAGATTACACAGCTCAAAACTAGCCGTGGAATAGAACGTAAGATGGCCTTAGAAAAGGGTAACATCTGGGTCCGTCCCACAACGTATATGAGTTTAAAGACTGTGTACAATCGCAACCATAAGAAAAAGGAAACCAGACAGATGATTTTGGAATATAGGGAGGTTTAAGTATGATCAACGCAACTGCATTAAGACCAGTATCTGCTGAAAACATGAATGTTGTATCCAATGTATCTAACGTACTGACAAAAAGCAGTCAGAACATCAAAATCGAGTATTCAAAACAGGCTGATCTTGTTCCGCTTGCAGTGGAAAGAATTGCACTCAGAATGCTTAAGTTGGACTCAGAAATCAGAGACTTTCTCAATGAACTGCGTATTCTGTTTAGCGCTAAAAGAGAAGATTTTCACTTCAGTCTGAGAGAAATTTCCAACGAAGGAAAGAGAGGAATTGTTGATCTTTGCCAGAATCTATACGGAGTTATCGCTGAGGTCCGCTATTGTGAGGATTGTGAGATGCTTCATGGTCGGCTCGTGTTAAGTTCGAAGGCACTGATGTTTATCAATGGTCAGTACATGGAAATTGCCATCCGCAAGGTAGTTGGGGATGTGCTTGCTAAGCTGGAGAAGAAGCATGGTAAGCAGTTCAAACTTTATGCGAATACGAAGGTAGCAACCATAGATGGCAAACTAAAGAATGAGTTCGATTTGATTATTGAAAATGTCACAGATGCTCTCATATATGTGATCGAAATCAAGTCTGGAAAGCAGTTCCGTGACTATGATAAGCTTGCGCGCATTGGTCATGAATACGGAATCGTGCCAAACAGATTGCTACTTGTTCAAAACTATCTGACGACAGAGCAGATGGAGACTATTGAGTATTTTTGCGAATATTATTGTGCAAATCTGGAGCAAGACAATCTAGAACAGAAGATTATTACCATGATTGAGAATGACCTATAAGAAGGGGGAAAAGATATGATGAATTATACAAAGTGGAATGATCCTAAAACCTACGGAAGAATGACTACTGAATTGGCAGCGTATACCGTACCTGAGAATCCGATTTTTGCGGCAAGAGACGGTGAGCGTATTGAGCATTCACATGTAAAGTACTGCATGACAAGTGTAGATGAACTGCGTGAGCTTTTGGACATCGTTGACCATGCGATTGTAGAGCAAATTGCTTGCGATAAGTATCTCAATTCTCTTCAGATTTTTGAGTATATTACTTTGAGAGGATATGATATTAATCGTCCTAAACTGAGAAAGCGTATTCTCAAATTGATGAAGTATCGTGTGATTCAGGAGAGTGAGATGGTGTCAATAGGTGCAGAGCATGGACTCAAGTATTATGAGCTTGACTATTTTGGATATCTGCTTGCAGTGGAAAGCGGTGTTAATTTTCATATGGGAAACCGTTACGTGTCTTTCTCAAAGAGAAGAGAGAAGGGGATGCCTGATGATACTGCATGCAATGTAAAGAGAATTTTGGTTGGTAATCAGATTATTCTCAACCTTTTGATGAGTAATACGCAGATGCAGCGTTTCGGTATCATGGAGACAATGCGTGCTACAGATCTTGAGCTGGCAGGCAGCAGTTGCATGATCAGAACCGCTGCAAATGTAAAGATTGATAATACCTCTGTGTTAGCTTATGAAGTGGTTCGTGATACTTCAGATTCTTATGAGAAGCTAATAAGCAAGCTCAAACGCTATTATAATTTAATTCACAATGAGACATACTTAGATTCCAATTATCATGGAGACGCTTCATATCCCCAGATGATTATTTGTGGTGAATCTCGTGATCATAACATCAAGATTGCGGAGTATTTAAGAGCAAACGGAATGTGGAGTGAGGAAAATACAATTCTATTTACAGAAGATTTGTTGAATATGAAGCATTCTTTAGTGTCTATCTATGCTTTGGAAGATGACTATACACAGAATTGGTATGTCCTTCCGGAAAGCACAAACTGTTCCCTGGAGACCGTTTAGAAGGAGGCTAGGGATGATTTCCGTTGGTAACGTCTTTGAAATAAATAGCTCATGGTAATGATGGAATAATTTAGGTAATTTAATGCATGAAAGAAAAAAATAATAGAAAGCTGATTATTGTATCAGGGATATCTGTGAGAGTAAAGGTATATTTGTTTAATAATTGTTGAAGAACGCAGATTAAATTTGTTGAGGTAAATTAATAAGTATATGGAGGATAAATATATTGACTGATAGACATAACGAGTTTGTAGAAGCAATGAGGAATATTATGCGTCATAATGAGGAAAAAGGAAAGAAACAGAGGAATATTGATAATGATTTTGATGAAGAGGACGGTTCCTTGCAGGAAATTTTGGAAGCTAAGTTCGATGAGCTTTTCGGAACAGCACAAAACGATGAAGGAAATTTATAATTAAATTTGAGCATACGAAAAAGAAAAGATGTTACTGGTATGTACGATAATTAAATGACAAAATAATCAGTAAATGTAACAAAAATTGGAGATGAAGAGCGTGGAGTCTGTTGAAATTCTTGATTCCAATACATGTTATATCGGATTTTTAAGTGAGACAAAAGGTAGGAATTTATAAATTACAGAGTTGCAGAGGTTCACTCAATGCTTCAACGTATGAATGAGCTTGCAACACAGGCAGCCAATGGTACAAACTCAAAGGATTCAGACCGTCAGGCTATCCAGGACGAGATTGATCAGCTCACAACAGAGATTGACCGTGTATCAGAGACAACAAAATTCAATGAGACATATCTGTTAAAGGGTGAGGCCGGAACAAAGACAATCAACATGAAGGCTCATGATGCAGGTCTTAAGGGAAAACTTACAGATAACGGCGATGGAACAGCTACATTTGTTATGGATTCGCTTAAGGATGGAGATAGCGTAAGTATTGGTGGAAAGACATATAAAATTGGTTCGACAGAGCAAGCTGCCAAAGATCTTATAAAAAAACCTGCTACAGGTACTGTAGATGTCGAAATTGGAGATCAGAAGTTTATAATCAAGGACGATGGTGAAGTTCAGAATGCTAATGGTGAAAAACTTTATGTTAAGACCGATGATGGTTCAACGACTGCAGCTACTACATTTACTAGCTATACGACAGATTCACAATTTACAAACGATCAAGGTACAAAAGCAAATAATACAGCCTTATCAATTGATAATCTTAAGTCATTGGTAAAAGGTGGAGTAACCGTTAAAGTTGGAACTGATAAGGCTATTGCAATGACAGATACAGCCGGTGGAGCAGATGGTGTTGATGATAATGATGCAACTCTTATTACTAGACAGAAGGCATATGAGCTCGCAGGAAAAGAACTTTTAGCTGCAAATTCTATTGGAGATACAAAGGGTTCTTCTAATGTGGAAAATGCAAATACAAATGCGGATGGTTCATTTAAGATTACGTTAGGACAGGCAGAAGTCGCAAACAGCTTATCATTCAGCCTTCACGTAGGTGCAGATGCCGACATGACAAACAAGATTCAGGTTAACATCGACGCTATGGATTCTGCAAGTCTTGGTATCAAAGGCCTTAACATCAAGGATGATTCAGGAAATGCTGCAACATACGCAGTAGACGCTATTTCAGATGCAATCTCAAAAGTATCTTCACAGCGTTCATCACTCGGTGCAGTTCAGAATCGTCTCGAGCATACAATCTCTAACGTAGACAATGTTGTTGAGAATACCACATCAGCTGAGTCTCGTATCCGTGATACAGATATGGCTTCTGAGATGGTTAACTACAGCAAGAACAACATTCTTGCACAGGCTGGACAGTCTATGCTTGCACAGGCTAATCAGTCAAATCAGGGTGTACTTTCACTCTTACAGTAATCATCTACAATTTAATGTTGTACAAAGCAAAAAGAGCTCGAAAGAGCAATGTCATTAAGTTAAGAATTTTGACATAATTATAAAACACATCATATTTGCAATTGTTTGATAAATATGATGTGTTTTTTCTTTTGTCTATTTTGCAGCACAACAAAAAGACAGATTGTTTATCTGTCAAAAAAACTTATAATTATCTATGATTAATCCACTCTATATAGAAAGCTTACAGATGCCTGGGGGTTTGACTTTGCGAGGGTCTTTTCGACCAGGTCTTACTGGTAATACATGCTTTTCTAAGATTATTAATTATTTTCATTTAATCACTATCCAAATAAATTCAAAATCCGTTTAGAATCAGTACTATATAATCGTCGCAAATTCCAGAAAATTAATAACATAGTATATAATATAAAATGCTTTTCCCAATATAATCAGGTAAGATTTATGATTTGAAATGAGGAAAAGTATGAACATATGACTTTATAGAATATGCGCATAATCAGGCAATGCTTTTGTTTCATCAGTATATGCTTGTTGGTGGGATGCCTATGCCTGTAGTGGCATTTATTGAAAGTAAAAAAGATTTTACAGAAGCGGATAAAGAAAAAAGGGACATTCTTAAATTGTATCGGGAAGATATTATGAAGATAGATATGAGATATAGAAGCAAAGTTCTTGCAATCTATGACCAGATTCCGGGATTTCTTTCACAGCATGAAAAAAGAGTTGTATTCAAAAAGCTACAAGATGGTAGTTATGCAGACCAGTATGAAGAAACTTTTTTCTGGCTGTCGGATTCTATGATATCCAATGAGTGCTTTTTGTGTAATGATCCGAATGTTGGCTT
>ENA-UPSY01000231-UPSY01000231.1-human-gut-metagenome-genome-assembly--contig:-NODE-231-length-68240-cov-42.083271_pt1 | contig 68240 bp, 58 predicted proteins | sample MGYA00250044_ERZ773365 | MGnify/ENA primary metagenome ERZ773365 (study PRJEB29103, sample SAMN06111932) | human gut metagenome | biome: human gut; feature: ankylosing spondylitis patient; material... | reverse complement strand
TCTTCTTCCCAGTCCAGACAGCCGACTGTCACTAAGCTCAGTACTGCCGCCATGCAGACTGCGGCACATTTTCGCAAAAATACCGGCATAAACAGTTCCTTTCGTCATTTCTCATTTTTTCATTTTCAAAAAAAGCAGAGATAAAAATCTCTGCTTTTTACAGCGGCTTTGTGAGCCTGTATCATTCCAATATGAACAGTTGAAAGGCACAGGGGAACAATGCCTTTGTTGCCTTGTGCTTATACCAGTTCGCTGCCGTCCTTGGCTGTCAGTTTTCCGGTAATGATCAGAATCAGATCAATAAGCCACCAGATTCCGAAACCGCCTGCTGTGATCAGCTTCAGGATACCCAAACCGGTATATCCCAGATAAAAACGATCCACGCCCAGTTCTCCCAGAAGAATCGAGAGAATAATTGCTGTAGTTTTGCTTTTCATGGTCATAATCTCCTTTCGTCCCATGTCGTTCCAGTCTGCCATTGGAACAGTATTATAATTATATAGTTTTAGGGCAACACTGTACAAAACTTGTGCATAAGATGCGTCGTCAGATTTTTCGGCAGATTGCATGCCAAACCATCAGACAAACTTCAGGCAACACCGCACAAAACCTGTGCGGCAGTGCTGCCTTTATACAGTGTTTCCTTTACACACTTATTCTGCGGATTCTTCCAGACCCATTGCCGAATACAGATACTCTACCACGGCATTGGCATCTTCTTCCGATACCTGTGTATATACGATGCTCTCGCCGTCGCTGGTCAGCTGCAGTTCCGAGCCATCTTCCGAAATATCCCAGCCAAAGCTTGCCAGAAGATTGTAATTCTCATCGTAGGCATTCAGAGTATCATAATCCATGCTCCACAGGAACGAGCCCTGATCCAGTGTGCCGTCCTGACTAAGTTCAATGATCTCCAGCGTGTCGCTGCTCATAGAAATAGCAGATGCACTGGTGTCATCGGTGCCTACCCAGTAAGTACCCTGCAAGTATTCCTGTACCTTTGCGGCAGTTGCCATTTCCTGCATTGCAGTTGCTGCATCAGAAAAGCTGTAGTTATCTGCCTGTGCCATGATGACATTGTTGTTGAGGATCATCACGTCATTTTCCATATCATAGCTCCACGGAATGGAAGCGATCTGATTGGTCAGTTCTGCATCATCGAAAATATAAATGGTAGGGTCACCTGCAGTAACACCCCAATAACCGGAAGCAGAAGAACCGTCATCTGCTTCAAATACGATCTCTTCTTCATTGAAGCCCATAGCATAGCAGTTATATTCTGTATCCATGCCCAGCCAGAGAGTGCCTGCCAGTGCATCGGCATACGCTGCGGTTTCATCGTCCACACTGCCGCTTTCTGCATCATCTTCTGCAAGTTCATCTACTTCTGCATCATCTGCTGCATCAGCAGCTTCTCCAGTTTCCGCAGCAGAGGTTTCCGCCTTGGAGGAAGATGTTTCTTCCGAGCCGCAGCCGGTTGCCAGTGCGGCAGTTCCGAGCATTGCCATCGCAGTCAGCCATGCTAACATTTTTCTCAGTTTCATTAATTCTAACTCCTTTTCAGCCCCAGCAGAACACGCTTTCATCTGTCCTGCTCTGATTTCTATTCCAGCACTGCTTTCGAAAAGCACCGCTGTTGATGATATAATTATACTGGATTTTTCACAATTATGCAATACGATTTACGCAAAACGCAGTTTTTCTTCATGAAACGCAAAAAAATCTCTAGACATTCCATGAAAAATATGCTATAATGTAATCTGTATTCGTATGCCTATTCAAAAATCTACAATGCAACGGAGGTGATTTTTGCATATGAATATTGCACTTGTCGATGACTCTGCCGCAGACCGCAACAGTCTGAAATTATATCTGCACGTCTACTTGAAAAAACACCGCATCACCGCGGAACTGGAAGAATTCACCTGTGCTGAAGAATATCTGGAAGCCGCACAGCACCGGACTTTCGATGTGGTTTTTCTGGACATCTATATGAAGCAAAAGACCGGCATGGACGCTGCCAGGGAACTGTTCGCCGCCGGCAGCCGCACAAAACTGATCTTTCTCTCCAGCAGCACCGACTTTCTCCGGCAAAGCTATTCCGTGCGGGCGGTGTACTATCTGGTAAAGCCCATTGTGCCGGAGGAATTCGAACAGGCAATGCAGTTTCTGGAACTACAGCCGGATTATGCTGTGCCGTTTCTGGAAATTGTACAGGAAAACGTCCCCCGCAGCATTCCCACCGAAAAGATCCTTTATATTGATGTACAGGGACACACAACGGTGATCCACACGGAAACAGAATGCATCTCTCTTGCTGTTTCCTTCGGAAAGCTGACGGCATCGCTGGAGGCTGACGAACGCTTTCTCCCCTGTATCCGCGGCATTCTCGTAAACATGCAGCACATTCAGGACATGGACGGCAATCTGTTCCGGCTCTCCAACGGCGAAACGCTGCCGATCAATATCCGCAACAAGAAAAAAATCGGCGAACTCTGGCGTACCTATCTCTACGACCAAATGGCAAAGGAGGATTGATGCTTTGATGTGTGCTTCAAAACGTTTCGGCAAATTTGCCGTGCTTTTCCTTTTTCTGCTGACCTGCCTCGGCAGCAGCATTCCGGTTTCAGCTGAAGCGGAGGAAGAACCGGAGGTTCTCACCGCGATCGCTTCTGCCGACGTGTTTTTCAGCGGCTTTCTCATTGCCGAAGGGGATACTCTCGAACTGGAAGAATCTCAGTATTATCTGGAAGATGCGGTTTCCTATCTGATCGCTTATAATGAGAACGGCGGCGAAGCCCTGCTTCTGGCGGAGATCTCCGGCTGGGAAACGGTGGACATTCAGACTGCGGGAAGCTATACCGTTACTGTGCATCTGTGCATTGACGATTCCGACAGAGATGCTGCAAACTATGTGCTTGCTCCGGAGTTGGAGAACATTTCCATTCCGGTCTGCATCAGCCAGCCGGAAGCATTTGACCTGTTCTGTGCACGCACCACAGCGGAGAGCCACGTCATTTACTGCCTGCCGGAGCTCCATGAGGGCGACAGTGTTTATGCCTATTCCAGCGAGCAGCCCTGTGACGATGCTGAGCTGAACGACTGTACATGGACATTGTGCGACAACGAAATGGCATCGATTTGCCAGAACGGCTTTTTCATCCATCGAAATCGTCTGCCGGAAAAGTGGTACACCTATTTTTATGTGCAGACCGAAGATACCCGTTCGCAGTACATCGGCATTTTCGAAGACGGCAGTCAGACCAAGGTGATCTCCATAGGCGGCGATCGGGACGGCAGCGACAATGTGGCATCTCCTACGCCGGCGGTTTCCCAGCCGGCTCCTGCGGCTCCGGAAGCTGCACCGACAGAAACACGATCTGCCGCTTCCACCACCACACAAACACAGGAGGCTCAGATCAAGGCACCGGCAGCTGTGCCTGCCGCAGCAGAGGAAAATGACAACGCCGGTTCGCCGCGGGAAGAACACAAGAAAAAGGCATATTCTGTCAACCGCACCCCTGCGGAAACTGCCGCTGCCCAGACCACAGCTGCTTCTGCCACTTCCGAAACCAGCACCGCCCAGAGCAAGACAACTGCTGCGGCTCCCATGCTGGAATACTCGGACAGCGATCGGGATACCATTTCCGGATACCGGCTGCAGTGCATGTTCGAACAAAGCGGCAATGCGGTATTCTCCAAAAACGGCGTTACCCTTTCCATTCCGCAGGGAGCATTCCCCTACACCGACGCCGACACCGTCACTGTTTCGATCACACCAAAAGAGAACGGCAACTACGCCGTACAAGTCACCGTAAATGACGAAAATGTTTCCCTGCAAAAAGAAGTGACATTGTGGTTTCCGGAATCGCTCTTTTCCAAAGATGCCGAACCGGCACTGGAAGTCAACGGAGCCGCACAGCTGTTGGAATACGATGCAGACAGCCACGCTTACCGCATGGATACCAGTTATCTGGGAATCTTCTCCATTCCGGCAGCAGAGGCAGAGCATAATGCTCCGTACTGGATTTTCTGGCTGGCAGGTGGAATCGCTGCGGCAGGACTGGGCATCTTTCTGTTCCTGCGGCTAAGGAATCAAAAACGATGAACCGGCAGAATCGCAGGCAGATGCTCCGGTTATATCTGGGCATGCTGCTGTCCGTGCTCCTGGCATCGCTGTTTTTCAGCGGGCTGTACCGTTTCAACAACAAATATACGCAGCATACCACTCAGCCTATCAATGGACTGCTGATCCTTTCCGAAGCAGACATGGAACAGCACCCCAGCCGTTATCTGTGGCATGACTGGGCATATTATCCCAATGTGCTGCTGACACCGGCAGACTTTCAGGACGGCGACCCAGACCGGTATATGACCTATGTCAATCTCCAGTCCGGAAACCGCATGGATCTCTCCGGACAGAGCGGCCAGACACAGCTTGGCTGCGGCACTTATCTGCTCCGCATTCAGGTTCCCAGTACCCGCATCAGTTATTCTCTGGGTATGCCGGAAGTATTTTCAGCATACCAGCTGTATATCAACGGCGATCCGGCTCTGTCTATCGGAAATCCCGACCCAGACCACTATCGGGACGCGACCGGCAGCCGGCTGGTCAGTTTTTTTCCGGACGAAAACGGCATGATCACCATACTGATCGCTGTCAATAATCAGTCCTATTTCTACAGCGGCATGACTTTTCCGCCAGCGTTCGGTACACCGCAGGCATTGAATTACACCCGTGGAATCCGGCTGGGGCTGCGGCTCTGTACGATTTTCACATTTCAGGTTGCCATTCTCATCTGCGGGTACTTCTGGTTTCGGACACGCCACAAAAATACTGCCCTTCTGGCACTGCTCTGTCTGCTGATGATCGGATGGACAGTGTATCCCCTGCTACACACGCTCTTTCTGCTGCCGGTGTTTCCCACTTACTGGCTGGAAACGCTGTGCTGCTACGGAACACTGACTCTGCTGCTCTACCTGCACAATCAGGTCTGCGGCATTGCTGCCACGGCTTCCCGCATCAGCTGCGGCGTTGCTGTGGGGATCTGCGTTGGCGTTTCGGTGTATTTTTTCGGTGCAGCCAGCATACCGGACTGGGGCATTGCCGCTGTTTCCCGACTTCTTGCCGGATATAAGCTACTGCTTTCGGCGTATCTGATCTTCACAGCATTCCTGACCGCCCGCAAAAGCGAAAAGAATCATCGGCTTTTCTATGTATCCCTCTTTTTCGGCTGTGCCTGCCTCTGGGATCGTATCTATCCGGCATACGACCCGATCTTTGGCGGATGGTTTCTGGAATGGGTCTGCACGGTGCTGATCTACATGCTGGCTACGATGCTATGGAAATTTTTAGCGGAAAGTTACACCCAGAACCGCCTGCTCCAGCAGCAGAACCACAATGCTGAAAAGCAGCTGATCATGCAGACCAACTACACCTTCCAGCTGCGGGAACAGGTCGAGATCCGCCGGCGGTTTGTCCACGATTTCCGCCACCATCTCCGCACACTGCACACGCTGGCAGAACAAACCGGCGATCAGGTGATTCTGGAGTATCTGGACTCTGTGGGCGAATACAGCAGCGGATCTGGAAAAATCATGGAAACCTATTGCGGCAGACCGGCAGTAGATGCCCTGCTGTTCTACTATGACAATCTGGCGGAGATCCAGCACATTGATCTGTCCCTGCAATTTCAGATTCCGGAACCGTTTTCCATGACTGACGTAGAACTGTGCACCCTGCTGGGAAACCTGCTGGAAAACGCCGTAGAAGCGTGTCTGCGAATGCCGCCGGAAGCAACAAAACGAATTCGGCTGAAAACTGCCTGCAAGCCTGCATTCTGGTATATGGTGATCGAAAACACCTACGACGGTATGCTTGCACCAAAGGAACAGCAGGGCTTTTTCACCCGAAAGAACAACAGCGAATACCACGGCATCGGGCTTTCTTCTGCCATGCACCTTGTGGAAAAGCACAAGGGCACACTGGACGTACAGCCCAGTGCAGAATTGTTTCGGGTGGGAATCATGATTCCTATAGAAAAATAAAAAGCAGCACCGTAACGGTGACTGCTTTGTCGAAAAGCGTGTTTTGTGTGGTATTGCCTTAAAACGTGCCAAAAAACTAGAGGGACAGATGAAGAAAACAACACTATATATGAACCTATAAAAACCCGTTCTTAGCACACGCAAGAACGGGTTTTATTTTATCCGTCAAATCTCCGCAGAATCTCTGCACAGCAGAGTGCCGGCAGTGTTTCCGGCAGCAGCTGCAACGCCTCGTCTGCTGCCTGCCACAAACTTTCCCAGCCGGAAAAGCCCATGCCGATACCACACCCAAGCCAGCGATGCCACCAGATTTGTACTGATTCCAGCTCCGGCACTGCTGCCGCACGGTCTTCTATGGGGAGCATGTCCCGACAAAGGGGAATCGAGTTGCCGGTAAGCTGCCGCTGTACCAGCCGAAGCAGCAGCAGGGCAACGCCGGCTTTTCCCCGCAGATACGGTTCTGTAACGCCCAGTTGTTCCGTGATCCACGGGGACAAGGGTCCGTTTTCCGGATAAGCTGCCACGAACTGCTCCGCCGCCTGTTCGAATAAAACTGCAACGTTCTGCATCTGTACACCTCCGTTTTTGTGCGTTAAGGAAACACTGCATAAAGCCGTCAGGCGGGCTTTATTCAGTGTTTCCTTAATTTTTGTGTTTTTATTATAGCATTTTCGCGGAGAGAAGTCAACGTACCTTGCACTTTTTCCGAAATTGTGTTATAATAAAACATATCGCGTGTTTCCAATCCATAAGGAGCAATGAAAGAAGTATATCATATATCATGAGTAAAGTTATTTATGAATTTCATAGGCAATACCGCACAAAGATTGTGCGGTATTGCCCTAAGGAAACACGCCCGAATCTACGGCAGCCTACACGCTGCCCTACCTCAGGAGGTCTTTTCATGGTACTTGCCATTGACATCGGCAACACCAATGTTGTCATCGGCGGCTTTCAGGAGCAGCAGATTTTATTTGTAGAACGGGTTTCTACCAATCAGAACGCCACATCTCTGGAGCTTGCCATTTCTATCAAAACAATTCTGGAAATCTATCAGATCCAGACCACAGAGATCGAGGGCTGCATCATTTCTTCCGTAGTGCCCTCCATTAACCATGCGGTTCGGAAAGCCGTGGAAAAAATTGCACACTGCCCCGTCGTTCTGGTGGGACCGGGTGTCAAAACCGGCTTACAGATCGCCATTGACAATCCGGCACAGCTGGGCAGCGACCGCGTTGCCGATGCCGTGGCAGCACTTCACGAATACCAGCCGCCCATTGTCATCATCGATATGGGCACTGCCACAACGCTTTCCGTCATCGATGCCCAGCGGCGGCACATCGGCGGCATGATCGCTCCGGGCGTGGGCATTTCCATGAATGCTCTGACGGAAAAGACGGCACAGCTGCCGAAAATTTCCCTTGATCCGCCGAAACGCTGCATCGGCAGCAACACAGTAGAGTGCATGAAAAGCGGTATTCTCTACGGTGCAGCCGGCTGCATTGACGGACTGCTGGACCGCATCGAGGAGGAACTGGGCGAAACACCTACATTTCTCGCCACCGGCGGGCTGTCGGAGTTTATCATTCCCCACTGCCGGCACAAGATCGTACTGGACAACCTGCTTCTGCTGAAAGGCTTGCAGCTGATCTATCAGAAGAATGTGGAAGCGTAACAGGGAAAAGAGAATTGCAGTGAAATTCAAAGAACTCGAAAGAAAAACTGGTGTGACATTTCCAAGAAAATGGCAGGAAATTTATCAAACTGGTGCTATGAATTGGCTTGAATTAAGCAAAAAAGAATTCTCAGCAAAAAGAAAAGGTTACATTGACGATCCTGATTCATTTATGATGTTCAACTGTGATTGTGAACTTTTTTTATTTGACGAGATTTCCAAACAGATTCAAAAATTGAATCGTTGGATAAAGGAACAAGAACAAGACGAGGAAAGCACATTTGACAAGCAATTCACTTTGATTCCATTTGGTCAAAGTGCCGCTGGCGATTTATACTGCTTTCTTTACAAAAACAAGAAAACCTCTGCACCTAAAGTGATACTCTATATGCACGATGAATATGGTGATCCTGATATTATCGGCGAAAACTTTGAGGAATTTCTATATGTTCAGATGCTTAGTTCTGCCGCATATGAAGAAGATATGCAAGGGCAGCACTGGCAGAATCATTTGCAGTGGCTACTGGAAAGCGACAGAAAAAAGATTGAAAATAAAAGTGCTGAAGAATTGACAACCATATACGATGAGTTGGTATATAAACAGGCTCCGATCTGGATTCCCTCCGCCCCACATAACCAAGCAGAACCAAACTCCAGTATTTTTGCAAGAAACAACAGGGAATATGCTCTGAAACTCAAATTCTATCACGCCAAGGATTTCAGAACAATTATTTTTCAAAATACGAAATATCAGGTCATTGGAGAATATGAAACCGAAGAACAGCTGGTATGTGTTGCTGAAAATCAGCAGCTATATCTTATTACGAAATATAATAATCATATCTATTATATTGCTCCCAACTTAAAAATGTTTCAGCAAGAAATACTTTCATTTGAGAAACTTACAAAAGAGAGTGCGTTGATTGATGAAATCCCCCCTACTGCCGAAGAAGATGCAGATGATATTCTACAAGAAATTTCAGATACTTTGAAAAAAGATATTTTGAAAATAGACTCAAACGCATTTGATGATGCGGAAAATTTCTGGTCTGAAATCTGCATTGAAATTGAAGACAGAATCATATTTATGTAATTTCTAACGAAAATAAGCTATTGAACTACACGTGTATCATCGAAAAGGGAAACAAGTCAGGATTTGATAGGAGAACTGTGACTATGATAGCGTTAAGTACATTTAAAAAAATATTAGAAAGAAATGAAGAACGCCTCCCATTATTAACGCTCGATGATTTTTTCAATGGAAATACAGCGGAGGATTCCATTGCTCCGAATCAATGGGGATTTGGGCGTCCGACGCTTTCTGAAATGTGGAATATGCTACAAAAGATTGAGCTATTGCCCAACATAGCGTGGGTACGTGTTGCACTGCATGATGATACAGAAATCGTAGAAAATGACGGAACAGAAGAATTAGTTCTTGCAGGAGATACAATCGTGATTTGCACAACCATTTCGCCTGCGGAATTAGAAAAAATTGTGAATTGTAAATGGTTATGCTCTGATGGAGTAATCAAAACGAAATTAAATGCTTATTCGTGTGTACCAGCAATTCCAGAAAACTTCGATTGCTTGGAAATTGTGTGGGATTGATCTGTAAATTCCAGTTTTTCAAGGAACAACACAAATGCACATAAAAAAGGGCTGCCGTGAGGAAATCCCCTCGGCAGCCCTTTTCTCTTTTTTATCATATCCCACAACAATTACTGCTGCGGAAATACAACCTTACGATAAGTATCAAAGTGCATCCACTTGCTGAAGAATGCCTGATCCTGTCCGCCGGTTTGAGCATACTCGCTCAAAAATGCCTTTGCTTCCTCGGCGGAGTGTACCAGTACCTCAAAACCGCGTCCGTTGATGACCGGCACGCCGTCATAGATATACTCACTTGCCGGCAGGATCGCCGTGATCTTCTTGTCACGGATCCGCACAGCCACGCCGTCACGGAGTACGATGCAGTCGAAGCTGTCCGGATAGTGGTAGCTGTCGCCGCTGGTGGGAATCTCGTCCCCTACCGTATAGGTCTGGCTCACCGGATTGTACTTCAACACGTTCAGGCTCTCGGTATCGTAGTAGAATTCCTCGAAGATGTCCCCTCTTGCCTTGAGGTCACCGTACTGGAAGGAGTTGCGGTCGGCAGTGCTGCTGACCTTCTCACTGACAGCATCGACAACGCCGCATGCAGAAGTCATATTCGTCACACGGTCGATCAGGATCAGCTCGCCCAGCACCTTGTGATTGGAGAACAGATCTGCCACAATGCCTTCTGTCAGCAGAATCTCGCAAACGGCAATGCCGTTCTTTTCCAGTGTGTCTGTTTCCTGATGTGCACCGGTGTTGACATCAATGGCATAATCCACCTTAGTCAGAATGCCGGGGATCAGCTTGGTTCCCAGCTTCACCAGATAGTCCTTGCCGATGCTCAGCGGCTCATCGTCCATCCACAGCAGAGAAACCGTCAGCTTCTTATATACTGCCACATCTGCGTCCTTGACGAAAACGCAGCCGCGGGAAACGTCCACTTCCTTGTCCAGCGAAATGGTGACCGGCTGTCCCTCAAAGGCTTCGTCCACAGACTGATCTGTCATCAGAATGCCCTTGACGGTAGCAGTTTCATTGCTGGGCAGCGTGGTGATCGAATCGCCTACGCGAACTGTACCGGCTTCGATCTGTCCCTGAAAACCACGGAAAGTGTGATCCGGACGGCATACACGCTGTACCGGCATATAGAAGCCCTTTTCGTGGCTGTCAGAATGAATGTCCACGTTTTCCAGATATTCCAGAAGCGGCACACCGTCATACCACGGAATGTTCTCCGACTTCTTGGTCACATTGTCGCCCTCTGTTGCAGACAGCGGAATGATGTATACGTTTTCCAGTTCCAGCTCCTTGCGGAGTTCTGCGATCTGTGCTTCGATCTCGCGGAACCGTGCTTCGCTGTAGCCCACCAAGTCCATCTTGTTTACCGCAAAGACAAAATAGCGGATACCCATCAGCTTGCAGATTCGGGCATGCCGTCTGGTCTGCACCAGCACACCCTGCGAAGCGTCAACCAGAATTACAGACAAGTCAGCGAACGATGCACCTACCGCCATGTTTCGGGTGTATTCTTCATGTCCGGGGGTGTCTGCAACGATAAAGCTGCGGTTGTCGGTGGTGAAGTACCGGTATGCCACGTCAATGGTGATACCCTGTTCCCGTTCTGCCATCAGACCGTCCAGCAGCAGGGAGTAGTCAATGGCACCGCTGCGGCTGCCCACCTTGCTGTCCAGTTCCAGTGTCTTTTCCTGATCTGCGTACAGCAGCTTTGCATCATAGAGAATATGTCCGATCAGCGTGGATTTTCCGTCGTCTACGCTGCCGCATGTGATAAATTTCAATAAGCCCTTCATTAGAAGTATCCCTCCCGCTTTCTGCGTTCCATGCTGCCGGCTGCCTCGTTATCGATAACTCTGGAGGTTCGCTCCGAAGAAACGGAACTCAGGGTTTCATCAATGATCTCGTCCAGCGTGGTAGCTGTTGATTCAATACCGCCGGTCAGCGGATAGCAGCCGAGGGTACGGAACCGAATGGATTTATACTCCGGCTTTTCGCCCGGCTTCAGCGGCAGACGGTCGTCATCTACCATAATGATATTGCCGTCCCGATAAACGACCGGACGTTCTGCTGCAAAATACAGCGGCACGATGTCGATGTTTTCCCGCTTGATATACTGCCAGATGTCCTTTTCCGTCCAGTTGGAGATCGGGAATACCCGCATGCTTTCGCCCTTTTTGATCTTGGTGTTGTACAGCTTCCACATTTCCGGACGCTGGTTCTTCGGGTCCCACGCCTGTGCTTCGTTCCGGAACGAGAAGATTCGTTCTTTCGCACGGGACTTTTCCTCGTCACGTCTGCCGCCGCCGAATGCTGCGGTAAAGCCGTACTTGGTCAGAGCCTGTTTCAGAGCCTGTGTTTTCATGATGTCGGTATAAGCTGCACCGTGGTCAAAGGGGTTGATGCCCTGCTTGACACCTTCTTCGTTGGTGTAGACCAGCATCTCAATGCCCAGCTTCTTGGCAGTTTCATCACGGAAACGAATCATGTCCTTGAACTTCCATGTGGTATCGATATGTAAGAACGGGAAAGGCGGCTTTTCCGGATAAAATGCTTTCATCGCCAGATGCAGCATTACGGAACTATCCTTGCCGATGGAGTACAGCATTACCGGCTTTTCGCATTCTGCCGCAACTTCTCGGATAATGTAGATTGCCTCTGCTTCCAGTTCGTCAAGATGTGACAATTCGTGCATAAGGTTTCCTCCTCAATATTGGTTCGACTGTTTGGTATGGATACGGATCTCACTGGTTTTTCCGTCGGGGTGATCGATGATCCAGCGTAGGACATCGCCCTCTTTTTCCGTGTGTACCAGACTGCCCATGCCGCCCATATCTGCTCCCAGATAAAAGCGAATGGCGTGTACTGCACACTCTTTCAGACAGGAGGTGCAGCCCCAGCAGTCTTTCGGGTACTTGATAAACGCTTTTCCGTCTGCATTCATGTGGATCAGGCTGCCGGGGCAGACCATGCTGCATTTTCCGCAGCCGACACACTGCTTGGCGTTAATGGCAATGCTCATAGTTCTGTCCCTCCTCTACCAGATCGCGGAAAACGATTTCCAGCTTTCCGTTTTTCATGCGGGAATTGACGTATTTCTTCCAGTGTGCATCGTCCTTTTCCGGATAGTCCAGATTTTCGGCGAAGCTGTGCCAGCGGGTTTCTTTTCTCGCCTTGAGGTGTGCGATCACGCTGCGGCACACCAGAAGCCGTTCCCGCAGTTCGTAAATATACATCAGTTCCTGATAATCCGCTGCATGCAGCTGGTCGGACAGCTCCGTCAGCCGTGCGATCTTGTCATCGGCAATGTCCAGTTCCTTTTCGTGGAACCGGTAATTGGTGCCGATACCGCCGGCATAGGTGTCCATGACGGTCTGCATTGCATCTTCCAGCTGTTCCGTATCAAACAGCCCGCCGTCTGTTGTCAGGAAATGTGCTGCTTCTGCAAGGTGCTCCTGCACCGCCGTTTCCTCCGGTGGCACCGGCGTATGGGAACGCAGAAATTCCAGCATAGATTCCGCGGCAATTTCGCCCTCCGCCAACGCACCGGTAACGTATTTCTGGGGACATCCGCCGGCAACATCTCCGGCGGCGTACAGCCCCTCTATCGTGGTGGCACGCTTGGTGTCCACCCAGTAGCCGCTGGCAGTATGACCGCCCACGATGTACGGCTCTGTGCCCTCGATCTCCACATTCTGCTGAGAGGGCTTCCTGCCGTTCTCGATCCACTTCAGCGTCTGGGACGGTGCCATGTTCAGATAGGCTTTCATCAGGGAGTCGTCCTGTTCCGGCGTGATGCCCTCTGTCCGCAGATAGCAGGGACCTCTGCCGGCAAGGTTCTCGCTGACTGTGCCGTAGACACGTTCCGAGGTGGTCAGCCCGTACTTGGTTTCATAGACCTCGCCCAGCGAATTCACCTGCTTGGCTCCCACGCCCTGTGCTAGTGTACCGGTAGGAGCAATGGTGTCCTTGCAACGCAGAGCAATGAACCGCATCTCAAAGGTGGTCATCTCTGCACCGGCACGAATGCCCATCGCGTAGCCTGCCCCCGTATTAAAGGGCGGATACCACATCTTGTGGCGGGAGAAACCGGGGTGATTGGGCTTATACAGACCAGCCGCACCGCCGGTGGCGATCATAACGGCATTGGCTTCAATGACATACATGGTGCCGTCCTGAATGTTGAAACCGAACGCCCCCTGGATCCGGTTGTCCTTCACGAAGAAATCCGTAATGTTGACATGATTCTTAATCGTCACCTGCGGCAGAGCCGCTACGGCCTTTGCCAGAATCGGCTTCATGTTTTCGCCGTTGATCTTCAGATTGCGGTTGCCGCGTGCCACGTACTTTCCGTTTGCATCTTTGAGGATCACCAGCCCCAGACGTTCCATATGCTCGGTCACCTGATTGAGCCGTTCAGACATGGTGAGAAGCAGATCGCCGCGAACGATCCCGTCGGCATCTTTTCGGGCATAGTCCACATAATCCTGCGGCACTCTGCCCTCTGTAATATACGCATTCAGTGCATTGACACCGGCTGCCAGACAGCCGCTGCGTTTGATATGAGCCTTTTCACAGATCAGTACTTTTGCATCAGACTGATCTGCAATGGTCAGTGCCGCATAGCAGCCGGCTGTGCCGCCGCCGATGATCAGTACATCTGTTTTGCAGCGTTCGATTTTCATTTCATCACCATCTTTATCCTCTGTTTTCCAACAGGTATTTTTCCGCAGAAGCCACACAGTTTGCACCGTCCGCCGCCGCTGTGATTACCTGCCGCAATGCCTTTGTCCGCACGTCCCCTGCGGCAAACAGTCCCTCTACAGAGGTCCTGCCGTCCTCTCCTGCCTGCACATAGCCGCTGCTGTCCAGTTCTGCAACGCCCTCCAGCAGGCTGGTATTTGGCACGCTGCCGATCGCCACAAACACACCGTCCAGCGAAAATTCTTCCGGACTGCCGCCCTGCAGCAGCTTCAGAGTTTCCACCCGTTTTTCTCCGGTGATCTCCGTGGGAACGGCATTGGTCACCAGAACAATATTTTCAGTTTTCTGCACCGCTTCCTGCAACGCCGCATTGGCACGGAACGTATCCCGCCGATGCACCAGATACACGGTCTTTGCCATGCGGGAGAGATACAGTGCATCTTCCAGAGCCGTATCTCCGCCGCCGATCACAGCAACAACTTTGCCCTGATAAAACGCTCCGTCACAGGTGGCACAATAGGAAACGCCTGCCAGCCTGCCGCCGGCAATTTCCAGCCGCCGGTAGGAAGTCCCTGCGGCGTATATCACGCTTCTGGCTTGGAGCTCTGTGTGATCCTCCAGCGTTGCGGTGAAGTATCCGTCTTTCTTTTCCAGATGTGTGACATCATTCTCACAGAACAACGTCCCCAGTTCTGTGGCATGTTCCCGAAATTTTTCGCCCAGTTCATAGCCGCCGATGTGGGGCAGTCCGGGGTAATTATCCACCTGTTCTGTCACGGCAATCTGTCCGGCACCCATGGTATCCCGTTCGAGCACCAGTGTCTGTAATCTGGCACGGCTAGCATAGATCGCTGCCGTCAGTCCTGCCGGACCGCTGCCGATGATAATGATGTCATACATAGCTTACTCCTTGATCTGCAAGTCTTCCTTTTCCGCATCGGTGCCTTCGATATGAAACGAATTCAGCACCGGATTCTCCCGATCCATCAGGGAAAGAATCATATAGCTTGCCTTGCTGTCATATGCCAGCCGCTTATCTTCTTCCGACGGTCTGGACGGCGATTCGGGGTGAGAATGCCAGTTCCCCAGCGGCACCAGTCCATTGGCACGCATATCTTTGACTGCTGCCAGCTGTTCCTTGGGATCCAGACTGAAATGCTCATTGGAATGGTCAATGTTCGTCAGCAGGTATACTTTCCTGACGATCTTGTTCGTTCCCTGCACCTCGCCGGCGATCAGACCGCAAGCTTCGTCCGGAAGCTCTTTGGTCGCATGTGCCAGCATTTTTTCAAAATCTGCTTTGTTCAATTGAATCATAGTCCAACACCATCGCATTCTGCCTGCTCATAGTCGATCAGTTCGGTAATTGTAGGGTGTGTCCCGCAAACTGCACAGCCGGAAGTTTCAGACGGCAGCTTTACCTTGCGGAATTCCATTTTCAGTGCATCATAGGTCAGCAGATAGCCGGTCAGCAGGTTGCCGATACCCAGAATGTACTTGATCGCCTCCATTGCCTGCAAGCTGCCGATCACGCCGCCCATTGCACCAATGACACCAGCCTGTTTGCAGGTCGGTACTGCGTCCTTCGGAGGCGGGTTCTTGAATACGCAGCGATAGCAGGGACCTTCTCCCGGCACATAGGTCATCAGCTGACCCTGAAACCGGATAATACCGGCATGGGAGAACGGCTTCTTCGCCATAACGCAGGCATCGTTGATGAGGAACTTTGCCGGAAAGTTGTCTGTGCCGTCAATGACGAAATCATAATCCTTGATAAGATCCATGATGTTTTCGCTGGTGACGAATGTCCGGTAGGTGTTGACCTTGACATCAGGATTGATTGCCTCCATGGTTTCCTTGGCGGACTGTACCTTTGCCTTGCCCACATCAGCGGTGGCATGAATGATCTGCCGCTGGAGATTGGACAGGTCTACTTCGTCTGCATCTGCAATGCCGATCGTACCTACGCCTGCGGCAGCCAGATACATTGCAGCCGGAGCACCCAGACCGCCGGCACCGATGATCAGCACCTTGGCATTCAGCAGCTTCTTCTGTCCCTTGACACCGACTTCTTTCAGAATGATGTGGCGGGAGTAACGCTCGATCTGTTCGTTGGTAAATGCCATGTTACTGTCCACCTCCCATGAAATAGAGGAACTCTACATTGTCGCCGTCCTTGAGAACGGTCTGCTCGAATGTGCCGTTTTCTACGAATTCGTCGTTAATGGTGACGGTGACGTACTGCGGGGTTTCCACATTTTCGTCCACGATCAGCTGAGCCACGGTCAGACCGTCTGCGACTTCCTTCTGTACACCTGCAACTGTGATTTTCATAATTCTATACTCCTTTATGTGTTATTTCAGGGAATCAATGATCTCCTGCAATTCTGCTTTTTTGACCAGACCTCTGCGTCTGTCCTGCTCTGCTCCGTTTTTGAAGAAGATCAGAGTCGGTGCCGCCTGCACTTCGTACTGTTCCGCCAGCGGCAGATCAAAGTTGATGTTGATCTTTGCCACTTTCAGAGCATCGCCGTATGCTTCTTCCAGTTCCGCCAGAACCGGCGAAAGCCGCTTACAGGGAATGCAGCTGTCGGAATAAAAGTCCGCCAGTACCAGTCCCTCTGCTTCCAGCACTTCTTTCCGGAACGTATCCTGTGTAACACGTGCAGCCATTCAATCACCCACTTTCTTGACGATCAGGTCGTATGTGCCGTCTTCATTCTGGAGCAGCTTCAGGATCTTGTGTCCTTCTTCCTTAATGCTCCGCGGTACGTTCTGCACCGGCTCGCCGTCGTTCATGTGAATGGAAAGGATCTGTCCGTCGTCCAGTTCTTCCAGTGCTACCTTTGCCTTGACAAATGTCACCGGGCAAACCACGTCTGTAATATCTACGGTATCATCAATTTGAAAATCAGCCATTGTATGCCTCCCAGATTTTTTCTTCAAATTTTTCTCTGCCTACTCGTTCCAATGTGAACTGGAACCGTTCGCCTGCCTTGGCGTTGTTCTCAAAGAACTGAATGGTCGCATCGCAAATCTTCAGAAGCTTTTCCTTGTCCGCAATAAACGGAATAACCGGTTCGCCCTTATGAATGCTGTTGCCGAACAGTCCGCCAAAGGAAACGATGTAGCCATGTATGGTATCCCATGCTTCTGTGGGACATGCCTTGACGCAGCGTCCGCAGAAGTTACACTTGCTTTCGTCTACGACGATTTTTTCACCCTCGTGTGTAATGGCACCGCTGCGGCAAGCCTTGACGCAGACACCACACTGAATGCAGTCCTCCTCACGCCATTTCACCTGAATGCCGCCCTTGATGCCCAAGTCATTTTCTTCGGACTTCAGGCAGTTGTTCTGACAGCCGGTGATGCCAAACTTGAACTTATGGGGCAGTTCCCGTGCAAAGTATCGTTCGTCCAGTTCTTTTGCCAGTGTGTACGTATCGATACAGCCGCTGGGACAGATTGCCTCGCCCTGACATGCGGTAATGGTACGGACACGTGGTCCGCAAACGCCCGGTTCCACATCGCCCTCTGCCAGTGCCGCCTTGACTTCTTCGATCTGATCCAGCTTCACAAAGGGAATTTCCACGCTCTGGCGGGAGGTCAGATGCACATGTCCGTCACCGAACTGTTCTGCCACTTCTGCAATTTTTGCCAGCTGCTTTGCCGTCAGATTACCGCCGACCACGCGAAGCCGGAGGGAAAAGTGATTCTTCTGTTTCTGCCGCATGAAGCCGCCTTTTTTTAAGGTCGCATAATCGACTGCCATTTAACATTCCTCCTGCATTTTCGCAATCGCCTGTCCGAAATCTTCGATCAGATCTTCAATATCTTCAATGCCCACGCTGATGCGGATCAAATCCTCATATACGCCGGCACTTTGTTTTTGTGCTTCATTGCTGTGTGCATAAATCGTACTTGCGGGGTGGATCACCAGTGTCCGCACATCGCCGATATTGGTAGCATTGGTGGCGAACTGCAAATGATTGATCAAGCAGAACGCCTTTTCCTTGCTGCCGGCACGGAGCGTCAGAATCGCACCACCCTTGCCGCCGAACTGTTTCTGCACCAGCGAATAATAGGGACTCTTTTCCAGTGCCGGATAGTTGACCTCTACGCCGTCCACGCTGTCCAGATACTGTGCCAGCTGCAACGCATTGTCACAGAGCCGTTCCATCCGCAGCCCCAGCGTTTCCAGTCCCACGGAGTTCAGGAACGCATTCATCGGGGACAAACAACCGCCCACATTTCTCCAGATCGCATTCCGCAGCTTTGCCAGATAAGCAAACTTGCCATACTTGGCATAGGGCTCGAATCCGTCATACCGGCTGCTGTCCCAGTGGAAATTGCCGCTGTCCACGATCACGCCGCTGATAGCATTTCCGCCGCCGTTGATGTACTTGGAAGAAGAATGTACCACCACATCTGCTCCGTATGCAAACGGGTGGATCAGATACGGTGTAGCAGTGGTGCTGTCGATGATCAGCGGGATCCCGTGAGCATGCACCAGTTCCGAAACCGCTTTCAAGTCTACTACGTCCAGCTTCGGATTTCCGATCAGTTCCGTAAAGACCACCTTGGTGTTCTCGTTGATCAGCGGTTCGATCTTCTCTACCGTGATCGATTCTGCAAAGCGTGTGGTAATGCCAAACGCTTTCAGGTCAGAAAACAGATCAATGGTTCCGCCGAACAGTCCCGAACCGGCGATCACTTCATCTCCCGCATGGAGAATGTTCAGAAGTGCCATTGTCACCGCCGTCATGCCGGAAGAACAGCTGACTGCTCCGATGCCGTTTTCCATTGCGGCTACCCGCTTTTCAAAAGCATCTACTGTGGGATTGCTGATTCTCGTATATGCAAATCCCGGTGCCTGATTGTGAAAAACTTTCTCTAATTTTTCTGCCGTTTCATGTGCGAATGCACTCACCTGATAAATCGGCATGATCGTAGAACCTGTACTCTTTTCGCCGTCAAAATTCTGATGCAGCAATGCCGTATTAAACTTCATGCGTTCACCCACGCTCCTCTCGTTCTCGGAACATTTTTTCGGCAATACCGCACAAAGATTGTGCGACAGATGCGTCGTCAAATTTTTCGTCAGATGAAACAAAAAGCGGAGTGAATACTTGATGTATTCACGAGCATTTTTGTGAAATATGACGGGAAATTTGCAAGCAGATGGCGTGCAAAGTCGCCAGACGCTCTTTGTGTGGTATTGCCTTTCGATTGTTCCCTTGTCATGAGCCTATTATATCACCTTTTCACTAGTAAGTCAATAGGTTTTATATGATTTGTTCGACTTTTTCAATTTGTTCAAATTCGACATTTTTAATCAATGTTCAAAATATAAAATACATGACTTTTCGTGCAAAAATCAGACGGTTCACCAGAAATTGCTTCTGGTGCCGTCTGATTCCGGAATCCGCTTTCCCTTAGGGCAACACTGTACAAAGCTCGTGCGGTATTGCCTTAGATGTAGTACATAAACGCCTCGTCCTGCGGAATAGAATTCCGATAACGATCCATCATATCCTGTAACGTAATGCTGCTGCAAAACTGCCGCAGATAAGCAGTCATCTGATCCCAGAGGCATTCCTGCACAGTTGCTTTCAGGAGAGAGGTGTCTTCTGCTCCGCCGGTATCCGCATCGCCCAGAATGGTAATATCCAGAGCATCAATGATTTCCTGAAACGAAATCTTGTCTGCCGGACGGGCGATCACATAGCCGCCCTTAAAGCCCTTGATACCACGAATCAAATGTGTCTGCCGCAGTGCAACCAGAATCTGTTCCAGATATTTCACAGAAATATTCTGCCGCTTGGAAATGCTGCTGACTGCAACTGCTTCTCCATTTTCCGAATGCAGGGCAATATCGATCAGTGCGATAATGCCGCATTCTACTTTCGTTGAAATTTTTATGGTACTTCCTCCTCTCTCCGGTTTGCGTGATATTTCTTAGGCAATACCGCACAAAGATTGTGCGACAGATGCGTCGTCAAATTTTTCGTCAGATGAAACAAAAAGCGGAGTGAATACTTGATGTATTCACGAGCATTTTTGTGAAATATGACGGGAAATTTGCAAGCAGATGGCGTGCAAAGTCGCCAGACGCTCTTTGTGCGGTATTGCCCTTAGTCTGCGAACAGGGTGGTGGAATAATACCGGTCGCCGCTGTCCGGCAGCAGAGCCACGATCGTCTTTCCGGCATTTTCCGGCTTCTTCGCCAGTTCCAGTGCGGCGTGGAGTGCTGCACCGGAGGAAATGCCTACCAGAATGCCCTCATGCTTCGCGATCAGCTTTGCTGCTGCAAACGCATCATCGTTCTGTACTTCGAAAATGTCATCATAGATTTTGGTGTTCAGGGTCTGAGGCACAAATCCGGCACCGATACCCTGAATCTTGTGCGGACCGGGCTTTCCGCCGGCGAGCACCGGAGAATCTGCCGGTTCTACGGCAACGATTTTCACATCCGGATTCTGGGACTTCAGATATTCGCCGGTACCGCTGACAGTACCGCCGGTGCCGACACCGGCAACAAAGAAGTCCACCTTGCCGTCCGTATCCCGCCAGATCTCCGGACCGGTCGTCTTGCGGTGTGCTTCCGGATTGGCAGGGTTTTCGAACTGTCCCGGAATAAAGCTGTTGGGAATTTCTGCCGCCAGTTCCCTGGCACGTTCAATGGCACCCTTCATGCCCTTTACGCCCTGTGTCAGCACGATCTCCGCACCGTATGCTTTCAGAATGTTCCGTCGTTCCACACTCATGGTTTCCGGCATGGTAAGGATCACACGATACCCCTTTGATGCAGCAATGGCAGCCAGTCCAATACCAGTATTCCCCGAAGTCGGCTCAATAATCACAGAGCCTTCTTTCAGCTTGCCTTTCTGCTCTGCATCTTCCAGCATTGCCTTTGCGATACGATCCTTGACGCTGCCTGCCGGATTGAGATATTCCAGCTTCACCAGCACACGGGCTTTCAGTTCCTGTTTCTTTTCCAGATTGGTAACTTCCACCAGCGGGGTGTTTCCAATCAGTTCTACTGCACCTTGATAAATCTTAGACATAACGCGTAACTCCTTTTCCAGAATAATGATATAGACAACAATATAAAAACCAAGGGCAACACCGCACAAAGCCCGCCTGACGGCTTTGCACGCCATCTGCTTGCAAATTTCCCGTCATATTTCACAAAAATGCTCGTGAATACATCAAGTATTCACTCCGCTTTTTGTTTCATCTGACGAAAAATTTGACGACGCATCTGTCGCACAAGCTTTGTGCGGTATTGCCCTAGGCAATCTGCCGAAAAATCTGACAACGCACCTTACGCACAAGCTTTGTGCGGTATTGCCCAAGTTTAAATGAATACGGAATCGTCCTGTAAGGACTGGTTTTCCAGCAGGTAACATTTTTCTCCTGCAATGACAAACAGCCGGTAGAGGAACACATCTACGGTTTCTCCTACCGTAATGGGTTCTTCCTCCAAGTCCCGCTTGGCGATCAGCAGATCTCCGTGGACACGCACCGCCAACTCGATCCAGTCGCCGCGGAACGAAGTCCGTTCTACCACGCCCTTGGAAGCGGAACTGCCGTACTTCTGCACCTCGTTCTTGCGGGTGATCTTCAGGAATTCCGGACGGACAATCGCCTTTTCCACGCCGTCCATACGCTGGAATGTGTGGTACTTCTGATAGTCTGCCAGCACGGAGGTCTGCCCGAAGAATGATGCTGTAAACGCAGTCTGCGGGTGACGGTAGATCTCAATGGGCGTTCCCATCTGTTCAATGTGTCCGCGGTTGGTGATGATGATCTCGTCCGCCACCTCAATGGCTTCGTCTTGGTCATGGGTTACAAAAATGCTGGTCACGCCCAGCTTGCTGATCATTTCCTTCAGCCAGCTGCGGAGTTCCTGCCGCACCTTGGCATCGATCGCCGCAAAGGGTTCGTCCAGCAGCAGCAGCTGGGGATTCGGTGCCAGAGCACGGGCGAATGCCACACGCTGCCGCTGGCCGCCGGAAAGCTGGCTGGGATACCGCCGTTCCAGTCCCCGAAGTCCGATCAGGTCTACCAGTTCCATCACACGGCTGGCAATGGTTTTCCGGTCTACTTTCTGAATCTTCAAGCCAAAGGCGATGTTGTCATACACAGTCATGTACCGGAACAACGCGTAGTTCTGGAACACAAATCCAATGCCACGCTTGCTCGCCGGAATGTCATTGACCACTTTTCCGTCAATGCGGATCTCACCGCTGTCGGGGTGTTCCAGACCGGCGATCATGCGGAGAATGGTGGTTTTGCCGCTGCCGCTTGGCCCCAGCAGACCGATCAGCTTTCCCTTTTCAATACCGAAGCTGACATCATCAGAAGCCTGATAATTGCCATATCGTTTCTGAATATGATTTAACTCTACGTACATCAGCTATCCCTCTTTCCTCCGCGGTGTTCGATCAGACTGCGAATCACCAGAATCACAATTGCCATAAGCACCAGAATCGACGAAGCCGCAAATGCCGGCACATACTGGAATTCATTGAACAAAATTTCCACGTGCAGCGGCAGGGTGTTGGTTCTGCCACGCAGGTGTCCGGACAATACCGAAACCGCACCGAATTCGCCCATGGCTCTGGCTGCACACAGCACCACGCCGTACAGCAACGCCCACTTGATATGGGGAAACGTCACCTTGCGGAAGATCGTCCACGCGTTGGCACCCATCAGGGCAGCCGCCTCTTCTTCATCTGTCCCCTGCGATTCCAGCACCGGAATCAGTTCGCGGGAAACAAAGGGGAATGTTACAAAAATCGTTGCCAGCACAATGCCCGGCACCGCAAACACCACATGGATCCCCAGATCATGCAGCAGCGGATAAATCACGCTCTGTCTGCCGAATGTCAGCAGGAAGATCAGACCGGCAATGATCGGAGAAATGGTCACCGGCACATCGATCAGCGTAGTCAGCACTTTCTTGCCGCGGAACTGATACTTGGTGACTGCCAGTGCTGCAAACACGCCGAATACCGTGTTCACACCTACGGCAATGGCAGTGGCTTCCAGCGTCAGCAGTACAGCTTTTACCGTGTATTTATCGGTGACAGCTGCCTGATAGGTTTTCCACCCGTCCCGCAGTGCCTCGGAAATGACAGTCGCCAGCGGCAGGAGCAGCATGACGACCAGAAACAGCACGCTGACACCGATCAGAACCCACTTGACGATTTTCGAACCAACGGTTTCTTCATGCATGCTCACTGCCCTCCTTTCAGAATCTTCGAACTTCTGGACTGCACCAGATTGGTCAGAAACAAGATCAGGAACGCTGCGACCAGCATTACCAATGCAATGGAAGTGGCACTGGTGTAGTCATATTCCTGCAACTTCGACATGATGATCAACGGCGTGATCTCGGTTTCATAGGGCTGGTTGCCGGCAATGAATACCACGCTGCCGTACTCTCCAAGACATCTGCCGAATGCCAGACCGAATCCGGTCAGGGCTGCCGGCAGGATTTCCGGAAATATCACCTGCCAGAAAATCCGGATCCGGCTGGCTCCCAGAACCCCTGCCGCTTCTTCATAAGTGGAGTCCAGCTTTTCCAGAATCGGCTGCACCGTGCGGACTACAAAGGGAATCCCCACAAATACCAGTGCCACGGTAATGCCTACCCTAGTGTAGGCGATCTGAATGCCGAACCGTGCAAAGAACTTTCCCACCAGACCGGTGTCTGCTGTCAGGGAAGTCAGTGCAATGCCTGCAACCGCTGTCGGCAGGGCGAACGGCAATTCGATCATGCCGTTCAGCAGCCGCTTCATGGGGAACCGGTACCGCACCAGCACCCACGCCAGAATCACGCCCATTACCGCATTGATCGCAGAAGCGGCAAACGCCGTCAGCAGGCTCACCCGAAAGCTTGCCAGCACACGGGGCCTGGTAATAGTTTCCCAGAACTCCGCGGGGCTAAGTTTTGCGGTATAGACCACCAGCGATGCCAGCGGGATCAACACGACGATACTAAGAACGGAAAGCGTCACTCCCAAGGATAATCCAAATCCGGGAATCACCCGTTTACTGCCTTTTTTCATAGCTGCTCCTTATTTTTCATAGATCTGATCGAAAATGCCGCCGTCGGAGAAGTGCACCTTCTGTGCCTCGTCCCAGCCGCCGAAATCCTGAATGCTGACCAGATCGATGTTCAAGTCAAATACATCTGCATATTCTTTCAAAATTTCCGAATTGGTCGGTCGGTAATAATGCTTTGCCGCGATTCGCTGTGCCGCATCGGAATACAGATACTGCAAATACTCGGTCGCCACATCGCGTGTACCGCGGTCGTCCACCACGTCATCTACCACTGCCACAGAGGGCTGTGCCAGAATGCTGATGCTGGGATTTACGATCTCATAGTCCTCCGGATTGTCCCGCATGGAGAGATACGCTTCATTTTCCCATGCCACCAGCACATCGCCCTGTCCGTTTTCCACAAAGGTGGTCGTGGCTCCTCTCGCACCGGAGTCCAGCACCAGCACATTCTGATACAGCTTCTTGACGAAGTCCTCCGTCTGCTGGGTGTCGCCGTTATATTTCCGGTCGGCATATGCCCATGCGGCAAGGTAATTCCACCTTGCACCGCCGGAGGTTTTCGGGTTCGGGGTAATGACATCTACGTCGTCCCGCACCAGATCGTCCCAGTCCTGAATGTGCTTCGGATTGTCCTTTCGCACCAAGAACACAATGGTCGAAGTATACGGAGCACTGTCGTCCGGAAACTCGTCCACCCAACCGTCTTCGATCAGTCCCGCCTTTTCAATGGAATCAATGTCGTATTCCAACGCCAGCGTGACCACATCAGCTTCCAGCCCGTTTGCCACCTCCAGAGCCTGCTTTCCGGAACCGCCGTGGGACTGAATGACTTCCACGTCCTGTCCCGTCTGCTCTTTCCAGTGCTCCGCGAATATCGTATTATAATCTGTATAAAGTTCTCTGGTGGGGTCATAGGAAACATTGACGATGCTCACCGTGTTATGATCTCCGCAGCCGGTAAATGTCCCGCCTGCCAGAACCGCCGCCAGCAGCAGTCCGATGCACTTCTGAATCTTCATACAGCTTCCTTCTTTCCTGCGGAGAATCGGGCTTTTCCCGCTTCTCCGATAATACATACTGTTTTGATATGTTTAGTATGTTACATATCATACTGCAAAACTAGTAATTTGTCAATAGGATTTCTCTGGTTTTGTAGAATTGCACAATCAAAGTACTGAAATCATAGTGATTTTATAGGCATTATATATAAAAGGCAATACCGCACAAAGATTGTGCGACAGATGCGTCGTCAAATTTTTCGTCAGATGAAACAAAAAGCGGAGTGAATACTGGATGTATTCACGAGCATTTTTGTGAAATATGAGAGTCTGTTTCGTATCTGACGCATGCAGATTGCGTCGTCAGATTTTTTGAGAGATGAAGGGAAAAACGGAGAAAATCCTTTGTGGATTTTCGAGTATTTTCCCGAAATATCTCGAAAAATATGCACGCAAGATGCGTGCGAGAAGATACGAAACAGACTCTGAAGGGAAATTTGCAAGCAGATGGCGTGCAAAGTCGCCAGACGCTCTTTGTGCGGTATTGCCAAAAAGCTGTCCGATGCCGTTCTATCCCCTCGCTTGTCTGCATAGGATAAAGCAAAGGCAGCACCGCAGCAGAATCTGTACGGTGCTGCCCAAGCCAACGCCGCCGGACGGCAAAAAAGGAGGAGTTCCATATGGACCTGAAAATCAATCGGGAAATGCTCCCTGTGACTGAAATTCTTCTGGACGAAGTACAGGAGCAAAGTGTTGAACTGGACTACGTACTGCCGGACTATGATCCGGACATCTTTCGCATCATCGGCTGTGAGATCCAGCCGACCATTGTCAATTCCACTACCGGAACCGACCGCATCACCTACGAACTGCGTGCAGACATTCGCGTGCTGTACTGTGGTTCGGAGAGCACGCTGCTGCAATGCGTGGCACAGCAGATGACATTCACCAGAAATGTAGAACTGCCCCGCCCTGCTGAGGACCTGCAAGTGCAGATCCGTCCCCGCACCACCTATGCCAACTGCCGTGCCGTCAGTCCCCGCCGGCTGGAAGTCCGCGGAGCCGTTTCGGTTTCGATTCGGGCTGCCGGCGACCGGAAACAGGAGGTCATCGAGGACGTTTTCGGCATGCACGTACAGCTGCGAAAAGTTCCCGTGGAATACGCCGCACAGAAACGCCGTGCCACCAAGCATATCCTGCTCAACGAAGATGTGGAACTGGGACAGTCCAAACCGCCGATCCGCAGCATTGTCCGGAGCAGCGTCCGGCTGAACCACGAGGAGCAGTCGATCCTCGCCGGCAAGCTGGTGGCAAAGGGCGAAGCAACGGTACAGTTCCTCTACACATGGCAGCAGGAGGACGGTTCCAACGGGCTGGAACAGATGCAGTTCACTGTCCCCTACAGCCAGATCGTGGACATGGAGCAGATCGACGACACCTACCGCGGCAGTGTGGACACACAGGTGGTACGGTGCGACCTGAAGCCTTGTACCGGCAAAAACGGCAGCATGGACAGCTTGCAGTGCGAACTGGAACTGTGCCTGCGGTGCACAGCGATCAAAACCGCTTCCATTCAGCTGGTGACTGATGCCTTTTCCACGCTGTACCCCTGTGAGCAGGAAACGGTTTCTCTCCAGATCGACATGGCACCGGTGCCGGTGCATGCGGTGATGCCGTGCAGTGCCTCGCTCCAGCCCACCGACACCGTGCCGGAATGCATCTATGATCTGCACTGCCACGTCCGCAACATCAACATGCAGCTGCTCTCCGACACCAACCGCATTCGCATCAGCGGCATGCTCTGCTGTAATCTCCTCGCCGGTGATGCAGACGGCATGCCCATGATGCTGGAAAAGGAGGAAGCGTTCGAGGTGTACACCGACTCGGAAACGCCGGTAGACAATGCTGTATTGCAGGCGGAGGTGCTCCCCACAGACTGCACCTATCATCTGGCTTCTGACGGCAAGATCACCATTCAGGCATCACTGCTGCTGCGGGGATATCTCCGTCCCTCTGCCCGCCACACCTGTCTGTCCGGTCTGACGGTGGACGGTGAAAACAAACTGGTGCGGGACGGCGACTATGCCCTGAAGCTGTACTACGGGGTAGAGCACGAAAACGTCTGGGACATTGCCAAGCGGTGCCGCACCAGCGTCGGGGCAATCATGGAGGAAAACGACCTGACAGACGAACAGCTTACCGCTGCGGGCATGCTCTTTATTCCCATTGTACAGTAACGGCAGGAGGTACAGAATATGGCAAACACGATTTATCAGGACATTGCCTGCCGCACAGGCGGTGACATTTACATTGGCGTAGTGGGTCCCGTGCGTTCCGGAAAGTCCACGTTCATCAAACGGTTCATGGAACAGCTGGTCATTCCCCACATTCCCAACGAAGCATGGCGGGAACGTGCCACCGACGAACTCCCCCAGTCCGCCGCCGGCAGAACGATCATGACCACCGAACCGAAGTTCATTCCGGAAGATGCGGTGGAACTGACGCTGGAGGACAATGCCCGCATGCGGGTACGCATGATCGACTGCGTGGGATATATCATTCCCAGTGCACTGGGCTACATCGAAAATGAACAGCCGCGTATGGTACATACCCCGTGGTTTGAACAGGAAGTCCCTTTCAACATGGCGGCAGAAGTCGGCACGCGGAAAGTCATTGCAGAGCACTCCACCATCGGGCTGGTAGTCACCACTGACGGCAGCATCACCGACCTGCCCCGTGCGGAATATGCCGAGTGCGAACAGCGTGTCATTGCAGAGTTGCAGGAACTGGGAAAGCCCTTCGCCGTCCTGCTGAACTGTCTGGATCCGCACACTGCCGCCGCCAAGGCAATGGCAGAACAACTCTCCCAGCAGTATCAGGCACCGGTGCTGCCTGTCAGCTGTCCCGATCTGGATGAAAACGACATCTGTCAGATCCTGACAGAACTGCTGCGGGTGTTTCCGGTGCGGGAGATCAACGTCTGCATGCCACGCTGGATCTCCTCGCTGGAAAAAAGCCACTGGCTGCGGGAATCGGTCTTTTCCTGTATCCGGCAGGCTGCCGCAGAGATCCACACCATTCGGGATACGGCTCTTTTCGCCGAGGCAGTGAGCACCTGCCCCTATGTCACGCGGGCAGCCATTCGGGAGATCGACATGGGCACCGGCAGCGTCTGTGCCGAAGTGGAACTGGACGCATCGCTGTTCTACCGCATTCTGGGAGAAACCACCGGTCTGGACATTCACGGTGAAAGCGACCTGCTGCCCATTCTGCTGGAGCTGAGCCGAATCCAAAAAGAATACGCCAAAATCGAACCGGCTCTGCGGGAGGTAGAAGCCACCGGCTATGGCATCGTGATGCCGGAGCAGGAGGAAATGACACTGGAAGAACCGGAGATCATCAAGCAGGGCGGACGATACGGCGTGCGGCTCCGTGCTTCGGCACCGTCCATTCACATGATGCGTGCCGACATTCGCACAACTGTCAGCCCCATTGTGGGCACGGAACGCCAGAGCGAAGAACTGGTCATGTACCTGCTGGAGGGCTTTGAGGAGGACCCTACAAAGATCTGGTCGTCCAACATCTTTGGCAAGTCCCTCCACGAGCTGGTGGGCGAAGGACTGCACAACAAGCTGTCCAAAATGCCCATGGACGCACGGCTCAAGCTACAGGAAACACTACAGCGAATCATCAACGAAGGCTGCAGCGGTCTGATCTGCTTCATCTTGTAATCGTAAAACAGCAAAACGCCGGAACGGTTCTGACACACGTTCCGGCGTTTTGCGTTTTGTGGAATGGGTTATCGAAAAGTCCTCTCGGACTGAAAATAGCTATGGCAATACCGCACAAAGAGCGTCTGGCGACTTTGCACGCCATCTGCTTGCAAATTTTCCGTCATATTTCACAAAAATGCTCGTGAATACATCAAGTATTCACTCCGCTTTTTGTTTCATCTGACGAAAAATTTGACGACGCATCTGCCGCACAATCTTTGTGCGGTATTGCCCTATTTCTCGTAAGTCAGTGCCGCAGTCTTTCCGGCTTCGGCAGCTGTATAATTCGGACGGATCACATGCACCGCATCCATGTTGGTGATCAGGACAACTGTAAACTTCGGCAGCTGGTTCTGTTCCAACAGATTCAGGTTCACCTCTGCCAGCAATTCGCCGGCGTGAACGGTATCGCCTACCTTGTGCTTCGTCCGGAAGCCGGCACCATTCAGGGAAACCGTATTGATGCCGATATGCACCAGCACTTCCAGCCCGTCAGGTGTTTCAATGCCGTAAGCGTGCAGGGAATCCTGTATGTCTACGATCTTTCCGGAAACCGGTGACAGCACCTTGCCGTCGGTCGGGTCAATGGCATAGCCGTCGCCCAGTACCTTTTCTGCGAAAACCGGATCCGGCAGCGTGTCTACCGGAACGATCTTGCCGTTCTGCACTGCCAGCAGGGTATTTGCCGGAGCCTCCGGCAGGTCTGCTGCTGCTTTATTCTTTTTCAAAAAATCAAACATTCCCATAACTGCTCAATCCTTTCTGTTCTGTTTTCACGCGAGAAATGTTTCTCGGTCGGAGTATGATGCAATGGCACCGTCTTTTCCCATGGAGTAAAGCCGTATACGGCAGGAGCCAGCAAACAGCCGCTGGCGGAGTGCTTCTCCAATTGCCAATATCTGTTTCATACGCATTCCCGCCTGTCACGCCTACTTGCCGCCGGAAAACAAATTTTCTACGTAAAACGGCTGCATTTCCCAAAGGTGTACCTCTGCCTGCTCCGCCTGTACCGTCAGCTTCGACTGCTCTGCATCGGCATAGAAGCGGGACGTGAACACGGCTTCGCCCTCGTTGGCAAAAATCTCTACAGAAGAAGTGTCACAAAACAGCCGCAGCTGTTCCAGCCGTTCCAGCGGTACCTGCCGCATGGGGCGATTACAGCCGCTTGCTCCGAATTCCAGTGTGAGGAAGCTGCCGTCCCATGTGAGCACGCCGTCTGTGCCGAACTGCACCCGCAGGGACTTTCCCGCGGTCAGGCGAATCTCTGCCTCATAAGCGGCTGCGGTCCTGCACGAGAATTCCTGCTGTACAACGACAGTCTGTTCCGCACCGCGAAGCTGCTGCAATTCCGGCAGCGGCTCCTGTCGGATCCTGCCGTTTTTCTCATGGAGCACCCGCGGAATGGTCAGCAGATTGGCCCAGCCGAATTCCCGTTCCGGATAGCCGTAGTCGCTGTCCGGCATACCCAGCCAGCCGATCAGGATCTGCCGTCCCTGCCGGTCTGTGTAGGTCTGCGGAGCGTAGAAGTCGAACCCGTGGTCGTACTCCTCAAATGCAGACAGGGTGTATTCCCCGTACAGGTCACCCTCCAGCCGGCAGTAGCCGCTTTGGTAGATGTTCTGATACTTCCAGTCCTCTGCCGCCACGCCCTGCGGAGAAAAGGACAGGAAGCGGGTTCCCTGCAATTCGAAGCAGTCCGGACACTCCCACATGTACCCGAAGGGCTTCTGAGAAGTGATGCGGTTTGCCAGCGTCCACACTTTCAGGTCGTCGGAACGATACACCAGCACTTCGCCTACGTCGTCTTTTCTTCTGGCACCCAGCACCATTGCGAAGCTGTCGCCGTCTTTCCAGACCTTCGGGTCACGGACGTGACAGGTCAGGTCTGCCGGATAGTCCTCGTTGTACAGCAGCACCGTCTTTTTGGTGAAGTGCAGCCCGTCCTCACTCTCTGCCCGAATGGTGTTGTGTTCTCTGCCGGCAGTGGTATAGTCATAGTCCTCTCTGTCCCGCCGGAGCACGTTTCCGGTATAGAACAGGTACATGGTGCCGTCCTGCCCCAGTGCAGAACCGGAGTATACGCCGTGACAGTCGAACTTTTCATCGCTGCACAGTGCCGGTTCGCAGTACTGGTAGTGGATAAAATCTTCTGTGGTATAGTGTCCCCAGTAGTTCAGCCCCGGCTTGACATCAAAGGGAGAATACTGGAAAAAGATGTGATGGGTTTCTCCGATCTGGCACAGCCCGTTGGGGTCGTTCAGCCAACCGGTCACGGGAGCCAGATGAAACACCGGTCGCCACGTCGAAGTCCGGTCGGTGCTCCGTTCCAATGCCCGACAAGCATTTTTCAGGTTCTGTGTTCTAACAGTACTCATAGGATTCTGCCTCCGTTCACGCATTCGATGCAGTCTTTGCCGCTGCCGGTTTTTCTGCCTTATAGCCAAAGATCCATGTGAGCAGGAATGCCACGCCCATTGCCACCAGCATGGAAACGATATACTGAACCGGCTGGTTCAGGTGCAGCAGAATGGCGAAGATACCGGTTACGCCGGTCGCCGTTGCTCCCAAATGGAAAATCGAGGTCATCAGTGCACCGCATGCTCCGCCGATGGAACCGCAGATAAACACTTTGATATGCCGCAGGTTGACACCGAAAATTGCCGGCTCGGTGATGCCCATCATGCAGGACAGAGCTGCCGGAAATGCCAGCGACCGCATCTTCTGATTGCCACGGCTTTTCAGTCCCACTGCCAGACAAGCTGCACCCTGTGCCATATTGGCAGCCGATGCCAGCGGCAGCCAGTGTGTCACGCCGTACTGGGAAAGCTGTCCCAAGTCAATGATCGTATACATGTGGTGTACGCCAGCCACAACTGTGGAGGAATACAGTCCGCCCATGAGGAATGCTCCGATGCCGTAGGGCACTGCAATCAGCCACTGCACGCCGTCCAGTACCCATGTTTCCAGCTGGGAGAATACCGGTCCGATAGCCGTCAGTGCCAGATAACCGGACACGCCCACGCTGACCAGCGGTGTGACAAACAAATTTATTGATGCCGGCACGATCTTATGCAGCCGCTTTTCCAAGAAGCACATGAGCCATACGGAAATGATTACCGGAATGACATGTCCCTGATAGCCCACCGCGTTGACATCATACAGTCCGAACCAGACGGAGAACTTCGGGATTGCCTCGCCGGCTTCCACCGCAGATGCCACGCTCCACGCATTCATCAGGTCGGGGTGGATCATGATCATGCCGATTACAGAACCCAGGAACATATTGCCGCCAAATGCCTTTGCCGCACTGGTGGCGATCAGGATCGGCAGAAATGTAAATGCAGTGTTGGAAAACATGTGGAAAATCTTATAGGTATCCGAATTTGCCATTGCCGGAAACAAGGTACTGAAGCCCTCCAGCAAGCCCATCAGCAAACCGGTTGCCACGATTGCAGGAATGATCGGTACGAAAATATCCCCCAGCACCTTGATCGCTTTCTTGAACGGATTCATCTTCTGTCCGGCTGCCGCCTTGACATCTTCCTTTGTGGCGGTTTCAATGCCGGAAACAACTACGAATTCCTCATAGACCCGATTGACAACGCCGGTGCCGAAAATGATCTGCAACTGTCCCTGTGCGATAAATACGCCCTTGACGCCTTCAATTTCTTCGATCTCCTCTTTGCAAATGCTCTTTTCGTCTTTGACAACCAATCGCAGACGGGTGGCACAATGGGCACCGGAAATCAGGTTTTCCTTACCGCCGATTTTTTCCAGCACCTGTACCGCTGCTTCATGATAATTCATTAGATCATCTCCTGTCATTTTTTGAAACGGGGAATCGCTGTAAAAAAATCTTTCCCTTTTCTTTCAAGCTGCCGCAGGTTTCCGTTTTGCGGCAGTTCTATTTCTGCAAATGCTGTCGAGAAACATTTCCATGAATCAATGTGAAATCGATTTCTTAATGTGATTCTATTATAGCAGAAATAAAAGAAAAAGGAAAGATGTAAAATCACCAAATTTAAGGGATTCTTTTTGTATCAGAACATAGAATATATGAAATTGTTTTCATATATACAAGGCAATACCGCACAAAGATTGTGCGACAGATGCGTCGTCAAATTTTTCGTCAGATGAAACAAAAAGCGGAGTGAATACTTGATGTATTCACGAGCATTTTTGTGAAATATGACGGGAAATTTGCAAGCAGATGGCGTGCAAAGTCGCCAGACGCTCTTTGTGCGGTATTGCCACAAGAAAACTGGTGGAGAGTCCGGCAAAATCCTGCTTCGAACACCGCACCGCACGTTTCCCTATTTATTCCGCCGCACCAGTGCTTTCCCGTTCGTACAGCCGGCACTGCATCTGTGCGGTACGAACAGCATCATTGTCGTTCTGGATCATATCCATGAGAATGGCACCGGCTTCCAGACCGCCTGTCCGGTGGGACAGACTGACAGAAGTCAGGTGGGGCGAATAGATTGCCGACATGCGGTTGTTGCCGACTGCTGTCAGTTTCACCTGTTCCGGAATCTGGATTCCTGCACGCCGCAGCACGTCGATTGCTCCGAATGCAATGGTATCTGTAGCACAGAAAACGCCGTCAAAAGGAATCTGCTTTTCCAGAAATGCCGCCATGGCATCACTGCCGTCCTGTGTGGTGAAACCAGCACACTCTGCGATCAGTTCCTCCCGAAAAGCAATATGGTTTTCTTCCAGCGTATCCAGATAACCGCCCCTTCTGGCACGTCCGGCAGCCTTGTCCTTTAAGGTCACACCGAGGTGCACAATATTCTGACAGCCGCAGCGAACCAGACAGTCGGTCGCCAGCTTTGCGGCACCGTAGTCGTCAAAATATACGCAGGAAACATCGGATTCCTGCTGTCCCATTAAAACGATCGGCTTCTTATAGGATTTCATCAGGGCGAGGTGTTTTTTCGTCATCAGCGTTCCGATAAAGATCACGCCGTCTACGTTGTTCAGCCGGAACGTTTTCAGATATTCCATTTCCCGTTCCGTGTTGTTTCCGGTGTTTGCCAGCAGCACCTGATAGCCAGCGTTGTTGACAACCTCTGTGATGCCGTCCACCATTCGGCTGACGGATTCTGAGCTGATTTTCGGAACAATAACACCGATCAGATTGTTTCTGCCGGTGCGGAGCGTCTGGGCAGAGGAACTGGGCGTATAACCGGTCTGTTCGATCACCGCCTGAATCCGCTTCCGCTTCTGTTCGCTGACATATCCATTATTCAGATAGCGGGACACCGTTGCCGTAGATACTTCCGCCAGCTGTGCGATCATACTGATATTCATTGCAAATCTCACCTTTCGTTCCAACAGTATATCTTCCTATGAGAACGTATACTGTATCTATCATAATTCTCACATTTATTGTAACAGATTACCATAAAAAATGCAAGTAAAATCTGTATTTTCATGATTATTGATAATTACTTCCCCAAAGTTTTGTGTTTTTTGACGATTTCACCGCGTTTGGTTGGGATTGTTGCAAACGTTTCTAAGGCAACACCGCACAAAACCAATGCAATGTTGCCCTAAGGCAATACCGCACAAAGAGCGTCTGGCGACTTTGCACGCCATCTGCTTGCAAATTTCCCGTCATATTTCACAAAAATGCTCGTGAATACATCAAGTATTCACTCCGCTTTTTGTTTCGTCTGACGAAAAATTTGACGACGCATCTGTCGCACAATCTTTGTGCGGTATTGCCCTAAGCATACGATTCCCACAGCTGTATCCACAGCAAATAGACACACATCAAACAGAAAGGCAGATTTTGCAGCCGGAACTGCCAGCAGACTGTCCCCAGCAGTACGGTCAGCAGAACTGCTATGCCATTCTGGAGCCGCTCGGTCTGTTCCGGCAGGCAACCGCAGACAGAAAGCACACTGCGGCAAACTGCCCCGCCGTCCAGTCTGGCATAGGGCAGCAGGTTGAACAAGCCCAGTCCCAGATGCAGCATACCGGAAACCGAACCGCGATCTCCCCACAAAAACGCTGTCCCCAACAGCAGATTCACTGCCGGACCTGCAAGAGAAACCAGTATGTCCTGCCAGTATGCCCCGCAGGCAGCAGACGGCACAAACAACGCTCCGGCACCGCACAGTGAAACTGTCTGCACGTGGCGGTGAAACAACAGCAGCATTGCCAGATGTCCCAGTTCATGCAGCAGACACGCCAGAAACAGCAGCAGAAAATACAAGGCTCCGCCGCGGACTGCCACCAGTGCCGCCACGGCAAAGAAGCTGAAGTCCACGGTGAACATCGTCCCACGCCAGTGCCAGCAAATCACTTGGTGATCCACTGCTGCACGGCACGGAGCAGCTGATCCAGCCAGAGCACCGGCGGTGCATCCCGTTTTGCGGCGTACTGTTCCAGCAGCATGGTCTGCCACTCCGGTTTCAGCCAGTGTAGCCCAAACACGCAGAGCACCAGCAGCAGACAGAGAATACACTGGGTCAGGGCGATGTCATCAGCATGCTGAGGCTTTCGGGGTGCCGGCGTGTCCGACAGATGTATGGTTTCCAGCAGCGGCACCTCTGCCGGCTGGGTTTCCGGTTCATGGGGCTGCTGTTCCGAATGCTTTTCCATTTCCTCCATCATGATCCTGCTCCTTTTCCTAAGGCAACACTGCATAAAGCCCGCCTGACGGCTTTGCACGCAATCTGACTACGCATCTTACGCACAAGCTTTATGCGGTGTTGCCCTAAACTTGCGGCGATATTGTGCTACTACCATATGAAGCAGGACAGAAAAATAGACCTGTCAGCATGCTTCTGCTCACAGGTCTAAGGCAATACCGCACAAAGATTGTGCGACAGATGCGTCGTCAAATTTTTCGTCAGATGAAACAAAAAGCGGAGTGAATACTTGATGTATTCACGAGCATTTTTGTGAAATATGACGGGAAATTTGCAAGCAGATGGCGTGCAAAGTCGCCAGACGCTCTTTGTGTGGTATTGCCCTAAGGCAAAATTACTGTTCTTCCGCCGGCGTTTCTTTCTGGATCCTGAAGATCATGCGAAACAGACTGGACAACAGCTTCGGGCTCTTGACAACAACGATTTTCATATGAAACTCCTTTCAAACATACATGTAATCTGTCACAGGCACACATTCCGTGTCCTCTGTCCCCAGTATATTCACTTTTCCAAAAAAGGTGCAGAAAAGCGTCCGGAAGGCCTCTGGCTTCCGAACGCTTTTCCGGCAGCACTGTACAAGGCTGCACTTCATATATTCCGATTTTCCGCATTTGCGTGTTTTGTTGTCTCCAAACGCAGTGCATGCCGCAGTCCGATATATTTTTCTCTCCGGATATTTTTTTCGCGGCGAAAACGGATCGGTTCTCACTCGTTTTGTTTCTTTCTTTTGTTTTTCTTTTGTTTTTCTGTTCTTTTATTTATGCCTGTGACTGATGTGTGTGATGCAGCTGGAATTTTCCCGCCGCCAGCATCACGCTTAACGCTGCCATAGACAGCAAAATACAATTTCCTGCCTGCTCCAATTGCAAGAAAAATAGCCCGATCATGACCAGACTTTCCACGCACCAGATCAGACGGGCACGATGCCGGTACACCCGCTGTTCCAGCTCGTCCAGAGGCTTATGCGAAGTTTCCACCGGTGCAAGCAGCCACAACAGTATGCTGGAAATCATATATACCGGAACCGCCGTCCATAGGGGAAGCGGCACAAACCGCAGCAGTGCCAGCACGATCGCAATCATTGCCGCCGAATACCAGTAGCACCGTACCGGCGTTTTCGCGTGGAATCCGCCGGCAAAGCTGCGAAGCGGGATATACGCCGCCGTAAACAAGACACTTTCCCACACCAGACCGAAAACCATGCCGATACAAAGCGTTGTGAGCAGGTTCAGACAGACGGAAAACAGTTGCTTGATCCCATAGCGGCATATGGAGAAACGTTCTTCTGAAATGGTTCCGCGTGCCACAAAAGAACGTGCAATGGTATCTGACAGCTTCGCAAACATCAGAACTTCCGCAGCTTTCTTGCACGCTCCGGCAGCTCGTCCTGATAGGAGAAGTAGATGCAGGTGGAGTTTGCCACCAGCGTGGTCATCATCATTGCTGCTGCGGCAAAGGCTGCTGCAAATACACCGTAAACATTCATCATTTTTGCTTTCATTTTGAAACCTTTCCTTTCTGTTGGTGTCATCTTCGACACATTCCGCGGCGTGTGATACGCCATAGTATAAGTGGTTTGAAATGCCTTTGGATACTTCTCCTCCTGCTCCTGCCGGATTCAGAAGCGACTTTCATTCCGGCAGAAAGCATTCCCCCTTTCCCGTTTTTTCGCACCCTTCGGTATTTCAGAAGCGGATCGCAGAACCGAAGAATATCATTCTCCTGCATTTCCTGTAATCCTTGTGTATCATTATAGCACACTTTTTCTTCACTTTTTAGAAATTGTCAAAAATAGCATTTGAATCGTCAAAAACAGTTGCGGTTTCGAAAAGATACAAAAATAACCAGCTGTTCACAAAAGAAACAACTGGTTACTTTTACAAATTGCGATTGTTCAAAAAAGTATTACTCCGATGCGGAAGCAATGACCTCTGCCACCAGATTTGCCGGCAGCTGTTCATAGCGGGCAAATGCCATGGAGAAGGTTCCCTCGCCCTGTGTCATCTGCCGCAGCTGCAATGCATAATCTGCCATTTCCCGAAGCGGCACTTCTGCCGAAATGAAAGTCATACCCTGATCTTCCACAGAATTCATGCCCAGCACTCTGCCGCGACGCTTGTTCAGGTCGCCCATAATATCGCCGGTGCATTCGTCCGGAACGGTTACGCTCATCAGTCCCACCGGTTCCAGCAGCGTCGGTTCTGCCTGCTTCATGCCCTCTTTATATGCAAGAGAAGCCGCCGTCTTGAACGACATCTCCGAAGAATCCACAGGGTGATAGGAACCGTCCACCAGAATTGCCTTTACGCCGACCACCGGAAAGCCTGCCAGAACACCCTTGGTGTAGGATTCCTGCAAGCCCTTTTCCACTGCGGGGAAGAAATTCCGCGGCACAGCACCGCCGAATACCTTTTCTTCAAAGACCAGTTCTTCCGACGGATACGGTTCGAACTCGATCCAGACATCGCCGTACTGTCCGTGGCCGCCGGACTGCTTCTTGTACTTACCCTGAACTTTGACCTTTTTCCGAATGGTTTCCCGATAGGCGATCTTCGGCACGGAAAGTACCACATCTACCCCAAAATCAGCTTTCAGCTTGGAAACCACCGCACTCAGGTGCTGCTCACCCAGTCCGGAGAGGATCATCTCATTGGTTGCCGGATTCTGCTGATAGGACAAGGTCTGGTCTTCCTCCAGAATCTTCTGGATCGCCGCAGCCACCTTTGCCTCATCGCCCCGTGCCGCCGGACGCACTGCCATACTGTAGCACGGTGTCGGGAAGCTGCTGCGGGGCAGGCTGACTACGCGGGAACTGTCACACAGTGTATCACCGGTATTGGCGGAAAGCTTTGTCACTGCCACCAGATCCCCTGCTTCTGCAACAGCCGTTTCCGTCTGCTTCTTGCCGCAGAGGAAGAACAGTTTGTTCAGTTTTTCTGTGGCTCCGGTTTTGCTGTTCACCAGTTCGGCACCAGCTTTCAGCGTGCCGGAAATCACCCGCATCATAGACAGTTTGCCCACATAGGGGTCTGCCAGTGTCTGGTATACCTGCACGCAGACCGGTTCTTCCGGCGACTGGTGCAGTACGACTTCTTCGCCGTTCTGGTTCAGTGCCGCGATCTCGTCAGAAGCTTCCGGCACCAACAGTTCCATTTCCTTGCACAGCAGGTCTACGCCCTCCAGCATCTGAGCCGAAACGCAGGCAACCGGTGTGATCGTGCCGTCACGCATGCCCTTATGGATGCCGTCCACCCGTTCTTTCTGAGTAAACTCCTCGCCGGAGAAGAACTTTTCAAACAGTTCCTCGTCAGTTTCCGCAATTGCCTCTGAAAACGCCTGAATCAAGCCGTCTACCCGATAACTCAATTTTTCGGAAACCTCGGAAGTCGGCATGGGGATCTCCTGAGCCTTGCCGTCCTTGTCGTAGCGATAGGCTTTCATTTCGATCAGGTTGATGTAGGAATCCACCTTCCGGTCTGCAATGACCGGTACTACTACCGGACAAACCGATGGCCCGAAAGCGGATTTCAGTTCTGTCAGTACATTATAAAAGTTGGCGTTTTCATCGTCCAGCTTTGTGACCACAAACATTCGCGGCTTGCCCTCTGCTGCACGGTATGCCTTTTTCGTGCCCACCCGAACGCCGGATTTTCCGGATACGGTAATCATTACGCAGTCCGCCGCAGAGATACCCTGCACCATGCCGCCGGCAAAATCAAACATGCCCGGTGTGTCCAGCAGGTTGATCTTCTGACCGTCCAGCATGATGCTGCCGGTGGCGGTGTACACGGAAGAATGCCGCTTGATCTCCTCCGGTGCAGCATCAGAAACTGTAGTGCCCGCCGCAACGCTGCCCATGCGTTCCACGCAGCCACCCTGATACAAAAGGGCTTCCAGTAATGTGGTTTTTCCGGTGCCGGCATGGCCAGCCAGTGCAATATTCTTGATGATCATAGCTTTTTCGCTCCTATCATAAATTCTATTTCGCAGCAATTTAGCAAGTTGCCTAATTTTATTTCAACTGCATATTGCAATTATAGCACATTTCACATCACATTGCAAGCCCTTTTTGAAAAAAGTTGAATTTTTTTCGAAGAACCGGAAAGTATTCCGCCTGTCCGGTGTGTCCGACTGTCAATATTTCTTGTGGAGTTTCCACAAACTTTTGAAATGCTATTGACAAGTGCACAAAAAGGTGATAGAATATGATTTAAAATATTTCAGTCAACACTGTACAAAGCCGGCAAACGGACTTTATGCAGCGTTTCCTTTATGAGAGTAACTGGAGGAAATTTTTCATGGACGCCGCCGATGACAGCGACACAACAAATCCGAATCGAATCATGATGACAGCACGATGCCCTGTGATACAGCAGAGGTATGGCATTTTTTGCGTTCGTGCTGCCTGTAGAAGGCATAGTCTGCACCGTATGCGGTGCTAGCTGTGTCTTTTTGTATTTTTTAGGCAATACCGCACAAAGATTGTGCGACAGATGCGTCGTCAAATTTTTCGTCAGATGAAACAAAAAGCGGAGTGAATACTTGATGTATTCACGAGCATTTTTGTGAAATATGACGGGAAATTTGCAAGCAGATGGCGTGCAAAGTCGCCAGACGTTCTTTGTGCGGTATTGCCTTTACAGAAATCACACATAATATTGTAGTAAGAAAGGTTGGAATTTTTTCTCAAATGGTAGGTTTAATTTTATTGCAGATCGCCCTGATCGCCCTGAACGCCGTATTCGCCGGCACAGAGATCGCGGTGATCTCCGTCAACGAGGCAAAACTGGAAAAAGAAGTGGAAAACGGCAACAAGCGTGCCCGCTGGCTGTTGAAAATGGTGCGGAACTCCTCCGGATTTCTGGCAACGATTCAGGTGGCGATCACCCTGTCCGGCTTTCTGGGTGCGGCATTTGCCTCCGACAGCTTCGCGGAAAAGCTGACGGGGCTGCTTCAAAAGACCGGCATCGGGTTGAGTACCTCTGTGCTGAACACGATTTCCGTCATTCTGGTAACACTGGTCATCTCCTATTTTTCCATTGTCTTTGGCGAAATGGTGCCGAAACGCATTGCCATGAAGAATGCCGAAAAATTTTCGCTGACAATGTCCGGACCGATCACGGTAATTTCCAAGCTGTTCGCCCCGCTGGTGTGGCTGCTGACCAAATCCACCAACGGAATCCTGCGGCTCTGCGGCATTGACCCCAACAGTGAGGACGAGATCGTCACGGAAGAAGACCTGCTGCTCATGGCAGATGCGGGACACAAAAAAGGAACGATCGACACCGAAGAAAACGACCTCATTAAAAATGTATTTGCATTTGACGATCTGACTGTCGGCGAGATCTGCACCCACCGCAAGGAAGTGGCGGTGCTCTGGCTGGACGAAACCATTGCTCAATGGGAACAGACTATTCATGAATCCCGCCACTCGGTCTATCCGGTCTGCGGGGACAGCGTAGACCAGATCGTAGGCGTGCTCAACGCCAAGGACTTTTTCCGGCTGCAAAACCGCACCAAGGAATTCGTCATGGAACACGCTGTACACACGCCCTATTTCATTCACGAAACCATGAAAGCTGACGAGTTGTTCAGCAAGATGAAACGGCACGCAGACCATTTTGCAGTCGTTGTGGACGAATACGGCGGCATGTGCGGTATCATTACTGTGACCGATCTGGTGGAACAGCTGGTCGGAGATTTCGACGATGACGAAACCGAACGGCAGGAACCGGAACTGGAACGTCTGGATTCGAAAACGTGGAAGATCCGCGGCACCTGTTCCCTCCACGATGTGGCAAAGGCTCTGGATCACGAATTTTCCGATGCGGAGGAATACGAAACCTTCAGCGGCTTTCTCATCGGCAAGCTGGGCGAGATTCCAAAGGACGGCAGCCGCCTGAAGCTGGAGATCGAGGGATACCTGATCCGCATTCTCAACGTCCGGCAGCACTGTGTGGAAAAGGCAATCGTCCGGCTGGAGCATTCTCCGGCAAATCCACTGTAACAGAAGACTTTTCCGGAGAAAACAGCATTAGAATACAAAAAAGCATCTCGTTGAGATGCTTTTTTTCATGTGCGGTGTTGTGAAATTCAGTGTTTCCTTAGGGCAATACCTCAGACTGCCCTCTCCAGCTTCGACAAAACGCAACTTATTTTTTACGCAGATTTTACATAGCCACCGTGCAGACTTTACAGAGAACCGGTATAATAATGGCAGTACAACGCAAGCACTTTGCGGTGTTATCCCAGGGCAATACCGCACAAAGAGCGTCTGGCGACTTTGCACGCCATCTGCTTGCAAATTTCCCGTCATATTTCACAAAAATGCTCGTGAATACATCAAGTATTCACTCCGCTTTTTGTTTCATCTGACGAAAAATTTGACGACGCATCTGTCGCACAATCTTTGTGCGGTATTGCCCCAGAAAAATGCCCCTGTTTTCACGGGGCAGCAATAAGGAGTCGAAACCTATGGATATTTTTTCCGTCATTACCCTGCTGGGCGGTCTGGCGTTCTTCCTGTACGGCATGAACGTCATGTCCTCCGGTCTGGAGAAACTCGCCGGCGGCAAGCTGGAAATCGTTCTGAAAAAGATGACTTCCAACAAGTTCAAGAGCCTGTTGCTGGGCATGGGCATTACCATTGCCATTCAGTCCTCCTCCGCCCTGACCGTCATGCTGGTCGGGCTCGTCAACTCCGGCATCATGGAACTGAGCCAGACGATCGGCGTACTCATGGGCTCCAATGTGGGCACCACGCTGACTGCATGGATCCTGAGCCTTTCCGGCATCGAGGGGGACAATCCCTTCCTGAAAATGCTGAAGCCGGAATCGTTCTCCCCGATCATTGCTCTGATCGGTGTCATTATGATCATGACTGCCAAGCATAACCGCACCAAGGACATCGGCAAGATCATGGTGGGATTCTCCGTGCTGATGACGGGCATGACCCTGATGAGCGGAGCCGTCAGCCCGCTGGCAGATTCCCCGCAGTTCTCCCACATTCTCACCGCGTTCCGGAACCCGATCATGGGCGTTCTGGTAGGAGCCGTTTTCACCGGCGTGATCCAGAGTTCCGCCGCTTCTGTGGGAATCCTACAGGCACTCTCCCTCACCGGACAGGTCACCTACGGCATGGCGATCCCGATCATCATGGGACAGAACATCGGTACCTGTGTCACCGCCCTGCTCTCCAGCATCGGCGTAAACCGCAGTGCCAAGCGGGTGGCATGTGTGCACATCTGCTTTAACTGCATCGGCACACTGGTGATTCTGCCGATATTCTACGGACTGTACTGGCTGCTGGACTTCGCCTTTGTCGGCTCTGCAATTGATCCGGCTGGCGTGGCTCTGGTACACACGATCTTCAACATTGTCACTACAGCAATGCTGCTGCCGTTCACCAAGCTGCTGGAAAAGCTGGCGTATACGCTGGTACGGGACAGCAAAAAGGAAAAGGAAGCCAAGGAAAAGCATGCTATGCTGGACGAACGCCTGCTGGCAACACCAGCAGTTGCCATTGAAGTCTGTCACGGTGTGACCATGGAAATGGCAGAGTTGTCCAAGACCACAATGGAACTGGCGATCAACATGCTGTTCCAGTATGACAAAGCCATCGAAGAACAAATTGAGGAAAACGAAAACCGCATCGACAAATACGAGGATAAGCTGAACGCCTATCTGGTACGTATCAGCAAGCACAGCCTTTCCTCCAAGGACAGCCGGACAGTTTCGAAAATGCTGCACTGCATCGGCAATTTCGAGCGAATTGGTGACCATGCGGTGAATATCATGGAATCGGCACACGAACTCCACGAAAAGGGGCTGCACTTCTCCGGCGATGCCGCAAAGGAACTGCGTACCCTGTGTGATGCTCTGCTTGAAACACTGAACATGGCATATCAGGCATTCGAAAAGGACGACCTCGCCATTGCACACCAGGTAGAGCCGCTGGAAGAAGTTATCGACACCCTGAATCTGGAACTGAAAAACCGCCACATCAAGCGGCTGCAAAACGAAGAATGCACCGTGGAACTGGGCTACATCTATCAGGATCTGCTCACCAACATCGAACGCATTTCCGACCATTGTTCCAACATTGCCGGCGTGCTGATCGAAATCGACGAACAGCAGAATATCCACAAGTATCTGTTCAAGCTGAAAGAAAACGATGAAACCTTTCAGGAATCCTACCACCAGTACCTGAACCACTACTATCTGGAACTGGGACAGCCCACGCTGGACGAAGTCGTGGACGCGTGATTTTCTAATAAAGTACAAAGCCGCCGTGAGGAATTTCTCACGACGGCTTTTTTATATGAAAACGATTTGATTTAGAATACGAATCTCTCTTAAAAATACTGATACTTTTTCCGGTTGGCAATGAGCAGAGAAGCTGTAACGATCAGCCCCAGCAGTTCCGCCAACAGAATGGAACACCAAACGCCGTTTAACGCAAAGAAAATCGGCAGCACCAGCACACAAACGATCTGGAACACCAGTGTGCGGGCAAAGGAGATCATAGCGGAAACCAGCCCGTCATTCAACGCAGTGAAAAAGGCAGAACCGAAAATGTTGAACCCGCACAGCAGATAGGACAGGCTGTACAGCCGGAAACCATGCAGTGTCATAGCGTAAAGACCGGCATCATAGCTGACGAAAATTTTCGCCAGTGTCGAGGAGAGCAGTTCGCTGGACACGGTCAGCAGCACTGCCGCCGCCAGCACGATTCCCATGCTTCGCCGCAGCAGTCCCCGCAGTTCATCATGGTGTTTTGCCCCGTAGTGGTACCCCACAATGGGAGCACTGCCAATGGAATAGCCCATATAAATTGCCAGAAAAATAAAGTTGACATACATGATCACCCCAAACGCCGCCACGCCGTCCTCTCCGGCGAACCGCATCAGCTGGTAGTTATACAAGGTGTTGACAAGGGACATGGAAAGATTCGTCATCATCTCCGAAGCTCCGTTGGAACAGCTTCGCCACAGGGGCTTCCATTCCAGTCGGGTTTTCACCAGCTTCAACCGGCTGCTGTTCGGACGCAGGAAGTAGATCAGCGGCACGATTCCGCCAATGGTTTCCCCGATACAGGTGGCAATTGCTGCCCCAGTCAGTCCCCAGCGGAACACGGCAACGAACAGGAAGTCCAGCACCATATTTGCCACGCCGGCAGCAAGGATCACATACAACCCCAGCTGCGGTTTTTCCGCCGTGACGAAAAAACTCTGGAACATGTTTTGCAGCATGAACATAGGCATGGTGCAGAGGAGAATCCTGCCATACAGCACACAAAATTTCAGCATAGCCCCATCGGCACCCATTAACTTGGCAATGGGGCGGATAAAGCAAAAGCCCAGCACTGCCAGCACAAAGCCGATGAGAAACGCCGCGGTGATGACCATGGAAAAGTAGCGGTTTGCCCGTTTGTCGTCCCCTTCGCCGCAGGTTTTTGCCACCAGTGCACTGCCGCCGGTGCCCAGCATAAAGCCAATGGAACCGATTGCCATAAGAAAAGGCATGATGAGATTGACTGCGGCAAACGGTGTCTTTCCCACATAGTTGGACACGAAAAAGCCGTCCACCACGCTGTAAATCGACGTGAATATCATCATGACCACAGACGGGAACACAAACCGCAGCAGTTTTGGTACGGTAAAGTGTTCAGAAATTTGTATTCGCATTATTATTCCTCCTTGGGTGCTTCCGGCAGATGTTCTGCTCCATATTTTTGCAGCAACCGGATAAACTTGTCTGTCAGTGCCACCAGCTGTTCCCGTTCCGGCTCGGTCATTTCCGAAAATGCCTGCTGTTCGGCGATGTAGATCGGCTGCACACAAGCATCCGATTTCTGTTGTCCGGCGGCAGTGAGGTGAATGTGTTTCTCCCGACCTTTGCCGGTTTCCAGCCGGAGAAGCCCCTGTTTCTCCATTTTTTTCAGGGCAGAATTAATGGTCTGCTTGCTGGTCAGTGCCAGATTGCAAACGTCCCGCTGTAGACAGCCGTCCCCCAGCACACAAATTGTATAGTAAATATCCATTTCACTGGGAGTCAGTTTCTGGGCGATCGCCATTTGATAATAGACCGCGTCCATTTTTTTATACAGGTGCATGTATTGCAGTTGTGCTTCCTCTGCCTGCATCATATCCCTCCTTTGTCCGATTTCGGACTTGTAACAAAGTATACTATACCACATTTTTTTCAGTTTGTCAAGGACAGCAAAAAACCGGTACAGGAATGTTTTCCCGTACCGGTTTCTGTTTTCAGAAAATTTAGGAAATACTGAATAAAGCTTGTGCGTAAGATGCGTAGTCAGATTTTTCGGCAGATTGCATAGAAATTCCGCAGGCAGACTGTATGTCTGGCAAGGGATTTCTGGGCAATATGACGGAAAATCTGCAAGCAGATTGCGTGCAAAGCCGTCAGGCGGGCTTTATGCAGTGTTTCCTTTATAAGATTAAAGCATCGTATGATCTTCCGCCGTATCACTTTGCTGCAATACCTCGCTTGCCAGATACAGAGAGCCACAGATGACGACCATGCCGCCGTCTGCCTTTGCCTGTGCCAGTGCCGTTTCGTATGCCTGCTGCAATGACGGAGCAGTGTGCACTTCCGCGTGGTTTTCGAAGCATGCCGCCAGTGTTTCCCGCGGGACGGCATGATGTACAAAATCGTCCACACATGTGACTGTATCCAGCACATCACCCAGTATCCGGCAGGCAGTGACATAGTCCTTGGTGGAGATCATGCCGCAGATGCCGTGTATCGGCTTGGTGCCTGCGTGTTTCAGCAGTTCCGCCAGTGCCATGACACCTGCCTGATTGTGCCCGCCGTCCAGCAGTACTGTGGGATTTTTCCGAAGCACTTCCGTTCTCGCGGGGACACGCACCTTGGAAAACGCCTCGTTTGCTGTTGCCGCCGTAATCAGATAACCGTGCATGCCCAGAAACCGAATCACTTCAATGGCAGTCATGGCGTTATACACCTGATGTCGTCCGGACATGTGCAGCGTATAGGTGAAGCTGTGATACTGGAACACAATTTCCTCCAGCGTTTCCGACACAATGCGGCAGTCCTGCATGTTGGGGATCACCAGCTGGGCATTTTTCCGCTTGGCAGTATCCTGTACCAGACACACCACGTCCATGGGATTGTCCGTGGAGAGCACCACAGGGCAGCCCGGCTTGATGATACCGGCTTTCTGGGCGGCAATTTCCGTCAGGGTGTTCCCCAGCAGTGCCATATGGTCAAAGGAAACTGAAGTGATCGCACAAACCAGCGGCTTCTTTATCACATTGGTAGCGTCCAGCAGGCCGCCGATGCCGGTTTCCAGCACCACAAGGTCGCACTTCTGTTCCACGAACCAGAGCAGAGCAATGGCAAACGTGATCTCGAACTGCGAGCAGTCCTGCGATACCGGACACGCCTGCACCTGTTCACAGAAGCGGCACAGTGCCTCCGGCGGAATATCCCTGCCGTCGATCTGAATGCGGTCGGTATAGTGCCGGATAAAGGGTGAGGTCAGTGTGCCTGTACGAAAACCGGCAGCCGTTGCCGCCCCCGCACAAAATGCCGTCACAGAACCCTTTCCGTTGGTTCCGGCAATATGCACCACCTGCAACTGCTCCTGCGGATTGCCGAGGGCTTCCAGCAGAGCCTGAATGCGGGACAAGTCATGCACTGGCTTGCCGCTTTTCTGATACCCCTGAATATAGGTCATTGCTTCGGAAAACGTCATTGCACTCACTCCCTCATACGTTCACATACCTGCAATCATTACTGCAACGCTGCCATAGACTGCACGATCTTGTCCATTTTCTCCTGTGCCTTTGCCAGCTTTGCCTTTTCTGCTTCCACCAGCTTTTCCGGAGCCTTTGCCAGGAAGCCCTGATTGGACAGCTTCTTGCTCAGGAAGTCCAGATCCTTCTGTACCTTTTCCTGCTCCTTTTTCAGCCGTGCCAGTTCCTTGTCCTTGTCAATGAGTTCGTCCATGGGGATAAAGATGCGGACACTGTCCGTGACTGCGGTGGCAGCGTCCGGCATGTCGAACTTTTCGCCCACTTCCACAGCGGAGGCAGAAGCCAGCTTCTCGAAGAATACCGCGGTGCTCCGGTACAGTTCCGGCTCGGTCGTTTCGATGCAGACACGTGCTTTCTTGGACGGCGGCACCTGCATTTCGGTACGGCGGTTCCGGATCGCACGAATGGCATCGATGACCTTTTCGAACTGTACTGCATCGGCAAAGTCATACTTGGCATCGTAGACCGGATAGGATTCCACAATAATCATGGATTCGCCGTCAGTCAGCACCTGCCAGATCTCCTCGGTGATATACGGCATGAACGGGTGCAGCAGCTTCAGCATGCCACGCATTACCCATACCAGAACAGCCTGTGCCTTTTCCATGGCAGCACCGCCAGCCTGAATCCGCGGCTTGGTCAGTTCGATGTACCAGTCGCAGTAAACGTCCCAGATAAAGTCATAGATCTTGGCACTTGCCACGCCGATCTCAAACTTATCCAGATTCTCGCCCACTTCCTTGGCAACGGCGTTGAACTTGGACACGATCCAGCGGTCTTCCAGCTCCAGATCTTCCGGCAGTCCGTGATACTGGAAATCCTCCGGCAGATTCATCATGATAAAACGGGAAGCATTCCACAGTTTGTTGGCAAAATTGCGGGCAGCCTTGACCTTATCGTCACTGTAACGCATATCGTTTCCGGGAGCATTACCGGTCGCCAGCATAAACCGCAGAGCATCGGCACCGAATTCGTCAATGACCTTCAGCGGGTCGATACCATTGCCCAGCGACTTGGACATCTTTCTGCCCTGCTCGTCGCGAACCAGACCGTGGATCAGAACAGTATCGAAAGGCACTTCGCCCATATTCTTCAGACCAGAGAACATCATGCGGACTACCCAGAAGAAGATGATGTCATAACCGGTGACCAGTGTATTGGTGGGATAGAAGTATTTCAGTTCCTCGGTGTTGTCCGGCCAGCCCAGTGTGGAGAACGGCCACAGTGCGGAACTGAACCAAGTGTCCAGTGTATCCGGATCCTGCCGCATGGGCTTGCCGCACTTCGGGCAGACTGCACTGTTTTCCTTGGTAACAACCATTTCGCCGCAGTCGTCACAGTAGAACGCCGGAATCTGGTGTCCCCACCACAGCTGACGGGAAATACACCAGTCCTTGATATTTTCCAGCCAGTGGAAATAGATCTTGTTGAACCGTTCCGGAACGAACTTGGTCTTGCCGTTCTTGACAGCGTCGATCGCCGGCTGTGCCAGCGGCTTCATCTTGACAAACCACTGCTTGGAAACCCGCGGTTCTACCGTGGTGCCGCAGCGATAGCAGGTACCTACATTGTGGCTGTAGTCTTCGATCTCTACCAGTGCACCCTCTGCTTTCAGATCTTCAACAATTGCCTTTCTTGCCTCATAGCGATCCATGCCGGCATACTTCGGATATGCGTCCACGATCTTTGCATCATCGGTCATCACGTTGATAACTTCCAGATTGTGCCGCAGCCCCACTTCAAAGTCGTTCGGGTCGTGTGCCGGTGTGATCTTTACCACGCCGGTTCCGAAGTCCATTTCCACATAATCGTCTGCCACAATAGGGATCTCACGGTGTACCAGCGGCAGGATCAGTGTCTTTCCCACCAGATCTTTGTAGCGTTCATCGTTGGGGTTGACTGCTACGGCAGTATCGCCCAGCAGGGTTTCCGGACGGGTGGTCGCCAGTTCCAGATAGCCGCTGCCGTCCTTCAGCGGATACCGCAGATGCCAGAAATGCCCTGCCTGCACTTCATATTCTACTTCTGCATCAGAAATGGAAGTCAGACACTTCGGGCACCAGTTGATGATGCGTTTGCCGCGGTAGATCAGACCTTCCTCGTAGTACTTGATAAACACTTCCTTGACTGCCTTGCTGCAGCCCTCGTCCATGGTAAAGCGTTCTCTTGTCCAGTCGCAGGAGGAGCCCAGCTTTTTCAGCTGTTCCACGATCCTGCCGCCGTACTGCTTCTTCCATGCCCATGCACGTTCCAGAAAAGCTTCTCTGCCGATGTCCTCTTTTTTAATGCCCTCTTTCCGCATGGCTTCCACGATCTTGGCTTCGGTCGCAATGGAAGCGTGGTCGGTACCCGGCAGCCACAGGGTGCTGTAGCCGGACATCCGCTTCCAGCGAATCAGAATATCCTGCAAAGTTTCGTCCAGTGCATGACCCATGTGCAGCTGTCCGGTGATGTTCGGCGGCGGGATCACGATGGTATAGGGCTGCTTCTTGGAATCCACATGGGGCGTGAAGCTGCCGCTGTCGTTCCACATTTTATAGATGCGGTCTTCAAAGTCTTTCGGCTGGTAAGATTTCGCCAGTTCCTGTTTCATAAAGTTCGTTCCTTTCCATTTCGATCACCGATAAAAAAAGCCCCGGCAATCCTCAGAATTGCTCAGGGCGAATCAGCCGGGAAATTTTCCGTCTGCTGTCCGTGTTACCACCTGAATTCGGCAACGACTTGCCGCACTCATCCTGCACGGTTACGGGTGCGAACCGGCACAGACTACCCATTTCCGTCCCCACGGAAACTTCCCCTGTGCTGCTCCGAGGCTACCTTCTCCCACACTGTCCGAAAACTTACACCGACCGTTTTCTCTCTGTCAGAACCAGCGGCGGGATACTCCTCCTCTTCTCTGCATTTCTTGTTTCCTTTATTATATCGGTTTTTGTTGAGTTTGTCAAGGGCGATTTTTGAAAAGCTACGGAAATCAATTTTCATGATAACCTCCCCAGAAAGGGGAGGGGGACCGCCGTTAGGCGGTGGAGAGGTTTTTTCGTAAAATCTTTTTATGACGTTTTCGGCATAAGTGGAAACCCCTCAGTCAGTGCTATGCACTGCCAGCTCCCCTTTCAGGGGAGCTCCATTTGTTGAGTTTCATAACTTCGCAAATTTAAATCAATATATTTTTTAAAAATTGATTTCCGTGTTGAAAAGCATGCAAATCCATTTTCATGACAGCCTCCCCGCCGCCGGCTTCACTGTTTCCCTAAAGAATGAAAATGGATTCATGCGGTGTTGTCCAAAATTCATAGTTGACAACTGCACGAAAATATACTATAATAATATAATGTCTAAGCTGGCAGGCAGTTGGTCTGCGGCAGAAAGAACATGGCGGCAGGCGGTCTGCACAGACACACTGCCCTGCCGCACGGAATCAAAGGAGCATGAGAATTATGGCAAAGAAGCAGATTTCAAAATCCGGTGCAGCCAAGCTGCGGGAAGAACTGGACTATCTGGTAACCGTCCGCCGTGCAGAAATGGCACAGAAGCTGAAAGAAGCACGTGCACAGGGCGACCTTTCCGAAAATGCGGAATATGACGAAGCGAAAAACGAACAGGCGATCATGGAAGCACAGATCATGGAGATCCAGTACACACTGGACAACTCTGAGATCGTAGACGACAACGCTTCTATCGATGAAGTCGGTCTGGGTTCTACCATTAAGATCAAGAACTTCCGCACCGGCAAGATCGAAACCCTCCAGATCGTCAGCAGCAACGAAGCCAACTTCAAGGAAGGCAAAATTTCTGACGAATCTCCTATCGGCAAGGGTGCAATGAAAAAGAAAGTCGGCGACAACTTCCTCATCGAAGCACCGGCAGGCGAACTGAAGTTCGAGATTCTGGAAATCAGCAAGTAATAGATATAGGAGTGAATCCCATGGCAAATCAGAACACACCGTCCGTTCCGGAACAGGAACAGGACAGCAACACCCTGCGGCAGATCCGTCTGGAAAAGCTGCGGCAGCGGCAGGCAGACGGCAACGACCCGTTTACCATTACCAAGTATGATGTCACCGCAAAGGCAGCATCTGTCAAGGCAGACTATGAAGTCACCGAGGCAAAGTTCAAGGAAGAAGCCGGCGATGACGAAGAAGCTTTACAGGCAAAGCTGGACACCCTGAAAGAACAGCCGATCTCCATTGCCGGACGCATTATGAGCTGGCGGGATATGGGACGTGCAAACTTCATTGACGTGCGGGATTCTACTGACCGCATTCAGGTATACGTCCGCATGAACGACATCGGCAAGGAAAATTTCAAGGAATTCAAGAAGTGGGACATCGGCGATATTGTCGGCGTGAAGGGCTTCGTATTCCGCACCCGCAAGGGCGAAATTTCCATTCACGCAACAGAGATCACCATGCTTTCCAAGTCCCTGCTGCCCCTGCCGGAAAAGTGGCACGGTCTGAAGGATCAGGACACCCGTTATCGTCAGCGGTATCTGGATCTGATCGTAAACCCGAATGTCAAGCAGACTTTTGTCACCAGAAGCCAGATCCTGCGGGAGATTCGTGCTTATCTGGACGGCATCGGCTATCTGGAAGTGGAAACACCGGTGTTGCTGCCTTTGCAGATCGCTGCTGCGGCAAAGCCGTTTGTGACACATCACAACACGCTGGACATGGACATGTTCCTGCGTATCGAAACCGAGCTGAATCTGAAAAAGCTGATCGTCGGCGGTTTCGACCGTGTGTATGAAGTGGGACGCATCTTCCGGAACGAGGGCATGGATCCCTCTCACAATCCGGAATTTACCTCTATCGAAATGTATCAGGCATACACCGATTATCACGGCATGATGGATCTAATCGAAGATATGTACCGCACACTGGCAAAGAAGATCTGCGGCAAGGACATCATTTCCTATCAGGGTACAGACATTCGTCTGGGCGAACCGTGGGAACGTCTGACAATGGCAGAAGCTGTCAAGAAGTATGCCGGCGTGGACTACAACGACTGGGCAACGGATGCCGATGCAAGAGCGTGTGCCAAGGAAAAGGGCGTGGAAGTCGAAGAAGGCGAAAACGCTACCAAGGGACACGTGCTGATCGCGTTCTTTGACGCATTTGTGGAAGAACAGCTGATCCAGCCGACTATCATCTATGATTATCCGGTAGAAAACTCCCCGCTGGCAAAGCGGAAGCCGGAAAATCCGGCGTTCACAGAGCGTTTCGAGTACTTCATCTATGCCCGCGAAATGGGTAACGCGTTCTCCGAACTGAACGATCCGGTAGACCAGAAGGAACGTTTTGTCAAGCAGGTCGAAGCTCGCCGTGCACTGGGTGATATGACTGGCGAAGTAGACGAAGATTTCGTCACGGCTCTGGAATACGGTATGCCGCCGACAGGCGGTCTGGGACTGGGTCTGGACAGACTGGTCATGCTCCTGACTGACAGCCCGTCTATCCGTGATGTCCTGCTGTTCCCCACCATGCGGCCGCTGCCGAAGCTGGGACAGGAACAGGACGAAGCAGACGCTGGGGAAGAAGAACCCGAAGCATAATGATTTCATTTCTGACAGACAGATGCCTTTGGGCAATACCACACAAAGAGCGTCTGGCGACTTTGAAATGAAATTTCCGAACACATGAAACGATAAGGGGGAATTCGTACAGATCGAGGGTATCTGTGGGAGTTTCCCCCTTTTGATTTTCTCAAAAAGTGAGGTCACTTGATGCAGGAAGAAGAAAAACAAAACCATTCTGCCGGCACGCCGCCGGAACAGCCGAAAAAGCACAAAAAGGAAAAGGGCAAATCTCTCCTCGAAACCATGCGGGAAATCGATGCCAAAGAAGCCGAAAAAGAGGCGGAGGCGGAAGAACGCCGGCAGGCACTCCTCGCGGAACGGGAGAAAAAGGAAAAAGAGGAATACGCCAAGAAGATCCAGCAGGACCGCATTGAATTGATGCGGCTGAAACAGGGCATTATCACCGAGAGCGACACCATCTACGAGGAAAAAGAGGAAAAGCCCAAGATGTCCTTCTGGAAGAAACTCGGCAATTTCCTGTACCACAGCAAGTGGTGGCTGGGAATCACCGTGTTTATCGTAGGCGTTTTCGTGTTCCTGATCGTGGACTATGTGACGAAAGTCCGTCCGGATATGATCGTACTGCTGATTACCGACGACACGGAAATGCAGAATCACCGCCAGCAGCTGGAAGAATATCTGGAGCAGTTCACCGACGATGAAAACGGGGACGGCAAGGTACATGTGGACATATACCCCATTCCCGTCAGCGACAACATTGACGACATGGACTATTTCACCGGCAATTCCACCAAGCTTTCCGCGGAATTCCAGATGGGCGAAGCGGTCATGGTGATTACTGATGCCAAGGCAAACGAATACATCATGGCAGACGAAACCCTGACAGACCTTAGCGAAAAATACACGGGGCACGAAAATATCCGCGGCAACGGCTATTACCTGCGGCACACGGATTTCGCCACGAAGATCGACTATCCGGGAAATGTAGACCGCGACCTTTCCATTGGTCTGCGTGCACCGGTAAAAACTTCGGACAGCAAGGAAAAGATGCAGAAAACCTATGACGTGGCAGAAAAGGTATTTCTCCGCGTTATGGACGATCTGGACAACACCACGGAACCGGAGGACATTGTCACCACCGAACCTGCCGAAACGGCAGTTACTACCACCAAGGAGGACTGAATGATGCTACGAATCGGAAACCACCTGCCCTCGTCCAAGGGCTATCTGGCAATGGGAAAACATGCTGTCAAGCTGGGGGCAACCACGTTTGCCTTTTTCACCCGCAATCCCAGAGGCGGCACGGCAAAGCCCATTGCGGAAAGCGATGTACAGGCGTTTCTCGCCTTCGCTGCGGAACACGACATCGACCATTTGGTAGCACATGCTCCCTATACCATGAACCTCTGTTCCGCCAAGCCGGACATTCGGCAGTTCGGGCTGAACATGCTGCAGGACGACATGAAACGCATGGAGTATACGCCGCACCAGTACTACAACTTCCACCCCGGCAGCCACACCGGACAGGGTGCAGAAGTCGGCATTGAACAGATCGCCGATGCCCTGAACCAGACGCTGACACCGGAGCAGACCACCACTGTCCTGCTGGAAACCATGGCGGGAAAGGGCAGCGAAGTGGGGCGTTCCTTTGAGGAACTGCGTGCCATTCTCGACCGCGTTCAGCTGACCGAAAAAATGGGCGTTTGTCTGGACACATGCCACATCTGGGACGCAGGCTATAATATTGCGGAAGATCTGGACGGCGTGTTGACCCAGTTTGACAAAGTCATTGGGCTGGACAAGCTGTACGCTGTGCACCTGAACGACAGCATGAATCCCTGCGGTGCCCACAAAGACCGGCACCAGAAGCTGGGGCAGGGCTATATTGGACTGGAAGCACTGGTGCGGGTAATCAACCACCCTGCCCTGAAACATCTGCCTTTCATTCTGGAAACGCCTAACGAGGACGACGGCTATGCCGCAGAGATCGCCTTGATGCGGGAGTGTGCGGAATGAGTGCGGAAAGCAAGCGGAAATGGGGTGCACTGGCGGCGGCTTTGGTATTACTGCTGGGCGGTGGCACAGGCGGATTCTTTCTGGGAAAAGCCCAGACTCTGAAACAACAGCAGCAAGTCATTGACGTGCAGGACTGCACCACCATTTATGCAACAATTTCCCAGATCAGCGGTGGAAAGGTTCGTGCCGACGGACTGGAAGTCAACGACAGCAACGGACGGGGCAGCTTTTCGTTTACCCTGTCCGAGGATACGCCGATCACATGGCACCACACCAAGATCGCCCTCTCTGCCCTGCAAAAAGGGTACAACATTGCGATCACCTACACCGGCGACACAAAGGAAACCTATCCGGTGCAGCTGGAACAGGTAGTCAAGGTGGAAGTGCTGAATGATACCATATAGACAGACTGGCTGGACGTTCCGCATAGATACCGCATGAAATCCTGTTGATTTCTGTACAACACCGACAAATTGCGACGTGTTTTTGTGGAAATATTTTCTCATTTTTTGCGAAATCTCTTGACGAATCGCAAAAAAAAGAGTATAATAAAAGTACAGGCGACACGGTACACCGATTGTGTGCAGGATACATTCTCAGATGTTGATGCATATGCTGAACAGTCTGCACACAGACTGTGGCACAAAGCCGGCAAACAAGCTTGTGCGGTGTTGCCTATGATACATGCGAAAGGAGTATGTGCCCTGTGGCACAGTAGATTGCAAGATGAAAAATATTTTATTTGCGGCTTCCGAATGCGTTCCCTTTATCAAAACCGGCGGGCTTGCCGATGTTGTAGGTGCACTGCCTAAAAGTCTGAATCACAACGAGTATGACGTTCGCGTTGTCATTCCCAACTACACCTGTATCCCGTGGGAATACCGCAGCCAGTTCCACTATGTCAGCCATTTCTACATGGACTACGGCAGACATGTGGAAAATGTCCATGTCGGTATCATGGAATATGTCTATGAGGGCGTACACTTCTACTTCATTGACAACGAGTATTATTTCAAGTGTGACCGCCCCTACAGCGACTCCACCCAGTGGGATATTGAACGCTTCATTTTCTTCTCCAAGGCGGTTCTGGCGGCAATGCCTGTCATCGGATTCCACCCCGACATCATTCACTGCCACGACTGGCAGACGGGTATGATTCCGGTATTCCTCAAGAGCACATTTGCCACCCACAGCTTCTACTGGGGCACCAAGAGCATCATGACCATTCACAACCTGAAATTTCAGGGCGTATGGGACATTCGTCACTTTGTCTACAACACCAACCTGCCGGATTACATGTTCACACCGGATAAGCTGGAGTTCAAGAGCGATGCCAACATGCTCAAGGGCGGTCTGGTCTACGCGGACTACATCACGACCGTCAGCGAAACCTATGCCGAAGAAATCAAGACCCCCTATTACGGCGAACAGCTGGACGGTCTGCTCTGTGCACGCTCCCGTTCGCTCCGCGGTATCCTGAACGGCATTGACTACGAGGTCTACAATCCCCAGACTGACAAAAAGATCGATGTACACTATTCCGTCAAGGACGCTGTGGAAAAGAAAAAGCAGGCAAAGCTGGCTCTCCAGAAAGAACTGGGGCTGCCGGAGGACGAGAACAAGTTCATGATCGCAATTATTTCCCGTCTGACCGACCAGAAGGGTCTGGATCTGGTAGACTGGATCGCCGACCGCATTACCGACGAGTTCACCCAGTTTGTCATCATCGGCACCGGTGAAGCACGATATGAGAACATGTTCCGGTACTATCAGAACAAGTATCCGGATCGGGTTTCTGCAAACATTTTCTATTCCGATCCGCTGGCACACAAGCTGTATGCTGCGGCAGATGCGATGCTGGTTCCGTCACGGTTTGAGCCCTGCGGTCTGACCCAGCTGATCTCGCTCCGCTATGGTACTGTACCCATTGTACGGGAAACCGGCGGACTGAAAGACACCGTCGTACCCTATAACGAATACGAAAAAACCGGCACCGGCTTCACATTTGCCCATTACAATGCAGACGATCTGCTGTATACCATCAACTATGCGAAGAAGATCTACTTCGACCACCGCGAGGATTGGAACGACATTCTCTGCCGCGGCATGGAACAGGATTTCTCGTGGAGCAGTTCCGCATTGCAGTATCAGGGCATGTACGACTGGATCCTTCGGGGCATGCAGGATTAAAAGAATATCAAAGGCAATACCGCACAAAAAATCCCCTGACAGACAAGGGGCATGAAATATGTACTATATAAAAGAGAGGACAGACCGGTTGACGGTTGTCCTCTCTTTTGCGTTTGAAGTTTTGACTTGCCCGAAAATAGCAAGCGGCATTTGACATTAGGGAGTGAGTGGTATGGAATACGTAACTTGGTCAGATTTGATTCAGTACAGTATCCTGATCGTTGCTATTATAGCATTGATGCACGATATTTTCCATAACAACGACAATAAACGGAAATAACCGCCCTAAGCTGCTAACTTGGACGGTTATCTCTTGATAGCTTAACATGGGAGCAGACCGTCTACTGGTATGCCCTCTCTTTACTTTTATTATACGCCAGAATGCCGCATTTGTCAAGGGCAATACCGCACAAAGAGCGTCTGGCGACTTTGCACGCCATCTGCTTGCAAATTTCCCGTCATATTTCACAAAAATGCTCGTGAATACATCCAGTATTCACTCCGCTTTTTGTTTCATCTGACGAAAAATTTGACGACGCATCTGTCGCACAATCTTTGTGCGGTATTGCCCAAGGGCTTTTTTTGCTGGGAAATACAGCAGAGGGCATTTCCCCGATACACAACAAACACACCGCATGTGTTTTCCGAAAAAACGGAAACCATGCGGTGTGTGTTATCTTTACGCTTTTGCTTCTGCAATCATATGCAGGAAATAGTCATGCACGCGGGTGTCTGCCGTCAGTTCGGGGTGGAACGCTGTGACCAACTGGTTTCCCTCTCTGGCGGCAACGATCTTGCCCTCTACCTCTGCCAGAACCTCTGTCGTGCCGGAAACTGCGGTGATGTACGGGGCACGGATAAAGACCATGGGAACTTCTCCCACGCCCTTCATTTCTGCCGTCACTGCGAAACTGCCCAGCTGTCTGCCGTAGGCGTTCCGCCGAGCCGCAATGTCCATTGTCCCCAGCTGCACCTTGCCGCCCTCTGCTTCTTTTGCCAGCAGAATCAGACCGGCACAGGTGCCGAATACCGGCAGACCGTTCTCGATGCGGCTGCGAACTTCGTCATAACAGTCCAGTTCTTTCAGCAGCTTTCCCATGACGGTGCTTTCCCCGCCGGGAATGATCAACCCGTCCATCGGCTGTTCCAAGTCCCGCTTCTGCCGGATCTCAAAGCTTTCTGCTCCCAGTTTCTCCAGAATCATGCGGTGCTCTGCAAATGCACCCTGCAGTGCCAGAATTCCGATTCGCATTACTTACCACGCTCCGCCATCAGCAGGGAGATCTCCTGCTCGTTAATGCCGACCATTGCTTCGCCCAGATCGGTGGACAGTTCTGCCAGCATCTTTGCGTCCTGATAGTTGGTGACAGCCTTGACAATCGCTGCGGCACGCTTTGCCGGATCGCCGGACTTAAAGATACCCGAACCAACGAATACGCCCTCTGCACCCAGCTGCATCATCAGAGCCGCATCTGCCGGAGTAGCCACGCCGCCTGCTGCAAAGTTTACTACCGGCAGCTTGCCGTTGTCGTGGACGAACTGCACCAGATCATACGGCACACGCAGTTCCTTGGCAGCGTCGAACAGTTCATCTTCTGCCATAGACTGAAGACGACGGATCTCTGCCTGCATCATACGCATATGGCGGACAGCCTGAACCACGTCACCGGTACCCGGTTCACCCTTGGTACGGATCATGGAAGCACCCTCGTTGATACGACGCAAAGCCTCGCCCAGATCCTTTGCACCGCAGACAAACGGCACATCGAACTTGGTCTTGTCGATGTGGTACTTGTCATCTGCCGGAGAGAGCACTTCGCTCTCGTCGATATAGTCGATCTCGATCGCCTGCAGGATCTGTGCTTCTGCGAAATGACCGATACGGCACTTTGCCATAACCGGAATGCTGACAGCTTCCTGAATGCCGCGGATCATTTTCGGGTCACTCATACGGGACACGCCGCCGGCTGCACGAATGTCTGCCGGAATGCGTTCCAGAGCCATAACGGCACAGGCACCGGCTGCTTCGGCAATCTTTGCCTGTTCCGGTGTGGTAACGTCCATAATGACACCGCCCTTGAGCATCTGTGCCAGATTTTTATTCAGTTCATAACGACTTCCCATGATAATTCCTCCAGAATAGTAGTTTGCTCCGGCTGGTACCGGAGAGATTATCTTCACTATACCACAATTCTGGCATTGCTGCAATTGCCAGTTTTTCATTTTTTTCGCATACCAGATGAGGGAGCATTTCGGTTTCCATGACACAGCTCACCCATGGCAACACCGCACAAAGCCCGCCTGACGGCTTTGCACGCAATCTGACAACACCGCACAAGCTTTGTGCGGTGTTGTCACATGAAAACAAAAACAGCCGTTCCAGGTGAAACCTAGAACGACTATCTTTTACAGAACCTACAGTTTGTTCTGAACACTCAATATTTTCCTGCAACCAGATCTGCAAAGGAAGTGGTTTTTCCGATGCCGGCATATGCACAATACAGCATCAGATAAAATGCATCTGTGGAATCGACAAGTCCGTTACCGTCAATATCGCATGCCGCAGGTTTTACATTTTCCGGCACTGCCACACCGGCGGACTTCGAAGCAACGTAATACATCAGATAAAACACGTCTGTGGTATCGATCGCACCGCTGCCGTCGGTATCTCCGGTCACAAACGGACGATACAGCAGAGAGATGTCACGGGATACCTGCAAATTGCCCTCCGCAGTGACTTCCGCAGTCGGTTCTGAAGCGGACACCGGTTCCGTCATCTGCTCCGGAAACGAAACCGCATATGTATACGTGCTGTTTCCGCTGACAGATGCTTCCATGTGGGGGTCTGCGATCAGCACGCTGTCGTCCTCGAATACGGCTCCGTCTGTATCCGGTTCGCTGACGGAAACGTGATACACGGAGTTATAAATGCAGGTCAGGGACGGCGATGTATAAGTATGCGGAAATTCCGCCGGATTCTGCGGGCATTCGCAGTAGTCCACCAGCAGCACATACGCTGTTATGTCAGCATCTTCTGCCGGCGACAGGTTCATATCATAATAGGTCGGTGTGCCCTCCGGTGTGAACTTCTGCACGGTCACATGCACCGGATAGTCCTGTACTTCCACCACAATTCTGCCGGTGATCTGGCTGTCCGGCACCGGTTTCGGCACATCGGTAGTCAGGGCTGCACTCTTTGCACATTCCACCGTCTTTTTCACAGGGGCATCGGTTTCTTCTGCCGAAGCAGCCCACAGAGTTCCCAGCATCGTGCCGCACAGCACCGATGCCGTCAGTCCGGCAAACAGTTTTTGCAACATGATCTTCCCTCCTTAATACGGCATAGTGAACTGTCCCACACGCCACGAGCCGTCCTCCAGCACCAGCGTGAACGTGTCCTCCTTGGTAGAGGCAGAGCCGTCTTCGGGATCTTCATAGCTGGAAGTGACTGCAAAGGTCAGCTGGCTGGAAGTGCTGGCGGTGAGAGCCGTTACCGCAGACGATACATAAGAAATATCGGCTCCGCGGTCGCCCATTCTGCCGTACAGCTTATCCTCGGACATTTCCAGCATGCCGTCAAAGTCCGAAGCGTGAGCAGACTTGGCAAACACGGCATAGTACGGTGCTTCGGCATCTTCCAGCGTGTCACAGCTGGTGATCCGCACGTAGTCATCGGCAATGGTGTCCTCAGTATCATACGTAAAGCCGCTGCTGGAGCAGAGATAGGTGTAATAGGTCTGTGCAGCCTTTTCGTACATCTGCTGAGCCTGTGCCACCCATTCGCTTTCTGTCATGCCGGTATCCCCGACTGTCCCCTGAGAGGCGGCTGCCTCTGCGGTGACTGCGGCAGTGGTTTCTGTGGTGTCGGCAGTTTCTCCGGCAGCTGTCGTGTCAATGGTTTCGGTGTCCTCTGCCGCAGTTTCCGTTTCTGCCGGCTGAGTTTCTGCTGCTTCTTCGGAAGCCGTTGTTTCTGCGGTCATATTTACCGGTGTCTGGCTGTCGCCATTGCCGGAAACATCTGTGCATCCTACCATAAGGGCTGCCAGTGCACAAAAAGCGGTACAGGCAGCGAGCATTTTTTTCTGCATGAAGTTCGAACTCCTTTCTTGCAGGGACGGTTTCCCCTTGGGGCAACCAATATAAAATTGCCCCCAATCTTTCGACTGTGTAACTTCTATTATAACACATCTTTTTCAAAAAGGCAATGCTTTTTCTGCAATTTTCCGGAGAGAATAAAGGCAATACCGCATAAAGCTTGTACACTAAGATGCGTAGTCAGTTTTTTCGACAGATCGCACAGAAATTCCGAATCCCACTGTGTTGATGCGATTTTCCGGTAAAGCCAAAAAAGCACGCAATCTCTACAGACCGCGTGCAAATTCTTGGAGCTGTTAACCAGATTCGAACTGGTGACCTCTTCCTTACCAAGGAAGTGCTCTACCAACTGAGCTATAACAGCATTTCTTTTATTGTTCCCTCGCCGCTTTTGGCGAATCAACGTATATTATTATAGCACAAATATTTCAGCTTGTCAATGAGTTCTTTTCGTTTTGAAAAAAAGAATGTTTTTTTCGATTGAAATTTGTTTTATTTGATGGCAGCGACCAATTTTGTTGAAATTCGACTTTTTGCATTTGTAAAGAAAAGCGTTAAAGCAAAAACGCTTCGTTGTTCAAGATCGGAGCATTCCCTCCCACTTGTGTAATTCAACACATGGGAGGTGATTGCAGTGGATTGCTTTGTTACATTTTGTGATTTGCTGGAAAATGTGGTTAGTTGCATACCGCAAACTATTGTTTGACATTTTTTGCAAAGTGTGGTATACTAGAATTTAAGGGCATACCTGAAACGGTAGGCGGTCTATTCCAGCTCCCAGAAGGGAGTGAGTGGTATGGAATACGTAACTTGGTCAGATTTGATTCAGTACAGCATCCTGATCGTTGCTATTATAGCATTGATACACGATATTTTCCATAACAACGACAACAAACGGAAATAACCGCCCTGACTGCTAAACCCGGGCGGTTATTCAAAAACGCTATGAGGGAGCAGACCGTCTACTGGTATGCTCTTTCTATTTCTATTATACGCGATTTGCACCGACTTGTCAAGTCTTTTTTTCGTCGGGCGATTGACAGACGAACACAGTTCACTCTGCAACAGTTTTCACATACAAAGCCAAAAAAGCACGCAGTCCATACAGACCGCGTGCAAATTCCTGGAGCTGTTAACCAGATTCGAACTGGTGACCTCTTCCTTACCAAGGAAGTGCTCTACCAACTGAGCTATAACAGCATTTCTTTTATTGCTCTCCCGCCGTTTTTGGCGAATCAACATATATTATTATAGCACAAATGCTCCGATTTGTCAACGCATTCTTGTCATTTTAAAAAAAAGAAAGTTTTCATATGATGTATTTTGTTTTTTCTCGTAAAGCAAAACTTTCAATCTGATTATACGAAAAAGCATCTGTAAAAATAAAGCTCTTTTTTGTAAACAACGACGTTTCCAACAATTCGAAACACAAAAAACCGCTGCCAGTTTCACAAGAGAAACCAGCAGCGGTCTTTCATTCGTTTTGTACAGTATTATGAAAACACCGTTTTATTCGCAAGTCACGATATATCCGCTGATATTATCCCCGGAAGCGGTATAGGTGCCGCTGGGAATGGTGACCTGTACGTCCTTTGTGCCGCCAATGCCCACATAGAACACCTGATAGGTCTTGCCGTCAGCCGTGATCTCCAGCGGGTTGTCCGCACTGTAGCTGTGTACACGGTCGATGTATTCTTCCAGACAGAGGTTGTGTTCCTGCATATAGAGAGCGTGGGGTACGCCTACATAGCGGAATGTATATGTACGGCTGTCCTCACCGGTTTTTTCGTCCTTGCCGTCCGGATAGCGTACCACAAAGCCATATTCTGCGGCATGTTCTGCGATCCAGCTGTACTTCGGATACTTTTCTGCATTATAATAGTCCGAAGTGCCGTCCCCGAAATTGATTTTCAGGTTGAAGCTGCGGCCGCTGTGATAATCGGAATAGCCGCCACGGAATCCGGTGCTGCCGTCCTCATAGCGGGAATCCTGATCTGCCTTGTCCCGATAGCCGCTGAACACCTGCATGCCGCCAAGACCGGTTTCGGTTTCAAAAGCGGACATCATTTTGTTCAGCTGGGCAATGGTTTCTGCGTCCAGCTGTACTTCCATATCGCTGACGCTGTAGGAACTATTTCGTTTCTCGTAGACACTTTCCAGCTTGGGATCGCCGTTGGGGAAATCGTAGCTGTGTTCCTTGTTGATGAGAATCAGATTGCCCTGATCGACACCCTTTGCCGCCAGCGTGATCTGCTTCCCGTCTTTTCGGCTGGTTTCCTCGGTGCTGGTTGTGGTCTTGGTGGTATCGGTTGCCACGTCCGGCTCTGTGGTCTTTTTGGGCTTATCTGTTGCCTTTTCGGTCTGCTTCGTGGTTGCCGTTGCCACAGCCACATTGCCGGAATCCTCAGGCTGCTTCCGGCGTTGGCAGCTGTGGAAGCAAAGTGCTCCGATCAGCAGCACGATCAGCAGCAGCGGCACGAATACTGCTGCGATCCGGTCGAACCGGAGTTTTCGCTTGCGGACATGACTGCCTCCTTTGGAAGAAGCTTTTTTATCCATATCCGGTTTTGGCTCCGGCTCTTTGGCATGACTGATCGGTTTTTTCGGTTCGCTCATGATTGCAATTCCTTTCTTGGTATCGGCAATCCGCACATGACATTCACGGGGATTCCCTATGATTTTTCGCAGACTCCGCAGGATCCTTGCCGCGGAAAATGCTGACTACACTAGTATAGCATATTTTCCGGCACTTTTCAAGTCGGAATTCAGGAGAAAATCCGAAAGCGATCAACGATACATACAAAAAGGCTGCACAGTCCGAAAACCGTACAGCCTTTCTAAAGAACCTTTGGTGCGGACGACAGGACTTGAACCTGCACGCCGAAGCAATAGAACCTAAATCTATCGTGTCTGCCAGTTTCACCACGTCCGCAGGGAATGTTTTTAGTATACCACGATTTTCCGGATTTGTCAAGCACGTGCATCAATTTTTTCCGAAATGACACCCACAAAACAGACAAGCCAACCAGACAAACGGACAAAAAACCAGCGAAATTACGTGCATTTCACCTTGTCTGTTGCAATTGCAGCCGCCAGACAAACAGGAACAAAACCAGACAAACAGGCTCTAAGCCTCCCCTGAAAGGGAAGGGGGACCAGCGAAGCTGATGGAGGAGTTCTTTCAAAATCTTTTGCATAATAATAGGTAGAACTCCTCTAAGGCAATACCGCACAAAGATTGTGCGACAGATGCGTCGTCAAATTTTTCGTCAGATGAAACAAAAAGCGAAGTGAATACTTGATGTATTCACGAGCATTTTTGTGAAATATGACGAGAAATTTGCAAGCAGATGGCGTGCAAAGTCGCCAGACACTCTTTGTGTGGTATTGCCCTGAGCAACTCGCCGCCTTGACGATTTCCCAAATTCGTGTTACAATAGTACCATACTGAAAATTTGGAGGAACGTAACATGCGAATCTTAGTAGTTGGCATGGGACTGATCGGCGGCTCTATCTGCAAATCGATAAAAGCAGCCACTTCCCATGCCGTTTACGGATGTGACGTACAGCAGGCAGTTCTGGACGATGCCATTGCCGACGGAGCGATCGACGGCACCGGCACTATGACAGACGGCACTTATGATATGATCATTCTCTGCCTGCACCAGCGTATCGCCATTCAAATGGTACAGGAAGCCCTGCCTAAAATTCCGGCAGGCACGATTTTGGTAGACACCTGCGGTCTGAAAGGGCGTATGGTGCGGGATCTGACTTACCGCTGCCGGAAAGCCGATGTGCGGTATGTGGGCACACACCCTATGGCTGGACGGGAGAAAAACGGCTACTACGCCAGCATTCCCAACCTGTTCCAGAACGCCAACCTCATTGTCACACCAGTGGACGGCACCGATGAAGCGGCTCTGGACACCGTCAAGGAACTGGCAGACCAGATGGGCTTCGGCAAGATCGTCACCGCTACGCCCATGTGGCACGACAACATGATCGCCTATACTTCTCAGCTGGCTCACGTGGTTTCCAGCTCTTATGTCAAGGACTTCTGCATGGACGATGCCCTGTCTTTCTCCGGCGGCAGCTTTCAGGATATGACACGCGTGGCAACCATGGACGAATCTATGTGGGCTGCCCTGTTTCTGGACAATCGGGACAACCTGCTGTACCACCTCGATCTGCTGATCGAAAACCTTACGGACTACCGCGATGCCCTGAAACAGCGGGACGAGGAACGGCTGCAATATCTCATTGCCGAGGGGCGACAGATTCAGGAAGAAAATGTCCGTAAACGTCAGGAACAAAACGAACTGCAAAAAGGAGAAACCGCATGAACTGGACACAAGTTGATATTTACACCGCCACGCCCGCCATTGACCTGCTGAGCGTCCGGCTGCAGGATCTGGGGATCCGCGGCTGCATGGTACAGGACGCACAGGATTTTCAGGAGTTTCTGGAACAGAAAGACGGCAAGTGGGACTATCTGGAGGACGGGCTCATGGAACTGGCAAGCTGTGAAACCTGCGTCACGGTCTACCTGCCGGAAGATGCACAGGGTGCCGAAATGCTGGCAGCTCTGCGAACCATGCTGGCACAGATGAAAGCCGAGGACACCGAACACCAGTACGGCAGACTGGAAGCTGTCTGCTCCGGCATTCGGGAGGAAGACTGGGCGAACAACTGGAAACAGTATTTCAAGCCGTTTCCGGTGGGAAACAAGCTGTACATCAAGCCCAGCTGGGAAGAACCCACCGCAGAAGCCGCCGGCAGAACCATTCTGGAGATCGATCCGGCAAGCAGCTTCGGCACCGGACAGCACCACACCACACGGCTCTGTCTGGAACTGATGGAAAATGAGATCACCCCTGCCACCCGCCTGCTGGACTTGGGCTGCGGCAGCGGCATTCTGTTTATCGGCGGCATGCTGCTGGGGGCAAAGGAAGCCTATGCCGTAGACATTGAGGAAAATGCCACCCGCATCGCCAAGGAAAACGCCGCAGAAAATCACCTGAATCCGGAAAACTATACCATTTCCTGCGGCAACATCATCACAGACACCGCCCTGCGGGAATCGATCGGCAGCGGCTATGATGTCATCACCGCCAACATTGTGGCAGATGTCATCAAGGGCATGGCTCCGCTGTTTCCGTCGTTCCTGAAAGACAACGGCATTCTGATCCTGTCCGGCATCATCACGGAACGGGCAGACGAAGTGCTGGACACTGTGACTGCCTATGACTTCGCCGTGCTGGAACGGCGGGAAGCATCCGGCTGGTGTGCTGTTAAGCTGCAAAAGCTTGCCGGAGCCGGCACCTGCTGCGACACTCTGCGGAAGTAACCATGGAACTGCTACAGCTGGAATACTTTTATGCAGTGGCACAGAACCAGCACATGACACGCACGGCGGAGCAGCTGCACATTGCACAGCCCTCGCTCACCCAGAGTATCCGCCGGCTGGAAAAGGAACTGGGCGTGCCTCTGTTTTACCGCAGCGGCAGGAACATTGCCCTGACCACATACGGTGAGGCACTGCAGAACGCTCTGACACCGGTGCTGAAAACTCTGCACCAGATCCCTACGCAACTACAGCAAATGGCTCTGGAACGGGAAAAGACCATTCGGCTGAATGTACTGGCGGCTTCCACACTGGTGACACAGGCACTGATCTCCTATAAAAAAGACCATGACGGGCTGCATTTCCGGCTGATTCAAAACTCGCAGTGCGAGGACGCAGACATCACGGTTTTCACGCGGGAAAATTTTCAGATTCCCACAGATACCAAGGAACGGTATGAGCTGTTTAAGGAACGCATTTTTCTGGCAGTTCCACACAATTCGCCCTACGCCAGCGAAGAAAGCGTCCGCTTACAGGACTTTGCCCATGAGGATTTCATCAGCCTGTCCGGTTCCCGCAGTATCCGCACGATCTGTGACCGCTACTGCATGCAGGCGGGATTTGTCCCGCACATCATCTATGAGAGCGACAGTCCGGACACTGTCAAAAACCTGATCGCCAGCGGACTGGGAGTAGGCTTCTGGCCGCACTATACGTGGGGCATGGACAGCATGGAGCAGATTCGCCTGCTGCCTATTGCGGAACCTACCTGCCAGCGTGCCATTATCCTACAGCTGCACCGCCACGCCAGAGGGCAGGAGGCAGTGTGCAGCTTTTACGCCTTTCTGAGCCGCTATCTGCGGCAGCTGAAAGCCGCGGAACAGCATTAAGAAAACAAACCACCGCATCACTCCCTCGGATTTCTCCGGCAGGTGATGCGGTGGTTTTTGTTTGACATTTTTGTCGAATGAAGATTTGCAGTGTTCTGCTATCCTTGGCAAATTTGATCGTATACATTTACTATAATCATAAAAATAGTAACGACAATCACCGCAAGAACAAAAAGAAATAACCGCCCCACAGCTTCCAACTAAAGGCGGTTATTTTTTTACCAACTAGTGGGAGCAGACCGTCTACTGGTATGCTCTTTCTATTTCTATTATACGCCAGAACGCCGCATTTGTCAAGGGCTTTTTTGTGGGAAACGCGGCTAATCTCATTTGACATTTTTGTCGAAGTGTGGTATACTACCATTTGAGGGCATACCTGAAACGGTAGGCGGTCAAGTCTTTTTTGATTTTTGCTCCCACTGCTCATTTGAACAGACGGGAGGTGATTCGTATGATGGATCAATATGTCACCTTTGGTGATCTGCTGAAGATTTGCAGTGTTCTGCTATCCTTGGCAAATTTGATCGTATATATTTACTATAATCATAAAAATAGTAATGACAATCACCGCAAAAACAAAAAGAAATAACCGCCCCTGAGTTCCCCAACTTGTGGCGGTTAAGTCTTTTTAACTACTAACAGTGGGAGCAGACCGTCTACTGGTATGCTCTTTCTATTTCTATTATACGCCAGAACGCCGCATTTGTCAAGGGCTTTTTTGTGGAAAATATAAGAGCCTGTCTGCGTTGTCAATAGATGTGACCCATTGGATGAAAAGATGCCAGAGATAAGGTACAATGTTTTATGAAATTCTTTG
>ENA-UPSY01000225-UPSY01000225.1-human-gut-metagenome-genome-assembly--contig:-NODE-225-length-68988-cov-11.575510_pt1 | contig 68988 bp, 70 predicted proteins | sample MGYA00250044_ERZ773365 | MGnify/ENA primary metagenome ERZ773365 (study PRJEB29103, sample SAMN06111932) | human gut metagenome | biome: human gut; feature: ankylosing spondylitis patient; material... | reverse complement strand
TTCCTCCATAGCTCAGTCGGTAGAGCGCATGACTGTTAATCATGATGTCACTGGTTCGAGCCCAGTTGGGGGAGCCAAAAGAGGCTCATAGTTTTTCTATGAGCCTCGATTACTTATATACAAAATTTATTTCCGGTAGAAGTGATAATTGTTTTATCGGAAAGGAAAAGATATGGAGTTCGAAAATATGACAGACAAACAATTTGATGTTCTTATGAACTCAATTATCCAAATAGTAAAGGATTCCGAAACTAAAGAAGAAGCTGTTGAAAAGCTACAAAATTTAGTTAAAGGTAAAGAAAACTGATTACTTTCGCTAATCTGCTTAATTTAATATTATCAAATATATGAGTCAATCATTATATTTCTTATTTTAGAGATATAGTAATTGGCTCTTTTTTTATTTGGCAATCGTTTTAATTTTTTTGATTAGAACGGTTGCCTTTTTTTATTTACAAAAAATTGAAAGGAATGATTTTAAATGTATTTTACCGACACACCCGAACTCAGAAAGTTTGAAAGAGAGATGCGTCAGAAACCTAATTTTGACAGGCGCAATGATGAGTGTGATGAAAATGAAATCGCACATTTCTCTGACAACAAAAAACTTAACACAGACAGAAATAAGAAAGAGGTTGGTTGATTTTATGACAATAAAAATCAGAAGTCCCACTAATGGATATTGCTTGAATCAAAACTAAAAAATAGGAGATGTATAACTTGAACGAATATGAAAGACAGCGCAGAATAGCTGAAAGCACAAAGAAATTGTATCCGCCGGGTACAAGAATTGAGCTTATCAGTATGAAAGACCCTTACGCACCTGTTCTGGCAGGAACAAGAGGAACAGTAAAATTTGTTGATTCAATGGGAACGATATTCCCCGAGTGGGACAATGGTCGTTCACTTGGAGTCGTTCCCGGAGAGGATTCATTCAGAAAGCTCACACAGGAAGAAATCGAAGCAGAAAACCAATCCGAATCAGAAGTTGAAGATGAAACTCCTGATGAGGATAACGGAATGACAATAGGAATGTGAGGTGTTTTTAATCTATAAATCTTCTTTTGGAATGAAGATTTATGAGCATCAAATATTTCGATATGTTTGCAGGCATAGGCGGTTTCCGTTCCGGACTTGAAGCCATAGGCGGTTTTGAGTGCGTCGGATACTGCGAAATCGACAAGTATGCAAATCAGGCATACGAAGCAATGTACGACACGGGAGGTGAACTTTACTTTGATGATGCAAGAAAAATCGTACCCGAACAGTTACCCGATTTCGACCTTATTACCGGCGGATTTCCTTGCCAAAGCTTCTCAATCGCAGGAGCAAGAAAAGGATTTGACGATACAAGAGGAACGTTGTTTTTTGAAATTGCAAGAATTGCTGCCGTTAAAAAACCTAAGTATATCTTCCTTGAAAATGTTCCCGGTCTGCTTAACCACGACCAAGGCAGGACATTTGAAACAATCATCCATACATTGGATGAATTGGGGTATGATGTATGCTGGCAGGTACTTAACAGCAAAAATTTCGGAGTACCCCAATCACGAAATCGAGTGTACATTATCGGATATAATCGAGGAAAATGTGCCGGAGAAGTACTATCTTTCACGCAAACAAGCGGAAAAGCTCTTATACAAAGAAAAGCCAACGCAAGGTGAACGAATCTACTCATCAAAAGGACTAAGCTGTACACTTACAAGCGGTTCGGGCGGTTTCGGCGGTCATTCGGGACTTTATCTCATTGAAAATACCGAAAATTTTGGTCTGCCGATAAAATCTAAAACCAAAGACGGTTATCAGATCGCATATCCCGGCGACAGCATTGATACCGCCTTTTCGGGACAAAATTCAAGGCGTGGCAGAGTCGGAAGTCAGATAGCACACACGCTTACTACTTCCGCAACGCAAGCGTATTATTTTATCGACCTGAACCCCGATCTGAAGCTGACAGAAATTGCAAGGTGCATAACTGCAAGACACGATTCGGGAATCAGTAACCGAAAGGGTGAGCATTCAGGTGTATTCGTTGAAAGCACGAATTTTACAGATGATGAAAAATTCGCAGTTGCTTTTGTTGATCCAAACGGCGAAGTCCATATCGGCAGAATCAGAAAGCTTACTCCGAGGGAGTGCTGGAGATTACAAGGCTTCACGGACGATCAGTTCGACAAGGCAAAAGCGACTGGACTATCCGACAGCAGGCTTTACAAGATGGCAGGAAATGCGGTGACAGTAAATGTAATCTCTGAAATCGGGAAGATTATCAAAAAAGTAAACGATAAAAATTAAATAACAACAACTAATATCAATCGTTCCGAACGACTGATATTGGTTTTCATACATATAAGCCGTTGATTAGATTTTTTTAATTTAATCAACGGCTTTTTGTCGTTTCAGGGGCGATTGGTATTCCGAAATGGAGTGATGAATATCAAAACCCCTGTGAGTTGGATGGGAAATAAAACTTCCATCCTTCATATTTTGTACGCCCTGTTTCCTCTGAATTACGAAAGGTATATTGAGCCGTTCGGAGGCTCAGGAGCTGTACTTTTAGGCAAGAAAAAGCCTGATAAGTTCGAAGTTTACAATGACTATAACCATAATCTTGTAAACCTCTTTCGCTGTATGCGTGACAGACCTATGGCATTCATAAAAGAGCTCGGATTTTATCCGCTTAATTCAAGGGATGATTTCAATGCAATAAAGAAATTTTTTAAACAGGAAAAGTTTGAGGACAAATACCTTGATGAAGAATTGGAATTGACGAAGATTATTCTTCCCGACTTGAAAGCAGAAGAAATCATAGAATTGTATATAAAAATGAAACAAGACTACGACTTGCGCAGAGCAGTAATGTTTCTTAAACTTCTACGATACAGCTATTCAAGCAGTGGAAAGTCATTTGCCTGTCAGCCCTTTTCAGTAGTGAGCCTGTTTCAACTGATAGAGCAAGTCGGCAAAAGACTTGAAAATACTGTGATTGAAAATCAGGATTTTGAAGTCTTGATAAAGCATTACGACCGAGATAATGCCTTTTTCTACTGCGATCCGCCTTACTATTCAAGCGAGTATGTTTATCAGTGCGGTTTCACTTGGGATGACCACTTGAGGCTGAAAAACGCACTTGCAAAAGCAAAAGGCAAATGGCTTGTATCATACAACGATTGTGAAGAAATCCGCAATTTATATGATGGATATTCATTTTTTGATTTCACAAGGCTTCACAATATGAAACAGCGAATCAATGCAGGCGAACAATTCCCCGAACTGCTAATCAGCAACTACGATATGTATGAAAGGCAGAGAAACAAGCCGTTACAGTTGAGCCTGCTTGACTTGACAACCGAACAACAAATTGATTTAGAACAAATTTTGAAGGAGTGTATTATTAACAATGGAAAATAGAATTTATGTAAGCATACCGCTTGACGCACTTATTGTATCAGGAATCACATCCGACTGTGCTGTGCAGATTTCAGCTGTGGAAGGAGCAATTCTGATTGAGAGGTGCGATGATGATTGCGAAGAATGTTGCTGTGACTGTATCTGCGATGAGTGCAGAGCAGAGCTTGCGGAAAGCGAGGACGAGTAGTGCTTAAAATTTACAGAGTTCTCGGTAAAAAAGGAAGAATTACAATCCCCTATGAAATCCGCCAACGAATCGGATTCAGATACAACGATGTTTTATCTTTCACACAGCAGGATGACGGTTCGGTACTTGTCAGGAAAGAAAAAATCTGCGACAACTGCCAATACCTTGAAGAAGATTTCGAGGAAAATTACACCCTTGAAGATTTCCTCGACAGCTTGTCAGAGGAAGAACAGAGAAACGCACTTCTGCATCTTTCTCTGCTGTGGGCAGAAAAGCAGAAACACTAAATCGGAGGTAAATTTATAATGGCACAGAATACAAATTTCAAAGGAAACAAAAACAATAATCAGAAAAAGAAACTGCCGTATATCAAGGTAAGGATTGATAAGCTCGTTGATGTAGATGATTGCAACACAAAGGCGTTTGCAAGCGTTACTGTCGGCGGTGCTGTGGCTATTCACGGAATCAGAGTGATGAACTCAAGAAAAGGCTTATTTGTCGCAATGCCTGCAAGTAACTATGTTGACGAAAACGGCGAAACTAAGTTCAGCGAGATTGCTCACCCGATTTCCAAAGAAGTCAGAGATTTACTCAACAGCAAGGTTATGGAAGCGTATCATCAGGCACTTGATGAACAGCAGAGCGAAGATGAATCCGAGAATATGTCGGAAGATGAATCGGAAAGCTTTACGCAGAGTATGTAACAGCAAATAAAAAAATCTCTGGACATTTGAAATTCTTTGGATATACTTGTTGCTTGAAAGGAGCGATGAGAATATGAAAAAGAAAATCGCAATAATGCTGACATTGATTTTAGCAGCAGGAACATTTACGGCTTGTACAGCAGAAGAAAAATTAAATAACGATATTCAGACATCCGTAGTTTCAAAGGCTGCGGATGTTTCTGAATCTACGGAAACTTCTGCAACGGCAACAACTGAAATAACAATTCCCTAAAAAGCCACAGTTTCAAAAGAAACAGAGCCTTCGGGACAGAATACCAAAACCGAAGAAAAAGCCGACAGCGGGCAAAATTCGGCGGTTGTTTCGGCAACGGATCCGATTCAGAAAACGCAAACTGAGGTTCAGAACAACAGCAAGAATACAGTGAATAGTAATCAGTCTGAATCAGAATCGACTGCTAAAAAAGAAACCGAAACTCCTACTCAAAAGCCTGCTGTAAAACCGACGCAACCGCCAACGCAGAAACCTACGGAAAAGCCAACCCAAAAACCGACACAACCGCCTACCAAAGCAAAAACGGTTGATGTTCAGTATGCGGTGAGTGCCTGCATAGCCTACGGTCAGCAGCTCGGAATGAAATACGATTCCTCGCTGAACACAGGCAACGCAAGCTGGTTCTCACCGACAAACGCTTCATACTATGACAGCACTTCGGAACTGACGGCAGATTGCTGTGGTGATGTTGAGTATGCAGCCTACTACTATCAAAGTGACGGCATAGTCCCAAGCGACTTATAATTCAATGTAATTGCTGAAAACAACAAAATATATGTAGTTTACTGATAAATAAAGTATAGACAGCACTCTTAATCGGGTGCTGTTATTTTTTTGAAAGGAATGATCTCAATGAAAATAAACCAAATAACTCTAACAGACCTCCGCCGTATGAACGGCAAGGAAGGACTCATCCTGCAGGGATGCGGAGGTGAAACACAGGAATGGGTGGACGGCATCAATAAAATGCTCACGGATAAGGGAATACTTCTTGACAATACAAAGTTCGAGAATGTTTCTGTGTTCAAGAGTGACGGCGTTACCTGTATTCTTTATCCTTTTGCCGATGTCCACCTTGACATCGGCAAGCTTGCAATGTGGCGGTTGCAGTCATACACAGCCTTTGCAGGAATGTGGCTGTCCGACTATGTGGACAACAGGCTTGGTGGCTTTGAACCTGAACAGAACAAAGAAGAAAAGGTCAAACCTGACTGTGCATTAATAGGCTGTGATTCCAACATATTCAATCTTATAGGCATTGCAAGCCACACCCTTAAGCAGAACGGTATGGCCGACGAGGCAAAAGAAATGTGCAGTCATGTTACGAATTCGGAAAGTTACTGCGAAGCGCTGAACATTATCGGCGAATATGTAAATATTACGGATGGCAGTGAGCAGTCTGATGATATAGATGAAGATTATGGTGAAGGGCAGGCGATGAAATTATGATTTACTTTATCTGAAAACAGAATATTTTATCAGCAGGCAGAGTCAACCGACTTTGCTTTATTTTTTACAAAGAAAGGAATTTTTAGAATGAAAAACATTTTAGCTAAAAGGAATTTCACAAGAATAACTGCACTTTTACTCGTGGTTGCCGTAATATTCGGAACAATGTTCTCGCTCCCTGTAAGTGCGGCAAGCGGTGATAAGGTTACAATCACCTTTGATTACTGTTATGGCAGTACAGGAAACATAATCAAATTTCAGCAGACAACGGTCAGCGACGGCTACACAGTCGGTACTCCCGGTGAGGAGCTGTGCAAGATTTTTGCAGACGGCAAGGAAGCCTACTGCATTGAACCCGGTCACACTCTCTATTCGGGCAATACGCTGACCGAGGACGGTTCAACCGTTTGGAAGAATTTAGGCTCTGCAAAGCAGAAAGCAATCAACCTCGCTCTGCTCTACGGCAAACCCGGTTCAGGAAAAAGCTTAAGCGGAACAGAGGATCAGAAATGGGTGGCAACACAGCTGATTGTATGGGAGTTTGTTTCAGGATGCCGTTCTACAAGCGAAGGCTATAAATGCACAAATACAAAGTTCATTGACGGCATATGTGCAGGCGGTGCAAATCCCGGAGTTAAGTCGGTTTACAATGCAATCTCAAAAAGTCTTGCAAATTATTCAACCGTTCCGAGTTTTGCAAGTGCAATCGCTTCAAAGGCTGAACCCTATGAAATGAAATACTCGGACGGAAAATATACTTTAACCTTAACCGACAGCAACAGTATTCTTTCAGATTTCGATTTCAAAACCACAAGCGGAATTTCCGTTTCAAAATCCGGTAACAAGCTGACCTTAACTTCAACTTTGCCAGTCAATGATGCAGTAACATTCAACTCTGCAAAATCAATGCCCGATGTCGGCAAAACTGTGCTTGTTCCCTATGGAGATGCTACTTTGCAGGATGTAATCAGCGGTGTTGAAAATGACGCTGACCCGATAAGAGCATATTTCAAGGTCAAGACAAGTTCAGGTAATCTCAAGCTTATTAAAACCTCCGAGGACGGCAATGTTGCAAATATTGAGTTTACCGTAAAAGGCGATGGTTACAGTAAGACAGTTAAGACAAACTCAAAGGGCGAATTTGAATTAACTGACCTTTTTCCCGGAAGTTACACCGTTACCGAAATTACAGACAGTAAGTACGAAACCCAGAAATCGCAGACCGTTAAGGTTGAAAGCGGTAAAACTGCAACGGTGACCTTTAAAAATGTGCTTAAAAAGTGGAATCTTACTGTTACAAAAACAGACGCTGAAACAAAGTCTGCACAGGGTGATGCAACACTCGCAGGAGCAGTTTACGGTATCTACAATAACGGCAAGTTGGTTGACAAATACACCACAGACAAGAATGGCAGTTTTAAAACTTCATATTATGTTTGCGGAGATAACTGGACTCTGAAAGAAATTGAGCCAAGCGAGGGTTATCTGCTTGACGAAACCGAGTATCATATCGGCGCAGAAGCAAAGAAATACACCATTGAAAACAACAGCATTTCAATGGGCGTTACAGAGGATATTTTAAAGGGCAAAATCTCCATTATCAAGCACACTGATGACGGCAGTACGAAAATTGAAACACCCGAAAAATGTGCAGAATTTCAGGTGTATCTGAAATCATCGGGAAGCTATGCAAAAGCAACAGAATCCGAAAGAGATAATCTTATATGTGACGAGTACGGCTTTGCGGAAACAAAGGATTTGCCTTACGGCACATACACTGTTCATCAGACCAAAGGCTGGAACGGTACGGAGTTTATAGCCGATTTTGATGTCTTTGTAAACGAGGATGGCAAAACCTATAAATATCTCATAAACAACTCTTCACTTGAAAGCTATGTAAAGATTGTAAAGGTTGATTCTGAAACAGGCAAACAGATTCCGTATGCTGGCGCAGGCTTTCAGATTTATAATCCTGACGGTAAGCTCGTAACAATGAAGTACACCTATCCGACTGTTACAGAGATTGATACTTTCTACACGAACAGTGATGGTTATCTAATCACACCCGAAACTCTGCCCTACGGCAAAGGTTATTCAGTCGTTGAAGTGCAGGCTCCCTACGGATATATCCTCGACAGTACACCTGTATATTTTGACATTACAGCAGAAAAGATAAGCGAAGAAAACGGCGTTACAATCGTAAAAGCCGAGAAGAAAAACACACCGCAGAAAGGTACAATTACCGTAGAAAAAACAGGCGAGATTTTTTCAAATGTAACGGCAATTGGTGGCGGGTATACAGATGAAAACGGAAATGATATTGCACTTACGACCATATATCAGCCTGAATATTCTGTAAGCGGTTTGTCGGGTGCTGTCTTTGAAACCTATGCTGATGAGGATATTACAACACCTGACGGAACGGTTCGATATAAAAAGGATACGTTTGTTGATACCATTACCACAGACAAAAAAGGCACAGCTACAAGCAAACAGCTTTACCTTGGCAAATATCGTGTTGTAGAAACCGTTGCTCCGTATGGAACAGTTATCAATCCCGAACCTCATACGGTTGAACTTACCTACTCAGGACAGAACGAAAAGGTAACCAACACCTCAACATCATTTACAAACGACAGGCAAAAAGCTGAAATTAACCTTACCAAAATTCTTGAACAGAACGAGAAATTCAACATTGGCAGTAATGACGAAATCCTCAATGTTTCATTCGGACTTTACGCTGATGAAGATTTGAAAGCTGCAAACGGATCTGTCATTCCAAAGGACGGACTTCTTGAAATCATCACCTGTAATGAAAAAGGTAAGGCAACCTTTACAACCGACCTTCCGATTGGAAGTTACTATGTTAAGGAAATCAGCACTGACAGCCACTATATCCTATCTGATAAAAAATACCCCGTTGTATTTGAATACGCAGGACAGGATACAGCAACTGTTCATATTTCGGTAAATGACGGTGAGCCGATTGAAAATGAAATTATCTACGGCACAATCCAAGGCTTGAAAATTGACCGTGAAACAGGCGAAAATATCACAGGCGCATTATTCGGATTGTTCAGTATTACTGAAACCGAATTTACAGAAGAAACTGCAATTCTGACATCAGAATCAAATGAGGAAGGAATCTTCACTTTTGAAAATGTTCCATACGGCGAATACATTGTCAGTGAGTTAAAGCCTGCCAAGGGTTATCTGCCTAATGAAGAAAACTATCAGGTAACAATTTCCAATAACGAAGAAATTATTGAAATAACAGTCGAGAACGATAAAATTCCCGAGTTGAAAACCACTGCAACTATTGACGGCAAAAAGGAATTCACAACTAACGGTGACATTACTATTGACGATGTTGTTTCCTACAAACATCTCACAGCAGGAAAAGAATACACAATCAAAGGCGTCCTTATGGATAAATCCACGGGTAAGCAATTCCTTGTTGACGGCAAAGAAGTTTGTTCCGAAGTAACATTCACACCCGAAACAGCAGACGGCGAAGTAACAGTATCCTTTACCTTTGACGGTTCTGTAATTACCAAAGAAACAGAAATCGTTGCTTTTGAAACTCTCTACCGTGAGGGAACAGAAATTGCAGTACACGCTGACATTGTAGATGAGAATCAGACTGTAACTATTCATCCGCAGCCTGAACCTGAAAAACCGCAGACAGGTGACAATTCAAATCTTGGCTTTTATATCGGATTGGCTTCTGTTGCTGTCGGCTGTTTAATTGCATTTCTCATCATCAAATTTAAGAAGAAAGATGAGGACGATGAATAATGCGCAGGGTGTATATCTGTTCGCCTTTGGGTGGTAATGTATCTGCAAATATTGAAAATGCAAAACGATATGCCCGATATGCGTTAGAGTGCGGTATGGCTCCGTTCATACCGCATTTTTATGCGCTGATTTTAGATGACAGCAACAAAGAAGAAAGAAACCTTGGTATGCTTGCGGGACTTTCTCTGCTTTGGGTGTGTGATGAGGTTTGGGCTTTCGGTGATGAAATAACCGAGGGTATGAAAAAGGAAATTCTCTTTGCCGAAAAGCTGAACATCAAAGTCAGATATATATCGGAGAATGATTTAAGAAAATCGGAGGTACAAAATGATAGAGTCAAGAAAAATTAAGTTGTTGAAGTGGATAGCAGGAATATCGGTAATTTTTATAATGCTCGGAATATCCGCAGTAACGGTATTTGCCGCAGGAGATGTTTCGTCTGCAATTCAAAACACTTGGAATTCTACTCAAACGCAGATAAAAAATGTAGTAAATAATGTTGTGTTTCCTGCTGTAGATATGATTTTAGCAATTCTATTCTTTGTCAAACTTGCAACCGCATATATGGATTACCGCAAGCACGGACAGTTTGAATTTACGGCGCCTGCAATTCTTTTCGGCTGTCTTGTGTTCTCGCTGACAGCACCATTATACATTTGGACAATTCTCTGATAACAAATTTAAACTATAAATACAAGGCTGTTGTGTTAGGCATAACAGCCTTTTGCGGAGGTGATTTATATTTTTGACTGGTTAGGAGATTTTATCGGAGGTATCGGAAGTGCCATAGGCGGTGTGTTCGATTACCTCGGTGAGCAAATCTCAAACGCTATATGGAACACGATGTTACAGTGGTTCTATGAAACAATTTACAACGCTGTCGCAGACTTTTTCACTATGATGGGAAATATGGGCGCAGATGTGTTTGACCTTGAATGGGTGCAGGCGACAATAAATCTGTTTACTCTTTTTGGCTGGGCATTGTTCGTCGCAGGCACGGTCGTTGCCGTATTCGATGTTGCAATAGAGTATCAGAACGGCAGAGCAAATATCAAAACAACCGCTATAAATGTATTAAAAGGGTTCTTTGCCTGTTCGCTGTTTGGCGTAGTACCTGTGGAGTTGTATAAGTTCTGCATCAGCCTGCAAAACACATTTTCAAAGGATTTGTCGTCCATAATGGCAGGACAGCAAAGCCTTGATTTAGCCGGACAAAGCACAAGCGTTTTAGAGGGCAGTTTTGCAGTTTCTGTTCAAGTGAATTTTGGTTTGCTGAATCTGTTATGTATGATTGCTTTTGCCTACTGCGTAATAAAAATATTTTTTGCGAACATCAAGCGTGGAGGAATTCTGCTCATCCAGATGGCGGTAGGTGCGTTGTATATGTTCAGCGTTCCGAGAGGATATCAGGACGGCTTCAATCAGTGGATGAAACAGATAGCGGCGTTGTGCCTGACGGCATTTATGCAGACAACTCTGCTGTTCCTCGGGTTGCTGACCTTCCCCAGCAATATGCTTTTGGGACTTGGAATAATGCTTGCATCAAACGAAGTTCCGAGAATTGCACAGCAGTTCGGACTTGATTCAAGCGTAAAAGTGAATATGGCGAGCATTGTTCACGCAACCACAACTGCCGTGAACCTGACAAGAAGTGTTGCGAGGGCGGCAAAGTAAAGGAGAATTTATATTATGACAACTTATTTATATCCGCAAAACCTAAAAGCCACAGCCAATCTATGGCTGTGGAGCTTACGGGATTTTGCAATTATGAGCATAGCGCTTTTGTTATCAATACTGATACTTGCACAGACGAGAATAATAGTACCTCTTGCGGTAACTCTCTGTTTCGGCTTTTTGTCAATAAGACTGGAAGATACAACAATTCTTGATTTCATACGCTACGCCGTAAAGTATTTTATATCAACTCAACAGATATATTTCTGGGCAGAAAGGGGCAAATAAATGAAGAACAAGCAGAAAAAAACAAAACGAAAAGGCAAATCAGTTCAGGACTTGCTGGGCATAAAAACCTTTACGAAAAACGGCTTGAAGGTCGGCAAGGAAGAATTTATTTTCTATATGGTTCAGCCTACAAATATTTCCGTACTTTCTCACACGAATATCGAAATCAAGGTGCGCCACCTGATGATGGTGCTTTCTGCTGTGCCGGATATTGAGATTACCTGTACAGACTCGTGCGAGTGCTTCGATACAAACAAAAGCTATATCAAAGGCAGGATTGAAGCTGAACAGAATGAAAAGGTCAGAAAAATTCTGAATAAGGATTTGGATTTTCTCGACAGTATTCAGACCGAAACCTCAACCGCAAGGCAGTTTCTGTTCATTGCAAGGTGTAAATCTTCAAAATCCGAAAATGTTTTGCAGAAAGCAAACAGAGTTGAGAAGATTATATCCGATCAGGGCTTTGAGGTTACAAGAATGAAGAAAGCAGACATCAAGCGGTTTCTCGCAATCTACTTTGAGGCAAGTATGAACGGCGATTTGATGCCCGACTATGACGGCGAACAGTATATTTCGGAGATAGAAAATGAAAAAGAAAATTAGTACCATCGCTGTGATTTCCGTGTTCTCAATCATCATACTGTTATGCCTTATTTCGATTGTGTCACAGAAAATCACCGAGTATAACGAAAAAGCAGAGTTTGAAAAGCTTGCAGAAATCGTTACTGAGGAAACAACGAATACAGATACTGAAACAGAAACGATAAGAAAGCCAAATCTGTTGAAAGTCAGTGATTCGGATGATGAATTTCAAACTGAACAGCCTGTGTATTACACAACCTATTATGAACCTCATTCAATATCAGAACTTATTTCAATGAATTCCGAATGTTTCGGCTGGATAAGCATAGCAGGAACAAATATCAATTATCCTGTTATGCACACACCCAGTAATCCGCAGAAATATCTGAACAAAAACTTTTACGGCGAGTACAGCTATAGCGGTACACCGTTCCTTGATGCAAGGTGTTCATCCGACAATACCAATCTCATAATCTACGGACATCATATGAACAACGGCACAATGTTTGCGGACCTTTGCAACTATACCGAATATTCGTACTTTTCGGAGCATCCGACAGTTGTGCTTGAAACGAAAGACGGGGCATTTGCTTACTCCGTCTTTTCTGCTATGAAAGTAAAATCCGATGATGATTGGTACAGATTCACAACAGTTGGAACGGAAAAAAGCTATAACTCAAGAATTGAATATGCAAAAGAGAAATCCATATACGACACAGGAATTACACCTGTTTACGGTCAGCAGATTCTAACGCTTTCAACCTGTTACGGCAGTAATCAAAACGACCGAATACTCGTGTTGGCAGTAAGAAACTAAGGGGGTTAAAAAATGAAGCTATTTAATAGAAAACCAAAGGTGCTCACACCCGAACAGGCAGAAGAAATATACACTAAAGATTTCTTTGATATGATTCTGCCGTCAACGATAAAATTCTTCACTGACCACTACATTGTGGGCGACAGTTACCGCAGTATATGGGCGGTTCGGGAATATCCGCCGAGTACGGAAGAACAGGCTATACTTTCACAGCTTGCAGACAGAAACGGCGTAACACTACGGATTTATCACAGACTTGTGGAGAGTATGGAACAGCGTAAAATCATTCAAAACGCAACACGCAAAAACAAACTCAAGTCAAGCGGTAATGATGTAAATGAAACCATTGAAGCACAGGGCAATCTACAGGATGTTGTCACACTTATGGCGAATCTTCGTAAAAACAAAGAACCTTTATTGCATTGCTCCGTATTCATAGAGCTAAAGGCGAAAAGCAAACAGAAATTAAAGGAGTTACAGACCGATATTGCAATGGAGCTTACTCGTTCTAAGATTGAAGTTGACCGTTTGACTTTACGGCAGAAAGAGGGCTTCTTGTCGGTAAATCCAATCGGCAGTAATCAATTCGGCAGTTTGTATGAGCGTGTTCTGCCTGCAAGCTCAGTTGCCAATCTGTTTCCGTTCAACTTTTCGGGCAAGACAGACCCTAACGGCTTGTATATTGGCAGAGATAAATACGGCACTAATATCCTTGTTGACTTTGACAGGCGAACAGAGGACAAAACTACATCAAACATCCTTATTCTCGGGAACTCAGGTCAGGGCAAAAGTTATCTGCTCAAATTGATTTTAACCAATATCAGAGAAAGCGGAAAGAAAATCTTATGCCTTGATCCCGAAGCGGAGTATGAAGATTTGACAAACGCTCTCGGCGGTTGTTATATCGATTTTATGTCAGGTAAATACAAAATCAATCCCCTTGAACCAAAAGCATGGAATGATGGTCAGGATGAAGTCGATAAGGATGCACCGCCGGCATTTAACAAAGTAACTCGATTGTCACAGCACATTGCGTTTCTAAAGGACTTTTTCAGAATCTACAAGGATTTCACGGACGCACAGCTTGACACAATCGAAATCTTGCTTATGAAGTTGTACGCAAGGTTTGGAATTACCGATGCAACCGATTACAGCATAAAAAAGCCTACTGATTTTCCTGTGATGAGCGATTTTTATAACTTGTGCGAAGAAGAATATATGACCTACGACCACAAGCGAAAGTATCTTTATACAGAAGAAATCCTGCAGGAGGTTTGTCTGGGTATTCATTCAATGTGTGTCGGTTCGGAAAGTAAATACTTCAACGGTCACACGAACATTACAGATGATAAATTTCTGTGCTTTGGTGTGAAGGGTTTGCTTGACACTAACCGCAGATTAAAAGACGCAATGCTTTTTAATATCCTTTCCTATATGTCTAACAAGTTATTAGGTGAGGGAAACACCGTTGCATCAATAGACGAGCTCTATTTATTTTTGTCTAACCTCACTGCTATTGAGTATATCCGCAACGCAATGAAGCGTGTCCGCAAAAAGGACTCAGCCGTGGTTTTAGCCAGTCAGAACATAGACGATTTTCTGATTCCAAGCGTTAAGGAATATACCAAGCCGCTATTTTCAATTCCTACTCATCATTTCCTGTTCTTCCCCGGCAATATCAATCCTAAGGACTTTCAGGACGCGCTTATGGTTGAGCCGAACGAGTATGCCTTAATCAAATTCGGTGAGCGTGGCACTTGTCTATATAGGTGTGGAAATGAACGCTATCTTTTACTTGTTCAGGCACCTGAATACAAAGCCGAGATTTTTGGCAGTGCAGGAGGAAGGTGATAATAATAACTGATTGTTGACACCTTGTACAAATGGGATTATAATGATGAAAATATAGTAATGTTGGAGGTTTTTATGTTCCCTACAGGCAGCTTTGGAAGAATGGAAAACGAATTATATTGGAGAGAAAAAAATAAAGGAACAGATATACCAATAACAGTAGGAATTTTGATTGCTGATGTTCGTAGACAACTTGAAAGAGAATATATTTTTAATTATATTAACAGGTTGAATTTAGAAACAGGAAATTTAATTGATTTTTATATTCCGGGATATATAAAGGTTAGCAACCAGGATGATTATGACAATATGAAATATTACTTGAACAATTGTACTGAAAGATTTAAACTTGGTAAAAATTTCTATTATTTTAGTTATGAACTTTTTTATGAGTTTTTGGATAAGTTGGGTGAGCATAGTAATAAACATCTAACACCCGATCCGAAAATCATTCTGGTTTCATATGCAGATGAGCAAATATGTTTCGGTGATTCTATAGTGTTTGACTTAAGAAAAGAGGATAGAGAAAATTCAATAAGTGAGCTTTTTCAGTTTATTATTAATATTGCAAGAAAAACAACTGAATTTGAAGAATTTAAAAGAAAAATTTTTCTTGATAATAGTAAAAATAAGTTCATTAAGTTTGTTAAGAATAAACTCCCAGATCAGTTACTGTCATTTGTAATATCAAAATTCTAATCTTCGTAAAATAAAGAAGCGAAAGTTATGTTGTAGTATACAACAAGTGAGTACTCTAAATAATAATGAGGGAAGAAATTTATATTTTGTTTTAATTTATTTAAGAATTATAAGCTGAGAAAAATATTCTTAATTTTCATCATTAAAATTAGTGTATTTTATACCTAAAAGCCAAATGATTTTCAAAGAAATCAGTTGGCTTTTTTTGTTTGGAGGTGATTTTGTGAGTGCTACCATAGGAGCGGCACTAAAGAAAATAGCAGTTGCTCTGCTCACAGATAAAAAGGTAATAAAAACAATAGGCGGTGTAGTTCTCGGCATAATCATAATTGTGGTTATGCCGATTATTGCTGTGGTATCAGTTTTCAACGGCAGTATGGAGCTTGACACAGATAAGCTCAATCAGTCCATACAAGAAAACATCTCAGCTGAGCAGATGGAAAATCTACAGCTTATAAACGACACGATGACAGAGGTTGAAAAACAGCTCGACAAAAAGGAGTTGTCCGACTGCAACACGCAGGCAGAGGTTATCTATCTGTTCTCCTTGTCCGATAAATCAGAGGATGAGAATTTTGTAAAAAACTTTGTATCCTGCTTCAAGAAAAATCAGAGTGATGAAGATTTGATAAAAACCGTCAATCAGAAGTTCGGAACGGAGATACAGTATGACGAATTTCAAAAGATGATGCAGTCAATCAAGGGCGCGGAAATCAGCACAGCAGGATTTACGGACAAGACCACGAAAAACAATCTTGATCTTGTCAAGTGGTGCGAGAACGCATGCAAAAAAGGTTGGGGTTATGTGTACGGCGGTTACGGTCAGGTCTGTACAAAGCAATATCTTGACCAACAGGCGAGTCTGTTTCCCGGCAACAACGAGGCAGGCGGTGAAATGCGACAGGTCGGAGAAAAGTGGCTCGGAAAGAGAGTATGCGACTGCATAGGCTTGATAAAATCCTACGCTTGGTACAACGCTGACAGCGGAGAAATTGTCGCAGGCTCAAACGGCTTTACCGACTGCGGAGCAAATTCAATTTGGAGCAGTGTAACCGAAAGCGGACCAATTCCTAATATGCCCGATACCCCCGGACTTGCTGTCTGGATGGACGGTCATATCGGAGTGTATATCGGCCAACGGAGAAGTTATTGAAGCACAGGGCACAGCCTACGGAGTTGTCAAAACTCAGCTCTCAGGGCGAGGTTGGACAAAGTGGCTGAAAATACCCAATATCAAATATGTAAATCAAAGCAATAAGAAATGACGAGGTGATTTTTTATGAGGAAAACAAGCGTAAGCATTATGTACGATGATGAAAAACTGAATGCAGTAAAAATGTATATGGAACAGCGTGATTTAGATTTCAAGGAAGAACTTGAAAAATCGGTTGACAGTTTGTACGCAAAATATGTTCCTGCAAATGTCAGAGAGTTTATCGATATGAAATCTGTTCTGACAAAACCGTCAAAGCCTAAAAAGCAAAAAGAAGAGAACACCGAGGTGGCAACTTGAAAAATCAAAACTTCGGAATAGAAATTGAAATGACCGGTATCACTCGCAGTACGGCGGCGAAAGTGATTGCCGGTTATTTTCATACAGACGCAACTCATGTCGGCGGCTGTTATGACGCTTATTCTGTCCGTGATAATGACGGCAGGATGTGGAAGATTATGCGTGACGCAAGCGTTAGATGTGAAAACCGTTCGGGACAGAATGCAAGCTCTCTGTACTCGGTTGAATTTGTCACTCCGATTTGCAACTATGACGATATAGAAACGATACAGGAGTTAGTCAGAAAGCTTCGTGGCGCAGGAGCGAGAGTCAACTCAAGCTGCGGTTTGCATTGCCATATTAATGCGGCTCCGCATACCCCGAAAACACTTCGCAATATCGTAAACATTATGGCGGCGAAAGAGGACTTGCTATACAAAGCATTGAAAGTGAATGTATCAAGAGAACATTACTGTCAAAAGATGGACACACGCTTCCTTGATGAAATCAATAACCGTCCTCCGATGTCTATGGAGCAATTCAAGTCAATGTGGTATGACGGCGAGGATTACAGCTACCGACACTATGATGACACACGCTACCATGCTTTGAATCTTCACAGCGTGTTCTACAAGGGTACGATTGAATTCCGTCTTTTTAATTCAACCTTACACGCAGGCGAGGTCAAAAGTGCTATTCAGCTATGCCTTGCAATCAGTCATCAGGCTTTAATTCAGAAGTCTGCAAGACACGCTAAAACTGTATCGGATAATGAAAAGTACACTTTCAGAACTTGGCTTTTGAGATTGGGTTTGATAGGTGACGGGTTCAAAACAGCTCGTCATCATCTGCTGAAAAATCTCGAGGGCAACATTGCGTGGAAGGATCCTTCGCAGGCTGAAAAGCAAAAGGAAAGACTTGCTCAAAAACGAGCCGCAGAACTTAATAACACAAACGAAAATATAAATATCAACGAACCCGAAGTCAATCCTGCTTCAAATGATGAGCAGGAAGATACTTCGGGCTTTGTTATGAGTATGTAGAAGGGGTTTTAAAATGAAAAAGAAATTATACATTGCCTATGGCAGTAACCTTAATCTCAATCAGATGAAATATCGTTGCCCAACTGCAAAACTTGTTGGCAAAGGTACAATTGAAAATTACGAATTACAGTTCAAGGGTATGCCAAATTGTTCATACGCAACAATCGCACCTTGTATTGGCAAGTCCGTTCCCGTTGCATTGTGGGAGCTTCAGCCGAGAGATGAAAAACTGCTTGACCGCTACGAGGGTTATCCCTCCCACTATTTTAAACAAGACTTGCCTGTGAAATTGAATAACGGTTCGGAACTTACTGCAATGGTTTACATTATGAATCTTAAGCAGCAGTTCGGTTTGCCCGGTGCAAGCTACTACGATACAGTATCGCAGGGTTACAAGGACTGCGGTTTTGACTTGAATGTTTTAAACGAAGCCGTGAATGACAGTGCCGAAAAATTTTACGAAAACCTTGAACAGAACAATCTTTTTGATTCACCCGATGAAGATGAAAATATGGGAATGGGCGGTATGGCTTTATGAATGAGAGAAAGAAATTGAAAAAGCAACTCGTTGATAAATATATTTTCAAAATGTATTTGTCTGTAAATGAAGTCAAGAATTTACTTTCCGAAAATCCAAAGAACAAGCACGACACTCTGTTTGCTTCACTTACAGTCGGCTGTGTGAAAATCAATGCTGTTGTATTTCCTACTCCCGATAAGATGCTCCTCGGCTTTGACATCCTCGTTAAGGATACTCCCGATAGTGAGGAATGGATTTGTTACGACACTTTAGGTGATGAAATAAAACTCAGCTCACGCAATATTGAGCAGGCTATGTTTGATATTCTGAACCGTGAAGTTAAGGAGTACGGACTGTCATATACAGAGTGCAATTTTGAAGTGATAAACGGCAAATCAATAAAAGCAGAATAACGGCTATGTTTTTGCCACATTCGCCCTGTGTCGGCTTTTAAAGGAGAAGTCGGGAAAGTATCCGAAATCGAATAAAAGCCGAAATCGGGCAGTTTGTGGCAATGTGTGAAAAATCGAAGTTACGGCATTTCGGGCAGTTTTTAAAGGGTGGAATTTTAAGCAGGAGAAAGACACGGGGTTGCAGTCGCTCCCTCGTGTCGGTTTACGGCAGACGGCAACGCCGACTGCTATGCAGTTTTTCGCATTTTTCAGTCTCAAAAATCCATAGGGGTTAATTTTCAGCCTTGGGGTTGTACTTGTGGGTCTAACTGCCCGAATTGCCGAATAAAATGCCAAAATTCAAGGAGTTGCAACTATGGGTTGTAACAAAAAGGAGGTTTTACACTTGAATGAAACGGATAACAGAAAAGAAGTAAAGCGGAAGTTTGCACTATGGATAAAGGAATCCACGCTTGACATGGTTCAGAATATATACAAGGAAGATAACTGTTCCAGCCGAAGCGAGTTTATTGAAAAGGCAATCATTTTTTATGTGGGTTACCTTTCCTCAAACGATAACAGTCAGTATCTTCCGAATGTAGTTACTTCAACTTTGAAATCAATTGTTGCGGAAAGCGACAACCGAATGAGCAGGCTGATTTTTAAATTAGCTGTTGAACTTGCAATGACAATGAATATTATTGCCTCGTCACAGGACATAGACAAGATGACTCTAACAAAACTTCGTGGCGAGTGCGTCAAGGAAGTCAAGCGGCTTAACGGTTCATTTTCCTTTGATGACGCATACGATTGGCAGAAAGGATAATTATTTGTGGCAAAGTTAGTTACAAAGTTTAAATATCTCAAGTCGAATCGAAAAGTCAGTGCAGGCGGTTATGCAAAATATATTGCCACTCGTGAGGGAGTGGAAAAGATAGACGACACTAAAAAGTTTGCTCCTGCAACAGCAAAGCAGAAAAATTTAATTGAAAAAATCATAAAGGATTTTCCCGACAGTAAGGATATGTTTGAGTATGCTGATTACATTGAAAAGCAAAATCAAGGTTCGGCATCTGATTTCATTTCAAGAGTTATGGAAGATTACGCTTATGAAATCTCGGGCAGAAAAGCATATGCCGATTACATTGCTACCCGTCCTCGTGCTGAGAGATTCGGTTCTCACGGGCTGTTTACCGATGACGGTGTTCAGGTACAGTTGAGTAAGGTTACCGAAGAACTCGACCGTCATAAGGGAAATATCTGGACTGCAATAATATCAATACGCAGAGAAGATGCAGAAAGGCTTGGCTTTAATACCGGAGCTCGCTGGCGGGATATGCTCCGCACACAGACAGAAGCACTTGCTAAAAATCTGAAAATACCAATGGAGAATCTTCGTTGGTATGCTGCATTTCATAATGAATCGCACCACCCTCATGTGCATCTGATTGCATATTCAACTGTGGAGAACGAAGGCTATCTCACGCAAAAGGGAGTTGAAAATCTGCGCTCGTCATTTGCAAAAGATATTTTTCAGCAAGATTTATTGTGCATCTATGAAAAGCAAACCGAACACAGGGATAAGCTCCGTGCTGAGGCTCGTGATATTGTAGAGGATTTGGTTTCAAAAATCAACTCTGAAATATATATCAGCGCATCAATTCAGCATAAGCTGTTGGAACTTGCCGACAGGCTTTCAAAAACGAAAGGTAAAAAGGTTTACGGTTATCTGAAACCCGATGTAAAAGCACTTGTGGATTCTATTGTTGAAGAACTTGCAAATGATGGTAGAATCAAAAAGTTGTATGACCTGTGGTATGAGCAAAAGGAAAACACAATCCGCACCTACACGGATGAAATACCTGACAGGATTCCGCTTGCTCAAAACAAGGAGTTCAAGTCAATCAAGAATGCGGTAATCAAGGAAGCATTGAAACTAAATCTCACCGAAGATGAAGCAGAAGAAAGCGAGAACACAGACGAAGAATCTGTTTCAAATCTCTTTGAATATGAAGAAAACACCTCTGCTGAATCAGTTTTTGATTCAGACAGAGGTGTTTTGTATCCTCATTATTCAATTAAAACCAACCGAAACAGCGTTACAGTTTCTTCCCTTTATCTACTGCGTTACCTCTGCAACATCATTCAAAATCAGCTTCGCTTTGAAGAAAAGCAGAAAGCACAAAGAACGGATAAAAAGTTGCAACAGAAGATAAATGACAAAAAGCAGGCTCAGGGTTTGAAAATGTAATCTATAAAAATTTTATTCCAACACTTTTCATTTTTAATTTAGACTTTTCATACTTTTTAGCGTTAGAAATTCCAATGCAGGTTTCATCTAAAAACACTTCATACCCAGTCTTGGAAGCCGCAATTGCTGTTGCCCTTACACAATAATTACCATCAATGCCTATAATTTCGAGTTCTGTTACATTCTTTTCCTTTAGGAAATTAGCAAATTGAATATTTTTAAAAGCATTGGGATTTCTCTTTGTAAAAATCTGTTTGGAAATCACATTCATCTCTTTTGATAGTGACTTTTCTCTTTTAGGTGATTCCCAGAAAAACTGATTTTTAATATAGACTACGTATTCTTTCGAATATGAATTGATTTTATGGTTTACATTATCTATGAGTTTTTTAGTATCATAGGGAAATTTTTTCTTGTTTCTTTTTTCACCCATATAATCTTCCTGCATATCAATTATCAATAAAAATCTCATATTGTTTTCACCGTATAATAAATTCTTGTTTGCGTTTGCCAATTTGCACTATATTTGATGTCTAATTATCCATTTCGTTAAATCGGCAAGTTCAAGTTTGCCATCAGCTATATCCAGTATTGTTGTGTAAAGTTCTTCTTGTGTGTAGTCAAGTTCAATTCCGTTGAGTGCAAGAAAAACAAGCATAGTGTGCGTGCCAATGCGTTTATTCCCGTCAACAAAAGCGTGATTTTTTATGATTCCATACCCAAGCCGTGCAGCTTTTTGTTGTACAGTTGGAAATAAATCTTGGCAGTCAAATTTTTGAAAAGGTGCATTTATCGCAGAATCAAGCAAGTTCTCATCTCTGATACCGTCAAGTCCGCCTGTTTCCTCAATCAAGGATTTGTGCATCATAAGAATTTGTGGTTTAGATAAAACTATCATTTTGCAAGAACCTCATAGGTTTTTTTATTTTTTGCAATCAGCCTTTTTGAAATATCCATAACATCTTCATCAACAGCAATCTGTTCGTTTTCTGCCTGACTGAATTCAACAATAAGGTAACGAGGAATATTATTTTTCAGAATAACTGCCGAACCATTTTCATCAACTAATCTTGCAACCTTAGAAAAATTTTGATTTGCTTCTGTGATTGAAACAAGAGCTTTTGTGTTTACATTCATAAAAACACCTCCAGAATTATTATGTGCAAATAGGATAAATATATCCTAATATTATTATAATCAATAGTTATTTGAATGTCAATAAAAATTTTCCGCCAAGGAATAACTGGCCCAAATCACTGACAGGTACCACCTGTCACGGTGATAAGAGAAGAACTACCCAATATAAGATATTACAGCAGAAAGAAAAAATATAAAGGATGTGATAAAATGTCAAAATATATTAACTTTACAAAAGAACAAAGAGAACAGGCAAGGCGAACAGACCTTGCAAATTTTTTAATCAGTCAGGGCGAGAAAGTTAAGAAATCAGGTTCTGAATACGAATGGCTTGACGGTTCGCAAAAGGTCACAATCAGAGGTCATCTCTGGTATCATCAGTACGAACAAAAAGGCGGTGATGCGGTTGATTTTGTCCGCAGATTTTACAACAAGGACTATGCAGAAGCGGTGAAAATGCTTTTGAATAACTGTGGCGGTCAAATCATAACCTCACCGCCCATAGAAAAAAGTCATAAACCCTTTGAATTGTCACCGAGAAATGACAGAATGAGCAGAGTTTTTCTTATCTGCTGTTGACTCGTGGTATTGACAAAGATGTATTGTATGAGTTTGTGCGTAAGAAAATGATATATGAATCGTCAGACTTTCACAACGCTGTCTTTGTCGGGTACGATTCAAGCGGTAAACCTCGCCATGCTCACAAGCGAGGAACTGTGACGAACAATCCGTACAAGGGAAATGTTGCAGGAAGTCAACTCGAATTCATTTTTCACTTTAACGGCACAAGCGACAGAATCTATCTGTTTGAAGCTCCGATAGATATGTTATCGTTCATAAGTATGCACAAAGAAAATTGGAAAAATCATAGCTATGCGGCATCCTGTTCCGTATCGGAGAGGGTGCTTTTTCAATGTCTTAAAGATAATCCAAACATCAAAAATGTGTTTCTCTGCTTTGACAATGACGAGGCAGGACAGACCGCCAACAAACGCATAGCCAACAAACTAAACAAGATGAATATTCAAAATGAAATCCTCGTTCCCAACCTCAAAGACTGGAACGAGGATTTAACTTTTTCAGAAAAAGGAGATGAACGAATATGCCATCAGGCATTGTAACTTTGATAATCGTGACAGGCTCAATGTTTGCTTTGTTCATAATCATTTCTACGGTCGGCAATTACTATTCACTTAACCGAATAAAGAATAAAACAGTCGGACAAGGTCAACACGGAACGGCTCGTTGGGCGACAAAAAAGGAAATCAAGAGAACATATATGCAAATTGATTTTCAGCCTAACGAGTGGAGAAATAATCCTGAAAGCAGACCAACTGAACAAGGAATAGTTGTTGGCTGTAGGAACAGCAGAAAAGGAACAACCGCATTGGTTGATACAGGAGATGTCCACGCTCTGATGATTGGTGCGGCTGGTGTCGGCAAGACCGCATATTGGCTTTATCCTTGCATTGAATATGCCTGTGCAACGGGTATGTCATTCATGGTAACCGACACGAAAGGCGACATTGTTCGAAACTACGGAACGATTGCAGAAAAGTATTACGGTTACAAAATATCCGTTATAGATTTGCGTAATCCCACACGCTCTCACGGCAATAATCTTCTACACCTTGTGAACAAATATATGAACTTATACAAAGCCGAACCTGAACAGCTTGTTTACAAGGCAAGAGCAGAAAAATACGCAAAAATCATTTCAAAAACAATTATTCTTTCAGGAATGGACTCGGCTTCATTCGGACAAAATGCTTATTTCTATGATGCCGCAGAGGGACTTCTCACAGCAACAATTTTACTTGTTTCAGAATTCTGCGAACCCGAAGAAAGACATATTGTTTCAGTATTCAAAATCATTCAGGAGTTACTTGCTCCGACCAATAAGAAAGGCAAAAATCAGTTTCAGCTGCTTATGGACTATCTTCCTGACGACCATAAGGCAAAATGGTTTGCAGGGGCGGCACTGAACACAGCCGAACAGAGTATGTCAAGCGTTATGAGTACGGCACTTTCGAGGTTAAATGCTTTTCTCGACTCCGAGCTTGAACAACTTTTGTGCTTTGATACAGAGATAGACGCTGAAAAGTTCTGCAATGAAAAATGTGCTATCTTTATTGTAATGCCGGAAGAAAACCCAAACACATTCTTTATGGTTTCGCTTATAATACAACAGCTTTACAGAGAAATTCTTTCTGTAGCAGATGAAAACGGTGGCGTACTGAAAAACCGCTGTGTGTTCTTCTGCGATGAGTGGGGCACTTTGCCGAAAATTGATTCGGCTGAAATGATGTTCTCAGCCTCCCGTTCAAGGAGATTACAGATAGTACCAATCATTCAATCCTTTGCACAGTTGGAGAAGAATTACGGCAAAGAGGGTGCTGATGTTATCATAGACAACACACAGCTCACGATTTTCGGCGGTTTCGCTCCCAACAGCACAAGCGCAGAGGTGCTATCAAAAGCACTTGGTAGTCGTACCGTTATGAGTGGTTCTGTGAGCAGAAGCAAAAATGATCCGTCACAGTCATTGCAGATGATAGAAAGACCTTTGATGACCCCTGATGAGTTGAAGTCCCTTCCAAAAGGCGCATTTGTTGTTATGAAAACAGGCTTTTACCCAATGAAAGTCAAACTGAAATTGTTCTTCAAATGGGGTATTAAATTTGAAGAAAAGTATGAGGTCATGGAAAATGGCAATCGTGAAGTTCACTATGCTAACCGTTCCGAGTTATTTAACAACATAATCCAAGAATATCACCCTCAATATCTTGAACAGCCTGTTACTGATTCAGATTTTGATGAAATAAACGGTGAGAAGAAAAATGAAAATCTAAAGACTTCACCAAACGCAGAACAATCAGACAGTGAAAATACTATTGATTCTGAACAGCAAGATGAGCCAACAGAAGAACCTGAAAATTCAAATGTTGAACAGAATACAGACAAGCAGAGAAAAGTAGTCATCAGAACCCAGCGACCACCTCAGGAGGATAACAGCAATGAGTAAATTAACTTTTCTCTATCAAATGGACTTACCACACCGAGCCGTAGCAGTCTATACCTATCTCTACGACCGTGCAAACAAAAACGGTGAGTGTTGGCCCTCTGTAAAAACAATAGCAGGCGACATAAAGCTGTCGCCTGCTACGGTTAGAAGAGCTATTAAAGATTTGAAAAAAGCCGGATTAATTGAAACCGAGCAACGATATAGAAGTAATAGTGCAAAAAGTAGTTTGTTGTTTAAATTATATCCATTTAGTTCAAGGTTATGATACTACGCCTGTTGCACTACACTTTATTGTAACTGACATTGAATAATCTTTTGATCCAGCACTTGTTTTCCATGTAGCTGTTGCCTTTGCTGTTGCTGTGTTCCCTGATTTACTGTGTGATGCACTTTTTATAGACCAAGAAGATGCAGGGGCTGTTGTACTATGTGAACAGCTTGTACAGGTTGATGTACTGCCATTGTATGAAAATGTAGCCTTAACTGAAACAGACCAAAGTACAGTACCACTGCTGTTTTTATAATATTTTGTTTTTGTTTTGGTGATTGTATTTGTGGCATATAGAGAAATACCAGAATTTTCAGTATCATCGGTAATTATTGTTTCAATATAATTACCATTTTCTAAATATTCAATGGCTTTCTCTGTATTGTCAGTGATTGTAGCACTTACAGGTATACTAAATAATATACAACTAATAAGTGAAATAATTAGTGTAACGGTTATTGTTTTCTTCATTGTTTTTCCTCCTTTATTCAATTATCTCATCTACAATAACAGCTTCTTGTCTCATAATTGCTTGATGTTCTTCCCATAATATAACACCATACACAGTAGAAAGAACTAAAATAACTGCAATTATTACAGCGATTAATGATTTAATATATTTGCTGATTTTAAGCTTTTTAATAACATAGGGAACACCGGTAGCAGAAAAATATTCAGCTACTACATCAACAGGATTTCCGTAGTTTTTATAAAGTTCTTCCTTTGTTGTTGCGTCTGCTTCCTCACAGTAGTCCTCTATATCCTTGCTTAGGTTCTTTATGTATTTTCTTTCTTCTTTTCCTTTAACAGGAAACATAGCTTTTATTTCGTTGATATATTCCTTACATAGTTTATTCATTTTCCTTATCCTCCATATTTTCATTTAAAGATGAAAGTATTTTTTCAACACCGGTGTAAGCGTCACGAAAGTTGTTTAATAGTTGGGTGTAATATTCCTTGCCCTCAGGTTCAAGATGATAATAAACTCTTGTTCTCCGCTTGCCAACTAGCTTTGAATATTGAGAAATTTTACCCTCATTTTCAAGCTTGTATGTAACAGCATAAATAGTGTTTTGGGAAATTGCAAGACATCCATCAGAATATTCCTTTATGTATTTAACAATCTCATAGGCATAACTGTCACTGCCATTTAAAATTGCGAGAATAAGAATTTCCGTTATTCCACTAAAGAAATTACTTTTGTTACCCATAAAACACCTTCTTTGATTTTTTTAATTTGCTGATAATATAATTATACATCAAAATATTAAAATTTCAATATTTTAAATTTCAAAATATTGTTGACATAGTGTTATATTTGTACTATAATATATTTAACATAGAATAAAAAAGTTTAATTGATAGATAATTTTTATATATTTTGCAATCAATTGCTATTTTGTGATGATTTTGTTGTAATAAGTCTAATATGTGCAAACACCAACAAGATGTCATCTGTTTATTGTTGTTTCGAACATAATAATAGAAAACTTAGTTAATGAAAAAGCTTTAATTTAAAACTAAATCATTTTAAATATTCTGCGTTTCACATAAATATAAATTAAGGAGGACATTCCAATGTTTCAAGAAAATAAATTTTAAATATAGTGTATTAATATTAGAATCAATTACTTGCAAATTTATAGTAAAAGTAAGAAAAGAGGGTTATTATCATGAAATTTAAAAAAATTGCTATTACTGCATTGGCAGCTATAACAATGGCAACAAGTGTAATGTGTATGCCGGTTAGTGCTTCGACCGTTGATTCAGATTTTGAGATAGTTATTCCTAATAGTGGTAGTAATTATAATCAAAACAGCAGAAGAAAAAAGGCTACATCTACATCTACTTATGTGAATTACAGCAAAACCGTTGGACCAAATTATAATGGTCAGGCAACAGGACCTAATAAAATAAGGATGTATGTATATGGTTCGGAAGGTCCTAACGGATCTTTAGCAAATTATACTTGTGGAACCTCTGTAATAGTTACTAAAGGAACAAAGGGATATATAAAACAAACTGTTTATGAAACCTTCGGAAGTAGCTCTTATGCCCAATTAAAGGGCGCAAAAGTATCAGGTTATACAACAGGTATAGCTAGAGGCTGTTGGAGTCCCGACAGTGTTAGCGAGTCCGGAACTGAAAATTATAATTAATTGAGAGAAAGGAAAAGTAATATGGCTTTTTGTTAATTACTTTTCCTTTTGACCTATATTGGTTTTTAGAACAGTTACTGCTAAAAACTTATGCAGACTTCAATGCCATAGCAAACTTGATAAACTTTCAATTTCTTCTGCCTTATTAAAGTTGTGAGATAAAGAGAGACTAAATCGTCACATATTTTAATATGCATAAAAACAATTCTTTTCTGCATACTGTAAGGTGAATTTTATTTTTCAAAAAAGCAATGTAATGTATAAAAAAACAGCCGTTTGATATCACATACTTTAATTCCTATTTGTGTGTCACTTTACGGCAAAAGGGAGATTCATATGAAAAAATTTATGTCTTTATTATTGATATTAAATTTATGCTTTCCTCTTTTTACTGGTTGTTCCAATAAAGATGACCTATCAAGTAAACGTATTACCGAAAAAACAGTTGAAGACGGAAAATTGACTCCACCAGCAGGGGATTACACATATATAGAAAAGGGAGATACTGTATCTGATTTCTTTAAGTATTCTTTTGCTGATGAAGGGTTACCAGATGAATATAGTATGAGTGGATATGATGGATTAGAATATACCTTTGATGATGTAAAAGTGTATGATTCTGTATCAGCATCACCAATTAAAGAAAGTGAATGTGAGAAAATAACTGGGAAGAAATCGGATAAAACTCTATATAAGGAAAATAGTTTTATTCTTATAGATATGACTGCAACATACAATAAGCCTAAATCATCTAATTTCGACGAAATTATGTTTAGAATGGAATTTGAGGGAACATATATGATTGGCGATGGCTTTAAAGAACACGACCCAGATGAGTTTGCCTATCCATATGCAGACCCTATAATGATGTATTTTAGTGAACGTCCACAGAAGGGTGATGTTAATTTAGATGGAAACACCTTAAATTTAGAGGATGATGGTAATGTTTGCAGAAAAACATTAAAATCAGGAGATTCTATTAAATTTCAAATCGGTGTTCTTGCTAAGAAAGATTTAGTTGATGAGAAAAATGTTTTTCTATATCTTCGTTTTAGAGAAACACCGGAAAAAGGAAATCCTGTTCCCCTTGTAGATGTTTTAGGAAGATACAACAATGAGTAAATTATTAAATCTTGAAATTAAAAAATCTATTTTTTCAAAAGCATTCCTTTTAGGATTGGTTTTACTTTCAATATTTGCTGTTATAAGCGGAGTATTGATGATCAATGAATATGGTGGAAAAAATCCACAACAATTATACGAACATTGTATGGAGAATGGCAAGTATTTATATAACCCTGACTTTCCATTGTTTTCATTTTTTAATGCATGGGTTGGTGGTGAAACAACAACAGTAGCATACACATTGTTCTTTACAATTATGCCAGTGTGTACTGCGATACCCTTTGCTTGGTCATATCATAATGAAAGCAAGAATAGTTATATAATCAATGTTGCCACTCGCATAAATATTAGGAAATACTTTATTGCTAAGGCTATTGCTGTTTTTGTTTCAGGTGCATTAGTGGTATTTCTTGCGTTTGCATTAAATATTTTAATTGTTAGTGCATTTATTCCATATTGTCAGCCATGGGCAGGATACAATTTTTATAATCTTGTTTACTTTGATACAATGTGGTCTGATTTGTTTTTTTCAAATCCATATCTGCATATGTTATTGTTTATTTCATTAAACACGCTGTACGGCGGAATATTTGCATTGTTGAGTTATGTAACTTCATTTTATGTGAAGAAATATGTTGTAATTCTTTTTGCACCGTTTTTAACTATGATATTAGCAGGATATTTGGAAAATGTAATTTATAACAACATATTTAGAGATTCGATGTATTTTGTTGAATTTGTTCCAACACAGTTTTTACATTCAAGAAGTACAATCTATCAAGTGATGAGCTGGTCTGTTGCTACTACTACTTTGCTTTTAGTGGGATTTATATTCATTTCTATTTGCGTTAAGGTAAGGAAAAATGAAATTTATTAAATTTTTTAAATTTGATATCCGATATGGAATAATAAATCAATACAAAAAATATTTACTGTTTTCCTTTTTGATTATACTTGCATTTTTTGAATTTCGTTCTAATCAAATTTCATCAGAGAACTATTCCTTTTCACTTATGGATTCTATTCTTTATATTTACGGTGGAATTAAAGAATTTATCCCTACTGGGGGTGAAACATTTAAAATTCCATATCTTTGGTTATTGAATCATATTTTGATTTTGTTTTTTACCCTAAATTATATGCATAAGGATTTAGTTGGATTTGGACAACAGACTATATATCGAAGCGGAAGTAGAACTCAGTGGTGGCTGTCAAAGTGCTTTTGTCAATTCCTTTCAGTTTCTTTGTTTTATGTGATATCTTGGTTTGAGTTAACTATATGTACTTGGGTTGTAAATGGAAATATGTCGTTAAGCGTTTCCAAAATGATGAAAGATACTACAGAACTCGGGGTAAATGCTTTAGATAATCCAAATTGGAGTGTTAATTTGAATTTATTATTGATGCCTTTCTTGTTTACTGTATCAATGAGCTTGTTGCAGATGACTTTGTGCTTGTTTGTTAAACCTACTGTGAGTTATGTGTTTTCTGTAGTAGTTTGTATCTTATCTGCCTATTACTTGAATCCTGTAATTATAGGCAATTATGCAATGGCTCTGAGAAGTAATCAGTTGGTTTCAAATGGCGTTGATATAAACATAGGCATCATCTGTATGGTGATATTAGGACTATTTTCAGTTGTTATTGGTATGCTGAGATTTAAAAAATATAGCATTTTAACGAAAGGATAAAATATGGATATTGTATTTGAAAATGTTACCAAAAAAATTGGTAGGAACATAGTTGTAGATAATGCCAGCTTTACAATAAAGTCAAATTCAATAACGGGACTGAAGGGAATTAACGGTTCGGGAAAGACAATGATTATGCGTCTTATTTCAGGTTTAATATATCCAACTTCCGGAAAAGTATTTATCGGAAATAAAAAGTTAGGCGAAGACATATCCTTTCCCGATAGTATTGGTATAATGCTTGAAAATCCTGCATTTCTCAATGGGTATAATGGCTATGATAACCTCCGTATATTGGCTGATATAAAATCCATTATTAACGAAGATGACATTTGTGAAGTTATGAAATTAGTTGGTCTTGAAGAAAGTGGATTAAAAAAGTATAGAAAGTTTTCTTTGGGAATGAAGCAGAGGCTAGGAATTGCAGCTGCAATTATGGAAAAACCGGAAATTCTTATTTTAGATGAACCAACAAATTCCCTTGATGAAGATGGTGTTGAAATGGTTAAAAAAATATTAAGGCAAGAAAAAGAAAGAGGAGCAACTATAGTCCTCTCCTGCCATGATACACAAATATTGGAGGATCTCTCTGATGAAATAATAGAGATTCAAACAGGCAAAATAAAAGGAATTTATGCTCCAAAAGAGAAAATAATGTGAGGAAAGTATGTACAGAGTAATAAAGAGAAAAAATCTAAAGGTGCTGTGGATAGTCATATCACTTCTTGTAGCTACTTTGGTCTTATGGTTTGTTAGCTTTTATAATGTGAATTCAAATGCATTCAAGCAAACAACAGAACATTACAAGATGAATGAGTGGGTTAAGCTTGATGGAAATTTCTTCTTTGATGCAGGTGAAAATACTAAAGGGTATTCAATTCGTGTGAATAGCGGAAAGCTTGAAGAATACGATAAATTAATTCAGAAATATGATAAAGAAATTGACACAGAAACAGATATGCCAAAGCCTAAATATGTTTGTCTTTTAAATATTACAGTAAAAAATACTGGAAATAAAAGTGGTTACCTAAATGCTATGGGTTTTGCTCTGTTTAATGGTGCATTACAAGTTCCTATCGATTTTGATATTTGGAATATTATCGATAAGAATATTGATGGTAATACTTTGTTGAAATTGAGAAAAAATACAGAAGTAACATTGACACTACCTTTTACTGCACAGCCGTTAGATGAAGCAGTAAATTCACATAGATTAAATAATATACTTGAAAATGAGGAATTTGATTTCTATATTTGTGATTTCCCTGTGCGAAAATTGATAAAAGTTAAATTTTAAAGAAAAATTATAATTCCAATTCTCTTAGCCGACAAGTTATAGCTTTTAATGCTATTGCCTGTCGGCATTATTTTTGCCCTTTTTGCGTTGAAAGCAGAAAGGGCAGTTATGTTTTTCAGAAACAGAAGCCCTCCAATCGACCTGAATTAACAAAAATTCAGAATGATTGGAGGAAAATTAAATGGACAAGCGTCCGAAAAGAAGAAAGGATAAATACAATCCTTATACATTGTCAACAGACAATCAAAAATATTATGTTTCATTTAAAGATATAAACGGAAATATTCAGAAAACGGAGGTGGATAAATCAGTTTTTGATGCATTTGATAGTTTTGAACTTGATGATATTTCAATAATGAATGAAGCCGAAAGACATTATGAATACTTAGAACTTACAGAAGAAACATTGAATCGCAGAGCTGTACATAAAACTAAGACAGTGGAGAATATAATTCTAACTGTATTTGAGAATGAAATGTTGTCAAAGGCTATTTGTGAACTTACTGAAACCCAGCGCAAAAGATTATTGCTATATTATTATGATCGTTTAACCTACGAGCAAATTGCAAAAATTGAAGGTTGTACAAAAATGCCGATTTTGCGTTCAATAAAGAAAGCAGAAGAAAAAATTAAAGAATATTTTAAAAATAGGGGCTACTTTTAGCTTCTAAGTGAGGAAACAGGTGAAGGGATAAATAATCCTTTCGCCTGTTTTCGATTTTTAGAGAACAGGTCTTGTTCTTTGAAAATTAAATATCAGCACATCGGATACATTCCTTCTGTTGTTCGGTACGGACAAGCCACATGAGCGAACACCTTTACAGGTCTTCAGGACTCAGACATTGAAAGGCAATTTCAATGACGGCGATGATAGGCAGAGGGGATAATGATACTTCCGTCAAGTCAAAAGTCGAGCGTGATAAAACCGTCGCAACCAAAGATGGCGGCTGTGGGAGATCCTCACGGTGGTGAAATTCCAATGGAGCTATATGCAATAGCCGTCTGATGTGTTCCTTGTCGCAGGGCATCGAGGATAAATAGCGACAACAGGATAGCGTGAAAATTAGAGCTATCCACAAACGATTGATATTATCCCGACAGCAGAAGATTTTTTGTTTTCTTCTGTCGGGGTATTTAGAAGAAAATTACTGAAAGAAGGTGTTAAAATGTTAGGATTTATGATTGGCCTTTTTGTCGGTGCTTTTATAGGTGTAGTTTTTATGTGCTTGTGCAATGCAGCGGCAAAAGCTGATGAGCAGATGAAAGATCATATAAATGACAAAAGCAAAAAATAAGGAACAGGTGATAATTTGAACGAAAACTATATAAATAAAAATAACATTGATTCAGAACACAGAATAGAATCTGTTATAAATGACTGTAAGGTCACAATCTACTTTTCTAAAAACAGAAATAACCATGTTGAAAGGAATATTCTCGAAAATCTTTTGGATACATTTGAGAACAGAATGAAAACTCAGATTGGATGCTGAATTTATTTCAATTTATTTTTTGGATTTCGCTGGATATTATAAAAATTATGTAGTATTGTTGGTTTGCAAAAATCGTATGAAAGGGTGATGAAATGAAAAGAGTATATTGCTTGTACAGAGTATCAACCAAAGGTCAGGTTGATAAAGATGATATTCCAATGCAGAAAACCTCGTGCAGAGAATTCGCAGAGCGCAATGGCTGGACAATTCTGAAAGAATTTCAGGAAAAAGGCGTGTCGGGATTCAAGGTTTCGGCAAGTGACCGAGATGCTATTCAGGATTTAAAAGCCGCCGCAGAAAAGAAAGAATTTGATGTACTCCTTGTCTTTATGTTTGACAGAATAGGCAGAATTGATGACGAAACCCCGTTTGTCGTCGAATGGTTTATAAAGCACGGCATAGAGGTATGGAGCGTCAATGAGGGCGAACAGCGTATGGATAATCATGTGGACAAGCTTATGAATTACATACGATTTTGGCAAGCCAACGGTGAGAGTCAGAAAACGTCAGCTCGTGTTAAAACTCGCCTTAAGCAGATGACGCTGGACGGCAAATTTACCGGAGGTGTTGCTCCATTCGGTTACAAACTTATAAAAAGCGGTGAAATCAACAAAAAGGGAAAAGAGCTTATGGACATAGTCATTGACGATGATGAAGCTCCGATAGTCAAGAAGATATTCGAGATGACAGTTAAAGAGGGTTACGGCTCATATCGCATGGCTGACTATCTGAACAGTCACGGAATCAAAACCCATAATAACAGCAAGTTTCAATGTAATACGGTTAATCGTATTCTAAAGAACAGGCTGTACTGCGGTTATCTTGTGTCAGGCGGTGTTGAATCACCGTATATAGAAAGACTGCATATCATAGATGAAAATATCTTTGACCAAGCTCAGTTTATACTGAAACAACGCTCATCAAAGAATGAGGAAAAGCAACAGATAGCAAGGACTACCAAAGGCAGTACATTGCTGTCAGGGAATATATACTGTGCTCACTGCGGTCAGAAAATGGTATCAACAAGCTATATCGACAGATACGACAGGGCAGACGGAAGTCAGTACAGAGTTCGCAGACAGAGGTATATATGTACCAATAAAGCGATGAAAAGAGGTGCATGTGACGGACAGTCGGCTTATGTAGCACACAGAATTGACGGTGCTGTGCTTGCAACGCTGAGGGATTATCTCGCCAAAATAAAATCAACACCAAAAGATATAGCACTGGAAAAACGCTACAAATCCGAAATATCGGAGCATAGGAGGAAGCAGACAAAGCTTGAAAAGGATATTGAAAAGCTGAAAAGGCAGGTAGTTGAATTATCTGCCGAAATAGGACGATCTTTACTTGGCGAAAGTCGCTTCACTCCCGATATACTGTCCACTTCTATTGACAATACAAACGATTTGCTCCATAAAAAAGAAATTGAATTAAGTGATATAAAGTACAAGCTTGCCAATCAGCAAAATGCGATGGGCAGGCTTGATTTTTATTATTCGCAATTCAGAACTTGGGCAGACGAATTTGACAATTCAACAATGGAGCAGAAGAAAATGATAGCCTGTCAGCTTATCAAAGAGGTTAAAGTCGCACGAGGTTATGAATTAGAGATTATATTCGACCTTAATTATGAACAATTCTTATCTCTATAAAGCCTAATAGATTGAATTTACAAATTTATTCTGCTATAATATTTTTAGCTTAGAAGTGGGTGAACATATATGAGTGAAGAAAATAAAATACAAATTTTTGAAGATAAAAAGATTCGTACTGCGTGGAATGAGTCGGAAGAAGAATGGTATTTTTCCATAGTTGATGTAATTTCAGTTCTGACTGACAGTAACGAACCTCGTCGTTACTGGAGCGATCTTAAGCGAAAGCTTAAAGCTGAAGGAGCAAACCAGTTGTACGAAAATATCGTACAACTGAAAATGCAATCTCCTAAGGATGGTAAAAATTACAAAACAGATGTTGCAAATACAGAACAGCTTTTAAGATTAATACAGTCAATCCCGTCACCAAAAGCAGAACCTTTCAAAATGTGGCTTGCAGAAGTTGGTCGAGAGAGAATTGATGAAACCATAGACCCTGAACTTACCATAGAGAGAGCCCTTGAAACATATCTGAAAAAAGGGTATAGCAGGGAGTGGATAAATCAACGACTTCAAGCTATACAGGTAAGAAAAGAGCTTACTGATGAATGGGATTCTCGTGGTGTAAAGCAGGGTGTAGAATATGCAATTCTGACTGATGAAATTACAAAAGCGTGGTCGGGAATGACAACCCGCCAGTATAAAAATCTCAAAGGACTTAAAAAGGAAAATTTGAGAGATAATATGAGTACGCTTGAATTGGTTCTAAATATGTTGGCAGAAGCTACTACAACCGAGATTTCCAAAGAGAAGAATCCTCAGTCTTTTTCTGAAAACAGAAGTGTTGCAAAAGAGGGCGGAGAAGTCGCCGGAAATGCACGAAAAGATATCGAGGAAAGAACAGGAAAACCTGTGATTACTTCAAAAAATGCCGTCGATTTTTCAAATCTCATTTCCGATGTAATAGAAAATGATTTCGATAAAAATAAATAAAATATTTATTGCCTTGTAAGTTTAACGCTTGCAAGGTTTTTCTATTATATTCCAATTTCCAATTTATTTCTTGGATGTTTTGTAGAAAGAATATTTTTCTGCTTTTTAATACTGGTATGAGTGTAAATTTGCGTTGTTGTAATGGAACTGTGACCCAGCATTTGTTGAATATAGCGTATGTCAACATCTTCTTCAAGCAGTAGAGTTGCAAAAGAGTGACGAAACATATGCGGAGTAATGTGCAGCGGCACTTCTGCACCGATTGCATAGTTGGTAATCATATTACGAACAGATTGTTCAGATAGACGGTTGCCGAGTCTATTTATAAAGAAAAATTTGTTGTTTGCTATTTCAAATTTAAATGATTGATTATACTTTTTGAGCAACTCCTGAACATTTTGATTGCAGATTTGAATCAGGCGTTCTTTTGAGCCTTTTCCGTAAATTTTAATTATGTAATCATTAAAATCAATTTGTTCAGCTGTAAGTGTGCATAATTCAGAAATCCTCATTCCGGTGGCAAACAGTAACTCAAGTATGAGTGTATTCCGCAGAGCAACTTTCTTAGTATAGTCAGTTTTAGCTTTGGTAAGTTGTAGATAAGCAAACCTAATAATTTGTTCAATATTATTTATCGGAATAGTTTTTGGGAGAATAAATGGTTCTTTGTATTTTATTTGTATTTTATGAAATGGGTTAATTTCTATAAGTTCTTCAATTTCAAGGTAGTGAAAAAACGCTTTTAGCGAAGCAATTTTACGCTTAACACTTTTAGGTTTGTACTTACAGTGCAGTAAATTTATGTATTGCTCAATGGATTTTTTGTTTGTCCATTCAATAGCAGATTCCATAGTGAATTCAAAATACTGCCTTAAATCAATAGTGTATGATTTTATCGTTTTCTGATCAAGATTTTTTCTTGAAAGGCAAAAGTTTAGATAATCAGTTGTTAGATTATTTGCTTGTACATTTTTTATTTCCATCGCATATAGCTCCTTATATTTAATAAAATTATTATGCAATAGAAAATAAAGAAAGTCTATTCAAATATCTATATTTATTTTGCCTAAAAATTTTATTTATTGAGCAATAAACAAAATTGTATTATACAAAATGCATAAAAATACCGTGTGAAATTTTGTAACTGATTTACGCAAAAGTTATTTAAATATTTGTCAAATTATGTTATAATTGACACCATAAAGGGTGATTATAAATATTTTTATATTATCTACCTCAAATATAGGCTTAGTTAAGTTTAATACTACATTTTTAGGATGAGGGTTGCTTGTACAAGTGTTACACATATATACATTCGTTAGATGTAAGATGTGTAGTTCGCTATCATTGACGGAAATGTATTTTGACTTTGGCTAAAGATAATGAATAGAGGATAACTTCTAATTATCTAAAACAATTTAAGACTGGGAGTAAAGTATATGTATGATGTAAGTTTTATCATTTCAATTGATAGCTCATTTGAAATGACAAACAATTTTTTTGAGAATTTTTTAAACGATAATTTTGTGAAAAACAGCCAAATAATTATCGTAAATGATTGTGTTGAAAATATTCGTATAATTAATTATTTAAAATTGATTGACAAAAATTTTGATAATACAACTTTAATCACCCTTAATAAAAAAGTCGGTTATGGTGTCGCCAATAATATTGGTGTAAAGCACGCATCAAAAAAATATTTGTTTTTCATTAACACAGATGTTTTCGCTGAAAGAGATTGTTTTAACAAAATGCTACTTGCGTTAAAGAATAATATAGCAGATTGTGTGCAGCCATTATTAATATGGCCACAAAATAAACGAATTCAATGTGCAGGATCTTTTTTTGGTCCATATTATAAAAATCATCTTTTTGCAGGTCGAAGACCAGATAGTATTAATTTTTCTTTAATACCAAATGAAAGAAAAACTTTAACATCTGCATTATATGCTATGAGCAAGAATGATTTTTTAAAATATGGTGGATTCGATGAGTTTTATTATAATAAACTTGAATCATTTGAGCTATCTTTAAAACTTTCTTTAGCTGGTAAACGGTGTATTTGTTTACCTAATGCTATCGCATATCATTCTCAAGGAGCAGGTAGAAATCAATACTATTTTGATTTCTATCAACAAGAAGCACATTTTTGGACAAATTTTGGACAAAAAGTAAAGCCTGATATTGTAGATTATTATAAGACACAAATAACTGATACTATGAAAAACAAAATATATAATGTTATTGTTATTTCACAGACAAGAGGTGTACGCAAATTAATTAGCCAAACAAATTTTTCAATTGGTAGTTACTCAGAAATCAACGGAATAAATCCTAATAAAATAAACTTATACGACTTGCTACCGTATACTGTCCATACCCAAAACACACCAATTATGTTTTTTGTTGAAAATATAACAAATTTATTAGGTAATTCTGTTTGGTTTGAACGCAGAAAACCAAAAGATATTGTTTTGGATACATATGGAAATTTGTTATATGTTGAAAATATTTAACCTACAATAGAAAGTTACCATAGTCTTATGTCGATAATAAATTGATTTTTCATTTTTAAACCTGACTTGTTTATAATAGTAAGCCCGTTGTATTTATTTAGTTGAATATTAGATTCATGCAATTCTTTATATGATAAACCCATCTGCTTAAAGAAATTTAAACATCTTTTTGAATAAAGTTTAGAATTATATAAGTCTTTTTCAATATAATATGTTGCTGCATACAGATGATAAATATATGCTTGGTGGCGTTTCCCAGTTTTTATTGATGAATTATTTATTGAGATAAGTTCTAAATTATCTCTTAAAGAGTTAGCCGATTTATTACTAAATAACAACTCTAATAAAATCATCTTTAATTGAATCTTTACAAAAGATTGAATATAGTTATTTTTAACGATATCATCTTTTATCTTGAAATATTCTTTATAAGCTATTTCTTGTTTATTTAAGCAATTAATAAACCATATCTCTGATCGTGCATCTAACATTCTTCTTTTTTCTGTACTCATACATTCTAATATATTTAATGATTCTTTTAAAAGTGATAATGCCTTTGGTAAGTTTGAACAATATAAACTTTTTGCGTAATCCATTTTTGCAAATGCAATGTATTCTTTTTTATTTAATTTTTTAGAGTAAGATAGTGCAATATTATAATCTTCTTCTTTTCCTATATCAAGCATATAGTTAACAAACATACGACGATTATAATAATTTAAGAAAGCATATGTTAAACTGCGTCCTTCAATTTTTTCTGATTTATATAATTCATCAAGAACTGGTTCTATTTCATTTAGAAGAGTTTTAGCTTGCTCTAATTCTAACATCCAAATATCATTATTTATAATTTCTGTTTTTGCTTCTAAACTAATAGATTGAATAATTAAATTGTTAGATACTTTGTATAACTCTGATATTTTTTCAAATTCATCATTTGAATCTCTATATGAGCGTGTATACTTAATGCAGTTTGCATAGATAAATTGATTTTTACAATCTTCCTCATTATAGTCAGAGTAAGACTTTTTATTATTCTCTTTTAAAGCTTTTGCTACTTGTAACGCTTGTAAATAGTCAGCGTTCTTATGCAAATAATCTCTATAGGCTTCAGCTTTTGATTTATGCTTCCAAAAACATGTTTTTCCAATATTTATTAGTACGGTAAACATTGTGGACTTTGTAATATATTTTTCCTTAGCTGAAAAAACTACAAATTGTTCAAGTATTTTGTCCATTTCTTGCGAATTAAAGACTTCATAAGCAGTTTTTAAAATATCATGATAAGGATAGAATCTATTAGATGATTCTTTAATTATCCTGTTTTTGCATAGGTAATATATATTAGATACATCTTGTTCATTAAAAAAATTGCTAATTGCTTCATAAGATATTCCTGTTTCTATTTTATAAATACAGTAAACAATACAATCCTTTTTATATTTTTCAACTATTTGTCTACCTAAAGATATGCTAGTGTTATTTGATGTTACGCTATATATTTCATTAAGCAACATTTGTAGTTCTAATTCTGTATATTTGTTTAAAACATTTTCGTATTCATGAATTTTGTTTAAAATATTTAAAAAATGTAATACGTTAAACGGTGCAGGATAATTCTTTATTAAATTTATAAGTAAAGAATTATCAAAGTTTAATTTCATTGTTGTTGATACATCATTAATTGTAATATTATTGATTTCATAAGTTTTTGTAACAAAATCAAAATATGTATTTTGTGGTCTAGAAAACAAATATATTTTACAATTAAATTTCTGCTTGGAAAACCATCCTAAAAACGAATAAATCATATCCTTATTATTATATGATAACTTGTGTAGATCATCAACAAATATATGCTTAGGTGAAATTTTGCTTTCTATATTTTTCTTATTATTTTTATAAAAAAGCGATATTTGATTTACTATTCCCGGTGATATTCTATTTTCTACAATCTGTTGGATCATCATGGTTTCTAAATCATTAAATCCTATAAAGTTTGAGTCAATTTTTATATATCGCCAAACATCTCCATATAAAGATACGATTATCATTTTAAAACAATTAATTGCATCTTGTTCATTATCTCCTGTAAAACGTATCACAAAAGAATTAAAAGGATTTTTTGTACTGTTGAAAATATTATTCAATAGATATGATTTACCGCTACCTGCTGCACCATTAATTAGAAATACCCCATTAAAAGCATCCTTATCATTTATTAGATTATATATGTTAATTCCAGTTTCAATTTGAGAAGCATATTGTATTGTTGGATTATAAATATCTAATATTTTAATATTATTAACAACAACCTGATAGAATTTTAGATTACATTTTATTTTAAATTCAATATTTTGATTTAGAATATTTTTGGCTTTAAAGGGAAAGTAAAATGAATTATAACCCTTAACAATATTAAAACTTTTATAGTTGTCATAATAAGGCCTATCATCATTAGGAATTAATTCTATTGATTTGCTAAAATCATAAATTAATCCTTTCTGAATACTGTGTGAATAAAAAGAAATATAAATAACATATTCTCTTCCTAACTCTAAAGTATTAGTTTTAGAAAAATTATTTCCACAATAATCATAGCTTTGTAGGACACATGTATTTTTTATGCCCTCCTCAGTAGTATTTTGGGTTGCATGTTTTTCATAAAAATATTTAAGTTCTATTTCAGGATTGTCATACAACCAGTTTTCTAACTCTTCTCCATTAACATAAATTATTTTTAAATTATCGCTATGTCTAGAAAAAGTATCAGCTCTTCTTCTATAATCTTCACTTATATAGGCATTAGTAATAAACGCAAGAGCAGCAACTTTTCCGTCAAGCATACATGAAACTAAAGTAGAATCTAAATGACTTTTAGGAATGCTTTTTTTTACATCTGTTGAGTATTTCGCTTCATACCAATATTTTATGGTTGTATTAAATGGTGCAATATAACTACTTTCCCCATCTCTATTACCATCCCTTGTTGCTTTAGTTTTTTCCCATTGCAAGTCATCATATTGATCTGAAATATAATCATAAGCTAAATCTTCAAATATTTTACTATTTATTTTTTCCCAATCAATCATTCAATCACACCATACTTTAGATAATTAGAAGTTATCATTTATTGAAGGAGAAGTGTAGGGGGGAGAGGAAAAATTAATGTTAAGAATTTTAAAAATAAAAAAGACCACAATCATAACGATTGTGGCGAATATTAACAAATAAAGGATAATATACAGTTATATATTGTTTGGGATGGGAGTTTTTATGAGCATAGTAGAAATTAAAATCAGCTCATTTAGTCAATATATAGATTTAGCGCTTAATGGGATCAATAGAAAACCTAATTTGATTTTTACAGATGATTTTGCTTTTCGTGGTGTTAATTCTTCAAATTTTATGTTAAAACCAAGTTTGTTTCGTAATTATACCGGAAATATAAACCTAGAAAAAAGTCTACTGCGTAATTTTAGAAAACGTTTACCAAATCATTTAAAATATAGAGACATGGATATTTGGGATATTATGATATTAGGACAACATCATGGTTTATCAACAAGATTATTAGATTGGTCACGTTCACCATTAGTTGCTCTACACTTCGCTACAGTACCTTTAAACAATGAAAACAGTGCTGTTTGGAAAATCAATTTATGTCACTTAAACAATAATTTATTACATAGTACTCTATCTCTTGAGGATAAAGTCAAACATATTTTTACCATTGAAGATATAAAAAAAGCTACTAAATCAGATGATTTTTTCAAACCACTTGACAAATTTGATAAACAATTCAAAAGTATAATAATGTTTGCACCACCAAATATCGATGAGAGAATCTCAAATCAATCTTCTTTATTTACAATAGCTAACTATAGTATTAATTGTTATGAAGATTATATAAGAAATAATAATATAGAATGTTACAAATATATAATACCCTACAATATTAAATTAAATTTGAGAGAATCACTTGATAAATGTAATATTAGTGAGGAAAGTCTTTTCCCAGGATTAGATGGGTTAACCCAATTTCTAAATAGACATTATCGTTCTTGTTGTTAAATAGGAGAAGAGGTTAAATGGAAAATATAACCATTATTTTGGTAAATCAAGATAATTCACGAATGAGTGATATATGCTTTAATGCACCCAAAGGCATGCTTTCTATTAATGGACAAAGTCTTATTGAAAGACTTTGCCTACAATTTATGTCATTTTCTAAATATATTATCATAGTTGCAGGTCATAACATTAGAGCTTTTCAGTATTTAGAAAAGACTATATCAAATGTTAAAATAATTGGAAATATTGACCATAATCATATTAGCAATAGTGAATCTCTTTACCTTGGATTAGATGAAATTGATGAGGAATCAGATTCTATTACTATTGTTGAAGGTGATATTATTTTGTCAAACTCAGCGTTTGAAAAATATAAAAATATCAATTCTTCAAAAAAGTTTGTAATATCCAATACCGTACTTAAAGATAAGGACGACAAAGTAATCTACGACACTTTAAAGCATATTTACTTTCTGGATAAATGTACAAAAAAATATGAAAATAACCAGTCAGTAAAAATATTAGGTAAATATCTAGGTATTACAACCTTACCCTTTAACATAATTAATGAGATTAAGAGAAAATTAACAAATAACATTAACGTTGCATATATTGATACTTTACAAGAATTTCTAGATGATTCATATAATACAATTTTTTTAGAAGAAAAAGATGGCTGTGAAATAGATACATCAGATGACTATTATAACGCACTTACTAATCCAAATATTGCAAGAATTCCTTGTCGGTATAAATTTAAAACCGATTTAGAATTTTCTAATAATTTTAAAAAATATGTAGGAATATATGATGTTGCAGGAGGTTTAATGGCACAACATTGTGGATTTGACGGATTATGGTTAGGCAGTTATCAAATTTGTGTGTCAAATGGTATAAAAGATGACGAAACTTATAACCCTATGATTGCTTTGCATTTAGCAAAAAAATTAAAAAAGCAATTGGTTGAGCTTCCGGTTATTATTGATATTGGAAGTGGTTTTTTTACAAATTATGATTTAGCGAATTTTTCTGATGAATGTAAAAATACAAATGTTGTTGCTGTATGTATTGATGACAATAAAAATCATCGGATAAATAGTATGTTTACATATAGCAATAGACAAGTACTAACAAATGAAGAGTTTCAAGAAAGGTTACACGATTTAAGAGAATATCTTCCTTCAAATATAAAAATAATAGCAAGAACTGAATTAATTACTATTTACAAAGAAAAAATTGATTTTGATATACTAAACAAACGAATAAAATCGCTTCAAACCAAGGATGTTGATGCAATACTACCTCATTATGTAGGAAATAATTTTGAATTCATATCTAATATACTCAGTAAGATTGTAAGCAGTAAGCCTATTATTTTAATTCCAACCGGCTTAATTAATATAAAGCAGAGATGTTTCTATGATCTGGGAGTTAATTTGATAATTTATGCAAATTTAGATATTCGAAGTAGATTTAACTCGGTAAATAACACATATTTATCTATCATAACATCAGGAGCACTTGATGATTCAAAAAAATCATCATTATCTTCACCTATTGAAATACAAAACTATATTGATTCAATGTTATAATTCTATATTTTGTGATGCTTAACTATATTAAGGATTATACTCCATTCTTTTTCAGTTAAATTCTCACTTGTTACTGCCAAAATGTTTAATTGCTGAATATCATGTTCAAATAATTCTTTTCGTATATTTTTGCAAATGGACATTGCTTTGTTGTAATATTCTAATGCTCCAAACATTTGGTTGCCTAAATAACAAAATATACCTAAATACATTCTAATCAAAACAAGATGCCTGTATAATTTAAGCGAAGAAGCAGAAGCTTCAGCGTCTTTTAGTTTATCATATATTCCTTTTGAATTATCAATATCCTTTGATAAAATATATAATTTTGCCAGCGCAATCACACTCCATATTTCTCCTACCTTATCATTGATTTCAATTTTTATTTTATGACATTCACATAATATTTTATTCGCTTCAGTAAAATCTTCTTTTAACATATAACATTCTCCAAGGTACAACATAGTTGCAGATAATCGAAATTTATCATTATATTTTTCTCGTATGTTTTTAGCTTTATTTAAAGCATCAACCGCACTATCGTATTCTTTCATGATTATATATGTAGCACCAATGTTATGATAAGAATTTGATGATTCGAATTCCATATTATTAAGAAGTCTTATTGCCAGACTTTCCTGATATTTAGAAATAGCATTATCATAATCATATACATATCTAGACATACTACCTAATCCGTTTAACGCTGCAGATTTTGCCCAACTATCATTGAATTCTACTGCCTTATCTAACATTATCTGATATGTGTTTTTAGCTGTTTCAAGATCATCAGTATAACTTTCAATATGTGCTTTTATTTTATTAAGTCTGTTTTTTAGCATATCGTTTAAGTCAGAATCAAATAGTAGGTTTAAAACGGATTGCAAATAAACGATATCTCCCATTGATAAAATTCTGGTTCCAATTTCAATTAATACTTGTTGAGCTTTTTCGTATTCGCTGATATTAAGATACATATTGAGTTTTTGGCGTGATAAATCATGATAATATGATTCATCAATATTTTTATCAATTAAAAATTTGTCAATTTTAGTAATTAATGAGTTAACGCATTGTTTTCTCTTCAATGAGTCTTTATCTAAATTAAATTCTAATGAAGTAAGAGGGTGTAAAGCATAATCTTGTTTTGCAGTTACAGATTTTTCTATTAACCCTTTTAAAATCAGAATATCAAGAATATCTTCATCGCATATAAAGCTTATTATTTCTGTTTTTGTCAAAGGACGTGAAAATTGAGCAATACATTCTAAAGCGTTTTTTTGATTTTCTGGTACTTCCAACGCAAATTGCTGAATTAAAAATTGTGGAATATCTTCCCTGTTTTCAAGTAATGAGAACAACTTTTCAATATCTGTATTTAAGCACAACTGATTAAAAACATTGTAAGCATATGGATTACCATTTAACACACTTAATAGGGTCTTTTGCTTTTCGTAAGAATACCCTTTTTCTTCTAATTGATTATATATATTTTTATACTTAGCAATACATTTCTTTAATATATAATCTATATCCCAACCCTGTATTTCCATTTTTTTATAACATATTGCTTCAACAAATGTCGCATTCAAATTATCTCTTCTGCTTGTAATTATCAAGATACTTTTTTGCGATTTATATGATGCAAAGACATCCAATAATCTTTTTAATGGGCTTGATTTGATTTTTCCATCAGAACTTAAAACATATTCAAAATTATCAAAAATAAGTATTGTGGGATAAATTTTTATATGTTCACAAAGCATATCTATTCTTTCATTTTCATTTTTTTGGATTGAAATTGTTTCGGTGAAATCAGATATGCACCCCTGTTGCTTAAGGAAACCAGCTAAAGTTTTAATTTGCCGTCCAATTTCTGAATAATAAGCACAATCAATGCTGCCATAGACATAATGTTCTATCTCATGCATATATTGTGCAACAAATTTAACAAGATATGATTTACCTATACCTCTTGGACCATGCATCAGAAGTACATTAATTAATGTAGAATTAATTAAATTAATAGCTTTTAATGAGTAATCTTCTCTATCTATGATTTGATAATTAACAGTCTTATGTTTTTCAGTATCACTATCTGAACATTGTTTTTTATCAATAATATTTTCTATAAAGTCTTTATCCCATATTCTAAGCTTGATGCTTTCATCATTAGATATAATTGATAAATTTTCAGTCAGTTGCAATGATAACTTAACATTTGTTATTAATAAAAATTTGTCAATATGTCTCAAGTGTGCATTTGTTATTTTATTTTTTATATCATTAAAATCTTTAACTCCCAAATTACTGTTTGCGCGATACTTTAACTCAACCCACCATGTTACTGAAACTTTCTCCTTTAAAGCTGAATCATACTCAAAAGTAACTGCCTCTATATCTCTCCCACCATCAGGCCCAGCTCCTTCACGAACGGAGCTTACTTTAAATCCATTTTTTTGTAATAGATATATACTGTATTTACGAAATTCATCTTCATTACTAATTGAATTTAATTTGAGTTTGCGCATAATTACTTCCTCACTTTAACCTACGATAACTGTATATTATCCTTTATTCAAATTCATAATAAAAACCTCATAATCATTTCATGAAAAGCGTGATTATGAGATTCGTTATAAAATTGCTTTTTAAAATTAATTTTGTAAGGAGATTAGTATTTATGTTTTATTTTTTCTTCTTTTTTAACAAACTTACTGAAAATCCAATTGTTAAAAAAGCATTTGAAACTGTATGTATTAATAAGCTGAAAAAGGATTACTATTGTGATATGTCTGAATACATATTTGCAAGAATCAATAAAAGTGAGATGTATGCTTCTTTGTCTGCAATGGAATCACCTTTTGCTTATCTTTATAAGAATTCCTATCCGAAATTAGATGTAGCCAATTAATATTGGAGAAACTTTTTAGAAAACAATTCTGTTTATTACAATGAAAAAACAGAATTGAGTGTTATTGAATCTAAAGCAATAGTTTATTGGATTTATAGAATTTATAGTAATTCTGAGGAACGTAAAAATGCTACCAGAAAAATGTTGAGTGAACTTAGCAATTATTTTGAATTAGGCACATTATCATTTGCTCAGGCTATTATATACATAAAATCTAAAGTAGAGATTAATCTAATAACTTCATTTGATAAAGCAAATAAAATAATACAAACAATTGGAAAATCTGGAAACAGTATATATTATAGAGGTCACTCTGATGCAAATTATGTTTTATTGCCTTCTGTAATGCGTTTGAATAGTTGGTATAAGCATGAATGTGACCTATACAATGAAACCGTAATAGAGTGTCCAAATTCATTTAAAAATTGCTTTACCCATCTTGATTATTTAGTGGAAATGCAGCACTATGGACTGCCCACAAGACTTTTAGATGTTACAAAAAATCCTTTGGTAGCACTTTATTTTGCATGTTGTGATAATTTTAATAGTCAAGGTGAATTGATTGTTTTTGATGTAAAAACGGATGAAATTAAATACCCCAAAAGCGATACGGTTTCGATATTAGCTAGTTTACCACTATTTAAATCTGATATGAAGAAGGAATTGCTCATGTGGGCACAGGATAAAACTCTTGATATAAATGATTTTAATCGTAAAGCAATTAGACTTCTTCATGAAGTAAAACTGGAAAAGCCTGCATTTAGAGATGAGATAGCAAAAAATGATATTTTAAGCTGTTTTTTTGTTCTTGCCGAGAAAAAGAACGATAGAATTGTTAAGCAAGACGGTGCTTTTATAATCTGTGGATTGTTTGATTTAACAGATAATATAATCAATAAGTACAGATACAAAAAACATACGAAAATTCAGATTTATATAATAGATCAAAAAGCTAAAATGGGAATTTTAAAACAGCTGGACAAGTTTTCAATTAATAGAGCTCAACTGTTTCCTGAAATTTCAGATGTGACAGAACATATAAAAGAAAAATATAAATAGATTATCTAATATCTATTGCTTATTTTGCTTCAGATGTTAATTATGAATAATATAGTTTTTCTTACTGATTTTTAGAAAGTTTTATAGAAAGAGGGAGTGCTAAATGTATTTACATTCACTGAGAATTCAAGGCTTTAGAAAGCATTATGATACTACAATTGTTTTTTCTGATTCTACATTTTTAATTGGTGAAAACAATGTGGGAAAAAGTAGTATTTTGTATGCTCTTGATTATTTGTTAAATAATAAACCAAAAGTAAATCCAAATGAGTATTTTTCATGCACCACCGCCGAGGGAGAGAATAAACGAATTGCTGACGAGATTATCTTGACAGCAGAATTCTGTGATTTACCTACTGAAGCAAAGTTATGGAGGGGATTTAAGGGTAGAGTAATACCATCTACTGATAATGTTGTTGGTCAAACTGGGCTGAGTTTTATATACAGAAAAACTTTTAAATTTGGATCATCTGCAGCGAAAATTGAAACCAAAGAATTTAAAAAGGAGATTAAAACTAATTTTAAAGAATGTAAAACTGTACAAGATTATTTAGATAATGGTTTAAATGAAGATAGTTTAACAGATGAAATAAAACAATTAGATAAGAATAAAAAGTTGGCAACTAAAGAAAAAAGGTTATTTGATTCAGCAGATGAAATATATGAATTTGATGAATCGGAAGAAGTATGGGTAGAAAATCCTGGTGGTATTCCTCAGAATGTACTGAGTAAATTGCCAAAATATTTGCTTATACCGGCACAAGATAAGGAGGATGAGATAACAGGATCATCAGGAACACTTCAAAAGACCTTAAATGAATTATTTTCTGAAATAAGAGAATCTTCGGAGAATTATAAAGAGGCTCAAAAATATCTGGATAAACTTAGCCGAGAATTGGATCCTGAAGATGCTAGTACCGAAATTTCTAAAATGATTGTGGAACTTAATGATATTGTGTCGGAAATTTTTCCTGGTACTGGAATTACAACATCAGCCAATTTGAGCGATGCAGATAGCGTAATAAAGCCAACTTTCCGTATAGAAATGAATAGTAATATTGCGACACCTGCCAATTTACAGGGAACAGGACTTATCAGATCTACAGTATTTGCATTATTAAGATATAAAAGTTTAAGAGATAATCGAAAAAATAAATCTGAAACAAGACCTTTAATTATTGGCTTTGAGGAACCTGAAATTTATTTGCACCCAAATGCTATTAATAAAATGAGAGACACTATATATAATTTGGCTGAAAATGCTAATAATCAAATTGTTTGTACAACACATTCGCCGTATATGATTGACATTAGCAAAAAGCCATCTCAAGTACTCAACAGTTTATGGACTACTATAAAGGATGATATGTCGGAAGATGGAAAAGCTGAAGTAGTTGAATCTATGCCATTTAATGTTACGGATGAATTTATAAAACTCCAAGAAGATTCAAAAGAGAATATAAAAATGATTTTAAAAATTGATGAGTCAATTGCCAGATGTTTTTTTGTCAAAAAGGTTTTGGTCGTAGAGGGTGACACTGAACAAGTGGTCTTGACTGAAACAATAAGCAGAATGCCAGATGAACTAAAGAATCAAATATTGTCGGATTGGCATATAGTAAGGGCTCGTGGTAAAGCTGCAATTATTCCTTTAGTTAAATATTTAAAAGCTATGACAATAGATATTTATGTTATACATGATGGTGACTTTGAAACCGATGGTGCAGAGCGTTTTAATGAACCTATAAGAAATGCCTTAAATGATGATGATAAATTAGTTGTGTTACAAAATTGTATTGAGGATGTTTTAGGATATAGTGCTCCAAAATCTGATAAACCATTTGCAGCATATAAACATATACAAGAAAATTGGACAGACTGGAGTAGTATACCTGAATTATGGAGAAAATCTGTTGAAAAAATATTTATTTGTGGCAAAACAATAAAATGTCAAACACACACAGACGATACTTGAGACCTATACAATCGTTTTTATGTGGTTATTCCTCTACACTTGCCAGAGCGCATGACTGTTAATCATGATGTCACTGGTTCGAGCCCAGTTGGGGGAGCCATAACAGAGTAGTTTTTATAGCTGCTCTGTTTTTTTGTTATCTAAAAGTTTGTCTAAATTACTATTTTTATTAAAATATGTTGAGACAAGATTTATATCAATTAAATTTTTGTTATAAATACTTTCATAATCTACAACAATCGGTGCTATTACTTGCTTATTATTTACGGATAAATCAACCAATGCAATAACTCTATGGGTGCTGTACCTGCTCGTTTTATCAGTAAAATCAGGGGCAACAATAACCATAAGCGGATCAGAAATTTTATTATAAATTTGCTTAACAGCATTGAAGCCTAAATTATGATAATTAGTATTTTTATTGTACCGCCCCTCATTTTTCGCCCTCGCTTCTGATACAGCAACAGAATATATATGTTTTTTCGTCATCGCAACAGGCAGCGAATTAAATCCAATATCCTGTAACACCTTTGGGGTTCTGCACATAATAACAACATCATCTGAATTGTATGTGTTATTCTCTATTTGGTCAACTTTCTCCTCAAAATCATTTTGCATTATATTTTCATCCGCCGAATACCCTGCATCACCGCTATTAGCAAATACAACATCTTTCCTGTCAATGTCCGGACGGATGTTTTTTCTTTGCTCTGCATTGTAATCTCTTCTTGCAGAAACATCTCTTGCTTCTCTTTCTCCGGCAGTGTTATAATACATTGCCATTGCTTCTTCATCGCTGTATCCGAGATTTTTCCAGTATTCCAAATTACTTCCGTTCGCAAAATTTTCTATTCCCTGTATTGCGTGCTGAATTTCGTGAATAATCGCTTCTTTCTGCTCTTCAATCGTATGCATCGGATTTAACATTATCACATTACCGTTTGAACTGTATACACCTCGATTAACCGAAGAAATCTCGTAATAAACACCTACATTCTTTAGTTGCGGATACGCTTCAAAAAGTTTTGGATGATTTATTACATCACTCAATTTTACTCCTTTTCTGTACTCAATCATTTTTTCGTCAAGATTGTAGTATTCATTTTCCTCTGCTTTTGTAGCTGTATCATTTACAATCTTTTCTTCAAGCTCTGCACTTTTAACTTTCATTTTCGCAAGTTCAATTGCGGCAGCTCTGTTCTTTTCGATATCTGTTTTAAACTCTAATTCGCTGTCATCTATCTCAAATCGCCACTTGCCGTCATATCCCTTAAACCAACCCGTTTCCTTACGGATTTTCTCGGAATCTGTACCGTCCTTTTCAAGCTCCATAGCTTTCTCAAGTGCACTCTTGTCCGCAGTTTCTGCTTTCAATCCTCCCATGCTGTATTTGATATCATTGCTACTTTCGTCATTTTTCGTATTGACATTATTTTCACTTTGAGATATACTGTTATTAAAGAATCCATATGTGGAACTACTGAGTAACGGCAATTGGAGCCTATTGACTCTCAGCCACATATGGGTTCTTTTTTTATTTGGTTCAACATACAAAATTTTACTTTTGTTAATAAAGTTTTGCAGATTTTTTTCTTTACCATAAGCATTTGCTACCTTGATAACATTTAAATTTTTTCCGCCTCTATCGGTTGGATTTAACTCAAGTGCAACAAGGACAGGATTGTTTTTACTGTGATATACATCACCAAATAAAACAAGTCTACCATTAACGGCTTTGTCAAGAAAAGTGTGTAAGTTTTTTAAAAATCATAAAAATTATGTTAATGCTTCAAATCATGTGCTCGTATTTTTCAATACGGGCACTGATTTTTTCATTTATAGCCAGTTGATTTCTGACCATAGCCCAGTTTTGTACCTTGCTTCCGTTCCATTTTTTGTAAAGCTCGGTAATTCTGAGATAGAGCAATTTGAGCAATGCATTTTCGTTTGGAAAAGCACCTTTTTTGGTGACCTTGTGAAAGCTCGAATTGATGCTTTCAACCGCATTTGTTGTGTACATAATTTTTCTAACAGCACTTCCGTAATCGAAAAACTGCTCTATATGGTTGAAATTTCGCTTCCATACATCTACTGCTCCCGGGTATTGCGACCACTCCTGACAAAACTGTTCAAATGCTTTTCTGCATCCATTAAGACTTGGTGCTCCGTAAACTTTTTTAAGCGATTGTGTGAATTTTTTGTAGTCCTTGCTTGGGACATATTTAATTGAATTTCGAACTAAATGTACGATACAACGCTGTACAACAACATCTTTAAATATCGCTTTAGCTCCGTCTTCAAGACCGGAAACACCGTCCATACAGATAAACAATACGTCCTCCACACCCCGTGTTTTTAATTCGTCAAATATTTGCATCCAAGTGTGTTTGCTTTCGCTTTCATTAAGCCACAAGCCTAAAATGTCCTTTTGTCCGTCAATATCATAGCCTAAATTTGTATATACTGCATAATTCTTGCTCTCATACTCTTTTCTGACAGTGACATACATACAATCGACAAACAGAAATGTATACATCCTTTTCAAAGGCCTGTTTTGCCAATCGTCAAGTTTATCTAAAACGCAATCGGTAATTTGAGATACCATTTCGTGCGAAATTTCAAAGCCGTATATATCCTCAATCGTTTCGGCAATATCACGCTGGCTCATTCCTATTGCATACATAGCTAATACCTTTTCTTCAATCTCGGATACATCCTTTTGCCGCTTTTGTACAAGCTTCGGTTCAAAGCTTGAAGCTCTGTCACGAGGTACTTTGATATCCACTTCGCCGGCACTCGTTTTGACCTTTTTGTTCGTGTAACCGTTGCGTCGATTATCAGTCGTTTTTATGCCGTGGTCGTTGCTCTCATAGCCTAAGTGATTGTTCATTTCGCCTTGCAGCATTGCTTCAAACATCGAACCGAAAATATCCTTCAATGCGTCTTGCATATCGGCTACACTTTTTGGTTTGTACTGTTCGATGATCTGCTTTGCGAGGTTCTCGCCCCGTGTGCTTTCTCTCTTTTTGCCATTTCGTTCATTCCTTTTTCCTTCCTTTCATTGTAACTCACTTTCCAAAAATTGAAAAAGTGTGCAAGTTATTTTTTAACTTACACACTTTATTTTACAAGCTCTCCCTGCTCCAGATCCATCACGCAGGTTGCGTAACTATGTCCTTTATGGATTGCAAATTCATCAGCAGCAAGTATCCTCGGCTTGTAGCCTTCCTCTCTTAACATTTTTTCCCTTTCCCAAATTGCCTCGTCCATAATCTCTCGCTGTACTTTGCGAATCGTGTCACAGTGAATACCGGTCAATTCCTGTATTGCTTTGATGGACATTTTTTGCTGCAAAAAGCCCTTGATCCAGTTTGCTGCTCGGTATGTTATCCGTGTTCCGGGATATTTGAAAGGTATTTCTTCTGTAAATGTTTCGTGGCAACAGTTGCATTGATATCTATGGATAAAGAAGTTCCATATGTGTGTAGTACCTCTCTGTATTGGAATATCTTTGAGTTTGACTTGTCCGTTTTCATAAATATATACACTGCCTCCGCAATAAGGGCACCGAACTGTCTGCGTTGACCTTACGCTCTCCAGAAACAGTACGCTTTTATCTTTATTAGGGCTGATTCCTATATGTGTTCCTTTAAATCCTTGACTTTCAAATTCAATTTTGATATCATCTAAATATAGCATAGGTTTCTCTCCTTCATTGTTTGTCTCTTCAACTACAATTTTGGAGTTTCCTATGCTCTTTTTCAATATTTACTTTTGATTATCCCACATTTTCCATGATGAGGGAAATATTATCAGTTCTGTAAATAGTTTACGCAACTTAACTTAATAAAGCCACAAAACAAAAATCTACCGACAGAGTATTCTCTGTCGGTAGGTATTGCTTTTATTGAAATTTTAATTTATTATCATCATTACCCGGTAACAATACTTATGTTATCGGCGTTTTATAAACTAAATTTCGGACTCATCTCCAATTATGTATAATTTAGAAATCGTTAAAGTTTACATCGGAATTATCTCCTATACTATAGTATATCTAAATATAAACTTCCTCGTACATCGGTCTTATCTCCAATCTTTAGATTTTTATTAGATAAATTTTATCTGTACATTGGTACGACCACCATTAACAAAATTTTAAATTATATTAAGTTGTAATCATAATCTCGGATAAACCTGATTACCTTAGAATTGTGATTACTTTAAAGCTCATTTTTACGAATAATAACCTAACAACTACTTTCGCAGACAATCTATATAAAAAATATGAAGTTCTTTTTTGTATTCGTACGCTTTGAATGTAATTGTTTGATTGGTAGTAATCGGAAACCTTGTCTGATTTAAATTAATAATATGTTTAATAACATTGAAATTATCAGCTGCCCGACAAACAAACGAGATATTATAACCTTTTCTAACGTATCAGGTTATTGTTTGTTTGGGGGAAGGCTCCGCATGAAATCTCTGATATATCTTATGTAATGGACTTTTACTTTCATATTAGAAACCTCCTTTTGTTCCTTTTCTTTGTCTATATTATACAGAATAAATCAACCGTTGTCAATATAAATATTAAAAATATTTATATTTTTATTTTATCAAAATCTATTGAAGTGCATTTTGCGTTGTGGTATAATTAAATAGTTGGGGTATTGCAAAATACTCCTTTTATTGACTTTTTTGTTGCTGTTGTGTATAATAATTACATATTAATATGATTTTCAACGGATAAGAGGTGTGGTATATGATTAAGAAGTATAATAAACTTGTGAGAGATAAAATTCCGAAGATCATTGAAGAAAACGGTCAGATGTGTGAAACCGAAATTCTTTCTGACGAAAGATACCTTGAAATGCTTGAATTAAAGCTTTCAGAGGAGTGTACAGAGTATCAGATTGATAAAAATACCGAGGCGCTTGCCGATATTCTTGAAGTTGTTTATGCCATTGCCAATGCAAGAGGTATGACAGACGGTGAACTTGACAGATTAAGACTTGCCAAGGCTAATAAAAACGGAAGATATAAAGATAAAATATTTATTAAAGAAGTTACTGAGTGGTAAACAAAAGCACGGTGCATTAAACGCATCGTGCTTATTTTTTGTGGTTCTTTGTCAAAAGTTGGGGTAAATTATGGTTTAGCGGAATACTTCACAAGGCAATTATGAAAGTTTGGTCGACCTTTTCAAAGGTCGTGGGTGTGGGCAAAGCCCACAAATACTTTCCGCTTACACAATCTGACGATAGCCAAACAGCGAGCTGTTTGGCGGCTTGAACACAACGGAGAATGACATTAAATGCGATAGCAACAAGAAAAGAAATTCGTTATTACATTAAAAAAATATAGCTTTTTTTAATGGCTACCGCCTGTTTTAACAAACTTGGTTTTAGCACGCAAACAGCGTGGCTGTTTGCGCCTGATAAATTGTTATATCGGAAGATTTTATGGGCACTGCCCAAACCCGCAATTTTTGAAAAAATTGAGTAAACTTTTTTGCTTTTGGAAGGATAATTTAGCGTTAGCTAAATTTCAATGCCCGACCGACACTCTGCTAAACCACAATTTATTATTGTTACCCCAACATTTATTATAGAGCCTTTTTTGTTTGTTATTATTTACATATTTTCATCATAAACCGCTCTGCAGCCGCCGATAAATTTCGGTCTGGTTCTTGCGGCAAGTAAAATAGCGTTGCCGATATGGTCAAGGCTCAGTCTTACGGGAACAGCTACTTTTTTAAGGTGCATACCTATTAATGTACCGCCAATGTCAAGTCCTGCGTCAGCCTTGATTTCTTCAAGAGCAACAGGATTTTTAAATGTTTTATATGCTGTTGTGGCAAAAGAACCGCCTGCCTTTGGTTGCGGAACAACATTTACAATTTCAGCATACGGAACGGCATCACGCTCTACAATGACTGCACGGTTCAGATGTTCGCAGCATTGAGCGGCAAGATAGATTTTCTTTTCGCTAAGCACTTCATAAATACCCTTGAAAACCTGCTCGGCAACCTCAAGATTAGAGTTTTTGCCGATAGTTCCTCCGGCAACTTCACTTGAAGAACAGCCGACTACAACTATACTGCCTTCCTTAAGTTTGGCAACATTACAAAGCTCTTCGCAAGCCTGTTTTGCTTGAGAATAAATATCAACTGACATATATATCAACTCCTAAATTATCATCTATACTTATTATAGCATTATTTTTATAAAGTACAAGTCTATTAGCTTTTTAAGATAAAAATAATAGAAATTATATAACAATCTTGATTTTTTAGTAAATATGTTATATAATAAAGCTACAAAAATTTTTTAGCAAAGGATGAAAAATATATGAATAGATTTGTATTAAACGAAACTTCTTATCACGGTGCAGGTGCAATCAATTCTATCCCTGAAGAAATTAGGGGAAGAGGTTTTAAGAAGGTGCTTGTAGCGTCTGACCCCGACCTTGTAAAATTCGGAGTTACAAAAAAAGTTACGGATGTGCTTGAAAATGCGGGCATTGAATATACTTTATATTCAGACATCAAACCTAATCCTACCATACAGAATGTTCAGCACGGTGTTGAAGTATTTAAAGAGAGCGGAGCAGATTGTATTGTTGCAATCGGCGGCGGTTCTTCAATGGATACGGCAAAGGCAGTCGGCATAATTATTAATAATCCCGAATTTGCGGATGTTCGCTCGCTTGAGGGTGTTGCACCCACAAAGAACAAAGCAGTGCCGATTATCGCAGTTCCGACAACGGCAGGTACAGCCGCTGAAGTTACAATTAACTATGTAATTACAGATGTTGAAAAGAACAGAAAAATGGTATGCGTAGATGTTCACGATATTCCTGTAGTTGCAGTAGTTGACCCTGATATGATGTCAACTATGCCAAAAGGTCTTACCGCCGCAACAGGTATGGACGCACTTACGCACGCAATTGAGGGCTACATAACAAAGGGTGCATGGGCACTTTCCGATATGTTCCATTTAAAGGCAATTGAAATTATTTCAAAGTCTTTGCGTGGCGCAGTGGATAACACACCGGAGGGCAGAGAGGGAATGGCTCTCGGTCAGTATGTTGCAGGTATGGGATTCTCAAATGTCGGACTTGGTATAGTTCACTCAATGGCTCATCCGCTCGGCGCTTTGTACGACACACCGCACGGTGTTGCAAATGCCATTATTCTTCCGACAGTTATGGAGTATAACGCTCCTGCCACAGGTGATAAGTACAAATACATTGCCGCCGCAATGGGTGTAGATGGTACAGAGAATATGACTGTTGACGAATACCGCAAGGCAGCAGTTGACGCAGTTAAAAAACTTTCTCAAGATGTAGGTATTCCTGCCGACTTAAAAGAAATTGTCAAACCTGAAGATGTACCGTTTCTTGCACAGTCGGCATATGATGACGCTTGCCGTCCCGGCAACCCAAGAGATACCAGCGTAGAAGAAATTGCCGAACTTTATAAGAGTCTTATGTAATTATAATTCGGTAACAGAATATTTATATAACATTGAAGCCTGCGATTTTCGCAGGCTTTTTGTATAACAAAAAAATGCAGTCAAAAACGACTGCATTTTTTCGTATTATTTAGATTTTCTTTTGAAGATTTTGCCGTAAAGTTTGGTATCTTTAAAGCCTTTCGGTTGTTTGTCGGGGATTTCTTTTAAGCTGTTTACTACTTTCTTTATGCCTGTATATTCGCTTTCAAGAATTGTGCAGAGCGCATATGCGGCATAGGGGAGGAGAAGAACAATGTATGTCAGTATATACTGCGATTTTCCTTCGAAAAGCAAGTGATAGCCGAATCCTCCGAGCAATACAAGCGGCAGCAATACCGTAGAAATGTTTGTCTTTTTATACAGGAACATAAAGTAAATGCCGAGTGTAAAGAGTATAAACACTGCCATCATATAGAAGTTAAAGTACAATTCAAGGAACTGTCCTGTACTGCCATCATAAACAGCCTTGCCAAGACCCTCCTGTACATCAACATCGTGTCCTTTAACCTTGCTTACCCAAATGCTTTCGTATGACGGTTCATTCCACTGACTTAAAATTTTGTTGCCAAAGAAATTAATTGCATATTCGGTATCGTTTTTCATTTTATTAAGACGGCTGTTAATATCTGACCATGCTTGCGATTCTGCGGCATCAATATCACAATTGTTGCTTGTATAAAGACTTAGTGCGATATTGTTGTACCAACCGGGAGCCATATAGGATTCGTTAAGTCCCATATCAAGATAAAGTACCTGTGAAACACCGCCCTTAAGTTCGGTGTTTGCTCTTGATGCGTAGCTTTTGATTACAAGATTACTTGTACCGACAACTGCAATACAGAGAGCAAGTGCAAATGCGATACTCTGCCATTTTTTAGCCTTTACGGTGTGAATGATAAGCATAATTACAAAGGCAACAAGGTAAATTAAGTTGTTGTACTTTGCAAGTGCCGATACAACGAGCAGAACTCCGCAAGGGATAAGCACAAGATATTTATCGGTTTGGAAATATTTGATTAGGAAGTGTGACGCCCATATTGCACAGCACATACCGATTATGTTGCCATATACGAATGTGCAGAAAAGTACAGGCTGAATACAGCCGGCAAGTGCAAGAATTACGATAAATTCAATTTTGTTTCTGCCGAAAATCTGCTTTGTGATTTTTGCAATGCCAAGATATGCCGCCGCAACGCAAAGTACATTTATAACTTGTAGAGGCATTGTGCTGTCTGTACCGAAAATTCTGTAAACGATTTCGCTTATAAGCACAAAGCCGAGTTGGAACGGATAACAATTGTAGTATGAAAATCCGCCGTAGAAATCCTTGTTATAAAAATCGGAACCGTTATGTAAAAATGCATAATTGCCTTGTGCCGTTTGAGAGGCGGTTTCGTAAATATTGTAACTGTCAGCCGCAGGAATTGATTGTACAGAGAATATCCATACAAGACCGATGATTGCGGAAAAAGCAAACAAGCCTGCCTCCATAAATTTCATATTTACTTTGGCGAAAAATGCGGTATGCTTATTAATCTTAAAAAGCAAAGCTGTAAATATCACAAGGCAGAATATATTTATTACAAATAAATCGTCTTGAAACAAAATAACTTCGGAGCTGTAGTTTGCAGGGTCAATAACGCAGGTCTGAAATATACTCATTATTGCAATGTAGCCAAAAACTAAAAACAGCAGTCCGCATATTATATTCACCGCTATGCTTTCGGTAAGGCAATGCTTTGCAACAGCAGTTTTAACCGTGGTTTGAGCCTTTTGCTTAGGCTCTTTGTTTTTTTCTTGATTAGTTGGGTTATTGCTCATTTTTGCACCTTCCTGTTAAAATTCTTTTTTTACAGAGCGCATAAAGAGCTTTCCAAGTGCGTCTTTAGGGTCTACATTGTCAAACAAAACGCTGTAAACGCTTTCGACAATCGGAAGCTCAACATTATTTTCTTTGCCGAGTTTGCACAATGCTTTTGATGTCATAACACCCTCGGCAAGTTTTTCAAATTTAATACCCTTTACATAATTTTCACCGTAACTGCGGTTATGACTCCATTTTGAGAATAAAGTTGCCTCATAGTCGCCGAGATGACAAAGTCCGTAGGCGCTCATTTCATTGCCGCCGAGAGCTTTTATAAGTCTTGCAATCTCTCGTGTGCCTCTTGCCATAAGCGCACCTTTTAATGACGCATAGCCAAAGCCGTCAAGCATACCTGCGGCAATGCCGATAACATTTTTAGCGGCCGCACCGATTTCGCTTCCGATAAGGTCTGTGCCGACATAAAATCTTATGAGTGAGCTTGAAAAACTGTTTACAAGCTTTTCTTTTATTTCGTGATTTTTGCTGTCGATTACCATACAGTTTGGAATACCCTTTACATAATCCTGCGGATGTCCCGGGCCTACCCATACGGCAATAGGTGTTTTTTCTTCGTCAACAAAGTCGCCGACAACTTGGCTGAGTCTTTGACCCGTTGCTGCCTCAACACCTTTCATACAAAGCACAATGGTTTTGCCGTCAAGATTGTTTTGAGCGATGCTCTGCATATATGAACGCAAATGTTGAGATGAAATAGAAATAACAATTACTTCTGCGTGATTGACCGCCTTTGCAAGGTCAGAAGTAACCTCTATTGATTCGGGAAAAGTAAGGTAGTCGTTTTTATGTGTTGTGCTTAACTGTATAAATTCGGGAGCGTCGGCAAGTCCGCAGGAAATTACATTGTTGCCTATCTTATCAAGATACCAGGCAATGCAGCTGCCCCAGCGACCGCAACCCAAAACAGAAATATTCATTTATAATCACCTGAAATTTATTTTTTAATAATATAAACGCAGCCCGCAAAAGGCCTTATCGGCACAAATGCAGGCAAAGTCTGCTTTTAATATGTAATAATATTAAATAAAAAAACAAAATAACCCCGCCTGACCGTATGATTTTTATAATAACCTGCCTACGAGAAAGCAGGTGGGTGCTCTCCTTTAAACATTAGGCTTCCTTCTTCCGCCAAAGCGGGAGGTCTGCACACCGATTAAAGAGCCGGGCTCCCGATTTAAGAGTTGTAGGGTTATTTTAAAATCATTCACGCATCAGGCAGGGAATTTGTCAAATTGCCATTACTGATATTATATGACAGAAAGAGAAAAATTACTCTTCTTCGTCTTCCTCGTCATCATTGTAATAGTTTTCTTCAAAAATAGCAGCGATTCTGTCGAGCTTTTCATCGTCTTCGATTTCGGCAAGCTCTTCTTCACCGTCTTTTTCAAATACTTCCATAATATAGTATTCGCCGGGATCGTTTACAGCGTCTGCCGGGTTCTCATAGTAAGGGAAGAGTACATAGAACTTACCTTCTTCATTTTCAATAATATCAAGAATTTCAAATTCTATTTCTTCGCCCTCATCACTGATTAAAGTAATAAGATCTACATTAAATTCGTTATCCATAAAAATATATCCTTTCGTTTGCACTTAGCAAATAAAAACAGCATTTATATTATAAAACCAAATTAAAAAGAATTATAAAAAATAATTACCCATTGCTGTTTTAATTGTTCAAGATTATTTTACAATTTTTTAAGCGATTAGTCAAGCATTATTCGTATTTAATTAAAATATATATTTTTTTTACATAAATATTGATAAAAGTATTGATAAATTACAATTAGTATGATATATTATAGATATATTAAACAATAACTTCCTTTCAATGTGCTTGAGTACTCCATAAAATTACCTAAAAACCGGCGACTTCTCAGTCGCCGATTTTTACTGTATGTAAAAAGTGTTCAGTTAAAATCAAACTTATTTGTATTATCATAGCTATAATTACGCTTGAAAAAACTTTTCAAAAGATATATAATGCTAAATAATGCTGTCTTTAAACAGATTATTGTGTTTATATAAGCGATATTTTAATTTTTCGGCAAAATTACTCTAATGAAGGGTGGAACTATGAGAGCTTTTGAAAAATTACCTCCTAAGTTTCAAAATGATGAGGTAAAGCATTATTACGATATTATTGCCAAAAAGTCTTTTTCTCTTGTATTAAAAAGGATTACGGATATTATCTTCTCCCTTATTATTCTGGTTATTCTTATAATACCGATTGCGGTTATTGCCGTAATAGTTAAAGCAACCTCGAAAGGCCCCGTCTTTTACAGGCAGGAGAGAGTTACTTCTTATGGCAGGGTATTTAAGATTTTTAAATTTCGTACTATGGTGCAAAATGCCGACCGTATCGGCACACTTGTAACAACAAGCGGAGATGCCAGAGTAACTAAGGTTGGCAGAATTTTAAGAAAATATCGTCTTGACGAACTCCCGCAGATTTTTAATGTACTTGCAGGCTCAATGACCTTTGTCGGTACTCGTCCGGAAGTACAGAAGTATGTGGATATGTACAAAGACGAATACAATGCAACCTTGCTTATGCCTGCGGGAATAACCTCGCTTGCTTCTATTATGTATAAAGACGAGGAAAAACTTTTACAAAATGTCGAAGATGCGGATAAGGTTTATGTTGAAACTATTTTACCCGAAAAAATGAAGTATAATCTTATGTATCTTGAAAATTTCGGCTTTTTGTCCGACATAAAACTTATGTTTAAAACAGTTAAAGAGGTACTTAGGTAACAGGGGGTGTATAATGAAAGAGCTAAAGGAAAAAATAAAGAGCTTTTCTTGTTACAGAAAGGTTTATATTTTTACTCTGTTTTTTTGTAATGTATCATTTTTACAAATTCCTGCGTATATTCTTGTAGCATTTTTGTTTTGCTGGGGCATATGGCTTACCTATTATAAGCAAAAAACAAACAATACATTTTTTAAACTGCGCTTTGGCTTGTGGGTGTGGGGATTCCTTGCGGTTTCTCTTTTAACCATGCTGTTAAACTTTACTTATACTATTTTCTACAGTGCGTTAATGTTTTTACATATACTGATATGCTTTTTTATATTTTACGGTATGCACACAGAACCTGATTTTGATTTCAAAAACGAGCTTTATACCGTGGCAAGAGGTATTGTGTATATTACTACAATTGCAAATTTCATCGGTATTTTCTGCCTTATGTTTAACATAAGGTTTGAATGGTACTGGATTAAGTTTACAATATACGAAAACAGATTTACGGGTATTTACATAAATCCTAATTTGCTTGGTTTTGTTTCCTGTGTAGCAATTTTTTGCTGTCATATTCTGTGTAAACCTGATTTTCAAAATGCGGTTAATCAAAGGAAAGTCAGCAAGATATGGATAGTTGCCTGTATGTGTACAAGCTTGTTTTCGCTTTTGCTTTGCGATTCAAATGCGTCTATGGTACTTATTCTTGCATATATGATAGTTTATATTGTATATCAGTTTTTTGCTGCAAAAGACGGACTTTCTCCCGCAAAAGTCACGATGAGAATAGTGGCGCTTGTACTTGTAGGAACTTTTCTTGTTGGTTCTTCACTTATGTTCAGGGAAATCTGTCAGCAGGGGTTTGCTGTTGTTACGGCAAAGACTTATTCTTTACTTGATGAAATTACAGAAAAAGAGCAGTCGGATACCGATGAACAGCCAAAGCAAAATGATTCCGACAATAATAAAACCGCTGCGCCGTCCGACAAAGGGCCGATAACATTTGAACACGAAAATTCCAATATTGACAGCGGTCGTTTTAAGCTGTATAGAGAATCTTTAGATTTGTTCAAAATATCGCCTGTCTTTGGAATAAGTAACGGAAACATCGTGTTCTACAGTCAGGAATATGCAAACGGTACTTTAAAATATACTTACCATAACAATGATTTGCACAACGGATTTTTAACTATACTTGTATCTACAGGTGTGCTCGGATTTGTTATTTTCGGTATATTCGGTTTCCGCTTTGCAAAACACGCCGCACAACATTTATTCCTGCAAAAAAAGACCTTTAAAAATGACGCTTATCCGTGTATGTTCGCATTTTTAAGCGCATATCTTTTCTATGCGTTATTTGAAAAGGCACTGCTTTACGATATATCGTTTATGGTAATGTGGTTCTGGCTGATAATGGGTTACACAAGCTGTTACATAGCTAAGTTTGAACCGATGCTTGAAACACGCTATCTTTTTCATCAAAAAAGACTCCACAGAAGTCTGCTTTGATACTTGTATAATTACAATTTTTAGGCTATAATAACCGTAGGTATGTTTACCTGCGGTTTTTATTTTTCTGAAAAGGAATTGATATAAATGAAATACGGATTTGTAAAGGTTGCGGCGGCTACACCTATTATCAGAGTATCTGATTGTAAAAAGAATACCGACGCAATAATTGCGCAAATAAAAGAGGCAAATATTGAGGGTGCCGCACTTGTGAATTTTCCCGAATTATGCATAACCGGCTATACTTGCAGCGATTTGTTTTTACAGCAAACTCTTCTTAAAACAGCAGAAAGCTCGGTTTACAGAATAATTGAAGAAACCAAAAATCTTGATATTATATCCGTTGTGGGCGTTCCGGTTGCTTTCAGGGAGGCTCTTTACAACTGTGCGGCAGTTATTTTTAAGGGCAAATTACTCGCTCTTGTGCCAAAGGTAAATATTCCGAATTATTCAGAATTTTACGAGGCAAGACATTATACAAGCGGAAAAAATACGGATTTTGAAATTGAGTATGCAGGCCGGAAAACTGTTTTGACCGATAAAGTTTTGTTCCAAAATAAAAATATGCCCGATTTTACCATTGGTGTGGAGGTTTGCGAAGATTTATGGGTAGCGGAATCTCCGTCAATAGCTCTTGCAAAATCGGGAGCAACGGTTATTTGCAATCCGTCAACCTCCGATGATACCATCGGCAAAGCAGAATACAGACGCTCGCTTGTGAGAATGCAGAGCGGCAAGCTTTGCTGTGCATACATTTATACCGATTCAGGATTTGGGGAAAGCACAACAGACACAGTTTATTCTGCACAGAATATAATATGTGAGAACGCATCTTTGTTGAGCGAAAGCGAGCGTTTTACGACAGGCATTACTTATGCGGATATTGATGTTCAAAAACTTATGGGCGAGCGCAGAAGAATGAGTACATTCTGCTCCGACAATGAAAATATCAGAAGAATTTATTTTGATATGCCGCTTACCGATACAAAGCTCTCAAGAAAATTTGAGCAGATTCCGTTTGTACCGTCGGCAAAAGATGACCTTAGCAGAAGATGCAAGGAAATTATAACAATGCAGGCAACAGGACTTGCAACCAGACTTGCTCATACAGGAATTAAGAATGTTGTGCTCGGACTTTCGGGCGGTCTTGACAGTACACTTGCGCTTATTGTTTGCGTTCACGCTTTTGATATGCTCGGTATTGACAGAAAAAATATTCACACTGTAACAATGCCTTGTTTCGGTACAACAAAGCGTACCAAATCAAATGCCGAAAAACTTGCAGAGGCTTATAATGTTTCTTTTGAAGAAATTAATATTACCGCAGCGGTAAGACAGCATTTTATAGATATTAAGCACGATGAAAGTGTAACAGACATTACCTATGAAAATTCGCAGGCGAGAGAGCGTACTAAAATTCTGATGAACCTTTCAAATAAGTACGGCGGTCTTGTAATCGGTACGGGCGATTTGTCGGAACTTGCGCTTGGTTGGGCAACCTACAACGGCGACCATATGAGTATGTATGCGGTGAATGTTTCTATTCCTAAAACACTCGTCCGTTACCTTACAGCGTACGAGGCTGAAATCAGTGAAGGAGAATTAAAAACGGTTTTGCTTGATGTGCTTGATACACCTGTAAGTCCGGAGCTTTTGCCGCCTGATAAAAACGGAGAAATCGCACAGAAAACCGAAGATGTGGTCGGCCCTTATGAATTGCACGACTTTTTCCTTTATTACTTTGTGCGTTTTGGATTTACTCCGTCAAAAATATATTATCTTGCAAAGCATTCCTTTGCGGGAAAGTACAATAACGATACAATAAAAAAATGGCTTGTTACATTTTTAAAGAGATTTTTCTCTCAACAGTTTAAGCGCAGTTGTTTGCCTGACGGCCCAAAGGTAGGCTCGGTAACGCTTTCTCCTCGTTCGGACTGGAGAATGCCAAGTGACGCAAGCGTAAGAATTTGGCTTGATGAGCTTGAAAATCAGTAAATCTGAAATTCAAGGGGGCTTTTTGTGAAATATTTTATTAAAAGAGATGTTTGTGCGGATTTTGGCGCTTTTGAAATTTATGACGAAACGGGCATAGAAAAATATCTTGCGGAATTTTCAAAAAGCAAACGAAGCCGAAAAATTATTATTCACAGTGCTGACGAAATTTTTGTTAAGATAAGATGCTTGTCGGTGTCAAACATTATTGCCTGCAATATAAACGCAGGCGGTAAAAAAATGCGCATTTTAATGGGCGTAAACCGCAATGAACTTGTTTGTATTTGCTCCGGTGTAAATTGGAAAATTTGCGGAAATATAGCGCAAAAAAGTTTTTCCGTACAGGATGTTGACAATACGGTTATTGCAGTGCAAAAGAGAGTATTTTCGAGTACGGAAAGTTATGAACTCGATGTGTATTCGCCGTCAAATGAACTGTTATCAATATCTGTTGCGGTTTGTATAAATATGCTCAATACAGTTGACAATCCCGTCAGACAGGCGGTATAATTATTAAGTACCCGATTTTTGTCGGGGAAAGTATAAATTCACAGGGGAGGATTTATTATGGATAGATTACTACAGCTTTTAAGTACAAACTCAGGCTTTACCACAGCCGAGATAGCGACAATGCTCGGTGAGCCGGAAGATTACATCAAGGCTCAAATAAAGGAATACGAAACTCAGGGCATTATCAAAGGCTACCAGGCAGTTGTAAACTGGGAGAATACCAAGGAAAACTATGTTGAGGCACTTATTGAGCTTAAGGTTACTCCTAAAAAGGATGCAGGCTTTGACGAAATGGCGAAAATGTGTATGGCATTTGACGAGGTGGATTCTGTGTATCTTATGGCGGGTACATATGATTTTGCGCTGATAGTTAAGGGCGAATCTATGCAGGATATCGCAATGTTTGTATCTAAAAAACTCTCCACAATCGACGGAGTGCTTTCAACAGGCACACATTTCATTATGCGTCGCTACAAAGACAGCGGAATGAATCTCATCGATTTTGAAGGGTCGGATGAGAGGAGTTTAATTCTGTGATTGACTATTCAAAATTTTTAAATAATTCTATACAAGAAATAAAACCGTCGGGTATTCGTAAATTTTTTGATATTGCAAGCGAAATGGACGATGTTATCTCTTTGAGTATCGGTGAACCTGATTTTCAGACACCGTGGCATATCCGTGAAGAGGGTATAAATTCTCTTAAAAACGGCAAGACTTGGTATTCACCGAACCGTGGTTTCGCACAGCTTAGAGAAGAAATTGCCAATTATTATGCAAGACGCTTTAATATATCATATGAGGGCAAAACACAAGTGCTTGTTACAGTTGGCGGCAGTGAGGCTATTGACCTTGCTTTCAGATGTCTTGTTTCAGAGGGTGACGAGGTAATTATTCCCGAACCGTCTTTTGTTTGTTACGAACCGCTTACTCATATGGCAGGCGGTAAGGCAGTTATAATTAATACAAAGGCAGAGGATCAGTTCAGACTTAAAGCTGATGACCTCGAAAAGGCAATTACCGATAAAACTAAGCTCGTTGTTTTGCCGTTTCCTAATAACCCAACAGGCGCTATTATGGAGAAAGCTGACCTTGAGGCTATTGCAGAGGTAATTAAAAAGCACGATTTGTTTGTGCTTTCGGACGAAATTTACAGTGAGCTTACATACGGCGGAAAGAATCATATTTCCATTGCTTCCGTTGACGGTATGTATGAGCGTACTGTTGTTATTAACGGCTTTTCAAAGTCTTATGCAATGACAGGCTGGCGACTCGGTTACGCTTTAGGTCCTGTTCCGATTATTGCACAAATGACAAAACTGCATCAGTATGGCATTATGTCAGCGCCTACAACCGCACAGTATGCGGCTGTTGAGGCTTTGCGCAACGGAGATCCTGATGTTGTAAATATGCGCAATGAATATGATATGCGCCGCCGCCTTGTTGTTGATTCATTCAACGCAATGGGACTTACTTGTTTTGAGCCTTACGGTGCATTTTATGTATTTCCTTGTATTAAGAGCACAGGTATGACTTCAGAGGACTTCTGTACAAAGCTTATTATGGACAAGCATGTCGCAGTGGTTCCGGGAACAGCCTTTGGCGAATGCGGCGAGGGTTTTGTAAGAGTTTCTTATTCTTATTCATTAAACCATCTTAAAACTGCTTTACAGCGTATCAGGGACTTTATAGAGGAGCAGAAAAATGGAAATTAAGGTTCTTGCACCTGCAAAAATCAATCTTACGCTTGATGTCACCGGCAAACGACCTGACGGCTATCACAATATTTTGTCGATAATGCAAAGTGTTGATTTGTATGACACAATTACCGTTACCGATAATGACAGCGGTCAGATTACCGTTTCATGTAATTATGAGGGCGTCCCTTGTGATGAAAAAAATATTTGTTACAAAGCGGCGGAAAGATTTTTTATTGCTACCCGTAACGAGGGACAGGGCGTACATATAGATATTGATAAGGTTATTCCTACTCAAGCGGGACTTGCAGGAGGAAGTACAGACGGTGCGGCTGTTCTTATGGGACTTAATAAGATGTTTGACGCATTTTTAAAGCCCGATGAATTGCAAGAAATTGCTGAAAAAATAGGAGCGGATGTTCCGTTCTGCCTTGTGGGCGGCACAAAGTATGCTACGGGAATCGGTACAAAACTTCAAAAAATGCCTAATTTTTTGGCATCGCATATTGTTATCTGCAAACCTGATAATGTAAGTGTTTCCACGGCCGAGGCATATAAAAAAGTGGATGCGTTAAATCCGCACCCACCTTATACAGATGAAATGATAAAGTCACTTTTCAGCCGTGATATGTTCAGAATTACATCTACTTTATTCAATGATTTTGAGCTTGCATTAAAGCTTGAAGAAGTGAACGATATTAAAAGAATTATGTACAAGCGCAAAGCACTTGGAGCAAGTATGTCGGGTTCGGGTTCGGCTGTTTTTGCAGTCTATAATTCCGAACGCAAGGCTAAAAAGTGCGTTGACGCATTAAAAGAAAAATATGATAAAGTTTTCCTTTGCCATCCGACAAAGGAAGGTTGCAAAATAGTCTGATTATTATCAGGCTATTTTATTTTGTCTTAATTTTTGTTGTTTTTTATCAAAAGTTGGGGTAAATTATGGTTTAGCGGAGTGTCGGTCGGGCATTGAAATTTAGCTAACGCTAAATTATCCTCCCAAAAGCAAAAAAGTTTACTCAATTTT
>ENA-UPSY01000224-UPSY01000224.1-human-gut-metagenome-genome-assembly--contig:-NODE-224-length-69258-cov-10.024038_pt1 | contig 69258 bp, 103 predicted proteins | sample MGYA00250044_ERZ773365 | MGnify/ENA primary metagenome ERZ773365 (study PRJEB29103, sample SAMN06111932) | human gut metagenome | biome: human gut; feature: ankylosing spondylitis patient; material... | reverse complement strand
CCTTGGCAGTCTCGGTCATGTCGGCGTCGCCTTCCACGGCGCAAGCCCGGATGTCCTCCAAGGCCCCGTTCACGGCTTCCTTCACGGCCTCCACCCGGCGCTCATGCTCGGCGGCTTCCATGGTGCGGATCTTCTCCTCCGCCTCGTCCAGGCGCGTCTGCAATGCCTTCACGTCCTCCGCCTGCTGCCCCTTTGCGGCGCAGGCATAGTCCACGATGTCGCTCACCTCTGCCATGGCGTTCACGCCCTCGCCAAAGGGGAAGGCTGCCGTGAGGTAAGCGGGCTTGATGCGGCTCTCCACCACGGCGCCGTTATCCTCCGCGTTAAAGGCGTAGGTATAAGCGCTGCCGGCAGAGTCCACGAGGCCAACGTGCATCCCGTCCTCGCTCAGAGCGACCACGCGGTAGCCCTTGAACTTTTCGGACATGGCCTCCATTGCCTTCTTGCTCATGATGTTCACTCCTTTTCTCTTGTTCGTTTCGTTGCTTCCCTTTCCGGGGTCCAGAGACGCCGCCCGCAGTTTCAATGTCTTAAACTCTTCCTGCATGGCACTCAGCGCCTTGATCCGCGCCCCCGGAATTGCCGGCGGCACATCGTCTCCCAGCACGGTCACGCCAAGACCTGCCCAATCCGTAATGATCTCGTTCTCGCCGTCCATGTGGGATTTTTTCGTATCGGTCTCAGCGGAAACATCCATGCGCCCTGTCCGCACGATTTTTTCCACCAATTCCGGTGCGTAAAACTGAAATAGCCGGCCCTTTGCCCTGATCCACTCGTTCCCGTCCTCTTCCACAATGGAAAAGTCCTTGGGATCGTCGGATAGGGTCCCTACGATGCGCTCCGCCGTTCCGTCCATGAACGTGTAGCCCTTCTCGCCGGTGTAGGGGTCCCGCACTTCTCTCATGTTGTGTCCGTCCCCCACCTTGCGGCCCACATAGGCACACAGAATGGGCTGACCCACAAACGTCAGGTAGTGCTCCCGCATATTGCGGAAATCCCAATGATTCTCATTCAGCCCGGAGCGCATGATCCACAGTTCCACGCCGAACTCGTATTCACTGAGCCGCTGCATGACCCGCAGTTCGCCGTACATTTTTACGTGCTCCGGCGGGGTTCCTCTCGTCCGAAACGGCATGGTCACGCCTCCTCTCCGTCAAACAGCTTTTCCACCCAGTTGTCATAGCTGGTGGCGCTGCCGTCGGTCTTGTCATACATCTGCCATGCGTAGAGCATGGTCTCGTAGCTTTTGCTGTTCTCAATCTGAAGGTTTTCAAATTCCCTTGCCAGCGGATACAGCCCCACTTCTTCGCTGACACCCACGCAGTCCCGCAAGGCGTCCTCAATGTCCTCCAACAGCCGGATCACCTCTCCGAAAACGCCGTCCATGTCCTCCGGCCGCTCCCGGTATTCCGGGGTCTCCGGGTATTCCTGCATCAGGTGCCGCTGGTGAAGGATGTCCCCGATCTCGTCAAACCGCTTGGGCTGTTCGTGGGCCAGACGGTGAATGGCGTCCGCCGTGTGTACCAGTCCAAACTCCACCAGAACCCACTCCTTCAGCGTGTCCAGCCCCCGTGCGGCGTTCTGGTATGCCGCCGTGGCCCGCCTCGCCGCGTCCCGCAGCGGGGAAAAGCGTGGATTTTCGTAGTGGTAAATGTCCCGCAGCTTTGCCATGTGGTTTCCTCCTCTCATGTTGAAAAAAAGCGCTGCCCACGCCGGAATATCCGGCGTCAGCAACGCTTTGCTCCTCCCGCTCACCGCTTAGAGCGGGGTGCTTTGTTCACTTTTTCTTCGGCTATTCGCCGTAGGTGTCGATGTCCGCCTCCTGCCCCTCGCTGGTCACGGTGCCGTCCCCCTTTGGTCTACCGCCGGGGTTCAGATCGTGGGCCGCCTGGGGCGGCAGTCCGCTTTCGGACTGCTTGGCATTGTAGCTTGTCACCAGCGGCAAACGCTTATCCATGATGCCGCTTGCCTTGATGGCGTTGGAAATGCTCAGATCGTCCAGCAGGGAAAGATCGTTCATAGCCATGTAGATGATGGTCTGGGGCAGGATGCCAAGGGTCATGCCCTGCTTGGCCTCCTCCATCCGCTTTTCCTCGGTGGAGAGCGTTCCAAAGAGTGCGAACCGCCACGAATATTTCAGATTCAGCTTGTCCATAATGGTTGCCATCATCCGTTCGTAGCCCCGGTATACGCACTCCGCAAACTTCCCTTCGATTTGCAGGGAGATTTGAGCGATGCCCGCCTTGGGGTCCTCCGTGGTGGGTACGATGGCGGAAAGCCCTGCCTTGTTCATGGCGTAGCTGTACCCGGCTGCGGAAATCTTGGTGGCGCTGGGCGCTTCTGCCAGCTGGTGCATTTTGATGTTTTCCACAGGGGCCGTAAACCAGCCGATCCCGCTGGTGTTGCTCTCTGTCAGCATCTGATACCACAGGTATTCAAACAGCCGCCGTCCCGCGTCGGAAAGCCGGTAATCGTCCTCTGTGCTTGTAATTTCGGACTTATCCTTGTAGGGGATCTCGCCGGTAAACAGGGCGATCAGGGGGTTCTGCACCAGTTCCAGCTGGATCTGCTCGTACTGCGCCATCTGCACCAGAGAGAGATACAGCCCCGCCAGCGGAGAAATGGCGTTCCGGGATACATCGTCTGCCTCAAAGGTGAAAATCTTGTCCACCGGCAGCGTCACCCAGTAGAACCACCGCCCGTTCTGGGAATAGACCTCCGGGTCTCCGGCCAATCGGCCACCGGTCTGCTTCCTCCGCTGTTCCAGCACGTTCAGGTCCACCCGGTCCCGCGCCGCGAAAATCACCCGCTTCCCCGTGCCCTCCGGTGCCCGCTCCGCCGATGCGTAGAAGTCATCCAGATAGGGCAGCAGCAGGTCTCCGAACTGCAAGGGGTCCGTCCCCGGCTGCATAAAGTACATCAGGTTCATCGCCACCGTGTATTTCGACACGTTGTTGAACCCAACGATCTTTACCCAGTCGCTGGGGAGCTGCTGTAAAAAGGCGTGGTTTACCTTGTTGTGGGGCTTGTCCACGCTGATCCGGGGATAGTAGAAAACCTTCCCCTCCTGCAAGACCTGCCCCGCGATCTCATGAGCCGTGGCTTTGGGGTCCAGCGTTTTCCGCAGCTTGTCCAAAAGCTGCCACTCCCGCAGGAAGTCCTCCCGCTTCGCTTCTTTCTCTGTGGCGTACTCCGGGGCAATGTAGCTGTGGTAGGTCAGCATTTCCGTGTACACCTTCCGGGTGTGAAACAGGGGATACGCCGTCCATTCCAGCGCGTGGGCCACCTGCCGCAGGCCCTGTTCGTTGCCGTCCGGTGCGGTGAGCATCTCCGCCACCTTGTCCTTGCTGTAATTCATCGGCAGGGAAGAAATGGCCTTTACGCGGCGGTTCTGAATGTAGGGGTTATTCCGGGTGTAGGTGTTGCTGGCCGCCCGCATAAATGCGCTGCTTACGGCGTCCATGGGTAGATCGCCGTACTGTGCCGCCAGTTCCCGTAGCCTTCCGAATATCTTCGGGTACGAGGCGAACTGCACCGACCTCAATTCAGTTTGCAGGTCCATGCTCCCCGCCTCCCTTCATGCGTTCCCGCTCCTTCTGCAATTCCCATTCCAGCCGGTCCAGAGTGCTGACCCATTGCTTCTCCGCTGCTTCCGGCGTTACGCCCGCTTGGGCCGCCGCTTCTGCCAGAATCATGGTGTTGCAGTCCGCCAGCCACAGGCGGTCTCCGTCTGTCAGCCGGTCCAGGTCTGCCCCGGCCACCTCTACTGCGCCCTCCGGCTTTTTCCGTCCGGTGAGATACAGCAGAATGTACCCTGCGCAGATCCGGTAAAACCGGGTGCCATACGCGATCTCTTCCGTTTTCCGGGTCCGCCCCATGGCGTACAGCCGGTATCGTTTCTTCCGTTGAGCCATTGTCAAAACCTCCGGCCTCCCCGCCGCGCCGTCACCAGCCGTCCGCTGCTTCCGGTGCTGATAGGCGGAGCCACTTTGTTTTTCTTGAACCGATCCAGCGCCGACGCCCAGTCACTCTTGTTTTTCCCGTGGATCTCCGTCAGCAGTTCCTCTCGCTCGATCAGCTGGGCCAGCCGCAGGGCATATTTCGTGGCGGACCAGCTATCGCGCTGAATGGCCTTGGAAATGCGCTTCTCGCTCATCCCCGCCCCGCTGGGCACCAGCTTCAGGTTCTGTATCTGGCCAGACAGCTCCCGGCACTTCTGATAAGGCTGTGCGAACTGGTAATCCCGGTCATCGTCCCGGACGCGGTGGGCGCGCTTATACGCCTCCACGCCCTCATTGGCGTTCAGCGTCAGCAGTTCAACGTTGTGGTGCTCAAACTCCGTCTGCGCGTATTTCAGCATTTCAAAGTCCGGGTCCGTCACGCCGGTGCCGCCGGCCTTGATGGGGTAGATCACCGGAATCGCCCCCGGCAGTTCCGCCGCCGCGTAGGCCGCGTGGTTCTTCACGCACAGGGGCGGAAGGCCGTCTCCCAAGTCGGTCATCAAATCTTCCAGCACCCCGCGCCCGTACTGCCAAGAGTCGATGGCGATGTAGGTCTGGCTGCCGTCATAGCAGAATCGGTTCCAAATGGCCTTCAGCCGCCGTGCCTGGGCCTTGCTCTGGTCCGGCGGTGGCCAATCGTCAATGTAAACCAGCTGCTTCAAAAAGCGGTCCCGTTTCAGGTATTCTCGCTGACGGGTCAGCTTCAGCACCACGCAGGCGCACTTGGCGTTTTTGGCGGAATCCTCGTAGGAAACGTCATAGCCCACAATGTAAATAACTTCCTCCGGGTCCAGCTTGGGGTGCGGGTCCTTGCAGCAGTGCTCCGTCTCCATCACCAGCACCCGCTGGGAATCCGTCAGAACCTCGTCGGAAAGCACGGGGGACTCGTCCGCGCCAGTGTACCGGCTCTCCATCTCCCGCATCCATTTTTCCGCAGACAGTTTTTTCCGCTGTTTCAGTACCCATGAGTATGGGCGGATCTGCTGAAGTACAACGCATTCCCAAGAAATATCCATAGCAAACGCGCTCTCACCGGCAGCCATGGCCTTCATGGCGTCGCACCGGGCCTGAAACGCCGGGTTCTGCTTGCGTCCAGCGCTGGTGATGGAGTGATCCTTGTACGCAACAAAATTGGGGTCGGCTTCTCCGTTGATGTTGTGCAGCAGACGCACCGCTGGCATCACGATCGTCCCGTATGCCTCGTGGTCAAAGGGTTCTCCATCCTCTTGGGCAAATTCCTCCGCCGTAACCGCGTGTATGTTGTCGCCGCGCATGGCTGAGATATAAAAGGCGCTGCCGCAATCCGTCTCGATCTTGAAATCGTCCTTGCTCTCCGCCGTGACCCTCCAATGCGCTGCCAGCGTCGGAAAGTCTTTTTCGATTTGGCGAAACGTTTTGCTGCCGATGCTGGCCATCTGCTTGTAGCTTGGACCAAAATATGCAACCTGTGTGGCCGGCCATACAACACCGTTCACCATCTCGTATTTCATCTTGGAATAGGTTTTTGTAATGCCTCTGGTTCCCGTAAAAGCCACGCTGGATTTTCTTGCGTACACCCGCTCCATAACCCTTTGCAAAATCTCGTCTCGCGCGTAGTCCGCGTTCTCCCCACGGCAGATATCTAACAACTTGTCCGGGAACCACCGAAATGTCCAGATCAGAAAGGCCCACCAGGCATCCTCATAGTTCGTGTAGTCTCGCTCCGCTGTTGGCTTCACGCTGACCCAGCCCTGTGAACTTGTCCATGCCTTTCCAGCCCGCCGCGCCATGGTTCCTCCTTACCGCTTTTTCTTCGCCGGAGGCATCTTCACAAGCCCAAGCTGCTGGTATGCCTCCTTTTCCTGCTCGTTGGGTTCCTCCGCGAACTCGCCCAAATCGTCCCGCAGCCGCATCTCCGGCGGCAGGGTGGTCAGCTCAGGCCGCCCCTCGTTCTGCCGCATCCGGTTTTCGTTAATTAAAATCATTTGCTCCGCCGCGTCCATGGTGTAGGGGTATTTGCAGGATCGCCCAAACAAAATGCGGAACATCTCGTCCGGGTCGCATTGTTTCCCGTTTTTCAAAAGTCCCTTCTTTTCCAGCGCTTCCACCAGGCTGTCGATCCGCAGATCGTCAATGGGCTTCGCGTCCTTTTTCCGCAGTCCCTCGCTGGACAGGTTATCCTGAACCATTTTGTTCAGCTTAGCTGCCTTGTCATATTGGCCGATGGCCCGCATCTTATCCCGGTCCAGCGTCATCTTCGCGCAGTCCCGCAGGATGAACTCCTGCTTCACGCTTACGCCGCCCGCCGCCATCAGGTCGCTGGCCAGCGCGTCATAAATGCGATCCAGTTCGTCATAGTCCTCGGCGGTGTATGGGTTCTTTGCGGAGTTCTCGCCCCAGTTCTTCCTCTGCTGTGCCGTCCCTACCTTCCGGTTCCGGGCGGACTTCTCGTTGCCAACCGCCTTGGTGAACTCTCCGGCGGACAGCCCCTCGCCAAAAATCTTGGTAATGTCCGTCAGCCCGTCCAGAAAGCCAAGGGGTTCTCCCCGCCGTGTGTCCAGTTTCTTCAGCCGCAGGTTGTCCAGATAGGCGATCCACTTCTCGCCCACGTCCGGCTCTTTTGGAACCGCCAGCATATCGAAAGGGCGGTCAAATTCAATGCAGCAGTAAAAAAGGGCAAGGCTGTCGCTTGTGGCACGGGCAATGGCGTCATAGCGTTCCTGCTGTGCAGTCAGTTCCGCTGTATCCATCGGTTCCAGTTCCATTCGCGGCCTCCTTCCCCTAAAAAAACAGAGAGTGAAAAGAATTTATTTCTTCTCACTCTCTATTATTTCACAAGATTTTCCCGATTTGGTAAACTTTAGTAGCCACTTGAAAAATTTTTTATTCCGGCTCCAAGCCAAGGATGTAATCCACACTCACGCCGTAAAAATCTGCCAGTGTGATCAGGGCCGACGCCTTCGGTTCCTTCATGCCGCTTTCGTAAAATCCTACCATGCCGTGGCTCATGCCGCAGTATTCGGATACCCGGCGGCTGCTCATGCCTCTGGCCCGCCGCAATTCCCGCAGCCGTACCGCGTAGACCGGCAGTTCCCTGCCCTGCTTGGGGGCCTCAGTCCTCTCCATCGTCCCCCTCCCCTTCCAGCAGCTCGCAAAACCGTTTCAGATGCCGTTCGATGCTTTCCATCTTCCAAAGCAAAGAAAACAGCGCCAGCATCGTGCAGGCGTATACCGTCATGGCGATATTCCCTCTGCTCGCCTCATGGATCGCAAAGCCCGCCGCCGCAAACAGGAGCACAAAATTTACAAGCGTCTCTGCCATGTCCTCCGCCCCCTTTCTCAGACTGCCCGGACCTCTCCGGGCAAAAAGTTCTCCGTCACGTCCCCGCCAAGGGTTTTGGTCGTCACGGCGATAAACCGTCCCTTGGGGTGTATCCATGTCACCCTCCCCGTCCGCATCGGGCACAGTTCCACGCTTGAGCGCTCACTTTTCGCCCGCTCCACCGGCAGCGTCTTGAACTTTGCCCGCACCGTCTGTCCGATCTTCATTTCCGTCCTCCATACGTCACTTTTTTCAAATCTTTGTACCGTTCAGCGTGCGGGATCAGTTCCGCCTTGTCCCGGATGATCTCTTTCAACACCCGGTCCATGTGCTCCTGACACACGTCCGCCGCCGGATTCTTGTAGTCCAGCGCCGGTCTGTATTCTTTTCTCACCTCTGCCCATGCTTCGGTAAGCCTCATAATGCGGTCATAGCCCCAGCCCTCCGACTGGTGGATTGCGATTTGCAATGTATCAATGTCATATTGCGAGGTTATAACCATCGTTGCCTGAAGCAGCCGGTTGGTCTCGTTCTCCCACCGTTGCAAGTATCCAGATTGTTTGGCCATCTTACTTCCCCCTTAACAATTGCAGTTGCGGCAATATAGGCTTTTGTAGTAACCCGAAAATATTGACCAAAGCGGATCGCGCTTCCCGCTTGATGTATTCAGTCATTATTTATTCTCCTCTTTTATTGCTGTGCCAACTTCATTGCCCCAGCAATCCCATCCGACGGCCTCTTGACGTGCGAATAGTTCAATGCGATGGAAATGATGATACATACTATCTATACGATTTCGTATTTCTGCGGGTTTTTCTGAGTGACGTCCAACCCTTTCGCTCAAAAACTGCTTAATATTTGTTACAGTACGTTTGGGGATTGTCCCTTTTTTAAATACCAAGCAAAGCTCACATTGGCTCAATGTATAAAATCCATAGTTTGTTCTTTGCTTGTCCCATACAAAAGCAACTGTTTTATATTCAAAGCCCCATTCCTTGCCTAACTCTATTGCAACATCTAAGTTTGGACTGGTTGCCCACATATATAGCAAGCAACTGTCATCAGCGATTTTGTTCACTGGTAATGCTTTTAATTCACTTATAGACATCGCAGGATAATGCTCTGTAACATCGTTTTCGTATTTTTTCCCTTCGCCATAATGTTGAAAGTTCATTTGCTTTTGTCTATACGCCCAAGGGGGATCGGCATAGATAATACGGTATTTCTTATCAGTGTTATAAATGTTTATAAATGCCATTGTCAGAAGTCCTCATCACATACGCCACGCAGTTCTCAGGGTCATTCCCACAAAGACATGGCGCATATACGCACGAATCACAAATTGTAAACATCTCAGTTAGTGTCATTGTCAGCACCTCCGTCCATCTTCTGCCCCTTCACAAAGCCAAGAACCGTATCTAAAATCGCCTTGTCGATGTAAGATTGCAGCGCAACGCGGTTCTCAAAAACAATCGGCATTTCTGTAAGCGATTTGTCATAAATGGTTGATTTTCTGACGATCCATTCCCCTTCCCAAAAGTCGATAGAATAACCGCTACTTTTTGCCGCCTCCATCGTTGCCGACTTTGCCACACCAGTTTTAACAAAATAGCTTTCTCGCGTTACCCACGGGTTTTTGTAAACTTTCATCCCGCACCATCCATCTTGGCCCAGCAGTGTGGGCAGTATTTCCCATACATGACCTTATACTTGTGAGCCGTTGTCTTTCCGCAATGACTACACATCCACGGAACGTTATCGCCATCGCCACAGACTACCCATTCGGCATGTACCACCGGGGCCACGTCGGCGGCGGGCGCATTCTCAATCATGTCGATTGCGTCACCAATGCCACACGCGCGGCATCTTACTCCGTTATAGCTGTTGCAGCCAGCGCAGTATGTTTTTTGGATGTGCTTAATCGTTTCTTCTCTCTCAATGTATTCAGCCATCTTCATCCCCTCCAAATTCCGCCTCGTACTGTTCCGGCGTGATAATCTCGATGTCCTTTGCGGAATAGCACAAGGTGTCGAGGCACATCAGCTTCGCCAGTTTGTCTTTGTCAATAGACGCCGCAGCGTCCTCATAGGATACGCCGGGTTTTGCCTCAAATCTGATTTGAGCACCAAACGCCCCAGCCACGCTAAAGCAAATTTTATATTCAGCCATTGTCAGCCCTCCTGTTTCAGCTCTTGCACAGTCTGGTGGATACGCTTCGCGCAGGCAGGGCATATTTCCCCCACATCCACTATGACATCCACTATGTCCGGGTTGCTCGCGTAGATGCTTGCGTTGCTCTCCACGCAGACCCTATAAGTTTCCTGAAGATTGTGTATTTCTTTTCCGCAAAGATCACAAAAACGCTTCGTCATGTTCTTTTCTCCCTCCCATAAAACGCCTCTAAGTCATCCTGTGCCTTGTCAACAAAATCGGGGCAAGCTACGCACTCCGACAACGGGGCATCCGTCATGGGGTCAACCCATCCAAGGCAGTAGATGCGGTCTTTCTTTCCGTCATTCCATTCGTGGGACGGACGCCCTCTCTTGCCCAGAACGCATTTAACAGTTGCCATTGTCAGTCCTCCTAAAACAGTTGAATGTGCTTCAAGCCCTTCTCAAGGTCATGGTTCTCGTCAAATCGTTTCGTATCGTCCACCGTGTAAACGTTCGCCAAGTCCTCACGCGCTTTTGCGATGCGATCACTTAGTGTCTGAATCTCAGCATCCAATTCTGCGAAAATCGCAAACAGTTCAGCCTTTTTCTTTTCAATATCCATTGTCAGCCCTCCTTGCTTTCCTGCGCCTCAAAGTAAAACTCAATCGGTTTTTCGGCCTCGATGACATTGCCATAAACCACGCCAATCTTGTAGATATAGTTCTTGCGCAGCTTTCGCGGAATTTCTGCGATGTAGCGTCTAAAAGTTTCAAGCGAATTTGCACGCTTGTAGTGGTTGCACATCCGGCAGGCTGGCATGAGGTTGTCAAGGTCATCTGTTCCAGCGTCCTCAATACCCCACGCCCTCAATGGGAGGAAATGGTCTACCTGCATATCCTTGTAGGCGATTTCGCGTCCACAATACGCACAGTGGCCATTATACTTTCGGTAGACCGCTTCACGCTTTGATTTGCTAATTGCCATCCTTCAGCGCCTCCAATGCTTTCTCCGCCTCCTCGCTTACCGCAGTAATTCTCCCATGTTTCACCAGATCACAGAACACATTGTAACCCATGTAAAATACAATTCCGCAACTGCTGCAATAGCGAATTGCAAGCTCTACATCCTTCATAAGTCGCGGACTGTCGATGTTTTCCTTGCATAGCAAAGTGCGCCCACTGGTAAATGGCAGCACCACCACGCGTCCCTCCTTGTCGGCTTTGACCAACTGGCGGAATCTGTCCAGTGCCTCACTGGCTTTTTGATTTCCGATTAAATCCTGTAGAAACACCACATAAGATTGAAACGCTTCTGGCGTCATGCCCGTGTCTAAATACTGACGCAGCAGCGGGCAGTGGGCAGCCAGAACCGCCGTGCAGAACCTGTTGACCGCAACACAGGTCCCGTTATCCTCATGCCTAAAGTGGCAACGCAGGCAATTAACATTTCCCATCACATTCCCTCCTTTTTTCGCTTCACTCGGTAGCATAGTTTTCCGCACCGTTCACAGACTGCGTAATTTGTGTGGTACTTCCCGCCGTGCCGGTCGCTTCGGCGGCGCTCCACCTGAACATACGCATACTTGTTCAGCTTGTGCAAACCAATGCGGCAAAAAAGAGGCTTTTTCATAGCTTTACCTCCGGCGGCTCCGGTCTTTTTAGCTCAAACTGACTATATGGCATAACACACAGCTTCTTGGAATCGCAGTCAGCCATGCCGCTTACGATGCCCTTGCAATGAGCGCAATACTGGCACATCCACGTCTTTCCGGCTTTTCTGACGTCCGCAATTATCGACATAACATAGTTGCGTTCAAGCATCAGTTGTCTATTCTGCCCCCGCAGCTTCTCGATCTCTTTCGCCTGCGCTTCAATAATGCTGCACTCATACGCTGACGGCACCCACTGCGTAGGGAAGTCCGAGCTGTCCACCTGCGGGACCATGTTTCTCCATCCGCTGTCACCTGTCAGCGCCTCTACGATGTGATCAGCTTTCATAATTCTATCTCATCCACCGGCATCCGTTACAGGCCCCCTCATGGGCCAGCGTGTAGTTTCCGCATTTCAGGCACAGTTCGTTTCGCAGGGCGTTAATCTCTTTCGCCTGTGCTTCGATCACGTCAGCCGCCTCCGCCAGATCATCGCCCAGCGTGATCGGTGTTTCCCACTCATTTGCCCGCGCCCATTCCGCGTGCTCACGCAGCGCATTTACGAGGTCTGTATCTCTCATTCCTCCACCTCCGTAAGCCAGAACTCGCGGCGGCAGTCGGTGCATTTGTGTCCCATAGTTACGCAGTTACTTCGTGCATTCCTGTGCGACGCGGAAATCGAGCAGGGATATATTTGCAACACACCATCATCTCCAATGCGTGCCTCCGGGTACTGCTCCAGGAACACGCTCTGCCTGGTTTTAGCTGGGTGCTTGGCAGCCCACTGCTCCACAATGGCGACTTTTTCCTCGGCAGATATGGCGCTGTAGCTTCTATCGAGCTTACAAGATGTATCATCACCAGCCGGACACGACCAGCATTTGCTATAATACGCATTGCACATTCTCATGGCCGCACGGGTAAACTTAACTGCATCCATCATTTTTCCTCCCCTTCCTCGTCCAATTCGTTGAAATACTGGCTCCCGCAATAGGGACAGCCCACCTTCCGAAACCGCTCAAAAAAGCAGTCCGGTCTCGGCTCCGACCGGTCTAAGATCATCGGCGCTTCAAACTCCGCACCGCAGGTTTCACAGTGATACATGGTGTTTTCCTTTCTCCGGGCGGTAAACATCACCCCGGTTCCACGCTTTTGTGGCGCAGTTCAGGCCGTGATACGGTCTGGTCCGCGCCCCGCAGGAAGCGCACACCACGGCGAAGTCAAAGGGTGGCGCCGCGTCCTCCATCCGCTCCCCACTGTACATTCCGCACAGGGCGCACGGTCCCAGTGCCCGGTGTTCCCCCGCTCTCCGATTTCCCCTGTTCACAGCGTACCGCCTCCCAGTATGACCTTCGACAAAAGAACCGCCAGCAGCAGTAAAAAGCAAATTCCGCCGATCATGGCGGAGGTGTCCGCCCGCTCCCGCCGCCGCTGTTCTCTGGTTTTGCGGTTCTTCTCCGCCCGCCGCCGTTCAAGTTCCCAGTAGGCTTCCTGTTCCCAGTAATCGTTGCCGTGCTTCATGTCCCGCTCCTTTCGTTTCCGCATGGGAACAAAAACCGTCCCATGTCTCCCGGTTCCTCTAACGTGCCGAACCGCCGTTTGGTCACGGCGATTGGGAACTCTTCAATCTCGCTGGCCCATAGGCACGTTCCGTAGCCGTTCAGCTGCTCCCAGATCAGCGGAAACCCGCCGATACCATCAAACAAACTTGCCATAGTCGCATTTCGCTCGTAGTTTCCGCACAGCCGTTTCAACAGCCATTTCCACGGCGGCAGGGCGATGGAGTTTCCCAGTGCCTTATACCGGGGGCTGTCCGCACTTCCTTTCACTTTTATTTTGCGCCCGCGTTTATCTGTTTTAACCCAATCTCCAATATCTGTCCATCCGTCCGGGAACCCCTGTAAGCGTTCGCATTCCAGCGGTGTGAGACGGCGAACCACCATGTTTTGGCGAACCGTATTGTTCAGGTTCAGGCTTTGGCCTTCGCTTTCCTTTGCCTGCAAGGTTCCGTTGATCTCCCCGCCCTCGGTGAAATTTCGGCAATCTACGCTTGCGACATACGCGGCCATATCTGTTCGGTATGGGTCATTGGCTTTTGCTCTTAATGCTGGGGAAATTTCGCTTGATACCACCAGCATATCGTTGTAAGCGTCCTGCCCGTTATAGCTCCCTGCGTGTGCTCCGGGCGATAAAGTTCCGGTTGTTTTCTGGTACGTCAGCGGAATCTGATTGCCGCCGGTTCCCATACGGGCTTGCAGACTGGGCGCTACCTCGCCGCAGTCCCGGATGACGTCGCAGGCGTGGCTCATATCAAGCACGGCGCACGGTACATGGGCATTGGCGTTCAGCGTGTGACATGGTTTCCCGAAGTCAGGAATACTCCCATTCTGCTTGCTGGTGATCTGCGTAGTATCAAACGCCATGACCGCTGGCTGGTGCCCATGCTCCTGTTCTCTCAGCGTACCGGCAACATCATGGCTCACACCCATCACATTCCCGCCCTGATCGTTCAGGCCCATCACCGCCGGTTTATTCCCTCCGCACTCCGCGTTCAGCGTAGGGGCCTGTTCCTCGGCGTATCCGATGCTCCGGGCCTGTTCGCTGTTCCCCAGCTTAAACCCGGCGCATACAACCGGCTGGTTGTTCCCGCTCATGCCTGCGGAAGCGGTCAAGGTCGGTGCACGGTCATCGCTTCGTACCTCGGCCCCGCCTTGCTGAGTTACCATGCAGAAAAGCGTCTGATCATTCCCTGCCTTAATCGTCCCGCTTTTCTCCGTCTGGACTAAGGCTCCTTTTCCGCCTCCGTCGCATCCTCCCCTGATTCGGACTGCGTAAGCAGCACCGCTTTCAGCACCGGCGGCAAGGCTTTCCCCCGCCGCTCCGCTCTCCGCAGGATACCCTGACATGCTTTGCCGCTCAAACAATATTTCCCATGCGGTGTCGCCTCCAAAATCTGCGACAAGCGCGATTCTACGGCGACGTTGGGGGACTCCCCAGTGTTGCGCATCGAGCACTCGCCACGCAACGCTCCATCGTCCTCCCATTTCATCGTGGTATCCCCCCCAGGTGTTCCAACCTTTTTCAGGCACTTCAATATCGGGGGCTTCCGGCTCTGCGACCCGGATGGCTTCTTCGAGGACGGCTGCGAAGTCTTTTCCGCCGTTGGAGCTGAAGGCTCCGGGGACATTTTCCCAGACCATATACCGAGGTCGCACAAACTCACCTGTTCGCCCCATTCTTCTGTCACGTTCTCTCATCTCCTTGATAATCCGTATTTGCTCCATGTACAGGCCGGAACGCGCCCCAGCCAGTCCCGCCCGCTTTCCAGCAATGGAAAGATCCTGTCTAACAAGGTGAACCACCTATCACACAATCCACGGGTTCTACTTCATTTCCGTGAATTTTTGTGACATCTCCATAATGCTTCACCTAAATCACCCCCTCTTGCATTTTCAAATAATCGTCTCGTTTTCTTTCCCTCCGCAGCTTTCGTTTGCACCGACTTAGAAAATCCGCGTCCATGTGCATCTCCCGGCAAATGTCCGCCGGGTCTGTCCGTGCTTCCAGCAGTTCCCGCAGCTTCTGCATTTCCGCTTCCCGTAGAAGGGGTGGCCGCCCGCCGCGGCTGGTAGTCCGACCTCCGCCCGCGCAGTTCACGCATTCCGCATAGGGGCACTGGTTCAGGCAGTAGTCGATCTGGCTCTGCCGGTCATGGGTGCATATCTCGATCCGGTCTTTCCCGTCCGCGCTGTCCCATGGCAGCACGGCCCGCACGATCACAGTTACGGTCTCCACCGGGCATATCTCCTTTCCGTTCATACCTCCCGCACGGTGATGTGCTTGATGTCCTGCATCATCTTCACCTTCATGCGGTAGGTCTTGTCTTTTTTCGTAGAGGGGCCTTTTACGTCCTCCACAACCAAATGCCATGTGCCGTCCTTCCCCCGATCCTCGTAGGAGAAGTCCGCCCGATACGTCACGGCACGGCTTCGGTCGCCGTTGGCCGTGATGTAGCTTTCCTTCAGCGTGAATTGGGGTTGAAGCCGCAGGTCCCGGATGGCCCCGGCCTTGCTGAGCAGTACCAGCTCGTCATACCGTGCCGCCTCCTTGCGGCTGTCGAAGGTGTGCTCCGTTCCGTTGGGCAGGGTTCGGGCGGTGGGGTGGTTGTGGTGCTTGCGCTTACCCTCCGCCGCCGCTTCCGCCTTTCCCTTCTCCTCCGTCACAAACCGGGCCATCACCCTGGCCGTCCGGTCGATCTGCTGGGCCTGCATCTGCTGCTGTACTTGCTTCCGGTATCGCTCCGGCAGGCTGTTTAGGTCATCCAAACAAACACTCATCGCTTTTCCTCCTGATATTTCGGGCAATCCAGCACCTGTACCCGTTCCACCAGTCCGTCCCGATCCATGCGGGATCTCCGCCGGACCTTCCAGCCGGGAACGTCCTCAAAGCGGACCTTTCCGCTTTTTTCGTCCACCCGGCTCCATTCGCATTGCCCATAGGCCAGCTTGCAGGACCAGCACTTGTGCAGACTGTTGGAAGGGTCCTCCAACTCTTCACGCGTCCTGTATTTCCGCATACAGCTTGCCAGCGTAAAATTACCTGCCATCCCCATCGGCCTTTCCCCGGAGATAGGCCATCACCTCATCCCGGCTGCGCCGCTGGGGCCGTACCGCATCCTTGAACCATTCCGGCGGCTTCACCGCCTCGGCTTCCGGTTTCGCTTCCGCCGCCGGCAGGGGCTTCTTCCCAGGCGCCGCCAGTTTCTCCGGCTCCGGCCCGGTGGCGATGCGCTGTACCAGCGCCCGAACCTCCGCAGGCAGGGCGTTGATCTCCCGTTCCCGTGCGGAAATGGCCCGATAACTGCGCTGAAAGTTGCTGGACACTACGCTGTGCACCGTCTCCGTGTCCATCCGCGCCCACTCCCGCAACGTGTTTGGACTGCCCACGATCCGCCGCACGATAGGTGGGAACTTCTCAAATTCCTCCTCCGCACCGTACAAGCCGTTGCGGATGGCGCGGGCCACCCGGTCCCATGCCTCCGCCTCTGTCATCTCCGGCGGCGCCGTCAGCAGCCGCAGTTTGGCCTTCACCTGTCCGATGGTGGGCGGGAAGCCCTTTTCGTCGCTCTCGATCACGCTTTTTACCGCCGCCGCCACCAGTGCCACCTCGTCATGGGCAAACATATCCGCCCACAGCTTGATGGCGTTGCGCATATCCGGCCCGGTGGTGCTGCTATAAAACCGGGGATAGGCCGCCGTCAGAATATCCATGATGATGCCTGTCTCCTGTCTGGTCATGTTGTGCGGCCCTCCTCCGCGTCCATTTCCGCTGCCAGCTCCGTCCAGCTTTTCCGGGGCTTGTCCGTCCGGGATGCCGCCGGGGCGGGCTTTCCCTTCCCGCTGTCCCGGCCTTCCCATGTGAGGAACTTCTGCTTCCAGTTCTTCACCGGGTTCCCCTTGCTGTCTCTCCACGAGCGGCCCTGTGCGTCCGGAGTGTTGAAATATTCAAAGAACCGCCGGGGGTCCACCGTACTCTGCCGGGACGCGGCGTAGGCTTCCACCTCTTCCAGCGTGGGCGGTACGAATTTCACCGCCGTCCGTTTTCTGCTCTCCGGTGCCTTTGGCTCACTGGGGGCACCGCCCCCCATATCTTCTGAACGTAGTGAAGAAGATATATCTTCTATATCTATATCTATCTCTTTCTCTATCTCTTTCTCTCCGTAACGATGTTCGCACAATGTTCGCACATCGTTCGAACATTGTGACGGTTCTCTCAGCTTTGCTCTTGCTCTGGACTCCCTCATCCGCTTCGCGGAGGAACCTTCGCTCCCAACGTTTTTCACCGCATACGGAAAGAAAAACGTGACGTCATCCGAGGTCTCCGCCAAACCGCAGGAAAGAAGGTAGTTGATCGTCACCTCCACGTTGGCCGGTTCCTCATCCAGTTCCAACGCCAGTTCATCGGCAAAGTTATCGTCGAGGCCTGACCACTGCAAGATTCCATCGTGCTTCATGGCAATGAGCTGCATTTTCAGGTAAATAATGAGGTAGGTATCCCCGCCTGCCAGCTTGCGGAGTTTTTTGATCCGCTTGGACGTAAAGAAGTCATCATAGAGCCGCAGCCAGAAATACCGGTTTTCTTTCGCCATAGGTCAATTCCCTCTCTCCGTCTCCAACTCAAGAAACTCTTCAATGTCATCACATTCTTGCTCGCCTCGCCCACAAAGCGTTCGCAACACGCAGCACTTGCAGTTATCCTCTGCTTGGTTGAAAAGGCACATCCGAACCATGTAGGCATATTCTTTCGTGTCCGCACAAACGATCTTCATAGCCATCCCCCCTAAATCTGCGGTACATAATCGTAGGGTTCGTCCTCTGCAGGCTGTTCCCACGGCAAAACGGCGTCCTCCTGACTGTCAAGGAAACCCGCCTGACTGCCGCTGTGTTCCATAGGCTTCGCCGGTTCAGGGGAGCGCGGCTTCTCACTTTCTGCCGCCAGCAGTTCCAGCACCGCCGCCATCACCGCCTGCGGGGCCACAAACTCCGCGTGCAGCTCGCTCCACTCCTTCTGTTCCCCGTCACGGGTGGTGTAGCTCCGGGTTTTCCACACGCCGCACACCAGAACGGCATCCCCTTTTTCCAGACACGATGCCATGCGGGTCACGTCATCGTCCCCCACGGCGGACACGTTCATGAACTCGCCTTTGGCGTACTTCATGCCAAATTCCGCTTTCGGGGTCCCCTTGGCGGTGGCCCCGGTCTTGACCTCGCGGGTCACGGTGCCGGCACACATCATGTACCGGCTCCCGTCCTCCTCCCGCGTCTTAATGGAGATCAGCATGGTCCCTCACCTCATTCCCCAAAGAAGGTGGCCGCATAGTCCATGCCCTCGTCCTGCGCCTTCTGAGTGGCCTCTGCGGTCTTTTCGGCCTTGGGGGGTGTAACCATACCGGATTCGATCTCCACGGTCTCCTGATGGGCTTCCACAGCCACGGGGGCAGTCTCCACCACCTCTCCGGTAGATGCCACCGTGCGCTCCGGCATGGGCATATCCGGGATCATGCCCTCGTCCTCGGCGCTGGCTTCCTCCATGAGCTGGGTCTTGACCTCCGGGGACAAGGGCGCGTAGCCGCTGTTCAGCAGCTGCCGCAGAATCGTCTTGCGGCACATCCGGTCCTGCCCACCGTTGGGATCATACCAAGGGGAACCGTTCAGCAGCTTTTCCACGTCCTTGGGGTTCATCTCCCCACTCTGCATGGCCTTGAACTTCTCATAGCTGAACGCCTTGGAGTAGCGGTCGGCGTGGCGCAGAAGCCGGTCCATGGGCCAGTATTCAAAGCGAAAGGTGCCATCCTTCAGCTCATAGTAGCCGTAGTAGCCAATGATGGGATGGCTCTGCCGCTCCTCATCGCTCTCGTACTTGGCAAGGTTCACAAGGGGCTTCCCGGTTCGCCGGTCACGGCCCTCGACCTCGCCCTCACGAATGTCCGTGCAGTCGATGTCGGCATAAAACCCGGTGGACATGGCAAGCTGGATGTATCCCTTGTAGCCCAGAATGTACGTTGCGGTAGTCCCGTAGGGAACCACATAGTAGCCATGGCCGAAGATCAGGCCCATGCCCTCACCCCGGAGGGCCGCCGCCACAATGGTGCTGGGTTCACAGGCTCTCAGCTGTTCGCTGGCATTCACGGCGGAGATCAGGGTGGAAGTCAGCCGCGCCGCCGCCTTGTCGCTCCGCAGAGCGCTCTGGATCATCTTCTGCATACTGGGGGCCGCAATGGCCATGGAAAACGTGGGCTTGTCCCGCTGGGTCTGGGTCGCAAAACTGTTTGTTGCCTTCATGACAAAATTCCTCCCTTATTCAGTCTGCGCGGCCAAAGGCGATGCCGTTGGCCAGCATATAATCCCGCAGTCCGTTCAGCTGCTCCACAGTGCCTGTCACCCGGAACGAAAGGGTGACGGTCTGCGGAGCCGTGCGCTTCGGCTGTACCTCCGCCGCCGGGGCCGGTGCCGGTGCTTCCGTCTGAATGGCTCTGGACGCTAACACGGCGGCCTGCACCCGCTCCGCTCTGGCGGCTTCCTCCGCCGCCCGCGCAGCCTCGGCCTGCTGTCTGCGCTGTTCCTGTTCCGCCTTCCGCTGTTCCTCAATCTCCTTCACCCGCTTGAGGGCCTGCTCCTTTTTCAGCACTGTGGGCAGATCGCGGCACTGCTTGTACTCTTCCAGCAGCGTTGTCTCGAACTCACTGTTCAGTCCGCGGATCGCGGTAATGCTGCTATCACATTTGCTGATCGCCACCAGAATGTCCTTGTGGGCCTGTTCCTCTGAATAGGTGGCGTTGCCCCACCGCTTATCAAATACGGCCTCCCACGGCAGAAATTCCGCCAATTCTCCGATACGCTCATCGAAAAAGGCCCGGATCGCATCCAGTTTCTCCGTGCGGCGCCGCTCGTCAAAGGCTTTGATCTGACCGTCCAGATTGGCGGCGGATTCGTCGCAAAGGGCCGTCAGCGCCTTGCACTTCCCCTCAAAGGGGGCGTAGCTGGCCAGCGCCGCCGCCTTTGCCATCTTGCGGCACTCGTCGATGCGTGCGGCCACGGAGCGGATGTTGGCCCGGTACTTCTTCGCCGCGGCGATGCCGTCCTCCGTCACCACCATGCCCCGGTACGGAGCCAGATTCTCTTCCAGCCACGCCTGACACTCTTCAAAGTTGGCAGAGATGTTAAACTCCTTCAGCGGCGTCAGGTCCGTGGTAATGGCAAATTCCATGGCACTGCTCATGCTTCCGCATCCTCCTGTTCTCCGGTATCATAGGCCGTGATCTCCTTCAGCAGCGGCATGATCCGCTCGTCCACACGGCTCTCCGGCACGTTGATCTCCACCACCATGGCCCGCTTGTCTCCGCCCTTGGTGGGGGCCATCACCTTGTCCCCCACCGTCAGCGGCATCGCCGTCCGGTAGGTAAATGCGTTCCCTGCGTATGCCTTGTGCAGGGGCTTGTAGTAGCGAATGTTTACCAGCATCATGCCTGCGCCTCCTTGTCATCGTCCTCTTCTGCGCAGGAAATGATCGACAGAAGAATTGCCAAATCCGGGAATTTTCTGCAAATACGCTTGACCTCAAGCAATGTCCGGTGAATCAGATTCACCAACACATTCACGTTGGAGGTGGAAATGGCGCTGCATACCTGCGCATTTGCATCGTCCACAGCTACGCAGATAAAAGCCGCAGGGGTTTTGTCCATCAAAACCTCGCCGGTTTTGATGTTCCTCACCGTGATGTGAACCTCGTTCTTTTCCATATTCATGTCTCCTCGTCTTTCTTAAATTTTTCGGAGTTGTGCGCCTTACAAAATCAAAGTCTGGGCGGGCATCGTCCCCGTCTCCACATGGTCCCAAAAGTCCGTTTCCTGTTCCAGCAGCCAGTTCAGGTCCGCCTCGTGCTCCCGCCGCTCAAAATCGTAGCGGCGCAGGGTGATATTGCCGGACAGATCATAGAGCGCCGCATAGAGCACGGCGAAGTCATACCCGGTGGCAAGCAGCTGGTGAAGGATCTGCGTGAAATAGTTCTCAGGAACCTGATCCCGCCATTTCGCCCAGTCGATTCCCCGGCTCACCGTCGAGGTTTTGATCTCCAAAATGCCCTTCCGTCCGGTGTCCGTCTCCGTCAGTTCTCCATCCAGCGTGGCAAAAAGCCATGGGCGGTCGCTCTGGTAGAGAATGTCATAGGCACCGTAGTAAAGCTCGTAGCCGGGATACTGCGCCATGAAGAAGTCCCGGATTGCCGGTTCCATTCGCCGCCCCAGCTCCACGGCCTCGTTGCCGCCGAGATCAGGCGCGGCTTGCGCCCCGGTTTTCTCCTTCCACAGCGTCAGCGCCGTTTTCCATGGGCTTCGCCCAATGGCCGCCGCCGCCTCGCTGCCGCCGATGCCCCGTCCCCGTCCTGCCAGCCATTGCGGCCGATCCGGGAAAGTCAGCCGCACCAACTCACCCATTTTTCAGTTCCTCCCAATACCTCATCACGGTTCTGGCATAAGCGCTTTGTCCCGGATGGCCGCTGTTGTAGGCCGTCAAGGCGTTCTCCACGTCATACCGGCTCAAAAGCTCCGCCATGTAGTCGCAGGCCACCCGGAAATTTCCGAAGGGGTCCATCAGGTCCGTTACCCCCAGCCGCTCCATCCGGGCCTTGTGCCACCGGGGTTGTACCTGGCAGTAGCCCCAACTGGCCCCGCTGTCGCCTTTCACGTTCCGGTAGCCGGTCTCCTTGCGGATGATCGCCAGCATCAGCGTGTACTCCACGCCGCTTTCCTCGCAGGCCGCCCGGAGATAGCTTTGCAGGTCTCCGTCCAGCGGAACATCCGCCCGGAAGTAGCCGCTGTCAAACAGCGCCGCTTCGATCTTCTCGTTCTCGTAGTCCTCCTGAACCGGCGGGGCTGTCTCCGGGTCCAGCTCCTGCCAGAGGACCAGCGAAGCGTACTCCACCGCCGGTGTCTCGTCCCCAGCCAGCCGTCCCGCCGTCACGGTCGGTGCCTCCGGCTCCGGCTTCCCGGTCTCCCGCGTCAGCCACAGTGCTGCCAGCACCAGTGCCACAGACGCCCACAGCAGAACCGCTCTGCGGATGGCCTTACGCCTCCGCTCCGCAGCTTCCCGCCGCGCACGGCGAAGGGCGTTTTCCAGATGGGCTTCCCACGCGGCCTCCGCCTCGTATTCCTCAAAGGTTTTCATCAAATTTCCGTCTCCTTACAGCAAAAACAAAAAGCGCCGCCGAATAGACACCGGTCTCCCGGTTCCATCAGCAACGCTCTGCTCCTCTGCCCCAACGCTTAGGGACAGGCATCTCATTCACTTTTCCCATAGGCTTACTTGATCTCATCCCGCCGGACGCGGATCACCTTCACACCGTCCTTCACCGGGATCAGCTCCACCCGGTCTCCGTGGGCCAGTGCCTTTTCAATGGCTTCCAGCGTCTTTGCGCTGATATTCGTCGGTGTCATGGTCCTCTTGCTCCCTTCGTTAATAGCGGATGGCATCTCGCAGTTCCTCAATGGGAATGTCCAGTGCGCGTCCCAGCTTCAGCAGTTCCTTCAGCGAAAAGTCCTGCGGGGACTTCTTCCGAGACCGTAGGGTCTGCGGCGTCATGCCCGCCTTCTCCGCCATCGTGCCCACCGGCATCCCCATGGCGGCCTGCCTGCCCCACAGCAGTGAGATCAAAACCTCGTCATTGGGCTTCCGCCCCAGCTTTACACGCGGCATCCCGCCGCCTCCTTTCCTTTTCGTTTTCATTCTTTACTTTCGGTCAAAAATATCCGAAAGGTTTCGCACAAAAACGTGCGAAAGGTTTCGCTCAAAAATGAGCAAAAGTCCTTTTGGGTTGGGTAAGGTATACGGTGTTTTACCGTAGACCAGGGGTGTCAATTTGACTGACACCCTTTTCGTCACCGTCTAAATGGTCGAAAACTTTAGGGCGCGGCGGCGCAGGATGCCGTCAAAAATGGCCCGCAGCTTCTTGTCCTGCGCGATCACAGTGAGCTTGGACGCGGCTCTGCATTGGGTGACGGTGGCTCCGTTTGCCTTCATGCGGCTTTGCAAGCGGGTGACACGCTGCTGGAGATCGACACCGGCGGTAAATTCCAACTCGGCGTAAATATCCCGGCGGAAATTCTGGTGGTTCAGGCCGTACTGCTCCACAAGGGAGTTGACGGTGCGGTTGGCGCTTTCCTGCCATGTCTCGCCGGATGCCAGAGGGGCGGTGTAAGCGGCTGTGACCTTATCCATTGCATCGGAATTGTGCTGAACCTGTAAGGTCAGTTCGTCTTGCCGGTTTTCAACAGCCGCAAGCCGCCGCTCCTGCTCCAGATTGATCTGGGCCTGCATGGCAAACATCTCCACGGGGGATAGCACCTTTTGACCGTAACCGCCGGTCTTTCGGATGGATGGGAGGACTTCGCTTGTGACCCACTTTCGAAACGGCTTTGCCTCCAGCTTGTCCGAACGAAGGATCACATTGTATAGGCCGCTCTCGTTGACGCAGACCATTTCAATCAGCCTGTCTGGGTTTTGGGGGTGGGGGAGATTAAATCTACCCACCTCATCAGCATCCAAACGTTTCAGCACGTCCTTGTGATTTTCAATGTTTAGAATCGCGCACACATCTTTCAGGACAAACCACGGCTCGCCATTGACTTCCACGGTTCGTACCTCATTGCCTTGATAGCAAAAAACTTGCAACTCATTCATTCGCGTCACCCTCCTTGATACCAAGGGTTTCATTGATGGCCGCAATGATCTTGGGCGTTCTGAGCGTTCCGTACATAATTCGATACAGGTACGAATCGTCAAAGTACAACCCAGTTTTTTGATGGACTTCCGAAATGAGCCACGTTTGTGTTCGGCCCATATCAAGCAGGCACAGCTTGATTTTTTTGCCGTATTCCGTAATCTTCGTCATAAACTTCTTTTTCACACTCCTTTATCACTTGACAATTACGGAAATCAGTAATATCATTGTATTGTGGGTACAAAAAACGAATATTACGGAGTTCCGTCTTTACCTTGCATTTTATTACGGTTTGCCATAATAGTCAAGTCTAAATTTACGGAATTTCGTAATTCGACGATATGCACAAAACAAGGAGAAATACTATGGCTAAATCGTCAATTGAGATCAATCCGCTTTACGCACGCATTGAAAAAATAGCCGCAGAGCGGGGCTACAAGAATATTACAGAGTTGTGCAAGGCTTCTGGTGTTCCTCGCGCAACACTGACGGACCTAAAATATAATCGAACGAACGATTTATCATCTAAAAATTTAACAAAACTGTCCGCAGCTTTTAACCTTTCGACAGACTATGTATTGGGAATCTCTGTTGATGCTCAAATTGACGAATACACTTTTCGATTGGCAGAGCTGGAAAAGGCACTGGAAACCGCTACGGCGGAGGAAGCGGACAAGATTGCTTTTGAGATCGACGGTCTGCGTGAATCCCTTCATGACTTGACCTTCATTCAGAACATCGAGATCGCGGCGGAGCAGGCGAAAAAAAATACCCGCCCCGCAAAAAGCGGGACGGGCAGCGGCTACGCGAAAGCCATCTATGATTTTGTCGATTCCTGCGAGGATAGCCAGCTGGCCGACCTTGCGCAGTACGTTGAGTTTTTGAAAAGCCGTCAGGGGAAGCAAACTACCTGATTTCCGGTTCCCTACGGCGCACCGAACGCCCCGCATCGAATTGCTTCCCACAGCTTTTTCATGCTTTCATCCGACAGTCCTTGAATCTGGTGTTTCAATTCCTCACGGAGACTCGCGTCGGTATGAAGGTCCGCTCCTGTTGATTCCATTTCTACACATACAAGTCCTTTCTCCCCATCCTTTCCGTTTTCTTCCTGCGCCCCCTGAAGCTGTGATGGAGAGCCGCCGCCCCAGCCACGAAAGCGGCGGCCCATAGCAGACCAGCCGCTTGGGGGTGCGGTAGGTCTGCTTTTATCGTACCATCAAGGCCCCAAGTTTGATAGTCTTAATACACACGATTTCGGTGTTGATACGCACGATTTCTACTGTCAGACTAAACATTTTGGTAGTTTTAGTAATTTCGACAAGGAGGTACACTTCGTATGCTGTCATTGATCGACCAGTGCCGCGCGGCAAAAGAGGAAAAACACATCACAAACAAGGAAATCGCGGACGGCAGCGGGGTTCCTCTCAACACGGTAAACAATATGTTCCGCGCCACCACCCATTCCCCTACGCTGGAAACCCTCGGCCCCATTTGCGCTTTTCTCGGAATTTCCATTGATCAGTTTTTGGGGATGGAACCAACAGAAGATTCTCCGCCCCCGGAAACCATTGAGGAAATCGTAAGCCGGGAACTGGACGTCTACCGTCAGGAGATCAACGGCCTGAACGCCCAGAACGAACTTCTCCGGGAATTTGTGGAACGTCAGTCCCACGGCATCCGCAACCGGGACCGTCTTTTGCGATGGCTGCTGGTCCTTCTGATCTTCGCCTTGGCTTACGCCGCATATCTGGACTTGCACTGTCTGGATTTCGGTTTTTTCCACGGCTGATACACACGGGAGGTCTGAACATGAAATGCAAAAACTGTAAGCGCGTCATTGACGATGATTCCATCTTCTGCAAATGGTGCGGCGAACGCCAGATCAGGGAGCGCAAAAAGAAGGACGAGATCAAAGTCCCCTCCCCACGTCAGTTGAAGTCCGGCAAGTGGAACATCGAACTGCGGGCCGAAGGGCAGAGTATCACGGAGGATACCGCCGCTCTCTGCGAAGCCAAGGCTCGCGCCATCCGCGCCGGCTTTCTGGAAGCCAAAAAGGAATCAAAATGCAGTCTTACGCTCCTTCAGGCAATCGACAGTTATTTGGGAAAAAATCAATCTCTATCCCCGTCAACGATTCGTGGATATGAGTGTATCAAAAAGAATCGCTTCCCCGGAAAGATCAATACCAAAATACAAGACCTTTCAAACTGGCAGCAGGAGATCGACGAGGCCAGTGAAACCGTGTCCCCTAAAACGGTGTATAATTCATGGGGCCTTGTTTGCACCGTGATGCGGGATAATCACATCGCTCCGCCGGAAGTCCGGCTCCCTCAACGCATAAAAAAAGACCTTCCCTGGCTGACCTACCAGCAGATCCTTGTTTTTGTGGACGCTGTGAGCGGCAGCCGGTTTGAATCAGGCGCGCTGCTGGCCCTTCACAGCCTCCGCCGTTCTGAGATATTCGGCCTTTCCTGGGAAAATATCGACTTAAAGAAAAAGCGAATCACCGTTCAGGGCGCACGGGTCATGGATAAAAACGGAAACTTCGTGTACAAAAAGACCAACAAAAACGTTTCGTCTCAACGCACGATCCAAATTATGATCCCCGCCCTTTACGAGCTGCTTTTGCAGCGGAAAAGCGCCGGCCTTCCCATTCTGGATTGTACTGAAAATTCTTTGCGCGGTGGCATCAACCTGATCTGCAAAAAGAATGACCTTCCTGAGTGCGGTGTTCACGGTCTCCGCCGCTCCTTTGCCTCCCTCGGTTTCCATCTTGGGCTAAGCGAATTGGAAGTGCAAGAAATCGGTGGATGGAGCGACCATAACACCGTTCATAAGATTTATCTTAAACTCGCCAGAGAGGACCGTCTCAACGCCGAAAACAAAATGGAGCGGTTTTACAAAAACCGAGGCGATGAGCCAGCTTCGGATGCAGAACACCCCATCGATCAAAAGCCTTGCGCATCCGCCTGACTTCCCCATGTTCCCCACCGCCAAGCCTCACATTTTACGAACGATTTTACGAACGCCGCAAAACGCTCCTTCATTTTCAACGGTTATAGCCATTTATTAGTGGGTTCGACTCCCGCCACTCGGACCAACCCCACAATCCTTGTGATTGTGGGGTTTTCCTTATATTCCAACGGGTTCAGCCGTTTTTGGATGGTAAAAATATTTTCCATTACGTCAATAAAAATACCAAATGCAAGGAGTTTTATCTTCGATTTTACGAACGGTTTTACGAACGAAAAACCCCCGCTTCAAAAGCGAGGGGTTTTTGCATTATTTGGTTTGCAAGTCATCCACATAGCACCAGCTTTGGGGTGGGCGACCGATAACCCGGCCATCACAACCCATTTTGGTGTAATTGTAATAAGGGCAGGCACAGCAATCGGCATCGACTCTACATAGCGTCTTGAACTCGCTCAATTCTTTCGGCGCATCATAAATGCGCAGGTCGGAAATATGCCAGCCGTAACAACGCCCCTTATCGCCGATATAAGCTATAATTTCTGCCTGAGATAAGCACGTCGCAGGGGAAAAGGCGGCATTTGTCGGACACCATAGCCTGCCGCCATCGTATGTGATCGGGACGATCCGCTCACAGGTAAACTCGCCTATAACCTTGCCGCCGCCGTAAAACTGTGGCATTGGATAGTCCGTCGCAATGAAGTCCTCGTGCGGATATTTTGGCAGCGTGCAATAGATATAGGCCTTAAACGGCGTTTCCAGCTTCGGCTTGGTCTTGCGGACTTCGATAGTCTTTTCGCCGGAGGCAATCTTTTGACACCACTTCGGGCGGACGCTCAACATAACAGCCTTACTCATGCTTTCTCCCCACCTTCTCCAAAAACTCATCGATCCTGCCCTGATCTGCCACAACAACCTCTTTCCCGATTTTCTCGGCGTAGGCCCGCTCTAACCGTGCCCCAGAACTCTCACGCCAGTCCGGCAGCAGAACCACACAGTCCGCACAGTCAATCATGGAAAAGCAGATACGCATATAATCGCCCTGCTCCATGCCGGATGGGAGGTTCGCCGGGTTCAGGACACAATGTCCCATGGCAGTGAGGGCTTGCTCTGCCTTGGCAAATTTCTCCCGATAGTTCTTGTCACCGGTGATCTTCCCGGCAATATACACACGCAGGTGTGCCCCAACCTGAACGTCAAACGCCCGCTTTGCGGGCCGCTGCTTGCTTACAACTTTGATGTACTCAATCATCCTTACTCTCCCATCTCCGGCCGCGTAAGCGGACGGTACACCGTCTGAATATCATTCTTCCATGGCGTCAGCCAGACGCACCACATCACGTCCATCAGCGGACTTCCCTTCTCTCCTGGCATCCGCTTCTTGAAAAAGAAATCCGGGCGCCACGTCAGCGGCAGAATGTAGCTGGGCGGGATCTCGTCAAACAGCTTCCGCCGGCACGTTGCGTTCCAATACTGCGACTTGAGCAGGAACGCAAAAGGCTTGCCCAGCTCCGCTGCTCTGCGGATAAACGCCTCCGCCAGCGAGAAAGGCGGGTTCGTGATAATCCAATCAGCTGCGTCAATGCTGGACTTCAAGAAGTCCGTCCCATCCAGAATGTCCGTTGTATAGACGGTCTCAAAGTAGGTCTGAAGCACACCGGCCATATCGCCCTCTCCCGTTGCCGGTTCCCACACGGACGTTGTGCGCGGAAGATTCAAAAAGCGCATAAGCGCCACCGTTACATCCGGCGGGGTGGGATAGAAGTCTGACTGACTCCGCCCATACGCACTGTTCCCGCCAGCTATCCTGCTTGCATTCAAGCTATCCATATTCAACCTCCCGTAAACAAACTGATCTGCGCCGTGTGTTCCGCAAAGCGCTTTTCCTGCGCTTGAAAATAGTGAGGGTCGATCTCACACCCAACAAAATCAAAGCCAAGATCATAGGCGGCTATGCGGCTGCTTCCGCTGCCTAAGTTGGTGTCCAGTATCTTGTCCCCCGGCTTTGCGTACTTCTGCAAAATCCATGTGTATAACGCCACCGGCTTCTGCGTCGGGTGGATACGCTTCTCATTGAGAGCTTTGTTACCCTGTTGGACTGTCCCCTCTGCAATACTCTTCCCCTGGAACATCCCATTCCACATATAGCGGAATAGACGGACGCTTTCAAAGCAGTTCGTCGCCGCAATTTCGCAATCGCTGAAGCTGCTCTCCCCATTGCACTTGTCCCACACGATTCGCCCGTGAGAAAACACGAAATCAAAGTAGTTACAGCCCCATACGATATAATGCTTTGACACTCTATCCAATTCAGCAAAAAATTCTACGTCAGGTATATCCCATTTGGGGGACACAGGGTAATCCCGTTTCACCCCAATGGGGCTGATCTTACAGCCATAATAGCCACGCCGCTCCGGCCCGCTGAAATAGGGAGGGTCTACCACAGCCAAGTCAAACGCTTTGTCCGGCAGCGTCCGCATATACTCCATGCAGTCCATGTTATAGGCTACGTTCAATCCTTTTTCCCTCCCTCAATCACGGTAAATGCCCCGCGGCGCTTGACCGCCGCACGAGCCTCCTTCTGCTTCACCTGTTCCAGATACTCTTTATACTTCGCCGGTAGGCGAAATTTTTCGCACGATTTTCGCCATTGGCTCCGCTTCATATAATCCCCATCGAACCACTTGCACTCATCGCAGCAATAGCAGACGTCCTCCACGTCCTTGATCTCTCCCGGCGTGAAGTATGCGCTGAATAACTCGCAGTTATAGAGGCAGTTGTTGCAGACACACCCATAACAGCTCATTTCACATCTCCATCAGCCGGAACGTTCTTATCCGCAAAGTAAATGTGTCCTCCGCCGATTGCCCTGATAAGCGTATCAACCTGCCAGTGCATAAAGACTTGCTTATGAACCGTCCTCCCATGCCAGAAAAAATACTGCGTCTCCGGGGAATGCAGAAAGTCCTCAATGCTCTTGACCCGCGCCCCCTGTTTGTATTTCCGCTTATATGCCATGTCTCTCGACCTCCTACTGTTTTACGTCTCAAGGCCAATTTCCGTGATCGTCATTCCGATGACAATTCCTGTTTTATCGAAAATCACATCTTCGCACGTTCCACCAAACCGCAAAACTCCATTTACCTCAACGAAGCCTTCCGGGTCCCACTTGATAGACTTGACAATACCAATCCTTTTAGAAGTACCGTCTGCCCGAAACTGAATGACCGGGACGTTCGTATCCCCCTTGCAGGAATTTTTAATGGCATCAATCGTATAAACAACACCGTTCGCATCCCGGAAGCGTGGGGCGTGGTCGCAACCACCTCTATCGTAATTCTCAGAAACAGGAAATCTCGCGTGAAATTCAACTGGTGTACATCTCATAAATCTGACCTCCCATTCTGCCGACCGCAGAGAATTTCAATACAATTAAAGTCAGCCGTAGCGGCTTCAATGTTCATTGCCGAAAGAATCATCTGAAGCTCGTCCACAAGATACTTCTGTTCTCTAACGCCACTATAGGCAAACCGTCGGATGTAGTTTCCCACCGTAACGGGCGTTGGGATATTCTTTCCCATCTGGTTTGCGAGCCGCTGTATCTCACGCCCCATCTGATAGGTTCTCACAACAATGGGGAACCCAGTCCTTTCAGACATTTCGATAAGCATGGTTGTTTTACCGCTCCGCCTCTCACCAACGTAAATTGTGCTCATTGGAAATCATCCTTTCAACTATCAGTTATAATATCTCTCGTCTCAGCCTAAGACCCTTTCTCCCGCTGCTTGCGCCCCTTCTTTAGAGATGCTGCCGTGCGGCTTTTCGGAAAGGTCAGGTATCGGGGGTTCGCGTAGCGGAGGACATGGTACAGTCTATCCAGCCCACAATTGATCGTCCTGCTGACTGTTGCCTTGGCTACCCCCAACTCTTGACCGATATCCTTCATGCTCATGCCATAGACGAAAAACATCTCCATATACTTCCTCTGTGTATCCGTCAGTTCTTCGTCCATCGCCACCCGCAAGGCGTTTAGCGTATGGGCATGGAAATCCGCTTCTTCAGCAAACTCCCCTTGCAACCACGCCGCATACTGGCTCTTGTCTCCCCAAAACTCAAACAATGACACACAGCGCTCAGAACTCCCGCTTGGCATTCACGCTCACCTCCATTGCCATGGCTTCACAAAAGTTCTCCTATCTTTAGCATAGCAACCCCCTCCAATAGGGTTTTTGCACACCCGCTTCACCTACCGCCTACCAGCACGTCACCTACCGACCGCCTGCGCCCCGCCCGCGCCGCGCAACCTAAGTACGTATTCCCCACACATAAGCGAAGCGTTTTTATAAAAATTTTTTTGGACCCCTTTTTGAATTTTTCGTTTTTTGCCCCCGGTTTTCTAAACTACCCCCCCTTAAAGGGGGAGGAAAGGGCGACGGTGTGAGAACGTGGGTGGAGGGGGAAGAGTTGTGGAGAGATTCTGCGCCGATTCGGTGTCCAGGTCTGTAAACCACCCCCCCACCCAGCCGGGGCCGTGGTCAGCTGGTCAGCTGGTCAGCCGGTGCCATTGGAGCGGAGGCGGGGCCGCTGGGCGGGTCTCGGAGAGGGTAAAAACCTGTTGCAAATGCCTAAACTGTTGCCATAATAAGCAATTAGGGCAACAGTTACCGCCTTTTTGGGTGGCAAATGCAACAACAGCCCATGCCGCCATTGTGCAACCTGACGAACGGCGGCGAGAGGTGGAGCCGCGGCCGGTTCTCTGGCCCTCGGTGCCGGTGGTGGTGGCCGTCCTCCGATGGTCGGCGGCTGCCCCGCTGGCGGTTCCCGGTCTGGCATGGTCGGCGGTGGCCGTGGTGGCCGATCTGATGCAATCAGCCGGAACAGGCCCCCGGCGGTGACTCCTCCACCCCTTCCCCCTTTTCCCTTGTCCATTGCTTCCGGTCCTGCGGGAGTGCTCCGCGCTTTTCTTCATCCGGGTAAAGCGTCCGGGGGTTTCCGGGGGTACGTTTTAGGGTACTATAATAGACCGCGCCCGCAATGAACGCGCCCGCGCGCATAGGGGTTAAAAATAGCCGCCTGGGGCGGCGTAGGATGCAAGCGGCTGCGCGGCGTGGGTCTGTGGTGCGGTGCTGGGCGGTATTGCTCAGAGGGCACGAGAAAAGCCCGCCGGGGTGGTTCCCGGTGGGCTGGTGGTGGTTGGGTGTATTAGGTCAGAAACAGTTCGCCGTTTATTTCAAGGCTGACGGCCTCTTGTTTCATTTCGTTCTTGATCTTGTGGCAGATGGCGACGATTTCGGCGCCGTGGCGCTCGATGTCCTCCGCTGCGGCGTTGCTGTAAACGATGGTGACGGCCTCGCCCACGAGTCCGGCGGACTGGCTCACCCAGTAGCCGCGGGCCTCGGTGGCGGTGGCCCCGCCAAACATGGCGGACAGCTTCGCGGCGACTTCCTCCACCTGGCGCCGGTTGTCGGTGGGGTGGTCGGTGTCGGTGGTGCTGGGCACATAGATAGCAACGCGGGAGTCAAGGCGGACGACGCCGGGGATCGTATCAAAAAAACTCTTTTTCATTTCGTGTTCCTCCTAAAATATTTTCGTGGTGGTGGTTGGTGATCGGCGGGGCCGGTGTCAGGCGATGACAAGCGATAAATGAAACAGCTTGTTTTTCAGTTCTCGAAGTTCCTCGGCGATGCGGTCACGGTCGGCGGTGGCCTCGTCCCGTTCCCGCTCGGCTTCCTTCTGTAGGTAGCGGGCCAGGTCGGCGGCGTGGGTCAGCTCCTCCACCTGCGCGGCCTGCTTGGTGACGGCCTCCCGTAGCTTTTGGATCTTCTGCGCGGTGGCGGCCTCGTCTGCGAGGGCTTCGCGGCTGATCCAAATGTTCCGGCTGCTGCCGTCATGCAAATTGACTTCCAGCCGGTCGCCCAGATCGCAGATATAACCGCGGTTTCCCTCGGCGGTGCTCCGGTGGATGGGATACCCGGCGCGGGCGGTGCTGGCGGTGTCCTCGGTGTAATCGGTGCCCAGGATTTCCCCGGCGATTTCCCACGCTTGGCGGGTGCTGGCTGCGGTGATGGTCTCGGCCTTGGCGGGGGCCTCCGTGGTTTTCCTCTGTTTTCATTTATTATTATATACGGTTTAACCGTAAATATCCATTGGCATTTTGCACACTGTTTAACCGTAATTTTTGTGCTTTTTGTGCACGGTTTAACCGTTGACAGTTTCGCCCGCTGCCGCCTATAATATTAGATGTCAAGAGGATAGCACCAAACCACCGGACCGGCGGCCGCTCCGCCGGGGAAAGGATGTAAAAATGTCGGATTTATTGACAAGGTACGAGGCCCAATATGGCCCCGTCGCAAGTGGCTATTTGTACACGCTGGGCGGTGATCCTGCCGCCATCGTGGCGGAGATGGAGCGCACCCAGGCAGCGACGGAGGCGGACCCGCTCGCGTTTCTGGCTCCGCTGATGCCCACCACCCCGGAACAGGACGCACACAACGCCATCATGAAAGAGATCCAGCGGCTCTATTTTCTGCCGATCTCCCGCGCTTCTGCTCTGGCCGTGTGTAACGTGCTCGGCGAGGCCGGCGAGCTGATCCCCTTCCCCGGCCTGCCGGATTTCCGCTTTAATGCCTGGACGTTTAAAAATGCCTGGAACGATGCCCACCCGGATGAGGCACGGATCACCGTTAACGGTGCCGCCCTGTTGAGCATCTGACCCCCCAGAACAGCGACCCGGCTACACCGGGAGAAAGGACAAGATCATGTTTACAATCTATTACAACAATGGACTGTTTGACGAGTGCGACGGCACTTTAGACGAGGCCAAAGCCGCGGCCGACGAGGGCGCCAGCTATACGCAGTGCGATATATCAATCGAGAACGAAAACTGCGAAGAAGTGGCCCGGCGTAGATGGTACGGGGTCCCGTTCGACCCCTCCGAAACGGAAACCGACGAGGCGGACGTGATCCAGTTCGGCAACTTCGGATTTTTCGACCGCTGGGAGTAACAGAACAGCGGCCCAGGATCACCCCGGGCCGCTCCACCCTATGAAAGCGAGGTAAACCCATGCCCAGACCCAAAACAAACCCAAACAGAACAGACGCCCAGCGAGCCGCCCGGAACGCTTCAAATTATCGCTTGACGTCTGTCATCGGCTGCAAGCTGGACCGGGAAACGGCGGACCGTTACCGGGCATTTTGTGACGCGAACAACACCACGCCCAACGCCGAAATCAAAGCCTTCATTTTGTCCCAGCTGGGCGAACAGCCCGCCGACTAACCCCAAAACGCAGAACAGCGACCCGGAAAAAATCCGGGCCGCTGCTTTTTTATGCCGTTTTTTCAATCCGTCACGCGTTCGCCATTGGGCAAAATGAAAGATGTTTCAAACCCACAGCCAACGGCCCCGGCAACGTCCTTCAGATCCGCAGGAGTAAACCCCTCCCGCTTCATTTTCTGGGAAAACGCCTGCGGGCTGCTCCCGCAGCGCCTCGCCAACTCTGAAACGCTGATCCCCAGCTTTACGCATAAAATTTTGATCTGCTCCGATGTCGGCACAATATCACCTCTTCTCGTTTTTAATATAAACGTTCTTGTTTGTATTGTCAACCACGATTTTTTTAAAATAAACGGTAAAGTTTAAATTTGCCTATTGACATTATAAACATTATCGTTTATACTATAAACATCAAGGGAACAAAACGAAACCGACAGGAGGCCCACACTATGAGTTTTCCCCTTTTCATCCTCATTTTGGGCGCTGGCACCTTCGCCCGCCTGCTGTTCTGCGTGGTGGATCTCATCGAGGGCCGCCGCTAAATCAAAATCAAGGAGGATCGCCAAATGATCACCTACACCGAAACTGTTTTCGATATGGAAACCCGCCAGTCTGAACCGGTGGCCCGCTGGACCGTCGAAACCACCGCCGCGGACCTGCTGACCGTCAGCCGGAACGGCGAACAGAAAACCGTTAAAATCGTCCCGGATGCCGCTTTTGCGTATTCTCTGAAAAAAACCTATATCCGCGCCGCTGGTGGCGCGGAGGGCCTTTATAAGACGCTGGATCGCTGGGCCGCTGAAGATTTCCCCGCCGCGCTTTTGCTTAAAGTCCTGCGCTGGGCGTTTTTCGACTGCAAGCCCGCCAAAATCACCACTAACTGAAAGGAGGATCACCCCATGTTTAACAGTCTTTACCATGCCGAGATCGGAGGCGGCTACACCCTCCGCCGGAAAATCATCATCAACGCCGCCGACCTGCGGCCCCTGGGCGGTCAAATCGAGGTGGCCGCCCTCATCGAGAACGGCGACGAGCTGAACAGCACCACCGTTACAACGGAGGCCGCCGCGCTGGCCGCGTTTCATTCCATGATTCAGCAGTACGCCGAACCCCTGCAAAAAGCTGTGGAAGCCGCCGGACTGGTTCCGGGCCGGAAATATACCCTTGTGTATCTCTCCGAGTTCGGTTTTCCCATCGCGGAGAAAATCACCTTTCACGGCTGCACCTTCACCACCTACGCCCAGCACGCCGACGTTGTGCGCCTGACCTACACCCCATACCGCAAGCGCACCACCCGCGGCCGGCTGTTTCTCGGTTCTTCCTCCCTGCTGATCTTCAACGGCTGGCAGGATCTCCCAGAACAGGCCGCCTACGAAACCCTGAAGGAGGACGAGAACGTCAAAATCACCCGCAGTAAATACGGCTGCTTTTCCGCTTCCTATATTGAGGATGCCGCCGCCCTGCTGAAGGACCCGGTTATGATCTTTAAAAGCTACCAGACCGGCGCCAACGGCCAGCGCTACGCCTGAACAGACAAGGAGGACCACAAGATGAACGAAAATTATTGTACGCTTGTCATCAACTCTGGAAATATCAATCATTATCATTCTTGCGCCGATGAAATGTACAACGCCGAATACCTGCACGGGATCGGTTTTTCGATGGAAACGGCTATTGAAATCGCCGCATGGGCCACACTTGCCCCGGAGGGCGACACATACGAACAGGACGAGCGCCCCGACCTGAAGATCTATATCATCTGAACAGCACCACCCGGACACCTTGGAGCCGCCGCACCGATAAAAGCGACGGCACCCCAGAAAGCCAAAATCTACACATTCAAAACACATTTTAGGAGGATTTTACCATGACTGACAAGAACAACCGCACCATGAAAACCGGCGACGTGGTGGAGATCACCGGCGCATACTTCAAGAATGACAACGGCCTTTACTTCGTCGAGCACACCCCCGGCGATCCGAATTGGAGCGGCCGGGATCACTGCCTCCGGCGCATCAAGCGCAACGGCGAACTCAGCACCGCAAAGGATAACATTTGCTTCTGGCCCATTTCCGCCTTTGTGAACAGCCGGGACAAGCGGGCCGCCGCCAACGAGTGGAACCGGGAGCACGCGGAAATCGAAATCAAGACCTTCCCCCACACGGAACACATTTCCGCCTATTTTGCAAGCGAGGCGGACAGCCTGGACGCAACGATCAAGCGCTATACATGGGACTTTGGCGAGGACTGCCAGACCGTCAAGGACACGAAAGAAACACAAGCCTTTTACCGCTCCGTTGCTGACGGTCTCCGGGCTGAACAGCCCACCGCCGCCACCGCACAGACCAGCGCAGCAGCCACCGAACAGCCCGAACAGCAGACCCCCGCCACCGGCGCAGGCACAGAAGCGCCCGCAGAACAGCCGGAGGCCACCATTACAGAACAGGTAGAACAGGCAGAACAGCCCACCCCGGAAAATCGACCTGTTACGGTCCCGACCTACTACGAGATCAGCGAGGAAACCGCCCGGAACGCCCATTATTGCGTCCACATGAGCGACTACGAACCCGGCAGCGCCACGGCCAGTTATCGAAATTCCGTGAATAGCGCCGCCCATCTGGTAGAACAGCAGAAGGCCCGCACCAGCGCTTTCTATCATGACAAACTGGATGCCCTGCTTGACCGCTACGCCCGCCGCCTTGCCCAGTGGACGAACGATTACAACCGCAACCAGGCCAGCTATCCCAGCCAGTTTATCGCCGGGGCGGGTAACTTCAATATGCGCAAGCATAACCGCCAGATGTCCCGCGAGGACTCTCTGTGGGAGGAATACCGGCAGATCGAGGCAATTCTGGACAAGATCCGCAGCGTCGGCACAGGCCCGGTAGACCTGGCCGACCCCCACGCCCGCGAAATGCTCACCGAGCGCCTGAACAGCCAACGCCAAATGTTGGAGGACGCCAAGGCCGCAAACGCCTACTATCGCAAGCATAAGACCCTTGCCGGCTGCCCCGGCTTTACGTCTGAACAGGTCGCGAACCTTACCGACCCGAACAGCTTTGATATTCGCGTTCACGGTTCCCCCTTCCCCGCTTACGAGCTGGGCAGTCTCCGGGGCAAGATCGAGCGGACAGAACAGCGCCTCGCGGAGCTTGACCGCAGAGAACAGCAGGCCGAAGAACCTCAGACCGGCACCGCCTTTGACGGCGGTCAGATCGTCCGCAATATCGACCTGAACAGACTTCAAATCCTCTTTGACGCCATCCCCGACGCCGACACCCGCGCCGCCCTGAAGCAGAACGGCTTCCGCTGGTCTCCCAAAAATCAGGCATGGCAGCGCCAGCTTACCGACAACGCCGAACGCGCCGCCCGTCAGGTCCTCCGCCTTGCCTGAACAGCGGCAAAAACCCCCTTGGCCCACCCTGTTACAATGAAATTAAAGACGAACAGCCCGCCCCGGAGGTACGAGGGCATGAAAGGACAACCCCATGTTTATGGTTTACTTCAAAGGCCCCAGAGACAAACAGCATAAGCCCATGAGCCTGAACACCGGCGAACTGTTTAATCGCCTCGTTTATGCGCCCGTCTACAATGACGATCTTCTCCCAGCCGTTAAGTCATGGATCGACCTTAACAAAAAGAACGCCCCGGATTGTTCGATCCAGTGCCGCGTCCCCGGCACCTCGAAAATTCTATACGCCTGAACAGCCGCACAGAAAGGACAACGCCATGTACTTTCTCGAAAATTACCGCGGCTTTGGCGTATACCTGACTGGATCGGGATATATCGCCCGTAACCGCAAAAGAATTTTAACAGCAAAGACCTACGCCGAAATGATCCAGTGCATCAACCTCTGGACCTGCTGTTGAAAGGAGCGCAACCATGAAAACCGCCGGATATTGGGAGTGCAGAAACGAGATCATCGCCGCGCGCCTCCCCACCCCGCACAAGTACGAACCGTTCACCGAGCTTTTTGACGTGAACAAGCTCGATGCCATCCGCAACAAATACGGCGTTGACCTTTACCGCGAGTGCTACGCAGACGTAGCCCGCGAGGTCATGGCCGCCGCAAGAAATGAACAGAAAGGAGCACATACCCATGTTGAACACTGAACAGACCCTCACCCGCGTTTTGCAGATCGTCCACGCGCTGGACGAGGACGAAACCGCCATTTATACCGCCGTCAGCAAGAACCCCTACGAATGGGAAAGCGCCGTCGGCCCCATCCCCCAGCTGTATTTCTTAGAACAGGATCTCCGCCGCACGTTGGTGGAGGAAGCCGCCACAAAGTCTGGGCGCCGCTCCGCCTTTTTCGCCGCCCGCCGCATCTGCGACGCAGCCGTGGCTAAGAACAGCACCCGCCCCGCTTCACAGGGCTTCTGGATCGACGAGGAAGGCAAGCAGTGCGTCTGCGACGGGTACCGCGGCTTCCGCCTGAACAGCCCTATGGAGTTGACCGCCGCGCCGGAACTCAGCGCCGACGGTTCCCGGTTCAACCTGGCGCAGATCATAGCCCCCACCCGCAAGAACACCCTGCGTCTCACGCTCCCCTCCGTGACGGAGGTTCGGGCGAAAATCAAGACGGACCGCGCGGAATGGGCTGCCAAGCGCCACCGCAAGGGCGAAACCTTCTCCCCTTATTACGATTTCGGCCCCGGTCTCCCCAGAGTCAACCCAAACTATCTGATCGACTTCCTTCAGCTTTTCCCCGACGGCGAGGCGTTCGCCTCTGAACAGAAGCCCTATATCACCCCCATCTATTTCCGGTCCGCAGACGGCGAGGGCATCCTCTGCCCCTGCCGCAAGGCCGCCGAAGCCGCCGCCTGAACAGCGGCGCAGGAAAGGACATTTTTATGATCGCATATCTGGAAACGCAAAATCGTTACGGTGAGAAAGAACTCTGTGCGCTTGTTGATGGCGTTGAAATCGCCAGAATCACGAAAACAGAAAATATGGGGAAGCCGCAATATTGCGTCGGTATTACATGGGAGCGTGAGCGCTCGGAGTTTTTAGGGCGCGCCGCCACCATTGCCGGAGCCAAAAAGCTGATCCGGCAGTGGGGTGAACAGCACCTCACTGAGGTTTCCCAGAGGACCACCGGGCAGGATGTGAAGCGTCTCCCTCAGTTTTCCGACACCGGTTTTTACCCCACGCCCTCCAAACTGGCTGGGCGGATGCTGGCAGGCGTCCGTTGGAAGGATGTTACCGCGATTTTGGAACCGTCAGCCGGAAAGGGTGATTTGGCGGATGCCGCCCGGAAATTCGTCGAGGATTACCACAATGACCGGAAGGTCTGCGTAGACAAGCGGGAACCGTATATCGACTGCGTAGAGATCGACCCTGATCTTGCCCTTATCCTGAAGGGCAAAGGCTATCCCGTGGTCTCCGATGATTTCCTGACCTTCCATACATTTAAGCAGTATGACCTGATCCTCATGAACCCGCCCTTTGAGAACGGAGATGAACACCTGCTCAAAGCCTTGTCGCTTATGGAACGCGGCGGCCAGATTGTTTGTCTGTTGAATGCGGAAACCATCCGAAACCCCTACACCAACCGCCGAAAGGTCCTGCGTCAGAAGCTCTCAGAGTACAATGCAAAAATCGAATTTATCGAAAATGCGTTTGCCCACGCCCAGCGGAAAACCAATGTGGAAATCGCCATGATCTTCGTTGACATTCCCTACCCAAAGCCGGAGTCCGATATTTTTGAGCATTTAAAGCGTTCTCGTGAAGAAACATACACCGCTGCGGATGGCCCAACCGCCTTGGCGTCTGCCGACTGGCTGCAAAACATGATCGACGGGTTCCAGTTTGAGGCAGAACTGGGGAATAAGCTGATCCGGGAATATCAAGGTCTCCGTCCCTACCTGATGAATGGCAGCACCACCTATGAAAAGCCGCTCCTGGAACTCACTTGCTCGGAAAAGGGGCGCGGAAATGACGCTGGACTTCCTAACGTCTATCTCCGGGCACTTCGCGGCAAGTATTGGCGTACTCTGCTGTCCCGCCCGGAACTCACTGGCAAAATGACCTCCGCCATGCGGCAGGACTATCAGGAAAAAATCGAAACCCTCTCCGCCTATGACTTTAGCCGGTACAATATCGAAACCGTCATGCGCGAGATCGCCCACCAGCTTACACAAGGCGTGGAAGAATCCATTCTGAATCTCTTTGAGACCTTCACGGCGAAACACGCCTGGTATCCTGAGTGTGCCAACAACATCCATTATTACAATGGCTGGGCCACCAACAAGGCCCACAAAATCGGCATGAAGGTGATCGTCCCGGCTTCCGGCTGCTATGCCGACTCATGGCGCGACGAAAAGCTGGACACATACCGGGTCAATTCCATGATCTCCGACTTGGAGCGCGCTATGAACTATCTGGACCGTGGCGAAACTTACTGCCATATCCCGGTAGACGGGGCTGTTCGCCTCGCAAATGGCGTCAACAGTAATAAGGCATCCTTCACTTATTTTGACTGCGTTTTCTATAAGAAAGGCACTTGCCATATCAAGTTCAAGCCTAACGCAGTTCGTATCATTGACCGCCTGAATATCTTTGCCGGTCAGCACAAAAACTGGCTTCCCCCTGTCTATGGAAAGAAGCATTATCAGGACATGACACCGGAGGAACAGGCAGTGATTGACGAGTTCCAGGGCGAAGCAGCTTACGAGTCCGTATTGTCTGACCCGTCTATGCTGATCTCCGCCGGGGACATTGCCCTCGCCGCCCTTCCGTCCTCCGATCTATGAAAGGAACCGCCCCAGTTTTAGTTTCAGAATCCTAAATGTCAAAAACCCCCTTGGAGGGGTATCGTATAATAAAATCAAGGGCGAGTTAGACGCCGCCCTTGCTTTCCATCTTTCTATCTTCCCTCACGCACGGCGGCTGCCGGCCTACCCAACGGCAGCCGCCAAACTCCAAACAGCATGGGCGAAAATCGTGCGGACACGGCGCAGACTCACACCCTGCGCGAACAGGGTTTTTGGCTTGTCCTCTGTTCTCCCGGTTCAACTCCGGTTTCGCTCACCAGCGGCGCGGATGCCGCACGTAGTTATCTCCTACCTTCCAAGCGTGGCCCGTAAGTACACGCTCGCCGTTCTCGGAGCGGTGCCCCGGTGCGACCCCGGCAGGGCAGCAACGCGGATATAGTTCATCGGCAGAACGGCGGCTTCCCAAGCCGCGAAGGTGGGTTCGATTCCCATTATCCGCTCCAAGGGTGCACGAGCAGCGCCCTGCATGGATCGCAAAGCCTCCTGAATGTGTATGACAGCCCGGAAAGACGGGCCGCCACATCACCCGCCATGGCGCAAACAAGGCGGGATCACGCAGACGTCCAACCGGTACTTCTGTCCTTTCCACCGGGAGCCGGGGGCCTCTCCGGCCGTCTGCACCATGCCCTCCCACATAAGAGGTAGTTACTCTATAAACCGTAGTGGGCATGAAACCTCCATATCTGGCAGTGGAGTCGGCGGGTTGATACAGCCGCTATCGGGACGGTATTCTCGGAGAATCTGAGCGACATGACCGCCGGGAAAGTCCAGCATCTATATGCAGACGTCCAAGCCGCGGCCGATCACGCGGGGAGTTGGGGGCATCTCCAACCGTCTGCACCAATTTTCCGTGGACACCGCAAGTGAACAGCGTTTTAGCGGGATAGTCGGATGGGTGAAGCGAAGTCCTGAAGTAAGCCCCTCAAGTGTCGATGATGTAATTGCGCCTATGATCCTCTGGCTAAAGCGGCACACGGATAGGATTTGACAGCCGGGAAAGACCGGCACCTATATGCAGATGTAGCTCAACCAAAAGAGCGGCGCTTTGGCGATGCCATTGCGATGAAGCAGGTGCAAGCCCCGCCGTCTGCACCATGGCAGGGAACGTTTTCGGGTGATGCGTCTCTGCCAGTGCTCCATGAATATATAAGCTGCGGCCCGCAAAAGCAGCTCGTCTCCGGCAACTGGTCCTTGCCCTTGACGCCCCGGTGCAATTCCGGTTGGGCATAGGACCCCTCGCACCTCTCGTCCAGGGTTCCCTGACGAAGTGTCCCAGAGGGGACATTTGCAGACGTAGCTCAGTAGGTTAGAGCACCCCCGAAATGGGGAACGATGCAGGTTCAAGTCCAGCCGTCTGCACCACATCCAGCGCCGTGAGAAGTACAATCACAAACGGGTTGCCCGGAGATGGGCGCGGCAGGGCAACAGAAACGTGTACCTATGGGGGCCAACCGCAGGCAGCCGACACGCAGCGGTGACAGTCTGGAAAGACAGACAAACATAGGGGTGTAGCCAAGCGGTAAGGCAAGTGACTTTGACTCCCTCATGCGCTGGTCCGAATCCAGCCATCCCTGCCATTGAAATTTTAGGAAAGGAGGATGTCCCATGAACAAGACTGAATTGATCGCCGCCGTTGCGGAGCGCACCGGCCACACCAAGCATGACACCGCACTGCTGGCCGACGCCCTGTTTACCGTCATCGAGGAATCCCTGATTGGCGGCAGCGAGGTCAAAGTCCCCGGCTTCGGCAAGTTCGCCGTGAAGCACCGGGAAGCACGGGTGGGGAAAGATCCCCGCACCGGCGAGGAAAAAGAGTTTCCCGCCAAGAGGGTTGCGGTGTTCCGCCCCGCAAAGCCCCTGAAGGATGCCTTGAACGACTGTGATCCCCTTCACATTGCGTAAATCGCCCACAGAAGCCCCGTAAGCGCCACTTGAGTTTCGTGGGGTAGTTTTAGCCCCTCGCCTCTCTCTTATCTCTCAGGCCGCTTGTGGGGCCGTCAGCGCAAGAATTTTAATCAAGACCATACTCATACCGAAAAAGGGGGAACGGTTTCCGTTTTGGAAAAGGTTCCTCCCTTTTTTATCTCGACATTCCATGTAAAAGCGCCTATAATTTTTCTGTAAAAAGGAATTACACGCCTAAAGGTAAAGGAGAATTTTACAATGAAGATCATAAACCCCACCGCCATGAACCGATACAACGCCCTGCGGGAGGCCGCCGGGAAGATCGACCGTCTGGTCCCCCAGGTCTGCTTGCTGGACCAGCCGCCTCATGAGAACCGGGAGAACGCCTCCGTTGCGCTGGAATTTCCCACTCCCCTTGTGGTTCTTAATTCCACCATCCGGCAGGCCCTCTCCTTCCTGTTCTGCCAGTGCGACACTGTGCAGACGGACAAGACGGACCGGGGCATCTGCTTCACCTTTACCGTCTCTGAAATCTGGATCACGGAGGAATCCACATGAACCTGAAAACCAATGTCACCCGCCGGGACTTTGCCTTCAGCGTCACCGCCGAGACCAAGGCGGGAGAGCTGCGGATGTTCGACCATACCGTGGACGCTGAAAGCGAGGAAGCCGCCCGATTGCTCCTGATCTCCTATCTGGAAAGCCGGGGCATGGAGCTGGTGGAGGCCCGTCTCACCGGCACGGAATAACGAGGTAAACTGCATGAGTAATCAAAACGCCGACATGAAAGCACTGGCCGATAACTTCTGGAATAACTACTTTCGACCCAAGGTGGCGGATGCCACCCGCTCCTGTCTCCGTCTGGAAAAGGCAACCGTGAAAGCGGCCCCCAGCGGCGGCACCGTGGCCGTCCAGCTTCCCTTTGACGAGACCGTGCTAAACCTGCCTTACGCTTCGTCCCTCTCCGGTCTCACCGTCGGACAGGCCGTCTGGGTGGGCATCCCCTACTCCGACCTCTCCAACGGCGTTGTGATGTTCGACGCCACTTTCCAGAACCTTTAAGCAAACACTTTGCAAAATCTAAGCAAGATTTAAGCAAGTTACCGGCAAGCTAAAAAGCAAAGCCGCCCACCACGGGCGGCTTTTTTTCATTTCGCAAATGTAATGGAAATAAAGAATAAAACGAATATTACCACACAGATCAAAAGCACAACGCCCCATTCCAGCCTTTCCTGATTGCCTTTCCCTTCGTGCCCGTTTTTGGGTGCAAAGCAGCTTGGATCGTCGGACTTTCCGTACAGTGCGCAAATATCGCTGTTTTGACAATCCACACACCGACGCTCCCGCGCAGGCAAGGAACGCCGTCTCCTCCTTTTGCCGTGTCGGCTCCACCACCACAGGTTATACTCTCGCTTCGCGTTGTTTCGGAATCGCTGTCCTCTTATCATACATCTTGTCCCCTTTCGCCTCGCTTCCCCCTTGACTTTTGCCAGACAAAATGCTATGATACTTATGCCAGACAAAATAGGAGGTGATCGTCCCCATGTCTGCCGCAAAGCTGGGCCGTCCCACAGACAACCCCCGCCCTCACAAAATCAGCATCCGCATCAATGACCGCAGCCAGCAGATTTTAGAAACCTACTGCCGGGAGCAGAACGTCACGAAAACGGAAGCCATTGAGCGCGGGATCACCCTGCTGGCGACCGCCAAACCCATATAAAAATCCCCATGCTGCTCTATCTTGCCGGACGGACAGCATGAGGAAACGGCAAATATCCGCAGGGACTCGCCAAATTCATTATGGCGCGGGCCTTGTGAAAAGTCAAGTATTCTGTCAAAAAGCCCCTTGTCAGCGGCTGGTACAATAAAGATAGAATACTGGAAAGATCAAGGAGGAATCCCCAATGCTCAAGAGTTACTATTTCGACGCGGCGGCCCACGAACCGCCCTCCCCTGCCGCAGTCAAGGCGTTCACCCGCGCCCTGCCCCTTGGCAACCCCAGCGCCCTTCACGCCTGCGGCGTTGCCGCAAAGATTGCCTTGGAGGAAGCCCGCGCCTCCATCGCCCAGGACCTGAATTGTCTCCCGGAGGAAGTCTACTTCACCAGCGGAGCAACGGAAGCCTGTAACTGGATGATGGAAAGCCTGAGCGCCTACACCGGCAAGCTGACCTACCCCCGCCGTTACGAGCACCACGCCGTTCTGGAATATCCCCCCGTGGATCATCCCCACCGCACGGACCGCTCCGGCCTCACCCACATGATGGCCAACAATGAGACCGGCGAGATTTTCGACATCCACTCCATTCGGCGTAACGCCCACAACGCTTTGTTCGCCTGTGACGCGACCGCGGCTGTGGGCCAGATCCCCGTGGACTTCAAGGCCCTTGGCGTGGACTATCTGGCCTTCGGCGCTCACAAGTTCGGCGGCATCTCCGGCATCGGCTGTCTGATTGTCAAGAAAGACACGCCCCTGATTTCCATGATCCGCGGCGGAGGTCAGGAATGGGGAAAGCGCGGCGGCACTGAAAGCGTGGCCCTCGCCTGTGCGATGGCAGCGGCCCTCCATGACCGCATGGGCAATATGGTATCAGACATGAAGCGGATCGCCCGTTGCCGGGATCTGCTCATTACCAATCTGTTTAGGTTCGTCCCGGATACCTATGTCAACGGCCCCTATACCCCCGGTGACGTGCTCCTCCGGCTCCCCGGCAACGCCAACCTCTCCTTCCTTGGCGTGGAATCTCAGGCCCTTGTCATGGCCCTGTCTGCGGAGGGCGTGTACGCTTCCTCCGGCTCCGCTTGTACCAGCGGGGAGGCTGACGGCAGCTATGTCCTCCGGGCCATGGGCTACCCCGCCAACCGCGCCCGCTCCGCCGTCCGTTTCACCCTCCCCTATACCGTCACCGTGGATGATGTTCTGGGCGCCGTTCCTCTGATCGTCAGCGCTGTGGAAAAGCTCCGCCGCCTGACCCCCACCCCCTGATACCCGCCTGTTTAACTGGAAAGGACTGATTTTATGGGAAGAACCTCTGCGCAGGAGCGACGGGTCATGTCGGCCTTAGACTCATGGCTCCGCAACGTGCAGGCCAGCGGCGCGGCGGAGCGCACTGTCACCGCCTACGCCGCCGTCACAAACAGTTTCTATTCCTTCCTCGTGGAAAGCGGCCTTTCCACCGAGGAACCCACCTTCACCACCATGCAAGCCTACCGGGATCACCTCTTTGACCGGGGCCTCTCCCCTGTCTCCGTCCGGTATCATCTGGTGGTCCTCCGCTCCTTCTTCACCTACGCCAGCTCCCCGGAACTGGGCGAGGATCGCTTTTATGAGCAAAACCCTGTTTCCCTCTACCTGATGCCCTCCCTCCGCAAATTGGGAAAGCGCCCCTATGACGTGCTGCTCACCGATGAGCAGGTCTGCAAGCTATGGAGGGATTCCCCCGTCCGCACCACCCACCCGGAGAACTGGCCCCGGAATTACGCCATCGTGATCCTGCTGCTGACCACCGAGCTGCGCAACGCCGAACTGCGGGCCTTGACCCCTGCGGACATTGACTTGGAGGACGCCGCCCTTCGTGTGGAACACGGCAAGGGCGATAAATTCCGGGTGGTGGACCTGCCCGACATCGCCGTGATCGCCCTCCGCCATTACCTCGCCAGCGGCATCCGCCCGGACGATCTCCCGGATACCGCCCCTCTGTTCGGCACCCTCCGTTCCGGGGAATGGAAGGCCGGCACAAAACAGTGGCTTTCGGAGCTGGTGGAGCGTCACGTCCGCTCCGTCACCGGCGTTCCGGACATCCGCAGCCACGATCTCCGCCACGTCGGTTCCCGTTTGGATCTCAATTCTGGTATGCCCGAAAATGAACTGCAAGCCAAATTGGGCCATGCCAGTCCCATCACCACACAGCGTTATTCCGGGCGGCTCATGGACCGTTCCGGGCGGAAAAGCGCCAAGAAGGTCTTTGCCGAACGGGACTTACAAGCCAAGCGCAGCGCCGACAAGCTCACCGCCTTTTACGCCTGATTTTCCCACGCCCACCCTGAAACCAAAACACACGCTCATGCGTTTTGATCGCACGAGAGTGTGTTTTTTTGTCTGCATAAGACCGCACAACTATAAAAAGAGCGCACGGTTAGTCCGTGCGCTCCATGTAAAGGGCCTCCGCCCTGCGCTGCGCCGCCATCAGGTCCGCTTTTAGGCGTTCCAGTTCCTCAATGGCTTCCGTAATGGCGTGAAACAGACAGAGATATTCCGGTTTCAGCTGCTCCATGGTCTCCCCTCCCTTCTGCGGTCAGTGTACCACAGAGGGCGTGTCGAAAAAACGGGAAATGTGGCGGCACCGAAAACAACTCCCCCGGAATTGATCCGGTGGAGTTGTTTTGTGACACTTAAAAGCAGAAGGCAAAAGATATGCAATACACATCATTCGCACTGATGTAGTCGGCGAGGCCGCTGTTGCTGACCGCGCAGAAACTCGTGTAGTTGCCAATGTATGGAGAGCGCTGCCACCAGCGGTTCGCGCTACCGTTGTAATTCTTCACCTTGCTGTTGCCTGCCTTATAGTAGGCGTATTGTGTGCCCTCGCCGCTTGCAGAATAGGTGATGTTACCAAAAATCTCGATCTCGCTCAGCAGGAATAGCTTGTCCGCCGTGGTGCTGATGGTGGTGCTCCGGTAACCCTCCGAGGTTAGCTTATTCACCTCTTGGATGCCGTTCTGTACCTCCGTTGGCATCAGCGCCAGAATGGCGGGCAGGTGCGTCTGCCGCATGTCACAGCTCGTCCAGCCGCCGCTGTTGGTGTTGCCACCGTTCATCATCTTTCTGTCCGCGTAGCAGTCATGCAGCTGGAAGGTCAGGGGAGCTTTCCCGGAGCCATCAGCATAATCGTCATGATTCTTGCCGATAATGTCGATAACGTAATCTGCCCCGTTAATCGTCATGGCTTTCTGGTTCCCAACTACCCACGTCTCCGGCACTTGGTTCTTGTGGCAGGCTTTAATGATCGTGGCCCAATCGTTATCCGCGAAATTCGCTTGATACGTCACCGGCGCTTTCAGCAGCGGCACAATGCCGCTCATAATCACCTTGCCCATCACGCCACCTCGCTTCCTGTAAAGACCCCGGTCCCGGCGTTGCCGTAGAACTGCCTGCCAACAAAGTCGTACAGCCCCACCGAACCGGATGCGTTGATGCAGGGGATATAGTCGCGCAGGAGGGTGTCTCCATCAAAAATCCTGCAATAATAGAGCGCCATCGTTGTTTTTTCCTGAATCCCCCCGGCGCGGTTATTTGCAAACAGAACCAAATTGTATGGAATAGAAAATGTCGAAGCCCCCATAGTCAGAACAGTTGATCCATCCACAGAGATAATGTTTTTGTTAAAATCAACCTCATGCGGAGATCCGTTATTCAACCCAGAAATTGTTCCGGTCTCTTTTCCATAATGGGTAAATCCAACGCCAAGCGCAAAGCCATCATCAGTCCAGCTAAGATCTGCCCCGAACATCGTATAGCTGCCGGTTTCTGACGTAGATAACTTCACAACAACACGCATATTTTGGTTTGGTTTTAAGCCTGAATCAATGTATTGCGTCCCGCTGCTCTGGATATACGCCAGCCTTGTGTATCCGCTGGGCAGGTGGATGGGTACAGTGTGCACACTGCCCTTCCGAAGAAATAAAACGTGTCCCATCACGCCGCCCCCTTTAGCTGCAAAGTGGTTTCGTCAAACAGGGCGGTTTTGGGAAGAACCAAAGCGGGGCGGATACCGTTCGAGTTGGATGCGTAGTCGTAGTTGCTGCTGCCATCGGCGACGACGAACCACACGTAGTTGGTATTGCCGGTGTACGGGGAGCGGAGCCACCAGAAGGCGGTCGAGCCGTTCAGGTACGCAATACGCTTGCTCAGCGCCGACGAACCGGTTCCAGACTCGAAGTAGGACAGCTTCGCACCGTCTACGGGGAAGGAGCCGTTGTAGATGGTTGTAAAGCCGATTTCGTAGCCGGACAGCAGGAACACCTTGCAGGACAGGCCGCTCGCGCCGCTCTGGTTGGTGCCGCCAGAACCGCCGTTCTTGCGGTACGGAATCTTCACCTGCTTGATGGTTGCTTGCTCCACGCTTCCCAGACTATTGAAAAAGTCCCCATTCAACCAAGTGTTAATAGCGCTGGTTTCGTAGACATTCTCGCTTGAGCTATTCCATTCCATACTGCTGTGAATATCCTTCCGCAGCAGCCATGTTCCGTCACAGCTTGCGTCATACAGGCTGGAATTACTGGGGATTCCTTGGTTGACAACCAAGTATTCAACAGCCGCGCCGTTTTCCATGAGTTTGACCGTAGACCCCACCGGCAAAGTGCTTGCCAAAATGCCGGTTGACGGTGCTTTCGCTCTGCACCCGCCAACCACCGTTACATGGCCCATCAGCTCACCTCCGCAACAATGGGGATTGCAACCGTGTTGGCGTCCCCGAAGATGGTAAACTTGATGCCGCCGTCATAGGTCTCCGCATAGCCGTTGGTGATATAGGTCAGGTACTGGTTTTCCGCCTCCACAAAGGCCGCGTAATCGTCGCTTGTCCCGCTACCGGTGTAAGCATGGTCCACCGTGGCCGTTTGGCTTGCCAGCACCCCCGGAATCGCCACGCTCTGGGTCTTGACCCCGGTGTTGCTGTCCTCCACCCACGCGGTCCCAATGGTGGCGGTGTAGGTGGTCCCCCCGCCCCCAATAGGTCGTTGGTCAAGGGCTTCCAGTTCATTTTCGATCTTGTTCAGATGCGCTGCGTCCAGCGCTGGGGCCTGACCGTTGGCCCATACGGTTTTGGAATATGCCATTACATCCGCCCCCTCTCAGGAAAAGAAAGGGCCGTTTTTCTGCAACGATTCTTCTTCATAAAAGTTCCTCCTTTTGATCCGGTGCCCTTTTGGGCTGCTTCACCGTTCAGGTGGGCCACCCCGTCACGGTAGCCGTGGGGAAATCCTGTACCGACACGGCGGAAATCTGCATGGGGCCGCTCCATGTCAGGGGCCTTGTGAACCCCTGCACCAGATGCCGCTCCACCGGAGACCCCGGCTTGTCGCTCCGCACGATGGAAATGAGTTCATTTTCGTTCAGGTGCATGATCTGGCTGCACGAAACCGAGACGGACTTTTGCAGTGCCGCGGACCGTTTCAGCTTCCACACAGCCAAGTCCTCGCACTGCCGTTTCGTGGAATAGCCCGCCGCCCGGTAGCGCACGGTTTTGCGCCCGATCCGACTTACATTCGTGCTGCTGGCCGGGTCAAGGTTCTGCGCCCGTGCCGCCACCTGTGGGCTGTTGTTCACCGCTTCCCCAATGACGATAAAATCGTTGTACACTTCCGTGTTCTTCTCCGTGTACTCCGTCCCCAGCAGCTCCGCCTCGCTTTGTGAAAATTGCCACGCCAGCGGCTTGTCGCTGTCCAGAATGTCATCCTGAGAGGGGTCGATCCGCAGTGCGCCGGAAGCATCGTACCCGATCCACGCCGCCAGCATTTCCGCAAGGCCCAGGCACACGTCTGCGTAGCTTCCGTTGTCGCTGTCCACCCGCAGAGTGTAGGGCGCGTCCGTCAGTTTGGCCGTAGAACCGTTGGGCAGGGCCTGCGTCTTGCCGTTGTAGTATTCCGTGAATACCGGGGCCACATTGTCCACCGGTTCTCCGTTTCCCCGGTCCAGCTTTAAAAGGGCTGCAATGGGTTCAAATACGTTGACCCCCGCTTTCACTTCATAGGTCCCTTCAAGATAGCCGAAAAGCGTTCCGTCCAGATCCGACCATTTATCCACCAGATCGTATTGGGCCGTCCGCTTGGCCGGTTCCAGCGTTTCCACCGGGTCCTTCACCAGAAAGACTCCCTGCTGAATGTAAAAATCCGTGCCGTCGCTGAGCACCAGCCCTTCGTCCAGTGCGATCCGGTTTCCGAACCATACCCGGTTCACGTTGTAATCAAATTCGCCGTCCAGATTTGCCAGCGTCACTGAAGCCGTCCGCCGCTGCCCGTTGTTCAGATTCACAGACAGACTCCCGTCCGCGATAAATGCCCCGGCAAAGCGCCCTGTGGGGTTGTTGTCCAGTGCGAAGGCCGTGGAACCGTCCGGCTGTAAAAACCGCAGACGGCACAGCTTGGTAAAAGGCCGGCGCAGCATCTTGCGGTAATCGTTCATCCGTTCCGCTTGGGTCATTTCTGCATCGCCTCCCTCTTATGCAAACAAAGCGTCGCCCGATGTGAGCAGGATACGCGCCCCATCCGCGGAGCCGATTTCCACCCATGGCAGTGTCACCGTCTGCACCTGCTGTCGGCTGCCGTCCATGGTGCTCATGGTAATGGCCCCGCCCGCCCGGATCTGCCACAAGTCTCCCCGCCGGTCTTTCAAAAACAGGGTGTCCTGCGTGGTTGAGAGGGCGTACACGGCGTCCCGCACCTCGTTGGTATCCGTATACTCCCCGTTCGTCAGAACGTGCCCTATGGACGCTGAGAGCGTCCCGGAGCGGTAATCGCTGGGGGAACTCTGTACCGTGGGATACCGGGTAAAGTTCCCCAGCACACCGGGGCTGTTGTTGTTGCTGATTTCCCCGCTGGCCACGTTCAGGCTGAACCGGAAGATCGCCGCCGGGTGATAGCCCCCATCTGCGTCTGTGGTGCATTGCAGAACCGTCCAGTCCCAGAAGATGGGTGTCACCGCGTCGGAGATCAGGGCGTTGGTCACGATGACCTCCTGCCCGTCCGCCGTCTGCCCCAGTCCGAACATATAGTAGCGGTATGTCTCCTGCGATACCGCCTTGCAGTCCAGTATGGCCCGCTCCGAAAGGGGCGTCTGCGCCACCGGTTCCAGCGTTGCTTCCCCCTCGTGGTAGCGGTAAATGGCAAAGCCCGTCAGTGTCCCGTTAAAAGCCAGATTCCCCGCCTGTAAGTCTCCTCCAGCAAAATCCGTCTGGAATAGTGTGTTCCCGGAAAACGCCCCCGGCGTCCAGCCGTCCTGGCTCAGAATCTGGTCCAACACACTGGCTTCCAGAACCTCACCCGTCACCCACAGATAGTCGCAGGTTTGTACGCCGCCCAGCGTCAAAGAGGTAATGGACCGTCCCGCCAGTTTCACCTCGCTGCTGAAAATGTTGCCGGACTGAGTACCCTTGTTGGGATACAGTTTCGGTCCGGGGTACAGGGTCACGGCGGGATACAATGCGTTGACCCATGTAACCTGCCGGAGATAGATTTGTCCGCCGGTGATCACCAGCGTCCATTCGTCCTCCGCCGTTACGCCGCGCAGGGCATCCTCCCAGACCTCCACGCCGTCCACCGTCATAGAAACGCCGGACTTCCCCAGCGTCACGACGGCAGTGCCTCCATTCAGCCCCACTGTCAGAATGGGATTGTCAAGAGTCACGTCCACCATCCCGCTCCACACCAAGCTCCACGGCTGAGCGTAGTTCATCGGCTGACCCGTCACCTTGTCCCAGATCACGGTCCCATCCGCTCCCAATACCAGCTTTCCGTTTTGGATGCGGTTTTCTCCTGCCGCCGTGCCCTGCACATCGTACAGCCCCGGCCATGTCACCCGGATACCGGACTTTTTGCAGTTGGGACAGGCCACCACCGCGCCGGTGGTGGTGGCGGTAGCGTAGGCCACCCGGAAATCTACCCAGCCGGTGTCTGCCTGAACGCCGTTCTCCGTCTGCACCTGACAGCGAACGGCGTAATCCGTGTCGGAAAACAGGCCGTCATACTCCATCCGCAGTTCCGCCGTGCCGTAAATGCGCCCGCTGTCATAGAGCGCCGTATCGCTGCTTTTTGCCCGGAGCATCCACCGCACCCAGTTCAGCGTGTCTCCCTGCGCCTGAGAATAGGCCGCCGTAAATGCGTACTTCCGCACCGTCAGCGGCGAGGGGATGGCGGCCACGGTCAGTACCGGGTCCGCCCTCGTCAGAAAGACCGATGCGCTCCGCTGGGTCACGCTCTCTGCGTCGGTCTCCCCCCACCACTGCTTAATGATCAGTTTGTACTGCTGCCCGTTCTCCATCTTGGCCCCGCTCAATGCGTCAGCCGGAATGGTGTGGGTAAACAGCACGGTGTTTCCCGCGTAGTCGATCCCATAGAAGGGACATCCCTCCGTCAGCTTCCCCGTGGTGTACACCTGTGTGGACGCCGCATCGTTTTTGCAGATCGTCAGGGAAAATGCGGTCATAGCGGAGTTGCCGTTCACCTGCCAGCTCACCGCCAGCGGCTTTGTAATATCAACCGTGCCGTTTCCCAGTTCCCCAAGGGACGAGGGATAAATATTCGTTGGTTGGAATAATGCCATGCGCCCGCCTCCCTTAATTTTTGTAAAGGCCCAGATTCCCGGCCCCGCTGTTCAGTGCCCGCATCACCTGCGCCACGGTCAGCCGGTCAGCCGCCTCCGCCCCGATCTGAACGCCGTTCACGCTGTAGCTGTCTCCGTAGTGGTCATAGCTGGTTCGGCTCATCACCGTTTTCCCCGGCATGGTGCCGCCCCGCTCCGCCGCGCCGTACAGCCACCCCAGTTCACTCATCCGCTTCTGAAAGGTGCTGTCCGCGCTTGGCTCCAGCATCTTCTCCGCCAGCAGCGGGGGGATCACGATCTCGTCCTGACTGGTGGCCTTGATGCCCCCCAGGCCCTTCAAAATGCCGCCGGAGTCATATTTTTTGTACGGGTCTTTTCCACTGTATTTGTCATTGATCTTGTTCTGGCGCTCTTCTTTCAGTTTGTCGATGGTGGCCTGACTGGCGCCGCTCTTTTCGGCATTTTTGATTGCCAGAGAGTAGTCCACATTGCTGTCATAGCCCTTGCCGCCGGACGAGCTGGACGAACCGCCTTTTGAAGAACTTCCGCCGGAACCGCTTCCGCCTCTGTCCGGGTCCTTGCCGCCGTACATGGCGTTGATCTTGTTCTGCCGCTCTGTCTCTAACTGCTTGATCAGCCCTTCCCCGGCCCCGGACTCCTTGGCCTGCTTGATGGCAAGGTTGTAATCCACGTTTTTGTCATAGCCCGTGTAGTGCATCTCGTTGCCGTCCGCGTCCACCTTCGTGTAAAGCCCGGAAAGTTTTCCATTGACAGCTCCCTGATGTACGTTGATGGCGCTCTTAGCATAACCGTTCTCGTCATACGTGATGATATATCCGTTTTTCTCAACGGTTCGCCCCGCCAACTTTGGGTCACGGCTCATATCCGCGCCGGTGAAGGACCCCTTCACACCCTTTCCGTATGGCGTGGTGTCCCGGTAATTCAGGTTGGCGTCGCTGCCGTCTGCCAGCTTCCAGCCGGAGTCCCCCTCCTTGAACCCCTCGTTCATTTCTGTCTGTGTCCAGCCGCCGCCCGGATTCTTCGTGTAGTCGAAGTGGTAGCCTCCGGTGGCACCGGCCGCACCCATCATTCCCGGCAGCATCGTCTGTCCGGGAAGCATGATCCCATTCATAGCCCCGGCAATGTACTGGTTCAGCTTGCCCAGCAGGTTGTTGACCTCCTCCACCTGCTGCCGCATCTTGGGCGTGCCGTTTCTGGCAATGTCGCTGAGAATGTCGTCAATGGTCCGGGTGGGGTCCTGTAAGCTGTCCGTGATCTTCTTCCACTCGTCCTTCAGGGTCTCGTAGGTCTCTTCGATCAGCTTTTTCTTGGCCTCCAGCTCGTCGATTTCCCGCTGAAGGGCCAACTCCCGCTCATACTCCGCCAAGTCCTCTTTGGCCTTTTCATAGGCATCCTGTGCGGACTTGACCGAGGATGCGTTGGCCTCCCACTCCCACTGTCCGGTTGCGGCATTGAATACCCGCACCGTCCGTTCCTTCTGGGCTTCCAGCAAGGCGTTCTGCTTTTCCAGCACCGCCGCCTTCAGCTGTTCCAGTTTCAGGGCTTCGTCCTCGGCTTGCTTGGCGTCTTTCAGCGCCGCGATCTGCTTGTCGATGGCGTCAACCTGCTTGTCACGGGCATCCGCCGCTTCTTCCAGCTTTTTGTTAACGGCGTCCTCTAATTCATTCCACAGATCCTTTTGCAGCTCTTGGATCTGCTTGGTAATCTTCCAGTGCTCCGTGGACAAGGCGTTGATGTCCGCCTGACTGGCCCCGATTCGCCGCATATACTCCGCCTGCTGGTGGAGCGCCGCCTGAATCTGCCGCATCTTGTCGATCTGGTCCGCCGTGCTGTCCCCACGCTCCTGCATGAGGGAAAGCTCCGACTTCCGCAGGGATACGATGTCCTTCAGCCGTTCCAGTTCCGCATCCTTGGCGGACTTCCCTGTGGACGATGTGGTGGAGGACGTATCCACTGTGGAGGTGGTATCCACCGTCCCGCTGTCCCGCCCGGTGTCCGTAAACATGGACTTGTAGATCCGGTTCAGAACGATGGCACGGGCTTCGTCATAGGTCTTGGCCTTTCCGGTCTGCAACAGGCCCTTGATGGTCCGCTCTACATCCTGCGTCTTGGCGGCACCGATCATGCCCACGGAATAGGCGGCCGCCCCGGCCTCGGTGGCCAGCTGCCGCAGCGCCCCGATCTGCTGACTCAGGTCCAGCTTTTTCTCGTTCAGAACGATCATCCGCTTCACCAGATCGTAAATCTGGTCCCCGGACTTCCCCGCCTGCCGCTGTACCTTCAATAGCCCCGCCACATAGTCGCTCATGGGCTGTGTGGCCTTGTTGACCTGTGCCAAAAATGCCTTCAGCACGTCATAGTCCGCCTGTTGGGCGTCCGTCAGTTTGCCGTTGGCCTTGATGGCTTCCTCATAGGCTGCCACCTGCTGTTCCGCCGCCGTTTTCACGGCGTAGAAATCGTTGATCTGGTCCTGTTGGATGCTTCGCCCGGATTGAAGCTGGTCCGTGTACGCCTTGGCCTTGTCCGCCAGTGTCTCGTAGGTGATCCCCAGCCGTTCCAGGTCTGCCGTGGTGCTGATGGCCTGTCCCGTCACCAGCCGCAGCTGGGCGATCATTTCCTCCGTGGAGTTAAAGGACCGGCCCACAAATTCATCGTAGCCCTTCACACTGCCCATGGACGTGATGGTGGTCCCACCGGCTCCGCCCACGGTCTGGGCCTTCTTCTCCGCGATTGCCGTCAGGTGCTTGATCTGCTGTTCCAGTTCGGCGTTTTCCGCTTCCAGCGCCTTCTTTTCCTCGATCAGCTCCGGGGTCAGGTCATGCCACGAGATTTCGCTGATTTCGTCCAGCCGCTTCTTGTTTTCCTCTAATTGGGTGTTGTTGGTCTCGATCTCCGTGTTTAGGGTGGACAGGCTTTTCCGGTAGTCCTCCGTCGCCTTCCACACAAGGCTGAACGCCCCTGCCGCCGCCGCGATTGCCAGCAGCCACGGGTTCATGGCAATCCCCGCCGCCGACAGCTTTGCAAATGCCGCCGTTGCTCCCTTGGCCGCCGCTTTCAGCGCCAGCATTCCCAAAACCGCAGTCCCGGAAACCGCCGCGAAATGCCCAATATCCGTGTTCAGGACTTCCACTGCGCCGATCAGCACGTCCAGCCCGCCCTTAACGGCATCGGTGCTCACCATGCTTTGGATGAACTCCGCCCATTCGTTTTTCAGGATGTTTGTCTTGCGGGTCCAGCTGTCCAGTGCGTTTTCAATTTCCTTGTCCGCGCTGCCTACGGCGTTGGCGTAGTCTTTCAGCATGGACTGGTACATATCCCAGTTCTGGATCAGGGCCAGCAGCTGAGAAGTCCGCAGCTTGCCGCCGATGTCGCTGACCATCTCCATCAGCTTTTGTTCGGTCAGCAGCCCGTCCTTCATGCTCTGGGCAAGGCCCCCGATGGCCTCCATGGGGTCAATGACCTCGCCGGTGGCCTTTGCCGCTTCATACGCCGCAGGAGCGTACTGCCGGATCACGTCCTTCAACCCGGCGATCTCCCCGGTGGTCCACGTCACGCCCTCGTCGATCTCGGTTTTCGTGTCTCCCACAATGTTCAGCACCAAGGCCCGGAAGGCTCTTGCCGCTTCGCTGCCGCTCCGCTGGGTCACGGCGGTGATCGTACCGATGGCCGCCGTCAGCTCGTCAATGCCAACATGGGCCTGTGCCGCCACCGGGGCCACGGTGCCCAAGCCCTCCGCCAGCTTTTCAATGCTGGTGGCGTACTTGTTGTCGATCTCGTTGGCGCCGTCCAGCACCTTGGTCAATGCTTCAATGTTGCCCTTGTACTGATACGCCGCGTCCACGGACAACAGGAATTGCTGTGCCGTTTCCGCGTTGGTGTCGCCCACCAGCTTTGTCTTGGTGGCCAGCTCCGCCAGTGCGTCCGCCTGTTCGCCGTAACCGGCACGGGCAAACGCCGCCACAGAGTTCAGGTATTCGTCCGCCGCTTCGCCGTAGGCCGATGCCGTCTCATACGCCCGGTCCCGCAGCTTTTCCATCTGCTCCGCTGTAAAGCCAGTTACCTTGCGGACCGTCACCATTTCATCGTCCACGGCCTTCATGGTGGAAATGGCGTCCCGGAAGGCCCCAATGGTCTTGGAGACGATGGTGCCCACCACTTGCCATTGCAGCATTTTCAGGTAGACGTTGGTAAAACTGTCCCCTAACAGGTTGGTTTTCTCAGTCATCTCCTTCGTGCCCTTCTGGACCTTATCGGAGGAGTTCAAAAACGCTCTTTCAAATACGCCGGCGCTGTCCGCCGCATTCTTGGTGGCATTCCCGATGCCCACCATGCCCTCAATCTGCCGCTGCATGGCCGTGGGGTTATAGGGGGTGTTCTGCGCCGCTCTGGTCTGCTGTTGTAAATAGGCGTTGGCCTGACGGGTGGCTTTCAGTTCCGCGGCCGCGGCTTTCTCCGCCGCTTGGGCCTGCTGTCGGTAGTTCCGGGTCACGGTCTGCTGGGTCACAGCCAGATCCCCCGTCTCCTTGTTCAGCGTCGCCACCACGCGGGTGGTCTCTCCCAGCCGTGCGGAGAAATCCCGAACCTGCCGCGTGGCTTGCCCGTTTGCGTCAAAGGTGGTGGAGACCTTCTGCAAATTCTGCGCCAGCTTCCCGGCGGCATTGGCCGCGCCGTTCAGACCCTGCGCCGTGCCGTTCAGATTCACCTTTGTGGAAGAAACCGACGCCACCTCCTGCTTCAGCTTTGCGATCTCCGCCCGGACCTCTGTAAAATCGGGTACGCCCTTAAAGATAATTTGTGCCATGCTTCACCGCCCTGCCTTTACTTCAATATCCTTCGTCACCCTCCCGGCCCGTGTAGCCGTTGGCTTCGATCTGTAATTCTGCGTCCTGTTGGTTCATGGCCCGTACCAGCGTTTCCTCCGCCCGTCCGCCTTCTACCAGCTCCGTGACAAAATTTTCAAAAAACGGTCTGGCCGGTGGGCGTCTGGTCCAGTCATAGGGCGGGTCCAGATGCTCAATGCGCCCGATCAGCGCGTCTCCGTTCAGCGGGCTTTCCACCTGTTCGCTCTCGCCGCTTGGCTGGTAGTCCATGGCAACGCTGTCCTCTGTCACCGCAAACTCCGTGTTGCCGTCGATGTCGGCCAAGCCGCCGTATTCTCCCCGCCGGATATATTCCTTCGGGTCGAATTTTTCGTATACGTCGCCCTGCACGTGCTCGAAAAGGCATTGGGACAGATCCTCCCGCAGCGTGGGCATGGCCCCCGCCAGCGCCGCCTTGAACCGCTGTTCCAGCGCCGCCATGTCCTCGTCCAGCCCTGTGATCCTGGCAGACACGCTTCCGCTCATTTCCCCGCTCCTTTCCATCATGTTCGTGACCTCACGAAAATGGTCCCAAGCATACGCCGAAGCATGAGGATCTCATGCTCTCCCGTCTGCCGGGGAACAAAAAGCGGAGCCGACCGCCGGGTTTCCCCGGCAGTCAGCCCCGCTCGGCTCATCCTATCCAACGCTTAGGATAAGGCGTTTTTGGTGTGTCCCTTACTCGCCGGTGACTTCCAGAACCGCCTGCGCGGTGTACTTGGCCGCCCCCTCGGCGGGATACTGGATGGCGATGCTCCCGGTGCCCTGTGTGCTCCCGGCGGTCACAATGCCGTCCGTGGAGACCGTGGTCCCGGTAGCAGTCCCAGCGGTCACGGTGTACTTCAGCAGGCTTGCGGGAGAGGGCGTCACCAGTTCCCCGTTTTTCATGACCAGCTTGGCATTCACGGGGGCAGTGCCACTGGCGGCCACGCTCACCACGCCGCCGATCACAGCAATCCCGGCCACCTCGTCGCTTTCCTCGTCGGGAACCAGCACCATGTAGGCGGAAGTGCCCATGCCGCCGCAGGCGTCGCACTCGGCGGAGATCACGTCGGCGTCCTCATTGATGGCGCGGCCGGTGATGGTGGTGGTATCGTAGTTGGATTGGTCGCCGGTGGTGTTGGCCCCTTCGGGGTTCAGATACAGGCGGGGCACGATCAGGTAGGCCCAGCCCCAGCGGGTGCCCTTGTTCTTGCCGGACACGTTCTGGTATACGGCGATCTGCGCGGTGAAGTGGACGATGCGGCCGTTAAAGGCGCTGTGCACCACGCCCACCTGAGCCGCGGGCTTCCGGGCGAAGTACCACACCTTGTAGCTCTTGCCGCTCTCAGCGGTGAAGCCGGTAATGGCACCGGTGGCGGGGTCAATGGGATAAGGAACGCCGCCCACAGAGTAGGAGGAAGCCGCGCCCACCTCCTGCACGTAGCAGAAAATGGAGGAATAGCCGTACTGGGCCACAGGCACCAGCTTACTCACGTCGGCCTTCAGGGAAGTGCCCGTGGCCTCCAGCGTCTGACAGACGGGAGAAACGGCGTTGTAGCTCACGGTGCCGCCCACAGCCATCATCTTGCTCATCAGGTCGAAGTCCGCGCGGGTGAAGTTCACCTGCGTATCGCTGTCGCTGGCAACAATCGTGGCAACGCCGTTGCCAAGGCCCGCTCGCAGAGGGTCGATGTTGCCGGAGAACTGGATGTTACCGGTGGAGAACTTGTCGCTCTGGCTCAGAACCTCGCCGGTAACAGGGTCTTGAAGCTGTGCGGAGCAAATGCCCTTCGGGTAGAGTCTCTTGTCAGTAAAAGTGATCATGTCTGTTCACACTCCTTTTAAGTTTGTTCCTTGTTGTTGGTAAATTGGCTCAGCGGGGTCATGGCCCCCGCGTCCTCCCGCTCCCGGTCATAGAAAAGGTGGGGTACAGGGTTCCCGCCCTTCCACTTCACGCCGTTGCCCTCCGAAATGCCGCAGATCAGATAATCTGCCGCCCGCTGGATGGCTTCCTGACGCCGTTTTAGCTTCAGCAGGGGCCATTCGTCCATCTCTGTTTCCTCACAGCCCGTAAACAGGGCGATGGAGGAAAGCAGAGCGGCCGGGTCCCGGCGCAGCTTCGGCCCGTTTCTCCGGGCCAGCTCCGCCTCCGCTTCCAACAGGTCCGGGTTGGCGTCCTCATCTGTCAGCTCAATGCCGTTCTGATAGGCCAGAATAGCCCTGAGTCGCTGGAATTGTACCGGGGTAATGGTGATTTCTTCCTCACCGTTCCATGTAAAGCATATCCCCTTTAAATCCATTGTGTTTTCAGGTGAAAGTTTCACATGAAACAGGCGGATGCGGTCCGAAAGGCTCCGGCCCTCCCCCAGCCGCAGCGCCAGCGCCAAAAACGCCAGCGCCCGGTTGAAAAGGCCCACCGGTTCCTCCCCCCGCTCCATGCTTTCCAGATCCATGACCCAATAGGCTGTCAGCAGAGGCATGACCGCATAGCGCACAGGGAGCGCCTGCTGGATCACGTCAATGGCGGGTCTCGCCCGCTCAAATTCCTCCTGCTCACATACCCGGATGGGCCATAGGGTCAGTCCGGCGGTTTCTACGGGTTCGTAACGGTCCGCCGCCCGCTTGATATTCCGTGAGAGTTCCATCCTTTTAATTCATCCTCTCCAATATCTGAAATCAAATGGCAATGCCCGCGCTGGCAAACAGCGCCGCAATACAAGCCCCGGCGATCAGCCAGATCACCTTGTCCACAAGGCTGTCCCACCGTTTGGCGGACTTCCCTTCCATCTCCGTCATCTTTTCATCGATCCGGCTCACCTTTGTCCCCATCTCTTCTTGCTTGGTCGCCATTACCTCTACGCTGGCAGTCAGCTTGATCAGCGCCTGCTGATCCCGCTCCACATCGTCCATGCGGTGCTTCAGGGATTTGATCTCGTGCTCGTGGCCCTCTATTTTTACGGCTGCTTCTTCCATGGTCATGGTGGCTGTCCTCCCGTTGTGAATTTAGTAGTCCTCAATGGTGTCCCCCATGGCGGCTTCGCTCTCCGCCCAATGGATGCTCATTTTCAGTTCCCGGCCCACCACCGTGCCCGTCTGGTCATACACCGGGCGGCTCCCGTTGTCTGCGTGGGCGATACGGGAGAAGTCGCACACGCCGATCCCCGCTATGTTCACCCCGTTCAGTGCTTCGATGATGCACTGCTCCATATCGTAGGAGCGGGCGTATGCCTCCGTTTTCGTGGTAGTCTCTTGGTTCACGTTGCAGGAGATCACAAACGTGATCCCGATTCGTGCGTCAAAGGGCGTCTGTGCAAAAATGCGGCCCAGATAGCACTTGATCATGCTCTTTGCCTCCGTCTGGGCTTCTCCCCAGAACTTCTGAGCGTAAAGGCGATACCCTTTCGGGTGCTTGCGGCGCTGGGTGCTGCTGTCTACCACAGGCTCGTTCCCGTCAAAAAGAAGGCTCTGCTTCTCCTTGGCCGTGGGCAGCCGCTCTCCCAGCGGCTTGGCCCCGTCATGCCATAGATATTTCATCAGTCGGACACGGGGCCGGGTGTTGTCATCCATCGGTTCATAGCCGTCCGGCAGCGGCAGGTCCATCAGATAGGTCAACAGCTTGTGGGGGATCTCCTCCGCCCCGCGGAAGGTCAGAAAACCGGTCTGTACCCGCTCGTAGGGATAAGTGGGGCTGTGGAAGGCCGGGTTCATTGTTTGCCGTCCTTTCTCTGCTGAAAGGCCGCGTCAAAAGCGCTCCGGGCCTCTTTCAGGTCATCCAGCGTCTTTTGCACCGCCTCCGGCGTCATGCTCTGCGCCGCAAGATCCTGAAACCGGCTCACGGGATCATTCATGGCTTGCAGCATCCCGTAAATCTCCGTTTTCAGCATCTTTTCCAGATCACGGTAATCCGCCAGCAGGTCAAAGGCCTTGTCCCGCAGCTCCGGCCCTTTCCCCTTCATGCGGTCGATCTGGTTGAAGATGTGTCCTCCGGCCCAGCGGTCGTAGTCGTCGGCGGACATGAGGTAGGTTTCCCCCTCCACCGGTTCAAAGTCCTCTCCCAGATACAGCTTTACAAAGCCGCCCATGAGATACCGGCTCCGCCGCTCCACGTTCTCCTTGAAGTAGGGGAGTACCTGTCCTCCCTCCACACGGACCTCCATCCGGTCAAAGCACCGTCCGGCGCACTCCGCCGCAAAGGCCGCCTTTTCCATCAGGGGCACATAGTCTCTGGCTGCCAGCAGCCCTTCTTCCGTCAGCTTTTTCCATTCCATATACGTCATTCCTTTCAGATTTTTTGGAATTTCTCACGGTTGCTTCCTCGCAGGGGACACAAGGCCGCCTGCGGTGTGTTCTCCCATTGCCCGGTCACGCCGCATAAATGCTGGTGTCCGCAGATGGGGAATTTCTGCCCCGGCTGCATCTCGCACAGCAAGCTCACCGTTCCGGGCCGCTTGTAGGCGTATGGACACTTCTCTGCCATTACAAGCCCTCCAATTCGATCACTGCGCTGACGCTCTCGCCCTCGCATCTGGCCGTCACCGTCAGCGGCTCCGGGCTGTTGCCCCAGCATCGGACTGTCAACTGATTCCCATTGACACTTACGCTGTAAGAACCATCTGCGGCTCCTTCACAGGTCCATTCTACCGCCGCATCCTGTCGGACACCGCCGATAAACAGTGCCGCCTCCAAGGTCTCCACATCGTAGGGCGCCATGTAGCGGGGAACCTCATTCAAAAACTTCACCGATGGCGTTTTCTCGCCGGACGCCTCTACCGTCACCGCAAATCGTCCTTCATAGGCCGGGTTCTGTTTCAGAGCGGCGATAATCTGGCAAGTTCCCTCGGCGACCGCCGTCGCTTTTCCGTCCGCATCCACCGTGGCCACGTTGGGATCGTCCGACCGCCACACATAATTGATCGGGTGTTCTGCGGTGCTCTCCACATCCTCCCCGTTTCGCTGAGACCGTGCCGTGAAGGGAACGGTATCCCCCGCCGTCATCCGGGGACTTCCGGCAACAAATACCGCCCAGGAGAAGTTCTTCCCGCCTGCCACTTTCGCCTCCATATCGTCGATCTCATGGTTCGGTTCCTGCATCCGGGCGTTGAAGTGCAGCAGATGGGTGCTCTCGTCATCCCCGGTGAACTCCTGTGTAATGTCAGAATATCCGGTGATCTGATAGGCCCGCCGCCCTAAGATCAGGCGGCTGTTCTGGTCCAGCTGCTCTGTGTTGGCGTTGCGCTGGCAGATGATGTTGAAATAGCCCTGCATGATGAGAGTCATTTCCTGAAAGTCATTGGCCGTGGCCTGCGCCAGTGACTTTTCCACAAGGATCGGCTCTGACCGCACGTTGCCGTACCAGTCCAGAAACCGCCATACAGCGTTGCACCGCCGCATGATCCCGGTCCCTATTGCGCTGGACAGGTTGGATGGGTTCGTCACCAGCCAGTAGGAACCCATGGTCTCCACCTTGGCTCCCTCCGGGATGTAGTCCACTCCGGCGTCCGCCACCAGAAACGCCTTCTGGTCATCGGTTTTCCGGGTGAGGCTGACGCCCTGCTTGGTGGTGTCGGAAAGGCGGATGTGCTTTGTGCTCCACCGGTAGAAGTCACCGGGAACCAAGCCCTGCATCCGGGCCGTCACAAAGTCCGTGGCGTAGGGGGCCATTTCCTCTGCAAACCGGGCCGTAGCCTCCGCGAAATACTGCCGCTTCCGGTCCCGGTATTGGGGCGGTGCGTTGGTCGCCCTGCCGCTCCCGCCGCTCAGCAGGCCGATGTTTTTCATGCCGTGCTTGGCGTCCGCCATGTGGCTCCCTCCTTTCAGATCAGCTCCATCTGCCGCGTAGACCGGTGGAACGCCGTTGCGTACAGGCAGTCCTGCTCATACTTCCGCAATTCCTGATTCAACAGCCCCCGGTTTTGCAGTTTCTTCTTGCTGCCCTTTTCCATGTACTGCGGCTCGTTAGGCGGGTTAAAGCTCCGGTCATGATCCTTGGGCGTGTCGCTGAGCCAGTTGCGGAAAAACCGCTCGTCCCATACGGAGGCTACGCACAATCCCAACAGCCGCTTTTGCTCCGCCGTCAGGTCATGGGCAAAGGCCCCGTCGGTGTAAAAGTCCATTTCGTACTGCAATCCCGCGTCCATCTGGGGAGGAAAGGTCACGGTCCCGGTCTCCGGGTCATACACCGCCTCTCCATACGGTACTAAGAGTACGGACCCGTCCGGCTGCTCCGCCCGCTGTGCGCAGGAGAATAATTCGTAGCCGGTCATCCACGTCTCTACCTTCGTTTCTTTTGCAATGCTTTCCAAGGTGGAGACCCATGCGCTGTCTGCGTAGGCGGGTTCCGTCAGGCCCTCTTTCAGGTAATCCACCATCTCAGGGGGACGGTTAAATACCGGGACCGCGTTTTTCATGTACAGGCTCATCCGCCGGAGGAACCGCGCAGGGCTTTCCGCCGCCTGATCCGTCAGTCTCACGTCATCAATAAAAACCATGGCATGGTCCGAAATGATCTCGCTCCAACTCGTTCCCATAGCCGTCCCTCCTTTTTGGCCTGTTTTATATGTTTTCCGTCCCGCCCTGTTTTTTCGGAACGGTCATGTTCTGTTTTAATATTGCCCCATGCCGCCGCATTCCCAGTGGCATGGGGCTTTTTGCCTGTTTTCTCTCAGCCGGTCCAGTCGGCCTTGGTCTCCCGCACGTCGATGTGGGTAAAGCCCTGCTTACTGTAAATGCCCACGCCGCCCCAGTCAGGCATCAGCTGTCTGGCATAGGCCGCCACCTGTTCCGGCTTCTGTCCTTCCACGGAAATATCAGCTGCCGTGCCGTAGCAGTGCTGGCTTTCCGTCACGCCGCCCACCTTGGCGTTGTACTGGGGAGTCCGGTAGCCACTGTTGATCACCACAGCGGAACCGAAATAAGTGCGGATGGATTCCAGCACCATTACCAAACGGGGAGCCACCAGAACGGCGTCGCTGCCGTCCCTGCAGGCAAACTCCTTGACCTTGAAGTGGGCGGAAAGACGCTTGTTTCCGTCCTTGGCCTTGGAGTATCCGTTGATTCCAACCATGCTCATCACCTCATTTTGTATAATGCACGAACCATCTCTGCCCGTGTCACCGTCTCCCCCGCATTGCTGTCCGTCAACAGCCCCTTGGCCTTGCCCCATGCCAGCGCCGGTTCCTCCGGATTGACTGGGGCCGGGGTAGGGTTTGTGGTAGCCGCCTTCCGCTCCCAAAACAACAGCAGCGTGGGCACCTTCCGGGAGCTGGTCACCTTGCCGCCAGGGAAGATTCCCTGCGTGGAGCCGCCGCCGTCCATCATCAACGCATCCGTCACGCCTAACCCCAGCAGCTTGTTTTGGAGCTGTTCACGGGTCAGACTGGCCTTGTCGCACCAAAGGCACACCTTGCCGTTGGGCATCCAGCCTACAGCCGTCCGGGCGGCAGGCCGGGCCACGTCCGGCGTGAGGTCCCGACGCAGTTTGGCTCCCGCTTTCAGGAGAGGGACGCCGGAGAGGAACGATCCTCCCCGGTCCGTCAGCATCTTCGGAAGTCCGTCAGAGCCGATGGAAATGCCCCAGTCCTGATACGCGTCTCGGCTGATGATCTTTCCGTCGATCACCGTCCAGCCCACCGGCTGAAACTTCCCGTTGAACAAATAGCCGTTAATGATGTGGGTGCAGCCGGTTTTCGCCTTGATCTGCGCCGGGGACAGCTTTGCCGTGTTGTAGTAGACCTGCGCTCTCGCGCAATCAAACGTGTCGATCATTACAATCTCACGGCCTTGGTGGGATGGCCGCTCTCATCAAAGGTAATGCGGTAGTGGCCCTCCGGCACCCAGACTTCCTCCTCGGTGTTGGCCTTGGCAGGGTTGTACCGCATGTAATCGTGGAGGTGCTTCACGTCCTCCGGCTCGGTCTCCGCGGGAATAAAGCCCTCCTTCATTTCCTGCTCAGACCAGCCGGTCTGGGGGCCGTCGGGAGTCATGGTGTAGTCCAGATGGAAGGTGGCGCCCGCCGCCTTCAGCTCGGCGTTAATCTCGCTGAGCTTCTTGCCGTTCTTCTTGCCCTCGTTGATGATTTCAGCAAATTTCTTGTCCATGATTTGTTCTCCTTTCAAATCAAAAAAATGGTTGTTGATCCTATCTATGTCCCCCTTGTCCGCATCCCCCGTCTCTCGTTCCCTATGGGGGTTGGTTTCCAAAGGCGGGGGCCGCAGCCCCCGGCCTTTGTGCCAGAGGGGGTATGGGGGACGGTGGCGTCCCCCATGTTTCTGGTGGGGGTCTAAGGGGGAGGCATCTTTGCGCCAAAGATTCCTTCCCCTTGCCCCGACATGGGAATGTCCCCCTGCGGGGAGCGCAATTTTAATTACTCATCTGCTTTGCGATCTGATTGACCCCGGTGCTGGCCAGACCGCTCACAATGCCCACTGCCACGGCGGTGAGATAGTCCGTTGCGGGGAAGTCTGCCATGATCAGCATCCCCACCACGCCCAGCACCCCGCCGGACACGCCCACAACAATGGGAATCCATTTGTTCTCAATGGCGGTGGCCTTCACCGCCATGCCGATCAGGTAGCAGATCACCGTAATGACCGCTACGCTGGCAATGCCAAATCCGGAAATATCCATGCTCAATTCCTCCTTTTGCCCTTAGTCCTCTTCCGCTGCCTCCGCGCTGTTCAGTGCGTCCAGCACCGGGCGGAACATTCCCTTCCGCCGGGGGTCCTCTTTGGGTTCTTCGGCATACCGGGCCTTGTTCTTCGCGTTCAGCTTCTTCAGCAGCTCCCGGCTGTCGGCGCTTACCTCGCCCCGCTCCCATGCGTCATAGTAAGCCTTGGCCACCATCTCCTGATGTTCTGTGCAGAGATCGTCAAAGATGTCCAGCAGCTTGTCCCCCATGGTCACGGCGCAGCGGAAGGCCGTCTCGTCCAGCACCTCGCCCTTGCGGTATGCACAGTGATACACCGCCCGCTCGTCATCTGTCATGCCGGAGAGCACCACCAGCCAGCGCCGCTCAATGAGCCGTCTTGCCGTCTCGTCATAGAACCGGCTCCACTCGCTCTTGGGCACCATCACGGTGCCGTTCTTCCCGGTCACGGTGCCGTACATCCCGTTGGGGCCGAATACAGCCAGATTATCGTCCGCCACCGGGGCGCACCAGCGGAGCGTCACTTTTTCCGTGTCCGCCATCACCTGAACCACTTGGGGCTTAACCTCCGCCATGGCCTTTGCAACGGCTTCCGCCGCCGCCTGTTTGGCGATCTCCGCTACCTCATCGGCTGTATACAGCTTTTCGGGTTCCTTCTCCGCCGCAGGCGCTTTCTGCTCTGCCACGGGCGCAGCCTTTGCCTGTTCCCGCAAGGGCTGGGCGGCTGCTTCCAGCTCCTGCGCTTCGATCCCCGCCGCCACATCGGCGGCCGTCCGTTTCTCTTTTGCCATCTTTGTCCGCTCCTTTCAGATAAAAGATGCTGGTTCGTTTCTTGCGCTCCGCCCTCATGCAGGCTTCGCGCCATATCTGCGGGAGAGAGGGTTTCCTCCCTCCCGCTTTGGGTCTTACGCGTTGATGACGGCCATACGGGACGCCAACACCGGCACACAGTCGATGGACATAGAAACCACTACGTCAATGCTCATGTCTGCGGTCTGGTCGGGGGTCAGCTCCAACTGAATGGGCGTGCCCTCCTCCATGCCGATGTAGACGGGCTTGTAGCCGCCGGCGGGCACCAGCCAAATCTTGTCGGCAGGCACAATGTCGGTCACGCTGGTATTCTGGGTCCCCGGCACAATGGCGGTGTCGATGGGCATCAGGTTCATGCCCATGTACTCGCCCAGGAAGCCGTACCGCGCCCAATCCACGCCCAGCATGGTGGACAGAGCGGCATCCAGATTCACGGTGGAGGCGTTCACCACACCGCTGGGCAGCGCCTTGGTCAGGGCGGAGGGACGGCCAATGGCCATCACGTTCCGGTAGCGGGTCCCGTTCACCACGCTCACCCGCTCACCGGCAGTGACCCAGTTGGCGGAGGTGTTGGTGAAGGTCATGTTGGCGGGCACATAGGCGGTGTTGCCCGTCATCTTGGTCAGGGTGCTGATCCACAGAGCGGTGATCTTGGAGTACATACCGGCGGCCAGAGCGTTGAAGAACCGGCCCATGTCGGCATCGTTGCCCACCAGCTGATACCACTTCATGCTCACCCGTGCGGTGCGCAGGCGGGGGTTCAGGGTCACGCTCTTGTTGTAGAGGGTGTTGGCGGGCTTGGAGCGGGAGGCGCCCCAGCTGTCATCCTCAAAGAGGAAGATGTCGTTGGACATGATGTCCAGTTCCTTGGTCTGGCCGATGGGCACGGTGGTCATCTCAGCCAGCCAGCCCAGCCCGGAACTCATGACGGTGGGCAGCATGGGGGTCACGATCTCGGTGACGATACCGGCCAGAGTCTTGAGGTACAGGCCGTCGCTCATAAACTTGCGCTGGTTGCGGCGGAACTCGTCCAGATCAGCGGGGGGAATCTCCCCGCTCAGGGCGCACACCCGCTTGGCGCAGAAAAGCAGCAGGTTCTTCTGAAGGTTGCGGTTGGTCATGCTGTAGCTGTTCTGCCCCTCGCCATCCGCCAGCATGGCGGTAAAATCGTCGGGCTGCTTGGTCATGACCCGCAGGGCGCGCTCGTCCCGGCCCAGACGCTCACGCATCAGCAGACGGCCGCAGGTCACGATGTCGGCCCGCTCACGTTCCGCATTGCTGAACTCCTTGGCGGCGCTGTCATACACATTAGGATCAATGCTGTTTAGTCTGATTGCCATTGTTGTCACTCTCCTCTCGTTTCTCAGCCCGCTGCCGCGTCAACCTTGCAGGCCAGCACGTCCACGAACTCAAATGCGCTTTGTGCGCCCTCGGTAAAGGTGCCGCCGGTGGGCAGAACCTTGAAGTACGGAGTCCCCACGTCGGTGGGAGCGGCGGTGGCGGGAACCAGCAGACCGTTGGCAATGGTCAGGAACTTGTTGGCCCCCAGAGCGGTGGACAGGTTGCCGATGCCGAACCGGTAAATCTTGTTCCCGTCGAACACAATCTTGGTGAAGGTGACGGGATAGCCCTTGGGAGCGGGCAGGCCCAGGGTGTTGGCGCCCACCTTGTAGAGGTTGCCGGTGGCGGGGTCCTGAACCATGTTCACGTCATAGGGGTTGCAGGCGTAAATGCCATCGCCCTCGCTCTTCACGGCGGCTCCGGTGGCCTTCATGTTCCAGCTGTTGCTGTTCTTGATGGTCACGGCGGCATCGGTGGGTCCAACGCCCACATAGCCCTCGCAGTCCATCAGCTCATCCTTTACGCACAGGAAACCGGCGGAGCACAGCTCATCCTGCTTCTCGCCGTTCTGGAACTTGCCGGTGATGTTCAGCGTCTCGTCGAACACCCGGTTTGTCACTCTGGGCCAAAATGCGGTCTTTTCAATGTATGCCATTGTGATTCACTCTCCTCTCGTATCTCAGCCGTTCATGCGGGCAAGCATTTCCTCAATGCCGCCACCCTCACCGCTGTTGGTCTTGGGGTTGTTCCATGCGAAGGAATGCTGCTTGGCGGCCATTTCCTTCTTGCGCTTTTCGGTCTGTGCCTTGCCGTGTGCGGCCATCAGGTCCAGCACGGCGCGGTCTGCGCCGCAGAACTTCCCGTCAGTCTCCATGGCTGCGAACTCCTCTGCCCGGTCACACAGGCCCTTGGCAGTCTCGGTCATGTCGGCGTCGCCTTCCACGGCGCAAGCCCGGATGTCCTCCAAGGCCCCGTTCACGGCT
>ENA-UPSY01000219-UPSY01000219.1-human-gut-metagenome-genome-assembly--contig:-NODE-219-length-69887-cov-11.623163_pt1 | contig 69887 bp, 99 predicted proteins | sample MGYA00250044_ERZ773365 | MGnify/ENA primary metagenome ERZ773365 (study PRJEB29103, sample SAMN06111932) | human gut metagenome | biome: human gut; feature: ankylosing spondylitis patient; material... | reverse complement strand
ACATCTTTTTTTGTTTTTTACTGTGCTATTAACTTCAAATTCTGTTCCGCAATCACAACATTTTATAGTCTTTAACATTATTGGCTGATACCCGGCACAATTTTTACAATATTTTTTATTATGTATTGTTGCCTTAGTAATAACTCCACACTCAGCACACTTAATAAACTTTTCACCTTTATACATAAGATATTGATAACCTAATTCCCGCAAATCCGTTATTTTTAATACAACCTCACTGTCATTATCAATAAATCCTACGCTAACATTTATATTATCAACTTTCTTACTATAAGTGATTAAGTCCATCTTCACTAATTTGTAAAAGCAAGAGTACTGTGCCATTATATCACCTGTTATTCTTGCTCTGGCAAAAACATTATACTCATCGACTAAAACCCAATTATTGTTTTTGTCATTTCTCATATTACAGAACTTGGCTAAAACAAGCAAAACAAAAGCAAGTTTTTCTAATTTTTTATTATTTATTCGTATTATTGTTTGTAACTCATTCTTTGTAATTGGAATTTCATCAATTTCAATAATTGGATATTTTTTTGATTTATTCACATATTTTTGCAGAGATAATTCCCAATCATCAGCGTGATAATTATGATAACTTTTAGCCATTACATCATCCAACAATTTTTTAATTTCTTTAGGCTTTTTGCCAACATAAGCATAATATCTCGCCAACAACGAAAGTTTTGCTCCTGTATCGGTATTTATATCCCCACTATTTATAATTCTTTCAGCTTCATTTTTCTCATTCATTATTAAATTCATATATTATCTCCAATCTGTTTCTGTTTTTTACTGAATATTCGCCCACAATAATCAATATCGCCCCATTCATCGGCTACCAAATAAGAAATCATATTATCATTCTTGTTCAAAAGATTTTTTATGATTTGCCTACCACAAATATTCCAAGCAAACTGTTTGGTTTTTTCATTTGTATAACAAAGGTCAAGGACAATATTACATAATTCATCCGGGTCAGGACAAACCTGTACACATTTACGGCTATAGAAGGAATTTAAGCATTGCAATGTAGTTGCCTTTTCATTATCATCAATATGATTTTCTTTGAACATTTTTACAGTATTGAACAATTCATCATTATATTGACGATAAATAACCTTAACTTGATTATAATTACTTTTACTATACCCAACATCTGACTTCAAAATAGAATAATCAAAATTTGAATTATTTCTTATTTCAGAGATATAATTATCAAAATTGCTCTCCACCAAATGGCAAAGTCTATTCATAGTGCAATCATTATCCGAAGATGGAAGAAATTCATAATATAGCTTAATAAAATTGCGCTCTTTCTCAGTCTTGTTTTCTTTTTGAAAAAGTGTGTGTATATCCATCTCAAATTCTTCAATGCACTTTTTATTTGTTCTTTTAATATATCTATCATGCATCGCTTTTTGTTGTGGATATATATAATTCATAAAATAAGGTTTCTTATCAGCACAAATGCTATTAGAAAAATTAGCATTATTTATTTCTTCACTGTCAGCCCCATTCTTAATCAAATTGTTAATATTTATTCGTTTATACCATGATCGAGGCATAGGCTTTGCAATAATACCCTTAACACGGTCTATACAATTTTGCTGATAAAGTTGACCACACTGGATACGATATATTAAAGTTTTATATTCGTCCGAATCTTTTGGGAATTTTGATAATACATCAAACATTGCTGTAATATGATTAGTAGTTGTACCAATTTCATCGCCAAACCCAGATTTGTTAGCTGTTCTCAATAAATCATCAGAAATAATTTTTTTATCAGCCTTACGTTGCATACAAATAATTGATGGCGTATTCACCCAATTATCTATCAATACTCTGTTGTTGGTCGTGAACATCAAATCACCATCTTCGTCAAAACCATTCATTGAATGTGCCATAGCATCATGACAATTAACTATATTTACAGTTGGCATATATTGATACCAATAATTTGTATTATCATTGCTCTTAATAGTAACTTTTTTTATGTTATTATGACAACTCATAGGCGCACGAAAACATACAACCTCATTTATTTGTTTATTTACCCAAAAATTTGAATACATCTCTCCTGCATGGAGCAAACCCATTTCTGATTCAATATCATTTCCTTTATCATCAATATTTGTTTTAAATATATGTTGACATAATGCATAAGGGTCTCCACTTATAACAGCATAATTTCCCTTAACCTTAATGACGCCAATCTTGGAGTCTTGTATTCTACGTTTTATCATATTGTTAATTCTATTGATTATATAAGGATCTTGATACATTCTTTCATCTATCATTAAAGCTTTTATACAATCATCCTCTGCAATTTCAGCCGTATCATCTGTGACAGATAATCCTCGTAAAAAAAGAATTGCTTTATTAATATCCCCACCCAGAACATCTTTTATTTCATTAACAGACGGAGAAATAAGTTCATCTATATCTTCATTGGATAAATCATAACTTTGAATAAACTGATAATTCAAAGTTCTTTCCTCGTCCAATACATTAGGGCAAGTCTTTGTAACAGAAAAAGAATACCCATTTTTATTACAGTTATCAAGATAATCTTCTAAACTGTTATAGCAATCCCAAAGTTTTAGCATTGAGGTAGTTAATATCATTTCTATATCATGAATATTTCTTTCCTGTCCCCAAGCATCAACTACAATATTCTTTTGTGCTATTTTTTCTGCAAATTCTTGAAAATCAAACGGAAAGAGCATACCCTTGAGAAAAGCATTTCTCACACAACAGCCACCAAGAGTATAGTCTAACTTTAAATCATCGCTCCATTTCTGTGCTAATTTTGGTGTGATTAATCCATAACCATCACTATTATCTAACTCAACTTCGGCAATTTTATGCTCCATCACTGGCTCGATACCTTTATCCTCATCCGCATTCTCATCATTAATTTCAAGAATATCAGCATTAAAACGTAATACTAAATCATCTACAACAAGAATGCCATTAGGATTACTTACTGGGATAGACGCACTGCAAGCCAACGATTTATATGCTTCATATTTTGCTGGAACGAGCTTCACATTGGGGTTTCTGCCATTCTCTAATCTCTTACATAATTCTTGATATATAGGTTCCCCTTGGCTAGAATATTCAGAAACGTATATTACCGTAGACTTTTTTACCCCATTAGACGTTCCGACTAATCTTTTATAAGTCAATCCATTGATTATAAACCCATTATCTAATTTATCAATATCATTAGGATTGTCCATGATTACAGCTAAATAATCGGGCTTATTTTGAAACATATCTAATTCATCATAATGATTTTTTATTTCATTTTTGATTTGCTTAATTTTAGATATATCTGCATTTTTTACTTCTAATCGTAGCTTTTTTATATTATTTCTTATCTCTGTTATTTTTTTGTTTATTTCATCAATATTTACTCCATTGATTTCATCAATAAAACGTAAAACTTGACTATCAGCCAAAGACACTAATTCTTTTGCTCTTCTCATTTCAGAAAGTGATAAAACTAAATTCTTTTTATTTTGAAGGATCTTACGACTATGTATTTTATAAATATATTTTTGATAAGTCTGCTGTTTAGCCATTGTGTTTGTCACCTCTTACATTATAATTTCTTATTATTCCTTCACGAATTTTTGATGATCTGTCTCAAGCTCTGAATATAAATACTCGCATTCAGATTTATCCTTATGTCTAAAGTAAGGGGTATTTATTAGTCCATGGCAATACTCGTATGCCTTACCACAAACCGGACAATATATAATATTTTTCTTCGCCCACATCTTCAATTCTTCTTTAGAGTATTTATTATCAAAGCAATTAATAATATTATTACCTATTTTGGCTGTTAGCATATTATATTTCTCCTTTAATCCTCATTTTTAATCAAATCCCACAAATCTTCTAAACTCCCTAAAGTAAAAGCACCACCATTCTTAGCCACATATTCCAACCCATTTTCTCCCCAATCATTCTCATATACATACCAATAAATCCATTCTTCTTTATCATCAACAATATCAGCAATTACGCTGGTAATCTCATTAAGGGAGGTTGTTTCTACTAATTTATCACTGCAAGAGCCAAACAAATCATAAAACTCATCCCAAAACTTTTCTATTTTTCGATATTTCTTCTTAACAACTGTCATTAGTTTAATAAATTGTTCTTTAGTCATATCAATAAACTCCTTTATATTAACCTTGCATTCCTTTAACACTTAATCACAATAAACATTTTCTTGCAAATATCTGTTTAACTCACTCTTGTACATATCTTTATCACAATAATTGTCAGTTGTATAATCACTTCGATACCAAGCTATTTGGCTATCCAGATAAAAATGCTCTCTGCCTACAGAAATATCATTATTCTTTGCAAAGACACCAAAGTCCCAAAAGTTCTCAACATCTCCGATATCCATTATGTAAGTACTCACCTCTTTCCTAAAATCAAAAATTTGATTGATTTCTCTCTATTTAATTCAATAAAAATTTATATCATCTATCAAAGTAATAAACTTATACTACCTTAGATAGGCATGTTGAAATTTCATATTAAATAATGTAGAAAATCAATTTAATTTATTAATGTCATTATCATCGCCAATATCATTATCTTCAGTGTCGCCATTCCCGTTTGTTTTCTTTTCTCTTGCCAGCCTTAACCTTTCTGAAGCTGCCAATCTCTGTTCTTCGGTCATTATTCTACTTCTCTTCACGTTAGGATTGCGAATCCCAATAGCTGTTGCAGAAGCACGAAATGTAGCACCCTGCCAACTACCATCAGTATGTCTTATCTCTGAAGTCTGTTCCCAACCTTGTTTAATACACTTATTAGCATATTTTTGGATAGTAGTATCTATTTCTGCCCAGAGTTTGCCGTTCTCATCAGCAGAAATGTTAATAAGAACCTCACGTTCTTCCGGAGTAAGTTTTACAGGGGTTATAATTGTTTTCATGTTTGTTTGTCCTTTCGTAATATATTTATTCAGAAATCACAGAGTCCATTGTAAGAACACTCTTAATTTCTATGTAGTTGTTCACTATTGCCTCAAACAATTGTTTTAGCTCAGGCACTTCTTTTACAATATCAATTGCAGGTGGATTAGTAACTTCTTTGTGGTTAATCATATATTCACCTTTGTATTGTTCAACGGGCATACCATAATCCAGACGCATTATTTTATAAATATCACCATAAATGCTTCTAATTCCATCAGGCGTATTATTACCTATCTGACTGGCTATATTTTTAATTTTCTTATTCATTTCTGTCTTCCATTCAGAATATGATGGCATAGGAATAATTGTTGTTACCAATGTTTCTAATCGGTCAATCTTTTTAATCAATTCTTTATTTATTTCCTTTTGACTTTGTAATGTTCTTAATATCATATCCGTATTCTTATTTGTCTGAATGATGTTATCAAGAGATTGGGTATTATCTTCCCTACTCTTTGCAATAAGTCCATCAATAATATCCCAACACCAATCCATGAACTCATCTGCTTTAGGCTGGCGAGACCACCGACAAATTTCCATAACGCCCTTGCGAGAATAAAATGTACGTTCCTGAATAGCACCATTAGAATCGACCGTACCAGTTTGACCCCCTCGACTTACTTCGCTCTTTATCAAACAGCTAAATTTGTCCAACCTCTCTCGATGCCTTTGATGTATCTTTTTGATAGCTTCACTTGGATTGTTATATCCCAACGCTCTGCCAATCTGCTCTCTGGTCAGAAAATACTCGTTATTGATATCAGCCCAGAAATCACACGGTGTTACTTCCTCAAAATTCTCGGTAGTAATAAGTTTCAGATTATTCATACTCATTTTTGCTTTAATCCTTTCACAACAAGTTCTCAATAACATTATTACAAATTAACTAACACTTCATCAAATTCTTTATCTAAATTATCGTCCTTTTCTTTCTTAGGATTTACTTCTAATTGTTTGAAGTGAATATTTAACAGATAATCAGCTAAAGCTCTCTGTATCTCCACATAATTAGACCTATACAAAAAAGGCTTTTCTTCATCAACCTCTATTAAAAATTTATCAACATCATTCATCTGCTCTGCTCCCATCCCATTTTCTCTATCTAATCTATCACCCTCGCTCTCTAAGAATTTATTCCAATTATCTTCATACTTTTTTTCAGCCTGAACATTAAGGCATTTTATTATTTCGGCATTAAGTTGTGTTTTCTTATCCTCAGTAGATAGTTGTCGTATTTCTTCTGCCTTCAAAGGTATCTGTTTAGCAATATTATCAATATACACCACTCTGAGTTGTGGATAACACCTGTCCCAACCATATTCGTTCTTTATATAATCATTAAACCTTTCAAAGAACTCGTCACTCTTGTAGCATAACATTACTTCCATTGTATTATTGAAACCCATCTCTTTGATAATGTGGCTCTTAGCTTCAAGTATCAACTTATCCTCATAAGCATTAGACTCTCTAAATTCAAGATTATTTGTATCTGGGTCAGGTTCAGCAATAATATTTACTTTCTTATAGTCTATAAGACATCTATTCTTCATACTCCTAAGAGCAGAATATAATATCTTGTTCAATTTCTGCTCTGCCCGAAAATAAAAATTATTCACATCAAAACTAGACACCATAGGGAAGTCAGAGAAAACAAATTTATCTTCATTGTTCATTATTGTTTGTCTAATTACTTCATTTCCTCGTTTCGTTCCTAATCTATTTCTTATATCATACCTATGATTTGTCATACCGAGGATACGATACATTTCCTTATTTCCAACAGTTACTTTGTAATCTTGCTGTCTAGACAAGAACTCTAGCAAAAGAAGCTCTATATACTTTACATACAGTCCCTCTCTACGCTTACGAGCATCATCAGTAGCAAAAGGCTCATCATATATCTCATCAATTACATAACGTTGACCATCTCTATGAAAATCAAAATATCTCTTCCAACGATTTATCTGAGCTTTTTTAGAATCACCTGCTGAAATCTCTTCATCCAACAAATCGCACATAACTTTATAATTTTTTACTACGTTAAAATACTCTCCTCTTTCATGATTATTATCTTCAATATATGCTTGAAGTTTGCTAATATCCAAATTGTTTTCATTATAATTTTTGTATTTAATTTTCTCCATAATAAAAAATTTCTCCTTTTAAAATTTGAATAAACCCGTGAGATTGTAACCAATTAAATCATAATATAAAACTTAGTATAAAAATTTGAATGATTTTAAAGAAGAATATAGAGTATTATTATTTATTACCTCAATATCATTCAAATTTTATTTTACTTCAATCAAATATATCATCATTCCTTTCTTAACTGATTAAATATTATATTATTAAATATTATATTAATTATCTTTTTCAAAATTTATGTATATTATCGCTTTTTTCTTTTTGCTACTTTTTCTTTTTTGGCGATAAGTCGTAACCCTCCAAATTTGCGGAACGTAGTGACAGCAAATTTGGTTAGGGTTACGAGTTTGTCATCAAAAAAGAAAAAGTAGATTTTTAATAGAATATTTATTTTTAGACTATCTAATCTCAATTCCTTAATATCATCACTCCCTACTATTTTTAATATTGTCTAAAGAATTTACTATATTGATTATAGCATATTAATTTTCTTTTGTCAAGTCATTATTCTGATGATTAGTGTTTTATATGAATATTTTAATTTTTAATGTAAAATAGACCCCTGCGGGTGGTTAGTTTGGGATTATAAAAAGTTTACATATTGCAACAGTAATTTCAACTGAATATATTATATCTATAAAATTTGAATTATATTTTTGCACAAGTTTATATTTATTATTCAAGTTTATATTTATTATTTTTTGAAATTAGATTTTTAATTTTTTTATTTGAAAAAATATTAAAAATATTGAAATTTAATTGTTCTTCGGTTATAAAGATTTTATTGAATATGATTTTATCCTGTTTGCCTTAGTCAGAGTAAGAACAGATGATTGTGCCTGATGAGAGATAATTTGAGGTAAGACATTGTAATTTTGTATTAGATTTGATTGATTTTGTGTGAGTTCGAAATTGAGGCTAGATTATTAGGGACTTGGATATGGTTGGGGAAATGATTGAATTGGAGCTAATTGAAAATAAATCAGAAGATAAAAATAGGATATAATATTGAAATTGATATTGATTAAGTTGGCTATTGATTAGGTTTAAGGGGTTGGATTCTGGTGAGTAATAATAGTTTATTTTGGCATGGATTTTGTATGATTTTAATATAATATAAATTTAGAATAATAATTTTGAGTTTGAACTTAATAAGGTGGGTTTGTCCCGAAGTGAGGAATCGAACATAGAAATTTTGATAAGATTGGGGTTGAAATTGGATTTGAGGTCAAGGGAATGGGTGTCGGTTTCGATTTTACCTTGTGTGAGTGGAGTGAAACTACTACCTGCCGAGCGCCGTTCTGGGAGATGCTTCCAAATGTAAACCTACCCCTCCTATAGGTATCATAGGTATTATTTTCTATGTTGCAATTGTCCAAAAAACAACATAGAAAATTATTTATAAGTAACCCCGAAGCAGTCAAAAAATAGTCCGAAATCAGACTATTAAACAGGCTGCCGGGAACGTCCCGATATGAAGCTAGAAGCTAAATTTAATTAGTAGTGCAAACATTTTAGCACTATTGTATTATAGGCGCTATTTGATTAGCACTTTTATCTACTGTATTACTACATATAATATAATACCGTTCGCCCTTCCATTTGAATTTGATAATTGATATCAAATTGATATCAATTTGATTTACTTAATTTTTCCCTATTTATAACTTAATAAAAACAATATCCATATCTTAAATTATTTCACAATATTACTTTACTAATTCACACATTTACTTAATTGTAATCTGTTTTTTGCTTAATAGTCACTTATTATTTACTTAATAAAATTAATAAAAATTTCAGTCCTTTAGCTTCAGCAGTTCCATTTTATTCCGTCAATTTCAACAAAATTTTACCGTTCCATTTGTACACAATTTCACTCTATTTTACTTCACCTACCAAATTATTCTTTGCTAACTACCACAACATATTGTATACTGCGCTACAAAATCAATCAAAATCATACTACAAATTGTACCGCCTAAAATCACAATTTAACGCCCTACCTATATACTTATACCCCTTTTAAAAATATCGCTTATAGAGCCTCCTAGCACCCTTATTTGCGATATCTTCAGCAGTCTAAAATCACTAATCAAATTGCACAATTTATCTATATAATAGTTAAATATTTTCGTGCAATTTAGCCATTGACGTTGCAGTCCAATCTATTGTAGAATTACGTTCCAGAATGTACACATAAATTCAAGTTATGTACATTTTAACCACTTAATCAATATTCCTTTATGCATAAAATCATTTATCTACTTAATAATTAATATTCCTATTTATCCAGACTGCAAGCAGACAGATGATCTATTTATGTTTATTTTGCATATCACATATATCAATTTAAGCATATCAATAACACATCTGCGACACGTTCCATTACTCCAGATTGATTTATATTTCAAATAATTCGACTTATAAATTAATTCCTTAAACAGATTGCACCGTGACGCGCTCCGGGTATTCACTATATATCTATATAGCCGATATCACTTGCAAGCAGTCCCGATTTACCGTCAATCCCTATTCTATTATTGCACATATCGCATATAAGCACTCTAACAAACCCTACAACACGCATACACTCCAAAAAGGTATAACTATACTGCCCACACATAAAAACGCCGTACAGCGCATTTTAAGCACTATACAAGCGATATCTATTATTTATTGCTTACATCATCTTGTATATCTGATATGTTATCCGCTCCAGATTGATTTAGCTTTATACTTCCTGAAATATCTATATTATTGTTTATGCAGTAATTTATACAATTTGTAATCATTTTAGATATAGATATACCACATTTAGTAGCATATTCTTTACAAAAATCTACATATTGTATTCTATTATAACTTGCAAGAGTTCCATAATTAGCAGATTTATATTTTTTATCTGCTTTTTTTTGCGCTTCAGATCTCAATTCTAGCCCTCCATGTACAATATATTGTATTTATTATCTTTATTATCACCTATATATTGTTTGATTTATATGTATTAGTCAATTTGCACAAAATCATATAGTATAAAGGCGATATATTTGTGTATAATACCACTAGAAAATATCACCTAAAGGTGATATAATAAGACCATAGCAAGGGAACAGCGAAACAAATAAATCCCTTGCAAGGGGGTGAACAAAATGGTTGAAATGCTTATCTATCTAATGACGCTCGCAAGCGTCGGAAGTGTTGCCGTCCTTGAAATCATCAAGCAGATTAAAGGCAAGGACGACAACGATAAGCACGACAAGCGGTAAATAATTACATATCGCTTGAAACAAAATGGGGTGATAAATGGGCGGCGGCTACCGCCCACAACCCTATTAAATAATATCACAAAATTAGCCAAAAGTCAAGTACAGAAAGGAACAAAACACCATGAAAGACATTTCAAAATTCACAGACTCAGACTTAAAAGAATATGTAAAAAATGCCTGCACTCCGGAGAAAGTAATTTGCTCCAAATTTCCAGATGAAAAAATCCCCGCTGAACTCGCAAATGAGGTCAACAAAATAATCAAGAAGATTGTATTCGGCGCGCTGCTTGCAATTAAATTCCGTTGGAATGAAGCGGCGAAAAATGGGACTACTGAAAATTTAATACAAATCTCAGCAGATACCGCCGAATTTACATACAACAATTTCACACTCTATGGAAACGGATATATTAATATCTATCTTCCTATAAAAGACTTTTTTAAGTAATCACCAGTCGCCCGGCGGACTCAATCAGCCGGGACTATATCAGGCGATGAAGTGCATGAACTTTAGAGCCTGCACCAAAATCAACCAAAACACAAACAAACACACGGAATAAACCAAACGACAAACAGGAGGATATCACAAATGAAAAAAGTATTATATTTTGAGGGTGCTGGATGCGTACCCGCTGGAGAAGTCGCAAATTGCCGTATTCGTACAGCGTTTACTAATGATTACGGAAAGAAGATTTATATTGAATTTACTTCTTATACCGTTACAAACATTGACCATAAGAAATGGAAGCGTTCTTCTGAATATGACGTTAGTACAGTTTTAGGTTTTTGCAATTATTGCTATTATATCACGGACGATCCCAGCGTTGACGATTGCAATAAATCCTGTTTATCGTGTGAGCGTAACGGACAGTTTATTTATACTTATGAGGGCATAAAGAATTTCATCAATGCAAATTGCAATGCTTCATTTGATGAAATTGTAGTGCTTAACGATTTAGCAGGCTACAGAGTTTTTAACACTAGCGGAAAACATAATACACCAGAAGCGTATAATTACGGCGATACTTTTATATATAATGCTGAATTGACAGAAAAACGCATTACTAAAGTTGCGGAATTGTCGGAACATTTCAAGAGGATTTTTAATCAGGAATACGACAATACAAGCTATTATGTTGAAAATGGTGTATTAACAGTATGCTTGAATGTATCGGAAAAAATGAGGAAAAAAGCAGGCTACACAGACCGCCGTTTTACAGTAGAAGTATAATACAATGTCAAATTATGGAGGTTATAACACTATGACTTATAAATACGCCTTTGAAAAGCGTGATATTTCACGCATTGACAAACTCAATAAATTAACTGATACTAATACATTCTGGGATGATGTGCGGAAACTCTGCCGAGGAGTAACAAGCGATCACGCTATAGGCATATGGCAGTATTTAGCGGAAAATCGTTACAAGGAACTTACCGGGGATATGGAGGAGGACTAAACACAATGAAACTTACAGTAAAACAGTATAAAATCCTATCTGCCCTTTACCATGACTACACGGCTATTGATACGGAAGCCGACTTGAAAAAGCGGAAGATTTTGCTTGCTGACTATCGTGCTATACCGGAAATTTTCGGAGAGGTACAGAGACACGGAACAACAAAGTGTTTTATCTCATCAATAGCGGAATACTTCAAAAAATACGGATTCATCGTTGAACTTGAGTCTGACAACGTGAGTTACAACATAAGCATTTGAGGAGGTTTAACGACAATGGGGAAAATTTATTATAGAGCTATATGCAACGGGAAAATAATATTCCGTGCAAGAATACACATAACCTCAACAGGAAGATATGGCTTTGAAACAAGTATAAACAATAGCCCGTATGAATCTAACATCAATATGCCATTATTCTAAACAAAAGAGGAAGCAATAAGATGGTTAATAATCAATTGGATAAATTGAGGAGGTTTGAATTATGAAATTTGCAGGAAAAGTTTATACTAGTAATAAGGAGGTATTGCTTGGAAATATTTGTGCAAATTCATTTGTAGCATTGAAACGAAGAGCAAGCACTTTATGCAATGGCTATTATAGCGCGGTTGATACGATGGTATTACACAGAGTGAATGACGAAGAAGTTAATAGTTTAACATTTACAAGAATCAACAGGAAAAGCCCCGATAATAGAATTATCAGAGGGCAATGGAAATAAAATAACAATTCTATGAGGAGGTTTTTGCAATGATAACCAAAACAGGCGCTTGGATAGCTGAAACAGACTACACAAATTATCCAGAGGATAAAATGTGTTTTATGGACAGAATAGCACAGATCATTCTGCGAAAAATCAAGGAATACAATTACAAGGTCGAAACGACAGTGACAAACATCTGTGAAATGTGCCTTGCGTATGCTGAATGTTTTGCAGAAGATGAGCCTGATATGTGTGACGAATACGGAATAACCATTGAAGGCATAACTAATTACATAGAAGCAGAAGGCAGAATCGGATTATCAGAATTTGACTGCTATTGCTAAGGAGGAATTAACATGAAATATATCACAACCATTACGGAAGAAGTCATCGAGGATATTATCAGCCTTGAACCTGAACACAATGTTACATTTAAAATCAATACACAGCGATTTTTGTATGTAGAAAATGCTGAACGCGATGAGGATGATTTGAGAGATTATTATATTGCCGTATATAAAGATCTTGACGATGACGAGCCTATTAGTCAGTATGCAGTCCCGGTAACACATCAGGTAGAATTAGTAGACGTTCTGAATGAAATCACGGAAACATACGGAGCTTTTACACAGGAAGAAATTAAGATCATGTATGTAGCTTTAAGACAGTATCAAGAGAAGCTAAACAAAATAAGAGATGAACTGCTTGATGGCGATATGAGTAAAGCTGCGTACATGGTCAACGACAAGATAACAATTGCATTCCATGCTAATGAAAAATTATGCAGTATGATGGATAATGAGGAGGATTAAATCATGGTATCATTAAGAAAAACAGTAAATCTCGCAAAGAAGCCACTACTCTGCTATAAGGTCAATTTACGGAAAATACCCAGAGCAGACCTACGAAAGAAGGTGACTGCCTGATGTTTGGAATACTTTGTTTATTATTTGCGGTCTTTTGTGATTTCAAGGATATGCACATCGGAAAGGGAATGCCACCTGCTCAGCAGCGTTATGGAAAATTTGTAGCGGACAATGACAAAATTTGGTATGACCATCTCAACAAGTGCATGAGAGGCAAGGAATCATGGACAAGCTGGAATGATCCTAGAATTAAGTGGGAGGACAGATTGAAGTGATAAAGCCCAGATTTGGGAATTACTCATCATACGGAAGATGCTGGTATATCCGTTATGGGAACATAGCAACAGTATCATACATCAGTCGTGAAAAATGCCTTGAAAAGCACATAAAGAAGTTATTGAAACTAGGCTATTCAGAGGAAGAAATCAACAGGCACTTCTGAATTAACTGTGCTGAAAACAACACAAAAACACGTTGACTAAATGCCAAATATATGGTATAATAAACATGAGGATTTAGAGCTTTCTAAGGAGGAAACAAAGATGTTTAACACATTAAACAAGGCTGACATAGCAAGAATAGAAAATGCCTTATGGGTATTAAATGTATACCATGATGAAATTGTTTCAGAATGTAGAAATACTGATGAACACGATTATATCTCATATGACTTTCTTTCTGATTTAGAAGATATCAGAAAAATGATAAACCATGAACCGAAAGAATAAAATCAATATTCTATGAGGAGAATACGTCATGAAAACCAAGCAGGAACTTTTACAGATGCTTTTTTCAAAGCTGGCCGAACTTCAAGACTTGAACAAAAAAGAGTTTACCACTAAAACGGTTTGGGAAACAGCAAATCTTACTGCTAAACTTCAAACAGAAGTTGCTTTACTCTATGATATCCTCGGTGAGGACGTTCCCGAAGAATACTGGGAGCAAATAGAGGAAGTAATCTAAAAGCTGACTCGGCAGCTATAAACAGCCATTAAGCCGAGAGCGTTTGACAGTCTGAAATAAGGCTGCCAAGGTTGGAAAATAAACATTAGACACGTTGAGGAGGATTAATAATGAACTTCAAAATAATTATTCATAAAACTCATCACAAGGTAAAGAGAATAGATACAAGATTCAATTCAGACATAAGAACACAGTTATTTTCTTTGCTAGAGAGTAACGGAATAGATATTGTAACGGCTGATGAAGCAGCAACTTGGTGTAGTGATGCACCTGCCAGTGAAAGTTATAACACAGACGATCTTGATATTTATATTATGGAGGATTAAAAATGAAACGTATATCAGACCTCTACAAAGATATAGACAACATTATGTCAGAGAGTGAATATCATGACGATGACACAGGCGAAGATGTCTGCGAGATATCCGAGGACGAGGTTTACCGAATAATCACCACAAGGAATGATTACAGATTTTTGACCGCAGCCACAATCAAGGAAGAAATACATAAATGCTTTACGGATTTTACATACCGTATGAAGAAAGCATTATACTGAAAGTGAGGATTAAATCAATGACATACCCAGAAAACATACTTCGTATTGTACGCCAGAACCTTGACCTTGAATCAACAGACACAAGCAAAGACGATGAAATCAATGCTATGAGCCAGTCAAAAATCTTTGATTGTGTTTGTGAGTGGGAAGGTCTTATAGGTTATGGCAGAGTTATCCGCAACTGGATGAAAGACATTTACGGAATAAATCTTGATGAGAAGTGAGGAATACATAATGTCAGGACGATATATCTGTTTTCTTGAACTCTTTGAATACGGCGACTATATTGAGGAATACACCGGAGACGGAAGTTTTACCTTATGTGTAGATTTTGAAAACTATGCAAAACATTTCGATACAACTAAAGAAGCTATAACATGGGCTAAATCTCACGGACTTAAAGATGGAGAATTTGGCGTTAGGTGTTATTGGATAGAAACGGAGGAGAATACATAATGAACACAGTAGTAAAAATCCTGATGGAACGTGACAACATGACAGAGCAGGAAGCAATAGACCTCGTGAGAGAAACAAAGGAAGAATTAATGAACAGTCCGTGTAGTGACGGCGCAGATATCATCATGGATAATTTGGGAATATGTAAAAGGAAACCGATAATTTGAAAGGATGAGTTTTATGACAGCAAGACACCAGAGAGCAACAACATCAAAGACTTATGCTATGGATATGTGCTATACAAAAGTATTGACCGACGCTAAGAGAATCCATCGTGATGATGGAAAATTTTATATAGATAATATTAATGGCGTTTATACGTCAATTAGTAAATGGGATTATGACCGTATACCTGCGTATTCGGAACGGAATCTTGAGGAATGGGCATTTAGAAATGGTAGATGGCATAAAACGATAAAATAAACATTTCATCGGAAAATATGCTCAAAAGAATGGCTTAACAAAGCCATTTATCAGGGCATTTATTACAAGCCATACCCAGATAACGGATAAAATTCATTTTTAAGGAATATAGGAGGATAAATTATGAGAATGTGGCTGGTACAGCGTGGAATAAGAAGAGAAGGCGATTTTAAAGGACTTACAGGGAAAGACGGTCTTGTTGACCTTGATTATATGGGTTCATCTGAATTTGAATGGGGAGCAATACCTCGTGCATTCAGACGAATAATGGGTCAATTCTCCGATTATGTTTTTCATAAAACAAACCTTACTAACATAAATAATTGCCCTTTATGGATATATGTCCGCAAAGATAAGGTAGAGGATGTTGAAAATTGTATCAAGGAATATCTTGAAAAGAAATATCAGCTTCAGGAATGGATTGCGCTTGAACATCATTTTGATAACAAGCTTAATATCTCATCATCATTTGGCAGACATTTTTATCTCAGATTTAATTTTTGGTGGGATATACAGAATGATTGGATTGCCTTTGTTGGAGCAGATGATGTTAAGGAACAATATAATATGGCAATTAATTATGACTATCGGAATTGGTGGTTAGCAAAGCCTGAAGAGGAAAGAAAATCTGAACTCGAGGCAGCGTATGCTCGAAGATAATAAGAAAGGTATAATTTATATGGAAGAAAAATGCCCAAAGTTCCCCACAGATTCAGAGGAATCACATAGAATAATGATAGAAGCTTTAGAAATGGTAGGATTTAATGTCCGCAAACCAAAACCCGGTGAAGAAGGCGGTTTCATTTATAAAGACGAGAATGGAGAAATCAAGAAATTAAGCCTTAAAGATCTTAAAAATCTTAAAACTGATAAGCCTATTCAATCCGAAAACACAGCAGAATGGCTACAGGTTATTGGAAATAAATTTGGTGATTTAGTTACCACTTATAGTTCAAGAGCATATAGGTGTTCTCATTGTCGTAAATTTTCCCGACACAGATTTCCATACTGCCATTGGTGTGGATTTAGTATGGGAAACGGCAATTATGAAGGAGAGGAGGATTAAGTATATGAACTGCATGAGCAAGAAAGTCAAACGCAACAAAGAAAAACTCATACAAGAAGAATACCAAGAGAAAGTTACTAACTTTACACCAGAAGAAAAGAAAGCAAAAGATGAACGTGATTTAGCAATGAGGAAGAAAATCACACAGTTACTCGGAACTATGGCTGCACTGGAAACTTTCACAGGTAATGTTTACTCTGATGAAAGAATATGGAGGGAATAAATTATGTACAATCCTATTTGTAAATATTGTCACAATGAACTTGGTGAAAGTAATTTTAAGACTTGGGCATTGGTATACAAAGGCTATAACAGCAAGGCAAGACGTTCTTTATTCTGCAATGAGGAATGTTATAAAGCGTATATAAAGCAGTTTGAAGTAGAAAAATATAGGGGCAATTCTATTTATATGGTTGAAGTCGATGGAGAAAAAAGATATATGCCTTATTGGTTTTCACCGTATTATTTTACTACTATTGAGGATTGCAGAAAACGTATAGATAGTCCTAATGTTGGAATTTGCCCAACGTTTTTTTTGAAAATTAGAAAGTGAGGATAGATTATGAAGAAAGTAACAGGTTATATTAGTGTAAGAGCTTTGGGTTGCCATGATTTTGAATTTTTCGTTCCTGATGATGCCACAGATGAAGAAATTCAAAAAATGGTAGATGATACAATGGAATTGAGTTGGGATTATCAGGTCGAAGATGGTTATGAGGAGTACACCGAAACAAAATATTGGAAGAGAGGTTGAAAACAATAAAAACTCCGTTTTATCGGATAAATTTTGAAAGGTGGTTACATAATGAAGTATTTAATGATAACATTGCACGACAGTGATTTTTATCGTGAATTGGATTGGCTTGGGAAACATCTGTTGGAGAGATTAAGTGACAACCGTTCTGAGTCATTTGACACAAACAAAATAAATTTTGACAGATTCAAAACTTCAATCGTAAACTTTATTTTAGCAACATATATTTTACATGGAGAGAAATGGTACAAGTGGTACGATAATTCTGATGAAGATGATATATGGGAATACCACAGAGGAATAAAAGAACAGTTGCTCAAAATGATACACATTGAGGTAGTTGAAGACAGTGAAATTCATGAGCGTGGTTATGAATTACTTTATGTTCCTCTTTGCACCTCGGACGATATCAATGTCAAAGGTTTGAATTATTTTATCATCTGATGAAAGGAGAATTTTATCATGAGATTTGAAAACACATTGAGAGTGCTTTCTAAATATAAAAAAATATATTTTTACATGGATGATTTCTTTTTGTCCGATATCAAATATATTGAAGGATTCATTGAAGCATTAAATTGTACACATTCTATTTCAAATAAAGATTATTTTGCTTGTCGTAGAGAAATTTTTCGTGCTAAAAAACAGTGGTTATAAAAATATTTAGACTATAATTAAAATATGATTAAGGAGGAAACACTATGAATTTTGAAGACCTCTCCCCTGCTGAGCAGGAAGAAATGAAGGAAACATTCGCGATGTGGAGAAAACCGCCAGAGTATTTTGACAAGATTGTTAATTCTGGGATGTGTAACAGTATCATTAACGGATACATTCTCCTTGCTTTTGATGTGGCGGGCGTTAAGCCACCAAAAGGAATATCACATCTTCTTGATGAGTATTCTGCTGATGAAGCAAGAAAGAGATATCAAAGCTAAAAATATAAACATTAACAAAATCCATCTTCTATCCGAGGGTGGATTTTTTGTTGCAATTAAAATATAAATTATTTTTATGAAAATCGGAATAAGATACTTGACATAGGGAATAAATTATGATAAAATAAATAATTAGTAAATGGCATATATTTCTTAATTTCAAAATGGAGCATGGAGGTTAATATGGCATTTGAAGATGAGCAGGTAACGTTTGACGAAACTACACAGAATACAGAATCAGAGAATCAGTCTGAACCCATAGACGAAAATTCTGTTATGGGAAATAACCGCGAAGAAAAGCCTAAGAGCCACAGAGGCAGACCTAAAAAAGGAGAATCCTCGACTAAGCCAGCCGGCTCTAAGAAGGCTAAAATCAAAGATTGTGAGGTTGAAATTACCGAGGATAGTCATATTCTGTCCACGGATGATTTAAAGCTTAATGCTGACACATGGAGTGTCAGAGATATTTATATCAAATACACAAATAGTAATAAACTTCTTGATTTTGAAATCCCACAGCAGAGAGCCGTTGTATGGAAGAAAGATAGAAAGTCGGCATACATTCATTCCATTCTCGCCGGACTGTATAAGTTCCAGCCTGCATTCATAGTAAATCAGGTCGGCAAGGGGAAGATGAAGCTTTATCAGGTGTATGATGGTAAGCAGAGAATGCTCGGCTCAATCGTTTCTTATCTGAATGATGAGTTCACCCTGTGCGGATTAAAAAACGACCCTCTGATTGAGTGCAACGGGCATTATTACAACGTTAATGGTTGCAAGTTTAGTCAGTTACCGGAAGAACTCAAGGAGAAGCTCAGAGGGGCTTCTATGAATATCTTGATAGCCGATAACACATCGGAAGAAATAATGAGGTTTATTATGCTCAGAATTAATTCTGGCGAGCAGATGACCCCATTTGATGTGGCAAGAATAAGACGTTCTGATATGGATGATTTTGAAGCATTATCAAAACATGAGATTTTCAAGGCGATGCTTACAATGAATAAATTTAATCAGAAGAAATATCATGAAATCATTGCAAAGACTTATATTGCTCTGTATGAGGACGAGCCGAAATATTCGGGAAAGCATATTAACGAAATAATTGAAAACCTCGAAATAACAGAGGACAAGCAGGAAGAAATCAACGGCATTTATGATAAGTTGCTCGGAGCATATAATATTCTTGTTGAAAAAGGTTCTGCTGTTGCAAAGACGATGTTCAACATAACCAATTTCACAAGTTATTTGCGTTATGTAAACAAGCTTGATAATTCCGAAAAACTTGCTGATTGGTTAGATTATTTCTTCTGGAACACACCCGAGGAATACAATAGTAATCATTCTACAACAAAGAATGAAATTTTAACTAGAATGAATATTATCAAGAATAGCATTGATGAGTTTCTTAGCAAGCAGTAAACAGGCATAAAAATAACACAGCATTACTTAATAGTGATGCTGTGTTTACTTGTATCATATGGCTAACAAAATAGCTGAAGAGATGTCATGAAATGAGTGTTTCATCGTAGGATTTATAGGTCGATTTGTAGAAAAATATGGCTCACTAAGAAAGAAATTACCCTATTCGTAACGAATAGGGTAAAATTATTATGGAAAATAATTAATAAATAAGAGAAATGTCTTTAGTTTCTTCATATTCATCGACAAGTTGGAGAACGGTAGCATTATCTACATCATCATATTCATCTAATAATCTTGTCATTTCACTATCGACTATAGTATTATCTTTCATTACTCCCATTCCCGTCTCGGTTGTAACAATTTCTAACCCCCATTTATCAACATTGTCGGTTACAAACAAAGTGTCTCTATTAGAACCTCCAAACCCATTTTCAGAAGTAACATCTAAATTTACGGATTCCCCATTATCTGTTTTACCATAGTAAAAGCTGTGGACAACCATTGAATCAGGATTCTTTAATGCCCGCTTGACAGTAATAATGGCTCTGGCGCAATATTTCACTTCGGGTGTATAAGACGCAAGTTTTTCTTGTCTTTCTTTTTCTAATCTTTCTTCTTCGGCTTTACGTTCTTCTTCCGCAAGACGTTCTGCTTCCTCGGCATCTTTTTTAGCCTTTTCTTCAAGTAGCCTATCTAATTCATCTCTAGCATTAAGCAAATCAGCATAATTATTAACTTGTTCTTTTTGCTTATCAGTGAGAGTACCATATAATTTTTCAGCCTTTTCAATAGTTTCTTCATCAGAGATTTCTACCGTCCCGATAGCGTTGATATCGTCCATCATCTTTTGTGATACTTCATCTATCTTGCTTGCGCAACCAGATAACAGAACTGATGAAAGGATTAAGGACATTGCAACGCATTGCTTGATGTACTTTGTGTTTGCTCTCATAATATACCTCCGAATTTAACCAAATGTTTTATATGACATATTATAACATAAATCGTGCTGATTGTCAATATTAATTTTATAAATGTTATTGTTATTCATAATAATATAAAAGAGGATTACTTTTATGGTAATCCTCTTGTTTTTGCGCTTGGACTTACGATTTCTCTGCCTTTCTGCCAGTATTTAAGAAATTTTGTATTTACATTAACGAGATATTGTGTTGCTTGCAATCCAATCACAGCGTTTTATACAACATCTTGACAAAATCAAAATTTTGTAGTATAATTATATTGTACCAGATACATACTAAAATAGAAAAGAGGTGATAAAATGGATAATAATTTATTTCATATCAATGTTTTTTTAGATATAGATAAAACAAACGCATTTGTCGAAGAAAAGATTAAGGACGGCTCTCTTACAACAGATACCGTCCTTAGTGCAGATATGTTTGATTGGGAAACTAGAATAGAAAATGGTGAAATTCCCGTGTTCCCTGTTCAATTAAAGATTGGATAAGAATTGTTTTACATTAAATGCAAACGCTTCTTTAAGAAAATCGTCCCATGTTTTGAATTTAACAGGAAGTTTGGCTTTTAACTTTGACTTTTCCTCATCAGACAAATTATCAATATGAGAAATATCAACATTTGCCTTATCAAAGAACTGCTTTATTGTTTCAGAAAGATGAACACTGTGCATAAATTCTTTCGTAAACCATTTGTCTTTGGGAGTTTTGTTTAATTGCTCTTGATACTTGTCAGATTTGCGTTGAATTTCTTTCTCGATAGATTTGAGCTGGGCGGCGATGCCTTTTGACATAATAAAATACCTTACCTTTCTGTTAATATTTATTTACCCTCGGAGCTACTAAACTGGTTGCGAGGGTCTTTGTTTAGTTACACATTACCACGCAAAGTCTCTTTGAATCTATTGATTAAAAAATCATGTCTATTCTTTAAAAACGACAGATATTTTTCTTCGGTGAAGTCAGAATCTAAAAATAATAATTCAGATTCCACAGGATAAAGAAAGTCATTAATAACAGAATCATTAATATCAAACACTAACGACCGATTCTTTACAGCTTCATACAGAGTATATTCCTGCTTGCTATGTACCTCAAATTGTGGAAGAACGCATAAGTTCCCTATGGCACAAATCCCCTTGCTGTTTTTCATTTGTTGAGTAAAACGGCTTTTAGAGATTACTAATTCAACATTAAGCGGTTTGCTATTAATATAATTGTCGTTAGATTTGCGCATTCTAAGTAAAAAACATAAGAATAATTTATTTTCTGTTGGGGTATTTTTCATTGATTTTTGAGTTTGCTCAAGCATCCAATCATGAAGAAACCTTTCCCATGTAGAAAGAGGGATCGGAGTTAAATAACGATTGTCTGATATATCTTTAGATAATTCGTCAGCAATCTTGGTGTCTCCACTTCCGCTCCAATAGCCTGACAGGATTTCATATAAATAGCGCATGGGCATATTCTTTTCAAACGCTGTTTCAAGCTTCTTCGTCCCTGTTTTTTCAGTGATACTAAAATCTTTTGTAGAAACAGAATATTTCATGTTAAAATATGTCCCAACAATACATAAAATCTGATGTTCTATATATTTTGTTATAGAATTTTTATTATCGGGGAACATGATGTATTTACATAAAATCTTACTTATATGGGCAAGGCAAGTCAAAATAAGTTCCTTCAGCTTAATCAAGTTTTTAATTTTATCAGCACTCATGTCAGTGAAGCAGTTTGCAACTGTGCTAAGGCTGCTGGTAGTTTTAGTAAGAATTACTGATAATAAAGAAAATCCGATTGAAGCTACATCAGATGTGGAGAATTTTTGTTTTTTGAAAATTATGTAAGGATTATCTTTATAAATAAGGCGACCAAATGCAAAGCAAAATTCAAAAAGATTTACTTTTTGTTCTCTCATTACTTGACCGTCTTGATAGTTCTGTATTTCTACCCCTGTATCTTCTACCATTTTCTGATACTTTTCATCTACCAATTTGAGAATAGACGGATCATTGTAATTGAAAATGATATGACTCCATTTGGCAGCATAAATTTCATATTTGCTTAATACTGTACCGTTTGCGTTTAGCCTTTCAAAAATTTGGGGCAGACAATCTTCATCCCCTGAATAACATACATAGGGGATTTTCTTATTAAGAATTTGATATTTATCTTTTATGCTTTCAATAAGTTCAGAAAGAATACCATAACATTCTGTATATTTCTCCTTCAACACTGACACATCAGATATTACCCGATTAACAATACAAGTAGTTTTGTTTTCTTTTGTTAAATTGGCTTTAATAGATTCTGTTATTTCTGTTTTAACAATTGTAAAATTTGTAGTTACAGTAGGTGCTAATGTACCAATAATCTTGTCGAAATATTCCTTAAATTCATCTTCATAGTTTTTTATATACTTGAATGGATTTTTCGAGAAATCATCTAAAGTCGTAAATCTTTGTAGCCCATCAACTAATAAGTAAGAGGATGGGCTACTTTTATATAATAAAAGAGAACCAAAAGGGAAACCTTTTAGCACGGTATCAATAAATTCTTCCTTTTTCTCAATTGACCAAACAACACTTCGTTGAAAAGACGGTAGCTCTATATATTTTTTAAGGTCTTTAAATTCCATTGTTCCGATTTCATAAAGGTCTCTCATAACATCCTCCGTCAATTCATTTGGTTTTCTTTGGTGTACAATGGTACAGTAGACAAAATACCTGCTTGCGTTTTTAAGGCAACTTTTCCCTTGTCGTTAAAATTGCGATATATTTCAAGCAAATCTTGTTCATCAGAACTTAGAATTTCTTTGTCTGTGTGTGATTGAGGGTTGTCTGTCCTGCCTAGCAGATAGTCTATAGAACAGCCTAGGGCATCTGAAATTATTATTAGAAATTTCCCAGTTGGTTGAACCCCTTCTTTCCATCTGGTTATTGTCCCTGATGAAATGCCAAGAGGTGTCAATAGCGGGTTGGGGGTAGTCCCTTTTTCTTCACATAATTGATATAATCTCTCAAAGAAAATGTTTGTCATTAGCAAAACCTCCAAATCGAGCATTATAATTTGGGTAATAAGTAACAAATTTCTCATTTTATTCAGATTTGCTATTGACAATCTCCATTTGAGGTGATATAATCTAAACATAGCAAACAAGCAAGAAACCAAATCCAAAAGAAATGGTAAATCTTATTAGCTTATTATACCACAATCAGGCATCATTTGTCAAGATATTTGGGGTAATTGGCTGATTGAGAATGTAAGTTTGCTGACACCAACAAACATTAATACATACAGAAAGAGGTAACGGTATGAACGGTAAGAACACTTTAGGAACTAGTAACCCAACATTTACAGATTATCTGAACCAGACACATGACCAGATACATAAAGATGTGATACCCGGTAAGGCTCTGACACGGAGAACACCTAATGAGTGGAGTAAAAACTTCACAGGCAAGGACATGAAAAGAATTAACCGTTCTGAACACATGGTTGAGCTTGGGTGCTTGAGTTATTGATGGACAAAAGAAAAAGAGCATTCCGAAGAACACTCTTTCCCTTTTGTTACAATCTCGCATATCCTATGCAAGACCACTCAATTTAGTGTGTTGATATGCTGTCCATTATTTCATAAGCCCAGTATTCAGCATCATAATGCTCGACAAAATCTGCACATTCATTATACAGTTCTGGGAGAAATGAATTGAGGACAATTTGCTTTGCTTCTGCCAAGGTTAAATTGTATTTATCCCTGATTTCTTCAGCTACATATTGAAATAATTTGTTACTCATAGATTAGCACCTCGCTTTCAAATTCAATAACCCTAAGGAATGATAATGCCTGAATTGATAGCTCTGAATGAAATGATAGTTGATTATATTTTGATGATTGTAATGGCTTGATGTGGTCATAGAAATATCCATATGTAATCTCTCCACGTTTAACACCACTGATTATATCAGCAATGTTTGAATCAGCAACACAACCATAAACATAATGATATCTTCTGTCTAAGTTATGGTAAGAATTGATTACATAGTCAGCGCCTACACGATTGTTATAAATAAACTCTATCCACTTTTCTGACGGAGAGTCAAATAACTTACCTTTTAACGGTAATAGAATGGTTTTGTCTATTTTATATTCAATCACTATAGGATATGCTGGTTTAGTTGGTTTACGCTTTTTATTATATGCGTTTGTTCTATCATAAGCAATCTTTTTAGCTTGTGATAAATCACTTGTAGTATAAAACCCTTGACCAAAATCAACCGACTTATATCCTTTGTTTATATCAATTCCCGAAAGAAGGCTGTCTTTGTGAATGGAAACTGTTCCGTGATATACTGTGTCTGGAAGTTGATTTACGTCCATGATATCTCCATATTTATTATATCAGATTATAATGAATTTGTCAACTATTTTAGAACGGATAAAATAAGGTGTAGGGTTTTATTTACTCCTTATCTGTGTTATCAGTGCTATCAGGAATATATTCTACTACATCGCTTATTTGGCAATGAAGCAGGTTGCAGACAGCATTTATGCTGTTCAAAGTTAAATTGGTGTCATAATGCTGAAATTTAGACATCGTGGATTCGCTAAGCAACTTGCTGTTCCTTAACCGAGTGCGGGAAAACCCTTTGTCTTTAAGCGAACTCATAACATCTATTTTATAGCGTATCATATCAATTTTCTCCCACACGAAAAATAATGTGCAATTTTCCCAATATTACACATTAAAATTCGTGTGATTTGTCAATAGACACACGAAAAATAATGTGATATAATACATACATGGAAATCAAGCAAACATAGCATAAATCTCCATATATAATGGAAATCTTTATTAACTTTATTAACTCATTATACCACATTTCGACACCAATGTCAATAGAAACGGCATAGAAAGGACTGAAACTCATGCGTTCATCTATAAGGTTTGTACCGAGAGCTAACAACACAAATCTCGCAGAAGAAATTCCGAAGGCACTTCCCCTCCCTGCTGCTAAGCCAGAGATTAAGGTTGTTTTGAAGAAAAAAAGAGAAGGTCGTAATCTGGTTGCAAGAGTTTCAATAAATTCTGAAAATCATAGTGCTGATGCGTTTACAAATAAAAATGATATAGATAACATTTTGCTTTCTTTATTGATGAATTGTAAATCATCAAGTAAACGGAAGTTCACAAAAGCATTAGCTTTCCTCTTTGTTATTAATACTGGCTATAGGGCTGGGGATGGACTTATCATAAGGGTAAGAGATGTCCTTGATGACAATGGGAACATTAAAGACTATATTTTCTTAAATGAAAGTAAAACAGGTAAATCTAGGAAGGTTTATTTCAATAAAGCTGTAAAAATGGCTATTCAATTTTTAATTGAAGTGAATCATCTTACTTTCAACAATTATCTTTTTGCCGGAGAGGGCAACAGAACAGCGTACATTCATCATATAGAGTATGATGAATGTGGTAAAGTAATAAAGACTGTTACCACTGGCGAAAAATATGATGATAATGGTGTGGCTCGTGAAGTTGCTCCTTATTGTGTTAGTTCATTAAGTAGAATTATCATTCAAGAAGCAAAGAAACTTGGGCTTGAAGGACATTTCTCTTCTCATTGTATGAGAAAAACTTTTGCAGAGTTCATTTCTCGTGATTGGGTCGATAATAGAAATCCGATCGTAGCTAGTAAAGCCTTAAATCATTCTGATGTAAGAACAACAGTTGAGTATTATTTGACGGTTGATTCTCACAAGCTCAAGGATCAATGGCTAAATCTCAATCTCGGACTTGAAGTCCTTGAAATGTTCATTGAGGACTATTATAACGGCAAATTCCAGTTTAACGGATAATTCATAGAAAGGAATACGATTATGGCTAGAAAGAAGAAAGACCCGGATAATCTTGTTGAGGTGTGCGGTAAGACCTATGTTATTCTTGATACTGATGTATCAGACGGTAGAGTCAATCATAAGGCAATGCCTCTCGAAGTGTATGTGGACAAGGTGTTAAAGGGAGAGTTTTGCCGTGATGCTCTTGTTCAGAGACTCGACAATCAGTGGACAACAAAGAAGAAAAGTGAGCTTATCGTATCCATTCTTCAAAACCGTCCTATCGGTGCTATCCTTTATACAGGCGAAAGAATACACGAAGCAATGTATTTGACAAAATCTCTCCTTGACGGTTTGCAGAGAACAACAGCTATGTGTGGATATGTAAATAATGAATATTCGTTAAGCAAGAACACAAAGCCGTTAAAGTGCGTGTGCCGTTCTGAAAGCGGAGAAACGATTACTTATGAGGTTGAACTTGCCGGAAAGAAATTCAAACAGCTCCCCCCTGCCCTCCAGAGAAAAATTCTCGACTATGATATTACCCTTTACGAGTATGTAGGCTTCACTGATGATGAGCTTGATGGTATTATCTATAATATTAACAACGGAGTATCTTTCAAGCCCAATCAGAAGTTAAGACTTGCATTCGGAACAAACACAATGAAGTATCTCCAGCCTATCTGCGAGAATGCTATTTGGGATAATATAGACGGCTGTAATGCTAAGAATGATAGTATCCTCGGTTGCATTACCAGAACCATGATGATTATGATGGGTTGTGACTGTGACCTTTCTGCAACTGAAATGAACAACTTTGCGGAAGAATTTGATATCAAGGCAAACGAGTATAGCGTTAAGAGAATTGGTCAGTTATTTGACCGTCTGAACGATATCACAGGCAGTTCAAAGTTTGTTGAGGAAGATATTGAGTTCTTTAATGCCTGCAATATTCCTCATATCATTGATGCTCTTGACCAATGGGAAGGGACAGATGAGCAGTTCACAGACTTCCTTTTACATTTCCTGCATTCAAGCGCAAGGATAGAATATAACGAGTATGCTGCCACAAAGTCCGGCTCTGGAGCAAAGCAGTATTCCTATGAAAGCGTAAGTTCCCGTCGTGGCGTTATTCTTAATGCCATGACGGATTACATAGCAGACTATAATATCACAAAGGTTGAGGTGAATACCGATGAAGAAGTTGAAACCATTGACAGTTCAGACGATACTGGAGATAGCACAGAAAGCTACCGATCAGACGGAGAGAGCGAAAGCGAGAACCCCGAATGCGTATTATCTGAAGCTCCTGCGGTCACTGAATGTGGAGAAAATAGTCAGTGTAGCGGATATCGAAGCGACAGTGACGACCTCGAATCATTTGAACAGTCTTTTGGAGATGGGGAAGAATGATGTCTTTGATAAAATGGTTGAGTATATCAATCATACATCATTAAGCATCAGACGATATCGTGATACTGTCAGAGTTTCCAAAACCGCTGATATGGAAACTATCAATGCTCTTATCGAAGGGAAAATAAGCAATAATCAGTTTATATCACGAGTAGAAGTCTCACAAAACGTTCCCCAATCCTTTGAGGAAATATACGCTGAAATAAAAGATATTAATTCTTCTCACGAAACACATCTTAATAACACAGCCGACCTTTTTAACAGAGGTGTGGATTATATTGAGGAGGTTATGCAACGCATACTATCTCCGGAATATATCGATACCTTTGATGAAGAGGACGAAAAATCTAAACATAAAATAGCTGACTGCCTTGAAAGGCTCGACCAAATCCATAATGTCATTTCATCTTTGATTTGACAAAAATACAACGACAGGAGAAAATATTATGAACACTATGAACGCAATGTCAAAGGAAACCAACAAGACACAGGCAATGCTTTACCTTGAAAATAAAAGGAAGATAGCAGAAACCGGGCAGACAGCTAATGTAAGTGGTGAGAAGACTGAAATTATATCTATTCCGATATATAAGTTGAACACTACATACACATCGCAGAGGACATTAAGGAACAGAAGGTTAGCGGAGAATATAGCTTCTAATTTTGACAAGAACTTGTTTCAGCCTATTGTGGTATCATACCGTGATGGTAAGTGGTATGTTATTGATGGTCAGCACAGACTTTACGGTGCGAAAAAACGTTTTGGGGACAATTACCTTATGGAGTGTCAGGTCATCAGAGGGCTTACTCAGCAGGAAGAATCCATGTACTTTGTCAAGCTGAATGACAGCTCAATTCCGTTACAGTATGTCGACAAAGCAAAGGGGCTTTTCTACGCAGAAGATGAAACCATGACAACTCTTGCTAATCTGTGCAAGAAGAATGGCGTTGAACTTGGCATTACCGAAGATAAGAGAGCAACTGCCGACAGCAGAATAACCGCTATTAAGGCTCTTGTGGTTACATACAATAAGATTGGTGAAGAAAAGACTGACCGTCTTATCAGACTTCTTAATGATACATGGGACGGCGCATACGCAGCATTCAGGCAGGAAATGATTAAGGCAGTTGGATATATTCTTAATCTGTACAGCAGAGAACTTGACGATAATAAGTTCATTAAGAAGTTATCTAAGGTAAATCCTGCTGACCTTATAAGAATGGCTAAGTCTGACCGTATTACAACTGCGAAGACGGAAGCAAAGATTGCTCGTATCATGGTAAACAACTATTATAATAAGGGCAAGGGAGCAACACCGTTGGAATACAAGTTTAATTTCTAATTGATGGAGGACGTATAATGAAACTTGACACATTTATAAATCTTAATCGTAGTACAGCCATAACTCTCCCTATGAGTAAGATTGCCCTTACATCAAACGTCCACGTCAAGGATATTGAAAAGGGCAAAACTATCACCGGAGAAATTAATGACAACGCCATTGTTCTGGTGAAGCATTTAACCGCTCCAAGAGAAGATGGCGCAGAATATACGCTTGTGACTGGCTGGAAAACTTATATGATAGCTTTAAATCAGGGAGCATCTGAAATCAAAGCTATTGTAGTGCCATATACTCGCAGTAAGTTCAATTATTATCTTAACAAGAAACCTGTTGGAGTGATTGACTTTAACGTTATTACTCCGCCGTCAGAACATTGCACAAAACCTAATCCTACAAAAATGGAATGGGTTAAAAAACAGTGTAATCTTCTCGGAGGACATACTATTGACAGCCCTGTTGGTATAAAGATTGATAAGAATGGTGTTGTAAAAATTACAGACGGATACATACGCTATCTGGTTGCAAAGGAACTTGGGATAACCATGCTACCGTTTACGGTGGTAAAGACTAATTCATAATGTAAAAACAGAAAGGATAATAGGAATGACAACAGTACAGACACAGATAAGACGTAATGTCCAGAGAGTTGGCAGAAAGGACGTGAATTTTGCAACTGCTTACCCTGTTATAAGTGATTTATGGATTGCTCTGACAGGAATAATCCCTTATGTAGCAGCTATCTATATTGGAATTACGTTTAGGACAGTCATTATGACTTGCAAGAGATATGACTATACCATCAATGGAATGGATTTGCTGAATGCAGTTCTATGCGTTATGGTAGTTATTACAGTCAAGTTCATTCGGAAGTTATCAAAGTAGTACAGAAAGGTACAAGTATAGTTATGGAAATGGTTAAAAGCAAGGCGCAGGAAATTATTGATTATACTGTATTCCGGGACAGGGATATTCCTCTAGGAGAAATAGAAATCCCTGAATATAAGCGCAGAATGCCTAACAAGTCTGCATTTCCTTATTGCAAGGTGTCTAATAAGCATTTGGGTCAAACTATCGTTCTTTTGTATCGGGATGGTCGATATTATGTTATTGACGGAGTAAAAACAATCGTTTCTTTTAAGAATAGAATGTCGGGGGATACGTTAATCAACTGTTTTGTTGCAAGAAATAATTCTATTGCTGATGAGATACAGCTTTTGGAAGCATTACATTGTCGAAGGTAGAAATCTGCCTCGAAAACGACGTACAATATATAGATTTGTTCATAAATATCATTTTTATGAATTTGCTACTTGACAAACGTTCTAATAAGTGATATACTATGAAAGCAAGGAATTTCAAATACTATATATTGTGGTTGCCGAATTGGAATATACCATATCAAACCATGACACAATAGGTAATTATATCAATAGAAAGGACGATCCCAATGGTTAAACTAGACGTATTATTAAAGGAACATCAAAATCAATGTAGGTTAGCAAAGGATTTATTTAACTTCTTACGTCAGTATAATGGCTATGATGTAATTGTTGATCTTGATAAATTCAAACGTGAAGATTTGTGTATAGGGAGCGTTGAACAGCGCACAAATAGCGTTTGGTTAAATCGGGATTTCTTTACTACATACCCATCATTAACGTATGACTGGGAGCTTTTTAATGATTGCTGTTTGCTTGGTTTAGAATATCCTGAAATGGACGTTGTTAAGATACTCCGTACAGATGGAGAAATCTCTGTTAAAGGTATCTTGAATAAGTATAGGGCTGAAACCTATCATTCGCTTAATATCGTTCCGAAGGACATATTGGGATATGGCAGAAGAGAATTTGTTGATGAAGCGTGGTCTAAAGAGATAAACGGTAAACCATATTATGTGATAGATTTGTTCAGAGCTAAAAAGCACGATAAAGGCGTTATTAAGGCAATAAGTAATGCTTTCGGTGCATATAAAAACAAAGATATCACCAAAACATTGTATATTTGCAAGGGGAAAAATCAAGGGGAATATGAAGTCGGACTGTGGGATATTCTTAAAGAGTGTCCGATGGATAAATAAAAAATTTTTATCTACCCTCTTGACAAATCCTATTTTGTGTGTTATAATGCAAATAGTAAATTCTTTTAGCAATACTGCACATACAACAAGGAGGATGTTTTATGACTAATGTATGTGGAACTTATAATAAAGAAAGACAAGTCAAGAGGGGCGACATATTTTATGCTGATCTTCCTAAACAGGACGGTCACGTTCAGAGCGGAGTAAGACCTGTGCTGATAATTCAGAATGATGATGGCAATAAGCACAGTCCTACTGTAATTGTAGTACCTCTCACAACTGCCGATAAGAAGCCTTTGCCTACTCATGCAAAAATAAAGGCTAAAACACTCAGTACCTGCCTTTTTGAGCAGCCCCTGACTATTGACAAAAACAGATTGATGAGTTATATAGCAAGTGCCTCTGAAAATGAAATGCACAAACTTGACCTTCCCCTTGCTATTTCAGTCGGATTAGGCTGGATAGTTGATTTAATTAAGAGCAATAGTAATAGTGGTGGGAAAGGAGCAGCAGTTCCATGTTAATAAATGAAAACGCCCATCTTCAAGATGTACAAAAATTAACTACTTGGGGTAATGCTCATGATAATACGGTTAAATTTGCTGTGAACACTTTAATTGAATATCTAAATCAAGTCCACATACCTTTATTGATGTTTACAGAAAGTGATTGGGGAAATTTTTTTGAAAGCAGTGTCATCGCTACCAAGAATATCAACCCTGTTAAAAGCAAAATTAAATCTTTTCTGTCACAAAATGATTATCCCAATATTGTAATTAAGTCATTGCAAAACAATCAGCGTTGTGGTGGAACGAATTATATTTTAACTTTTGACCAGTTGCAACATCAGATTAATCAAAAGCGTTTAGAAACCTATCGCTCATCATTGTGCCAAATAGATGAGTTAGATTCTTATTCGTCTATCGAAATGGGAATTTATCTGATTTGGTTAGGGTTATCTTTAGAGGAAGCTGTGGGATTAAGATGTCACGACCTTGATTATTCAAATGGGATAATTTCAATTGACAATCAGAATATTAAAATTTCAAAAAATCTGATCCCGATATTTTATAGGTATGCTAATGCAGATGGATATTATTATGATAACGGGAAAGATGATAGAGCTATTTTACGCCAGTACAATCACGTTGGAGATATATTCCTCTGTAAAGGCAATGGTGGATATAAGGTAGCTTCTTTTAGAAAAAAAATAAACGAATTGGGGTTTACCGAAAAAATCATTTGGCTTTCTGGAAGATTTAATATAGCGTGGCAACGTCATAATCATATTGGTGATACAGCTTTGTCGTGGGATAATATTGAAAATATTGAGTTATTTTTTGAGTTTGGTTCTTCTTATCATATTCAGTCAAAGCTACAGTTATCTGATTTGAAATATGATTGGGAACGGTATTGTAACCAAAAACAAAATTTATTTTTAAAAAAATAATTCAAAAAAATTCAAAAATACCTATTGACAAATTCAAAAAAATAGTGTATTATATATACACAAGGTTAATTCCGAAATCAATCAAACGGCTTTGGAATGAGCCTACATAAAAATTTAGACGGTTTAATCCGTCTGAATTTTAAGGGCAGTAAATTCTTTTGGCAATATCAAATAGTAAATAGTAAATTCTATATATATGTACTCGTAGCTCAGTCGGTAGTAGCACCTGACTTTTAATCAGGGTGTCATGGGTTCGAGTCCCATCGGGTACACCACCAGGCTTTGTACACCTGGAACTATAGTCGTAGAAATACATTTAGTCCAGTAGATTGTAAGTATAGGTTGTGTACTTGGCGATACACGTTAACCTGCAAAACATCTACAAGTTATTCTTGACAATGATTCTGTTAAGTAATTTATAATTAATTTGGAGGGTATATACAATGGTATTTGACAAGGTTAAGGAGCTTATCTCCGAGCAGCTCGACGTTAAGGCTGACGACATCACCGAGACTTCCAACATTCAGGACGATCTGGGCGCTGATTCCCTGGACGTTGTTGATCTGGTAATGGCTCTTGAGGACGAGTTCGATGTTGAGATCCCCGAGGATCAGGTCGAGAACATCAAGACTGTCGGCGATATCGTAAAGTTCATCAAGGACATTAATACTGGAAATAATAAACACAATTTGCGATGGTGGTGAAATTCAAAATCCATTGCCAATTGCAAACCGCCAGATGGGTCATTCCCATGCGTGGGTTCAAATCTCACTGAGTACACCAAAAGCTAGGTGAGCTACAAGGTAACTTGTTGCAAACCGTGAGGGTTGTGTCATGGGTACGTGAATTGACACGTTTAGCAAATGCCGGACACGTAGAAAGCGGTTGGTACCTCCACACCTAGCTAATATGCAGACAAAGGGTTGCACAATCGCTGATTGATGTTGTACGTCCGATTCGTACAGTCTGCTCCAATACCCCCTTTATTTTGCAAAGATTTAATCGTGGTATTGCTATTGGGAAATACCAATACCACAACTATTTGGGTGTAGTCAAGCGGTAAGACAAGGGATTTTGACTCCCTCATTCCACTGGTTCAAATCCAGTCACCCAAACCAATAACCATTCCATAAGTGCTAGTTAGCGCACTCCTTTCTGTTTAGTGTTTATGGTGTAAACCTCACTCCTGTCGGGATGATAGTGGTGGGGCAATGGCAAACAAGTTTCAAACCTCCTCGTGGTGTTTGCTGGAAATATCTGATGTGAAGTAAAACACAGATAGCTGATTGAAACAAAGGACACAATAATTATTACATAGTAGAAAGGCAGTTATATGATTAAGGAAACAATGAATCTACATAAGGCGCTGTCAGGACTGAAAATTCTCAATGATAGAATTTCAGACAAGATTTCTAATTGCACTTTTTGTGGAACAATGAAGTCTGGCAGTAAGACGATTCTCGGAAAGACTGTTGATGAGTTTAAGACTAATGTTCAGAGTGATTATGATAGTGTCAATACACTTATCAATCGCAGAAATGCTATCAAGAGAGCAGTAAGCAAGTCTAATTCCTCTACTTCAGTTACAATCAACGGTAAGGATTATGTCGTTGCTGAAGCTATTGAAATGAAGAACTGGGGAATGGATTACTATAAGGATTTGCTTAGAAATCTTCGTAGCCAGTATGCAAATGCAGTAAACAAGATGGAAACTGAAAATGCAAAGGCTGATATGGCTGCTACCGATTACGCTAAGAATGGTACTAATTCTGATAAGACCACCCTGACAGCAGAAGCGTTAAAGGAAATGGAAAATCTTCGCAAGTCTTATTACGACAGCCACAAGACTGAAATTGTTGACCCTCTTAAACTTTCTGATAAAATCAAGGAACTTGAGGAAATGATTTCGGCATTTACTTCGGAAGTAGATAGTGTCCTTGCAGTTTCAAACGCAAATACACTCATCGAAATCGAGTATTAAGACTTGAAGGTTTTTTAAAATAAAATAAATCGCCATTATACTGAAAATTCTAAAGATTACATCTCCCCTATACAGAGTAATAGTATAGAAAATGCTGAAAAGCAAATTACATATTATCGTCAAATGTAAAAGATGATTACAATGCTGGTTTTGAGACTTGAAATCTTAAAATTTAGAATTGTTTGGATTTAATTTGATGGAAATAGTAACGCTTAGTCAGTAAACAATAACGAATAATCGTTAAACAGTATCTTGTTCAAAGAATATTCAGTATCATCAATAATGCTTATCTAGTATAAAATCCTTGATAAAAGGTTTGTGCGTATGTAATGTGGCACTGAATGAACCTCAAGGCTAGTATAATGGTGATTTTATATATGTCACAGTGTCGGAATTGGTATACGAGACAGTCTCAAAAACTGTTGTAGAAATGCGTGTGAGTTCAAATCTCACCTGTGACACCAGCCCGAAAGGGCAAATATTTATCATTTATATTCCTTTGTTTCCCTTAGATTTTAGTCAGGTTTAAGGGAAACAAAAATGCTGATGTGGTGGAATTGGTATACACAAAGGATTTAAAATCCTTCGCTTTAAGCATACGAGTTCAAATCTCGTCATCAGCACCAAATAGCAGGTATCCAATCAAAAGGAATATTGTAAGACTAAGCGACCGGAAAAGCTGAGCCCACTATAAGGGTGTCAAACAATATTAAAAAGATGGTCAATTAGGGTGAGAAATCCCGTTTATCTGATATGGTTGTACAGCTATAGAGGGACATCTCGAATAGGTGAAATACCTATTCCCTGCTATGTACGGTGGGTTGGTCAAGAGGTTAAGACATCGCCCTTTCACGGCGAAGACAGGGATTCGATTTCCCTACCCATCACCAAATAAAAGCAAATGTTCAAGTGAGCATAGAGTATTTGCTGACTACATATCGAATATATGAATCTTGCCATTCATATACCTCCGTTTCGCTCCTTTCATATGCTTGGAAGTTATACATTGGGTATGACGGTTTTACAGTTGGGTAGTGGTTCTGTAAAACAAAATCTGTTAATACTTTATTCCTTTGGTCTGAATTTTCATTGTAAAGAAAAACCTTGAAATCACCAAAGGAATAATTTTCAGATAATTACAATAGTTATAAATATTGATAAAGAAAGGTGGTTGAAAAATGACCGATACTAGCACAAGTGTTCAAATCTTTAATAATGAAGAATTTGGAGAGATTAGAACGTTAAAAATTGAGGATGAACCGTGGTTTGTAGGCAAGGATGCTGCAACAATTCTTGGATATTCCAATCCTAATGAAGCACTTCAAGACCATGTTGACATTGATGATAAACTTAATAGCAAAATGCTATCGAGTTTAGAGATTAACTTGGGACAACGTGGAGGTTGGCTTATAAACGAATCTGGTCTTTATAGTCTTATCCTTTCCAGTAAGCTCCCGACAGCAAAACAGTTCAAGCATTGGATAACATCGGAAGTTCTCCCCACAATCCGTAAAACAGGTGGTTATGTTGCAAATGAAAATAATTTCATAGAAACATATCTCCCCTTTGCAGATGAAAATACAAAATCACTTTTCAGATTAACTCTTGAAACGGTAAGACAACAGAATGAGCTTATCCAGAAGCAGTCTGAAAAGATTGAGCAGGACAAGCCTCTTGTGGAATTTGCCGACCATGTTTCAAATACAACCAATCTGCTTGATATTGGTGAACTTGCGAAGTTAGCAAAGAAAGAAAATATCAACATTGGCAGAACACGATTGTTTGAGTGGCTGAGGGATAATGATTATCTGATGAGTTCAACCGGACATAAGAATCAACCTTATCAGAAGTACATAGAACAAGGGCTATTCAAGCTAAGAGAATATACATATACAACGCCTTATGGTGAACAAGCCGGGTTGAAGACCTATGTTACTGGCAAGGGACAGATTTATTTCATCGAAAAGTTGAGACAGATTTTTGGGAATAAACAAATCGTTAGCAATGTACAGGAGGTTTAGCATGAACTCGCAAGAACTTTCAAAACTCTATTTTGATTTAACTACAATTCCACCTTTAGCAGATACCGAGGATAGCTACTTCTCTGATAAGCACATGATGAATAATCGAGAATTATGTGGGCAAGTTCAAGGGTATGTAACAGAAATACATAAAGCATTTAATCCTAATATATCTGCCACTTTAAAAGTTTCTCCCTTGAATAAGAACGGAGCAAAATTTACTATCAAATACATAAACTCAAATAAAGGCTATACTGGCAATGTGTATGCTGTTGCAGGGAAAAATAATATTATTGCAAAGATAATTGATATTTTCCAGAATGGCGCACAGACACTTACATAAAACACACTAATATTCGCTAAAATATTTAGCAGAAAGGAATATTACAATGAAAGAAATGATATATCGTCCTTTAAGAGAATTGGAAACTCTATATGATTCTTGTCAAATACTTGATGAGAGTAGATATAATAGTTATCATTATATAATTGTATCCTATGGTACACATCCTTGTGCTTATATTGAATTGCCAAAGGAGCATAAATTTTATGGCAGGGATGTTTATAAGTTTGATGATTTCCCTATTGAGTGTCATGGTGGCATAACTTATTCATCAGGTGAAGATGGTCTCTTTCCTTTGGAACATAAGCATCATAGAGATGGTTATTGGATTGGCTGGGATTATAACCATTATAATGATTATCATGCTTATAATATTGACCCTGCTAAAGCCGACAGAATATTTCGAGGCGATAAGAAATGGGCAACCGAAGAAATTCTTGAAGAAATCAAGAATGTAATCGACCAGTTAGGAGAAACAACAAGCAATCAGCAGTAAAAGCTGTTTATATAGATTTTACCCTATTCCCTGTTGAGTGGTTGTTGTATAAATTGCAATGACCACTTGACATTTACATAAAAAATACATGATAAAGGTCAAAAATAACGAAAAATTCAATTTACAATGAAATTTGGATTTTATTGTAAAAATCAGTTCAATAAATGGCTTAATAGAGCCATTTGCAAGGGCATTAGTTGAATGTTTTTCGTAGAAAAGGAGGATTTTTGTGCAAAAATGGCAATGAGATTATTTATTTCTCAGCCAATGAGAGGAAAGACTGATGAACAGATTCTTGATGAAAGAAATTATGCTATCAGTCGAGCAAAGAAGATACTCGGAGATGATGTCGAAGTTATAGATTCATTCTTTAATGACGTTCCAACAGACACTTCCCCACTTTGGTATCTTGGCGAAAGCATTAAGCTTTTAGCTACAGCAGATATTGTTTATTTCTGTGACGGTTGGGACACAGCCAGAGGTTGTAGAATTGAGCAGATGTGTGCTGCTGATTACGGGATTAATACAATGTATGATTAAAAACAGAAAAAAGAATAAATATTTTTGAAAGGAATTAATGTATGGCAAAGGATAAGAATGAAGCAACCCCGCTGAAGAAGGGCAAGGCAACTTTTAACCTCGTAGGCAAGGCAAAGGTCAATGATTATACGTTTGATATTGACCACAAGTATGACAGTGGCTGGACTTCCAACATCATGAATATTGGTGTTGACTGTGGAGATGGTAATGTCGTTTATGCCGAAATGTCTGGTGGCTATTTCCCTAATGAATATAAGAAGGATAATAAGATTTATGTTCACGGTGTAAAGCAGGATGAAAACGACAAGACAGTAGATGATTGGGATAATACATTCACTATTGATTGGGATGACCGTAACGACCCGGCTATTCTTGAAACCATCGGTAAGGGTTGTTTTGTGACCGTAGGCATTGAAAAGGACGAAAAGGGTAACACATTCTATAAGGATTTTCTGACAGAGTATGATGCCGTTGAGTACCTTAGTGAACATCTTACAGATGATACTCTTATCAATGTTAAGGGTAATATTACATACGAAACTGATGGCGAAAAGGTTTATAAGAAGAAGAAGATAACTAATATTGCACTTTCCAAGGCAGAACCGGATAAGTTTAAGGCAACATTCACACAGACTATTCTTCTCGATGACGGCAGTATCGGTAAGCCTGATAAGGAGAAGAATACAATTCCTATGTCTGTATATGTGGTTGACTATGTAGGCAAGCCTAAGATTAATGGGCAGAAGATTGAGGTTAAGCAGAATTTTGCAATCCCTGTAAATATGGAGTTTAATATCGGTGATAATCCTGAACTTGTGTCTAAGCAGTTGGCAAAGTTCTTCAAGGCTAAGAAGAATGAGATTATTGAAATGACTGTAGACGGTAATCTTGTTGAGGGTGGTTCAATCGTTAATATTACTGCTGATGATATCCCCAATGATATTAAAGAGCTTATTGAGTTAGGTCTTTATACCGAGGAAGAGGCTCTTGCTAAGTGTGCAGTTGGAAACACAAGTAAAGAAAAAAGAATGGTCATTACAAAGCCTTCTATTACCTATATTGGTGAAGGTGATGATAGAAAGCCTACTGTATCTCGCGATGATAAGAAGTACAAGCCCACCGACCTTCAGTTCTTTAGTGCTTACCTTGCGGCACTCGACCTTGATAATCCTGGTGATAATACTGATGATAGTGCAGATAACGAAATGGATTCTTCCAGCGATGATGAAGACGAGTTTATGAAGATGCTTGAAGACCTGTAATAAGAAAGAGAGGTAATTAAATATGGGATTTCAAAAGGTAGAAGAAATTCTCTCTCATGTTGGAGGAAAGGTTCTTGTGTTTGGTAAGCAGGGTACTGGCAAATCAACTTTCGTTGGCACGTTCCCTAACATTAACCTTGTTGATACGGAAGATGGTCAGACATATTATCTCGGAAAGAATAAGAATATCAAGGGTGTTATGAGAACTGTTTCCGAAAAGGAGGTGCAGGAAACCCTTGATGAGCTTAATGATGAGGATATGCTCAAGACGTTTGATACGATAGTTATTGACTCTGGTACAAAACTGTATGAGAATATGCAGAGTGCAGCATATGAGGTAGCTGAAAGCCGTGCAAGAAAGCAGAGAAACAAGGGTAATACAGATATTGACCTTAATGATATAAATATTTCTCAGCGTGACTGGGGGCATATCAAGAGATGGAATCAACAGCTTGCAACATCTTATATTCTTTTTTCTGAAATGGGCAAATGGTGTGTTGTGACTGCTCATCAGAAGGACGAAACAAGGGACGCAACCAAAGCAGAAAAAAAGGCTCTTAATGTGGATAAAATAAAGATAGGCGAAATTCCCGACCTTGCAAAGAAGGCAGAACACGACTTTGATATTGTTATTCAGACTTTTACAGAAGAAACTGATGATGGAGAAACTGTTTATAAGGCTAAGATACTTAAGGACAGAACAGGCGTAACAAAGCGTGGGGACATTCTTGAAAATATCACTTTTGAGATTTGGAGAAAGAATTGGGAAGATACTAAGAAGTATGGTATTAAGGCAGTTTCAAACCTCAATGATAGTGTTGAAAAGGACGTTAAGGCTATGACAACAGAAGCTGATAATGCCGAAGATATTGTCGAGGAGTGGAAGCCTTTAATGAAGGAACTTACGGCTAGTGGCAACACCTCAGCTGTAAAGCAGATAAACGCATTTATAAAGGAAAAGGGTCTTAATATTAAGAATATGACAGCAGAAAGTCCGGAAATACTCGCTGAACTTCTTGACCTTACAAAGTCACTTTCATAATCAAGATATCAATGTAGTAATAAGGGCAGAATAAATATGTTCTGCCCTTTTATGGTATTAAGGATATTAAGGCGGTGGATACATGATAAAAATGACTGAAAAAGAAAAGCATGATTGGTATGATTTATGTGATTATATCAAATATGAAATTCTTGAATACTCGCCAGAAATGAAAATCCCACAAACTTTGGCACTCAGGCTTAAAGGTTTAGCGCAAGGAAATTTTATGGCGAATAAATATATCAAACCAAATGCTTCTTATACATATGAGCAGATTTTAATTACTTGTAAAGTATGCAAGCCCAAGATCAAGGATTACTTTTCAAAAAATTCTGCGAAAATAAATGGAGAGACCCATAAAATCAATCTTATAATGAAATTCCTTGAACAGGAAATAAATGATGTCGTGTTAAAAATACAGCAAAAAGAACAGATTGATACAGAAATTTTAAGAATGTCATTTGAAAATCATACAGAAGACAAGGCTGATTATAAAACAGAAACAACAAATGTAAAGGATAAATTTGATGAGTTATGGTGAATAGAGGGAAATCTGATAAGACAAAGCTGACACCTTTTCAGGAAGAACAGTTAAAGGTAGCAAAAAAGGTAAAGGAATATAAATTATCCTGCGAAGCTAATGTTGTCTCAATTTTTTATAAACAGCCCGATTTATTGTTTGATTATGAGTTAAAACTGGAAGATATTTCAGAGAATGCTTGGCGAGTATATTTCCAAATTGCATATGACGTAGTTGTAAAGGAAAGAAAGCCGTCACTTGATGAATTGACAGTCGGATTTTATCTTGAAAAACATAGCAAACTCAAAGAAAAATATGATGAATATGGTGGCTGGCAAAAAATAATTGACGCTACTGCTTATGTCAATCCTAATAATATATCAGGGTATGTTAAGGATTTGAATAAGTGGAACGTAGTCTTAAAACTAATTAAGTATGGCTTCCCTGTTGCGGATAAATTATCTGATTATTCGGATATGTCTGCTGATGAGATATATTCCGAACTTGAAACACTTCTTAATCACACTTTTGTAAATATTGATGGTGATATCAGCACATACTCTCTTGACTATAAAATAGATGAATTGTTAGAAAATCTGAATGAAGGTCAGGCAATAGGTCTTCCCTATTATAATATGCCAATGCTTACTGCTGAAACAGGCGGTCAGTTGCATGGGAATATCACTCTTGTAGGCGGTCTTTCCAATGTAGGAAAATCAACCTTTGCAAGAAGCTCTACTCTCCCCAGTATCATTGAAAATAAAGAAAAAATCGTCATTATGGTCAATGAGGACGGATTGAGCAAGTGGCAGAGAGAAATGATTGTCTGGTGTGCCAACAATATCTTTAAGGAGGATTTGCAGAAGTTTGTTTTAAGAAACGGCAAATATACTGATGACGTATGGGTATTGCTAAAAAAATGTTCAGCATGGATAAAAGAAATATCCCAAAATCATACAATTACGATAATTCCGTTCCAGAGATACAAAACTGATTCAGCAATCAAGATAATCAAGAAATATGCCGGAATGGGCGTTAAGTATTTTATGCTTGATACATTCAAGGCTGACGCTGGAAATAAAGTCTTTGAAAGCTCGGCTAATGCAATGGCAATGTCGCAGGCAATGGTTGATATTCAGGATACAGTTAAGGAAGCAAACAAAGACGTTCATATATTGATTACGTTTCAGCTTGCAAAAGGATCGGCAAAGCAGAGATATTACACACAGGATAATACAGGTATAGCAAAAAATATAACCGATGTTGCAAGCACAAATATTATGATAAGAGATTTATTTGATGATGAAAAAGCCGGTGGTAAAAATACACTAAAGGTTTTTCGCCTTGAAGGGAAGCATGGCAAGAGTAAAATTCCCGTTCAGTTAAGTCCAGATAAACATTATCAGATAATTTTTATTGTAAAAAACCGTGAGGGTTCAGCAAATCAATTTCAGATTGTCGTTGAGCATGATATGTCAAGAAACATTATGAAAGAAGTCGGTATTACTTATGTAACACAAGATTTCTGATAAGGGGTGAGATTTTGTGAATGCAAATGAATTAAAAGAATACATAATCAATAATAACAAAATTTCGCTCATCTTAGAAAAAGTGGGCTGTCATAGTGTTAAGGAATATAAATCTGAATATCGAGCAGCTCTTCCAGGAAAGAAGAATCCGACTGCTGTAACGGTAAAAAAGGAAAATCTTTTTACAGCAGTTAATTCTTCTGATTTGAACTTTACTGGAGATATTTTTGTTTTAGTAATGGAACTAAACAAAATAACTTTCGGTAAAACAAATAAATTAGTCCATGAATATCTTGGGTTAAATTACTCGTTTAAGGTAAATAAAAAAGAAACCAACACTCCTGATGTTCTTGATGTGTTTAAGAAAATTAAAAGAACATCGTGTATTGTAAATAAAGATGTTGAAATCTATGATGACAATATCTTAAAAGAATACACTCCCCTGCCCTATATTTCATGGGTAAGAGAGGGTATAATGCCTTTTGCCTGTAAGAGGTTTAATATTGGATATTCTTACGATAAAAAAAGGATTATTATTCCATGGAGATACTGGTGTGGAAGTGATAATCAGTATGTAGGTGTAGTCGGTAGGACTACAGTTCCAAATTATCAAGACTTTGATATCCCAAAATATTTTGGAATTAAGCCTTTTGCAAAAGGCATGGACGTTTATGGACTTTATGAAAATTATAAAACAATTCAAGAAAAAGGTTATGCAGTCTTATTTGAGAGTGAGAAATCAACCTTAAAACGATATAGCCGAAAAGATGGAACGGGAGTGTCAATAGGCTCACATACTCTATCAGATGAACAAGTCAAAATTCTTATTGGTCTGAATGTAGATATTGTTATAGCCCTTGACAAAGATGTAAGTCAGAATGAAGTAAGAAAAGAGTGTGAAAAATTCTATGGCATAAGGAATATTTATTATATTTATGATAAGTGGGATATCCTCGGAGAAAAAGAAAGCCCTGCCGACAGACCTAATAAACAATATGAGTTCATGCTTAAATATAAAATCAAGTATGATGAAAATGAACATAAGGAGTTGATAAAATGGGTAGAAGAAAAACAGAAAAAGAATATATAGGAAAGATTTATGAAAATAAATATGGAACTTTATTCAAGATTGTTTCATACACAAATTATCAAAATGTGGATTGTTTAGACATTACACATAACATAATACTTAAAAATGTTGGTGTGGGAAATTTAGTAAAAGGACATATAATATCTCCGTTAGATAAATCTCTATATAATGTTGGTTATATTGGAATTGGGAAATACAGACAAAAAGATAATAAAAAATGTTATACAACATGGGATAATATTATTTGTCGTGGCTATTCAAAAGAATATAAAACAAAATATAGCACTTATGAAAAATGTAGTGTATGCGAAGAATGGCATAATTATCAAAATTTTGCTGAATGGTTTTGCAAAAATTATTATGAAATTGCTCAAGAAAGAATGGAAATAGATAAAGATATACTTGTTAAAAATAATAAAATCTATAGTCCAGATACTTGTGTCTTTGTTCCAAGAAGGATAAATAGTTTGCTTATTAAAAACGATAAAGTTAGAGGTAAATATTCTATTGGTGTAGATTTTCATAATAAAAAGTTTAGAGCAAGATGTATGACATTGAATGGAAGTATATATTTGGGACATTTTAATACAGAAATTGAAGCTTTTGAAAAATATAAAAAATTTAAAGAAGAATATATAAAACAAGTTGCAGATTTGTATAAAAACGTAATACCAAAAAAATTATATCTCGCATTGTATAATTATCAAATAGAAATGGAGGATTAACGAAATGAGAAAAACTCCTAAAGAAATAAATGAAATATGTAAAAAATTTCATACGAACATATTATGGTCATGGTCAAGATATAACATATTTAAGACAGACCCTTATTCATACTTTCTAAAGTATATCAAGGGAGAAAAGGAAGATAGACGAGACTCTATTTATTGCGTATCAGGTGGGTATTGCCATGATATCCTTGAAAAATATTATAATGGAGAAATTCAGCAGTCTGATATGATAAATGAATATGAGGACAGCCTTTTCACAATGAATTTAGCAGAATATAAATACGATCGTAGTGATGAAGATAAAAACTCTGCTATTGCTGAAAAGTATGAAAGTTGCATTAAGCATTTCTTCAGGAATCATATCAAGCCGGATAATCTTAAAATGTTACTTGAAATGTTCTGCGTTATCAAAGTAACGGACGATATTATTTTTCAAGGTTATATAGACAATTGTGGGATGTATAAAGATGAAAATGGCGAGAAAAGAATCGTAATAACCGATTATAAGACATCTACAATTTATAAAGGTGAAAAACTTGAAAAAGAAAGCGGACAGTTATATCTGTATGCAGAGGGCATAAGACAGAGGACTAATCTTCCATTAGACCATATTTCAATCAGGTATCTTTTCTTGAAGTATGTTAATGTAAAATGTTTACAAGCAAACGGCACTTGGAAGGAACGTCAGATAGAAAGAAATCAGATAGGTAATAAGTTATATACTACAGCAAAAATGTGGTTGGGTAAGCTCGGGTATGGCGAAGGAGAATACATCAAAGATAATTATCTTGATGAAATGCTCATGCTTAATTCTATTGATAATCTTCCTGATGATGTAAAGGATAAAATGATAATAAGTGATTGCTATGTCTATCTCCCTTTGGTGCAAGAAAATATTGATAACTTAAAATCTGATATTATTGATACTGTTAATGAAATTAATTCTAAGACAAAGGAATACAAGGAAGCAAATGACGATCATATATTCTGGAGCGATATCAATGAAAAGAATGAGTATTATTATGCTGTTCTTTCCGGATATTCAAGAGCATTGCATAAGCCATATAACGAATACCTTGAAAATAAAGAAATGTTTCAGAATAAAGATAATGAAGATGAATTAACACAGGAATTAAAAGATTTGGGATTGATATAAGGTGATATAATGTCAGAAAATTATGTTGTTTATCATTGCCACTCAGATTTATCGAATGGGGTCACGAATGTTGATAGCGTAACAAAATATAAGGAATATGTGGACAGAGCTTCTGAACTAGGAATGAAAGCGATGGCATTTTCAGAACATGGCTCGGTTTTTGAGTGGTTGCATAAAAAGGATTATATTGAAAGCAAGGGAATGAAATATATCCACGCTTGCGAAGTTTATATAACAGCATTTCCCGAAGAAAAAATTCGTGATAATATGCACTGTGTCCTTATTGCAAAGAATTATGATGGATTTAAAGAGTTAAATAGAATGATTTCTAAATCTTTCAATAGAAACGATAATCATTTTTATTTCACTCCTCGAATATATCTTGATGAACTTTTTAATACAAGCGATAATATTATAATTACAAGTGCTTGTATTGGTGGAATTATAGCAAAATCAGACGGAGTAGTCAGGCAGAGAATTCTTGAATTTATGTCAAAGCATTCTTACAGGTGTTATTTAGAAATACAGCATCATAAGGATCAGTCTCAATGTCTTTATAATCAAGAATTGATTAAGTATAGTGCAACTCTTGGAATACCTCTTATAGCAGGAACGGACACCCATGCGTTAAATCTTAATCATGTGAAAGGCAGACATATCCTGCAAATCTCCAAGGGAGTCAAATTTGCCGGAGAAGAAAATTGGGATTTGACCTTTAAGTCTTATGATGAACTAGTAAAGGCATATGAAGAACAAAATTCTATTTCATCTGAATATTACATAACAGCAATAGAAAACACGAATAAAATGGCTGATATGATTGAGCCTTTTACATTAGACCGGAACACAAAATATCCAAAATTGTATGATAATCCTTTAGAAGCATATAAAAAAGCAATAGTTGAATCTTGCAAGAATAATAAATATATTCGAAGCAGATATTCTCAAAAGGACATTATCAATACAATAAAGAATGAGCTTGAAGTATATAAGGCTACAAAATCCATTGATTTTATGATGCTTGAAGTGTTTATGAGAGCATGGGAAAAAGAACACGGAATCGAATGTGGGTATGGTCGAGGCTCTGTGTCGGGGTCGTTTGTTGCTTATTTATTAGGCATTACTCAAATGGATAGCAAAAAGTTCAATCTCAATCTGTTTCGTTTTATGAACCCTTCAAGAGTTACAAACGCCGATATTGATACGGACTATTCCAAAAATGACAGAATAAAAGTAAAGGAGTTCCTGCTTAAAGACCGTATGGGGCTAGATAATATTCACACCAGTGAAATCATCACTTTTAATACTATCGCATTAAAAGGTGCAATTCGTGACGTGTGCCGAGCTTTATATAGCAATGAGGATTATCTTCAGATAGCAAATACAGTATGTGAAAATGTAGATATAAACGAAGAACAAACAAGAAAGGCATATCCAGAATTATTTGAGTATGTTGATATTGTTAATGGTACTATTGTTTCTATTGGTTCTCACCCAAGTGGCGTTTTAGTTTCAGATAAAAACATCGAAGAAGATATTGGAATGTGTAGTCTATCCACTTCCCCCTATCCCGTTTCAATGCTTAATATGAAAGAGCTGGATGCTTTAATGTATGTAAAGTTGGATATTCTCGGGTTGGATAATATAGGTCTTATCAATGATACTTGCAAAATGCTTGGTATTGAGAGATTTACCCCTGATAATGTAAACCTTGATGATGTGCAAGTTTGGAAAAGTATCAGAGATGATACAACATTGATATTTCAATGGGAATCTGATTCTGCTCAAAGTTATCTGAAAAGATTTATGTCAGATAAAACCCTTGAAATTGCAAAAGCTCATAACAAAAATTTCTCATATATTAAATGGTTCAGCTTTGGAAATGGTCTTATCAGACCCGGCTGTGCTTCGTTCAGAGATGATGTAGCTAATGGAGATATTATCGTCACTGGTTTTAAGGAACTTGATGAGTTCCTTGCTATAACCTTTGGCAGAGTAACTATGCAAGAGGACATCATGCAGTTTCTTGTTAAATTCTGCGGTTATTCTGATGCTGAATCTGATACGGTAAGGCGTGGTATTGCAAAGAAATATGGGACTGAAACATTCATTGATGAAATTCATAACAGGTTTATAGATTACTCTAATAAAACTTATCATATCACCAAAGAAAAACTTGAAGAAATATTCCCACCCATAAAGCAAGGTATTCTCGATGCCAGTTCATATGCATTTTCGTGGAATCATTCTGATAGTTATTCTTGTATTGGATATATTTGTGGTTATTTGAGATATTATTATCCTTTGGAGTTTTTGACCGTTGCATTAAATACATTTGTTGATAATGAAGAAAAATCAACTAAAATTGTAGAGTATTGTAATAAAGTTGGTATATCAATCAAACCTATTAAATTCCGTCATTCTAAAGACACTTATACCCCTGATAAAGAACATAATGCTATTTATAAGGGTGTTTCATCGGTGAAATTCCTTAATGCTGATGTAGCCCAGAAAATGTATGAAATGAGAGAACAAAATTTTTCTTCTTTTATAGATTTTCTCAAAATAAATCCTTGCAACAGTAAACAAACAGAAATTCTTATAAAGTTAGGCTTCTTTTCTGAATTTGGCAAGTCACAAAAATTATTAGATATATGTGATATATTTAACAAGTATGGTAGCAAAAAACAAATTAAAAAAGGAAATCTCGCTTTAGATGAAAATATAGTCTTGCGTTATGGGACTGCGACAGAAAAAATGTATAAGATAACTGATAATGATGGGCTATTAAATGAATTGTGCAATTCTATTGAGGATAAGGAAACCCCTATTACAGACAAAATTTCTGCCGAAAAAGAATACCTCGGTTACATCAGTTATATCAATCCCAAAGCCCCAGATAGTTTGTATTACGTTTCAGAGATGAAAATTTACAAGGATAAATGCAAGCCATATGTTACGTTATATCAGTTGAAAACAGGCAAAACAATCAAGTCAAAGGTGTATAAGGCTGATGAATATGTAATATCTCCATTCAAAGAAAATAGCATATTGAATATCTGGTTTGACGATAAATGCAAGAGTAAACTTGTAAATGGCAAATGGATAAAAACAAAGGAGAAAGAGAAGGTGATGTCCCATTGGGAAATAGTAAAGAACTAGCCAAAATTATTGAGTTCAAAGCTGCTCCTGTGAGATGCTTGTTTAATTCTGAAAATTTCAAGATTTATGGCTGTGTAGTTGATAGTTTTAAATACCCTGATGTAAAAATAAATTCTTATAATAACGCTACAATCAAAGGCGATATTCAAGAATTAAATCTTGATTGCGAGTATTTGATAAAAGGCGAAGAAACACAGGATAAGTATGGAATAAGCTATAAAGTCATAAATATTAAGAGTGAAAAGCCGACTACCATAGAAAGCAGTCGTGCTTTTCTTAATGAAATTCTTACATATCAACAGGCAGACGCCCTCTTATCTGTTTACCCGGATATTATTGACAGAATAATCAATAACAGACTTCGAGATGTGGATTTAAGCAAGACAAAAGGCATTAAAGAAGCCACATTCACAAAAATCAAGGTAAAAGTAATCGAGAATTTCAAATTAGCTGAATTGGTAGAAGAATTTTCTGGAGTATTCAGTTTTTCAGTTATTAAGAAACTTTATCAAGCATATCCGTCTATTGAAAGAATACGAGAAAATCTACATAAACAGCCATATAAATGCCTATGTAAGTTAGGTGGAATTGGGTTTAAGATTGCTGATGAATTATTATTAAAAGTTGATACAGTATCTAAGGAACGTATTAAAAATGGTAAAAAACCAATTGTTGATTTTGGTTTTGACCTGATATCATCTTATCAGCGTATGGAAGCCTGCGCCTTATATATTCTTGATGAAAATGAAACCAATGGCAATACATATATGGATAGCAAGGAGTTTATTAAAACTTGTAGTGAATATGTCCCCGAAGCAAAACATCACTTAAAAGAAATTATGAAAAAATCTTTCATTTTTGATTTGAATAATGATATTTTTTGTGATGTTAAACGCTCTCGTGTTTCAAAGATTAAAACCTATAGTATTGAAAAGAATATAGCTGATATACTAAATACTGGGTTAAGTAGTAAAAATCTGTGGAATACATCTTGTATTGATGTTGAAAAATATCGTCAGATAAATGGAAACACTTCTTTGACAGATGAACAAATGCAAACGATATATAGTGTTTGTAAAAATCCTATCACTATTTTACAGGGTTTCGCCGGGACAGGTAAGTCAATGTCTGTGCTGGCTTTAATCAATCTGTTAAATGATTTGAAAAAATCAGCTTTACTTCTTGCCCCTACAGGCAGAGCTTCAAAGGTGTTACAAAAATATACCAATCACCCAGCTAGTACAATTCATCGTGGACTGCATTTTATACCTCATAATGAATGGGGATTTGATGAAAAGAATAAATTACCTTATGATATCGTTATTCTCGATGAGTCCTCAATGGTTGATGTTTATTTATTCAAGCATTTACTTGATGCAATAGACTTTAATAGGACAAAATTGTTGATAATCGGTGACAATGCTCAGATACCGTCTGTGTCATGTGGCAATGTATTACACGACTTGCTAAACAGTAAAGTGATACCAACAGTTTATCTTACAAGGGTATTCCGATACGGTGAAGGTGGTTTAAGTACGGTTGCAACGGATATAAGACAAGGGAAAATGACTTTTGAAAATAAAACCAATGTTCAAGCAATAGGTGATGATAATGGCTGTGTTTTTGCACAAATGCCACCTGAAAGAGCTGTAGATTATATTATTAAAGCATATCAAAAGTTATTAAATAATGGCATTCCTTTGAAAGATATTATGTTTGTGGTTGCTCAAAATAAGGGTAAATATGGAACGCAAATCATTAATAATCAAATCCAAAAGGCAATAAATCCAAATGCTGAACAAAAGATAATAAGTGGAGATACGGAATATAGAATTGGCGATCCAGTTATTCAATGTGCGAATGATTATAATTCACAAATTTATTCAGATGAAGAAGAAATGAGTGATGATAAAGTAGCATTTATTTCTAATGGTGATATCGGTATTGTTTCAAAGATAATGAACAATTGTATGGTAGTTGATTTTGATGATTTTAGAATTTATATCCCTAGAGAAAAATTTATCAATATTAAATTGGCTTATGCCATTTCCATACATAAATCTCAAGGTGGACAAGCAAAATATGTTATCGCATTCGTACCAAATACTCATACTTTTATGCTTAATTCTAATCTTCTTTATGTTGCTGTTACAAGAGCAAAAGAGAAGTGTTATATAATAAGTGATATCTTGACTTTTAGCAGGGCAATAAAGAAGAAAGAAAATTTTACAAGACAAACATGGCTCAAAGATTTATTAAAGGAGAAAAATTATGACTAACACGACAAACACAACTAATGTAGCAAATTCTATAACTTTTGCAAGAGAGCTTAATTATATCAAGAATGAAAGACTTAGGAGCTTTACAGATTATGTTCTTGATAAGTTGCCCGATTACTTTAGGCACATTGGAGCAAGTTCAAGTGGTAAGTATCATCCGTCTTATACTTTAGGAGCAGGAGGCTAATCCGTCATACAAAGGCTGCCATTGCAGTAGCTCAAGACCTCTTTACAGCAGAAATATATGACTTTACCCAGAACGATAGAGATATAGTAACCTCGGCTCTTATTCTGCATGACGGTCTGAAGCGTGGCATGTACGAAGACCATACTGCTTTTGACCACCCTCTTCTTATGGAAAATTTCATTTATGAAATGTATGAGGAATACATCAAGATAAATCATCTCGAAAATATTAATAATATAACCGATTTGATTTTTGGTGAAAATATTCACACTATTGCTGGTGCAGTAGCCTCTCATATGGGCAAGTGGACTACATCGAAGTATTCTGATACTGTGCTTCCCCGTCCTAAGACTGATATTCAGAAGTGTGTCCATTTGTGTGATTATATTGCAAGCAGAAAGCATCTTATTTTCGATTTTGATGTATATGACCATGAGATGGACGAGCTTGATGGAGGAATTAAGTAAGGCTAATATGAAACATTTATTAAATTATCAGCAAGTATATTCTGATAGCACTATGAATAAATGGACTAAGGCAGAACTTATCAAATATATTCGTATGTGTGAGAGAAATATCAATGCTCTTTCGGAACAAGTAGAAAATCAATATCAGTTGTTTTTGAATTATATAAAGAGCGTTAATGAAAATAATATACAAGATAAAGGAGAATAATTATGGACTTGAATAATATCGCTGTAAATATTTGTAAGACTAAAACGAAAGCAATACACCCACATATAATAGCAAAAACAATATATAAAAGAGAAATTGGTAAGAATGTTCCTTATTATGAAATTGAATATTATGATATTGCTGGTAGCACATGGTATGAGGGATATGGGTCAACAGATTTAGAACTTGTTCAAAAGTGGCTTCATGAATATTTTGAAGAAGTTGAAGAGAACGTTGTTCCTGTAACCCATGGCTCATGGAAAGAAATTTCACAGAGTGAAAAGGTTGGGTCTGATGCTTGGATGACAGGGTGTGATTCGACTGATGTATATATCTGTTCTAATTGTCTGGGAGAAGCTATATATAGCATTAATGAGGAATTTGTTTTGTCAGATTATTGTCCTTATTGTGGGGCAAAAATGGATGGTGATAAAAATGATTGATTTTTTTGTTTCTTTGTTTGAAGTTGTTTTAGTTATAGCACCATTTGCAATCACGTCTTTAATTGCGTATGGAATAGGTTGGTGCAAAGGTTATAAAGAAGGACAAAAAAGAAAATAAGGAAGTGACAAACAATGAGTGATATGACAGAAGTTTTTGCAATTTTCAAGGAATTGCAATCAATAAGCAAAAAGACTGAAAAAGCCAAAATTTTGAAGGACAATGAAAGAAATATTCTATTTCAAGATACTCTTAAATGGCTCTTAAATCCGTTTGTGATAACAGGAATAAGTTCTAAAAAGATAGACAAGAAAGTTTCGCCAATGGTTGTTACAGACGACTTTGACCCAGAACGTTTCTCATGGACTACTATTAAATCTTATCTTGAAAATCATAATACTGGTACGGATAAAGATATAGCATATGCTCAAGCATTTTTGGTAAATCAGCCTGAAGAATACAGAGAATATTACAGACAGCTTATAACAAAATCGCTGAAACTTGGCATAGATGCTAAAACTGTAAATTCGGTTTATGGCAAAGGATTTGTACCTGTTTTTGATGTACAGCTTGGAACACCTCTTGACAAGGTTAAACTCAAAGGCAATGAATATATTTACATAAGTCAGAAGCTAAATGGTTGTCGTTGTGTCAGCTTTAATAATAAACTTTTTACACGTTCCGGGAAAGAATATACAGGTCTTGACCATATAATTACCGACATTCAAAAGTTTAATCTTCCTGACCTTGTGTTTGACGGAGAGCTTATCCGTAAGAATACAGACGGTAAATCAGACAGTGAAAATTTTCAAATCGGTACGGGAATTGCTAATAGTAAAGATACAGACAAAACTTGTCTTGAATATATAATTTTTGATTGTCTCCCAAAGAATGAGTTTATGGCTGGTGAGAGTTTATTCAAATACGGTTGGCGCAAGAAGTATCTTACTGATATAATTGCAAAGAAGATTAAAGATAATAATATTAAGAATCTTAGAATTGTGCCAATGTGGTACGAGGGTACAGACCATTCGAAGATACAGAAATGGCTTGATTATGCAGAAGAAACAGACAAGGAAGGCGTTATTCTGAACTTAAACACTACATACAAATGCAAGAGAACAAAAGAATTAATCAAAGTAAAGTGTTTTTATGATTGTGATATAAAGTGTGTTGATATTGAGCAAGGCACAGGCAAGAACGCAAATACTCTTGGTTCAATCCTTTGTGAGTATAAAAATAATTTCGTAAAGGTCGGCTCTGGCTTTACCGATGAAATGAGAAATTATTATTGGAATAATCCTAATGAAATTATTGGTAAGATAGTTACAGTTAAGTATAAGGAAGAAACTCAAAATAAGGACGGTAGCTATTCTTTGCAGTTCCCTGTCTTCCAAGCAGTCAGATTTGATAAATCAGAGCCAAACATATAAATAAAACACAATTATAAAATAAATATTTGAAAAATAATAAAAATTAAATATTTTTCAATAAATAATTTACTTAACCCCTTGACAAACGCATTTGTAAGTGTTATACTATGGATAGTAAATTCTTTAGACAATATCGAATTACTAGAAATGAGGTGATATTTACGAATTATAAAAAGTTTTTAGCGTTAGTCAAGGGGTATGGTTTAAAGTATCTCTGAGATGGAAAAGGCTCTCATGAAATCTGGGTGGATGACAATGGAAATACATTTACAATCCCCAAAGGCAAAATGGTACATAAGGGCATAGTCTGGAATTTCCAACGGAATTATTGCTGATATAATCGGTAATTTCCAAATCAACGAAAAGAAAGGATGGTAACAATTATGTTAGTAGCAGTTGGGACAATTATGATGGGTGTTATCACCCTGATTTTCTGTGACAATAATCATTATGTTGTATAAGATGTATGGCTTAATAGAACGTTTTTTGAAAGGAAATAAATTTTATGGATTTTTATAGAGATTTTCAAAATTCTTTTAGTTCAAATACCTCTTTGGTACGGTCTGGGGAAATAAAAGATATTACAATTAAATTAGAACCGGGCAGTATTCCTGTCACAACTACAACTTCAACAAGAGAGTTGGCTAAAGATGTAGCTAATCTTATAGCAGAAATCAACGATATCAAAAATTATAATTCAAACAGAAAGGATAATAAGATGAATAATACTAATCCCCACATGGATATTGTGGACTATACATACACCCCTGTTTATAAGTATGATGACAAGGGTAATAAGACTACATACATGAAGACAACCCTTACATTCAGAGATAACACAGAAACTTCAGTCCTCTGCCCTGTTGATAAGGCTGATAAGTATTATGGTTTTTATGCTTGTTATGCCAAGCACATCGCTGGTGGTAACAAGATAAATGATGAAGCCGAATACTGGATTGAAATTCTGCCAAAGAGACTTGAAAAGGAACTTCAGGCTGAATTGGTATCTGCAAAAAAGGAACAGAGAATAATTGAACGTGATAAGAAGCGTAGAGAAAAGAAGAGAGTAAGAATGGAAGCAATCAGGCGTAAGGAAGCCTATGATGCTGCCAAGCTTGCTAATGAAAAGTATGGTATTCCAATGGAATTTACATATAAGAATAAGGAGTAAATAGTTATGAAGATTAAAATTCGTAAAGGCGTTTTTGAAACCAATTCGTCAAGTATGCATAGTTTGGTCGTAAAAAAAGAAAATGAATATTATACTCAGGAAGAAATGACTGGAAGAATGTATCTTGATGATAATGGTGTATGGAAAATTTGGAGCGATGACGATCTGCATTTTGGAAGAGAACCCTTTCAATGCTTAGGCGATTTCAGTAAAAAGGTAAAATACGCCATTGCTTCTTTGTGTGGGTATAATGATGATGCGAAAGAAACAAAAGAAACATTTGATAATATTGTCAAGTTAGTACATGAAATTTGCCCGGCTTGCACAGATATTATATTGCCTACAGAGGAGTATCCATATGAAGATGATAGTAATACGACTTATTATGGTTATGTTGATGAGGATATTTTAAGCAGTTTTCTTGCGAAAGAGAATATTACGCTGAAGGAATTTCTCTCTAACAAAAAGTATATTGTCATTGTTGATGGTGATGAATATTGCATTTATAAATCCATGAAAAGATGTGGTATGATTAATACCGACAATATTGAAAAAGAATATCCTAATTATCCAAATTGCGGGACAATGTGTGGCACACTGTGAGGAGTATAAAATAACATGAAAATTCAAATCAGAAGAAACGTATTTGAAACAAATTCATCATCTGTTCATTCTATTACAATGTGTTCAAAGGATGATTTTGAAAAGTGGAAAAATAACTCTAATTATTATTTTTTGCGTCGTTATGATAAACCCGATATTATAGGGACGAAAGAAGAAATGATTGAGTTGTTAAAATCACAGACATGGAGGGACGGTACGCCTGTACATGATATAGATTGGGATAACGAAGCTTCTGTTAAAGATTTATTTTGGGAAGAAGATATATTTACATCTGATGAATATTTTGACAAGTACAATGAATATCTTGAAACATTTGTCGAATATTACACTACCCCAAAAGGTGAAGATGTCGTTGCTTTTGGCTATTACGGACATGATTAATATATAAGGAGAAAAGAAGAAATGGAATTACTCGGAGCATATAAGAACGGCAATTACATGACCTATCTGATGACAGATGGTACAAAAATTCGTAAAACAAATGATGATGAGTTTATCCCTGCATATGCTGAAAATATGGACGTAAAGATTTCAAATTATTGTGATATGAATTGCCCATACTGCCATGAAGGTAGCTCTACAAATGGCAAGCATGGAGATATAATGAACCAGAAGTTCATTAATACTTTACACCCTTATCAGGAACTTGCTATTGGTGGAGGAAACGCCCTTAGTCATCCGGATTTAATTCCGTTTCTTCAGAAACTTAAAGAAAAGAAAATCATTGCAAATATGACCGTTAATCAGATACATTTTGAAGTTAATCAAGACTTAATCAAAAAGTTGGTTGAAGAAAAATTGATTTATGGTTTGGGTGTTAGTCTGGTCTCTCCTACTCAAAAATTCATCGAAGCCATTAAGCAGTATCCAAATGCAGTTATTCATGTTATCAATGGAGTGTTCTCTATAGATGATTTAATGAATTTACAGAATAATAATTTGAAAATTCTTATTCTCGGATATAAGGAGCTTCGTAGAGGCAATGATTATTTTGGCAAAAATCACACTATTGTAAATAATCGTAAGCGTTGGCTAAAGAATATTCTTCCAGACATAATTGACAGATTTAACACTATTAGCTTTGACAATCTCGCTATAGAGCAGTTAGATGTTAAGAGGTTAATGTCTGATGAGGAATGGGAACAATTCTATATGGGTGATGACGGAACGTCAACATTTTATGTGGATATGGTTGAACAAAAATTTGCTAAGAGTTCAACTGCTTCGATGAATGAAAGATATGACTTGCTTGATTCAGTTGATGAAATGTTTAATGTAATTAGAGATAATGAAAGGAATAAATAATGATAGATAATAATTCAAAAAATACTACTGTTTCCTGTGGAATTGGTTTTACTGGATTACTTACTATAGTGTTTATTGTTCTTAAACTTCTCAATATAATCAATTGGAGTTGGTGGTGGGTTTTAGCTCCTCTTTGGTTGCCTGTTGGAATAATTTTAATAATAGCTTTAATTTTTATTATTATCGGCTGTGTAATGAATAGAAAGTTAAAGTAAAATTAGATATCAGGGTGTCAAAGGTGGTGATAAAAATGGATATATACCCATGTAAATATTGTTTATATTTTACATGTTATAATTTTCCGTATTGTAAAGACTATTGTGAAAAATATGCAGAATATGAACTTGAAGAACTTATAATAAATTTAACGATTTGAAGGAGATTATTATGAAAACGCTTATAGTTGTAGACGTGCAGAATGATTTTGTCACAGGTTCTTTAGGAACACCTGAAGCACAAGCAATTATTCCAAATGTCAGAAAGAAGATTGCTGAATATCGTGAACGAAATGATAAGATAATTTTTACACAAGATACACATGACTCAAATTATCTTGAAACAAACGAAGGTAAACACTTGCCCGTTCCACATTGTATTGCAGGAACAGATGGATGGAAAATTGTTGATGAATTATCTAATGATGAAGACATTATAATTTATAAAAGCATATTTGGAAATCTTTATTGGTCAAAGCTTATATCTCAACGGGACGATGGAATTGAAATTATTGGACTTTGTACAGATATTTGTGTAATTTCTAATGCTTTAATTCTTAAAGCCATGTTTCCTAATATTAAAATTACAGTAGATGCTTCATGCTGTGCGGGTGTAACGCCAAAAACGCATAAGTCCGCGATTGAGGTTATGAAAATGTGCCAGATTGATATAATCGGAGAATAAAATGGATAAATATTTAAGTATCATTTCAAATTTTGGTTGCCATTACTCTTGTCCTTATTGTATTGTAAAAAATAATAATCTTCATATTCCCAAGAGTACAATATATGGGCTAAATAAATTACAAACAGAAATTGAAGATAACCATTGCAACTGGGTTTCGATATCTGGTGGTGGAGACCCTTTATGGGAATATAGCCGACATATGGATTGGTATAACAGATTTTTTGATATTATCAAAAAGACAGGAAATATTAAAACCGAATTACATACAAGTATGATAAATGTTTCCGAAGCTCCATATGCACTATTTGATAGAGTCGTATATCATTTGCATGATTTTGAACAGCTCAAAAATATAAAAAAAGCTTGGAATGAAACTGTGAGAGTAGTTTTTGTAGTATCGGAAAATTTCACAGAAAATTTGATTGACAAAATTGCAGAGTATTGTAATAAGTCTAATCAGATTGATGAATTAAGTTTCAGACAAATGGTAGATAATCATTATTGTGAAACAAACTACTGTCAAGATTACCTTCGAGCCGGACATAAGAAATCATGGTGGTATATTGAACAAAACGATTATAATCTATATTATTGCGAAAACAAAGTATATACAGAATATAAATTAATAGGAAAATAATATTAGAATAGAAACTTGATTTTATTGGAAGTTTGAAAGGAAGAAAAGAATGGGTTTCAAACCAATATTTGAAGAAGAACGACAATTTTTTAGAGAGAAAACAGGCATAGACCTCCCTACTGAATGTTGGAGAAGTGGTAGTAAGATTTATCTTGATTTTACATCTCCAAAGCCGTTGATAGAATTTAAAGTTGAGAATGGTAAAATCAACATCACTAAAGATAGACGGAACGGATACATTGAAAAGAAGAAGCAAATTTATCTTCCAAAGCAAAAGAAACTGAATGAATTGATAGAATTAAATCGTGATAGGATAAATTCTATATACCAAAAATCTATTTTATTGACTATTGAAATGATTAAGAAATATCCTAATCATTTTTATTTAATTTCATATTCAGGCGGTAAAGACAGCGTAGTTACATATAATGTTTGGAAAGAAGCTCTCTCGCAGATAGACAACCCGCCTGAATGGGTTATTAACTTTGCTAATACTTCAAATGATACAGCAGATACATACCGAGAAATTAAATCACTTCCTCAAGATAAGCTCAACATTCTTAATCCTAAAATCGGATTTTATCAGTGGATTGAAAATGTTAAGCATTATTATCTTCCGTCTATCAGAGTAAGAAATTGTTGTTCTACATATAAAGAGGGACAAACTAATAAAGCATATGACAACGATAGACCAACGATTATGGTATCAGGACTTCGTAGTAAGGAAAGTACAAAACGTAGTAAATATTCTAATCTTATGACTTATGAATGGTCTATGGAACATATAGGGTCATATAATTTACCTAAAAAGTGGATAATGTTTGCCCCTTTGTGTGAAGACTGGGCTGATGAAGATATATGGCTTTATCTGTTGATGACAAAAACGCATTTTAATCCTATGTATAATAAGGGGTTTCATCGTGTAGGCTGTTTAATATGTCCTTTTCAACAAGATTATGTTGATTTGCTCATACAATATTGGTATCCTAAAGCGTGGGAACGTTGGTTGAAGATTTTAAGAAAGAATTATGATATAACATTGGTTGAGAAAACACTTAAATGGACTTTTGAAGAATGGGCAAACGGAGAATGGAAATCAAATTTTAGCAAAGAACATATGATTATATCTCAAAAGTCTACTCCTGAAAGAGTAAAAGAATTAGCCGAATTAAAAGGAATATCTGAAGCAATGGCTATTAAATACTTTAATCGCACTTGCCCTTGCGGTAAAAAACTTAACCCTACTGAGATTGCGATGTTTTTTAAGACACAAGGCAGATTAGAAAATCAAGAAGATAATCGAGATATCCTTTGCAAATCTTGTTTATGTGATAAAATGGGTTGGACTAAAACTCAATATAAAGAAAAGAGAATAGAATTTCAAGACTCTGGTTGCAATTTGTTCTAAATAACAATTGGCATTTATAGAATGGTTCTATAATTGGCTTTGTAGAGCCATTCTATAAATCAAAAAATACAATAAAATAGATTTTTTATCGGAGTTTTGAAAGGAGCAATATGAATGAGCAAAAAATTTTATATATCCGATTTACACATTGGGCATAAAGCAATTTTAACTTTTGATAATCGCCCATTCTTTACTCTTAAAGAAATGCACGAAACAATAATACACAATTGGAACAGAGTAGTCACAAAGGATGATTTGGTTTATATTCTCGGCGATATGTTTTGGGATAATAGTTATGTAAATGAGATAATGTCTCAGCTCAATGGTACAAAATTTCTTATTAAAGGGAATCACGACCGTATCAATTCTGATTATAAGAAATATTTTGAGTGGATTAAAGATTATGATGTAATCAAAGATAATGGGGAACACGTTGTTCTTTGTCATTATCCTATTGCTCATTGGATAAATGCTGATTATGGATATATTCATCTTTATGGTCATATTCACAATGCAAGAGATAATAGACCATTTGAAGAATATAAAAAGACAATGCAAACTAAAGGTTGCCCATATCTTTGCTACAATGTAGGCTGTATGCTCCACAATTATACACCTGTAACTTTAGAAGAATTAATGGGGGGTAAATAATGAAATCTAGCATTACTAACAGAAATGAAAAGACATCTGAAATTTCAAGAATAAATCTGACACATTATGGGTTAAATATGGCTCTCATGAAAGAGACTAACCATTACTTCTTATTCAAATGTTGCAGAATTTTTTAAGTGCATGCAAAGGACAATGCGTATATAGAAAAGAAACTTGGAAAGACAATAATCATTGATGGGGGATATTTATGGCAAATAAAACAATTAGAGAGATATTGCAAAAATATGATTGCAATTGTAAAAATTGTGATAATTCGTTTACATCATATTATAATAGGGATACTCTCTTTTGTAGTATGACGTTAGACAATTGCTGTGATGAAACACATGGTAAATTCCTATGTTTTGATTATACTCCGAAGGAAGGATTTATAAATATTTCTGTAACACCTCTTAATCACATTAAAGAGAAAAAAGGAGAAAATTAAAATGGATACCTTGCTTGAAGAAACAAGAAAAGAATTAAAACAACATGATAAAACATTTAATGATGTTATTTTTATTGGGGGCAATGGCAGACATACTAAAATGTCAGTAGATAAGTTTGTTGAATATGCCAATATAGAATATAACAATGGATACGGAATAGAGGAAATTAATACTGACTTAATTCTTGTGGGTAAAGATTTCTGGCTTGAACGTCACTCTTATGATGGTTCTGAATGGTGGGAATATAAATCTATACCTAACATTAGCAATTTTGAAGATGGTACAGTTTACATATTAGAAAACCAAAAAATGGAGAAATTTCAGTTAATTTTATAAATTTCGATGCTCACAAATGGCTCTGTTAAGCCAACTATTTTACGATAAAACGAATGTTTTATCGGAGTTTTATAAAAACATTTATAATGAGTTAATAATAAATTAAAAGGAGATATACATGGATAAAATAAAGCTAACTATGAACACTTTATTCGCCGGAATTGGGTGTCAGGAAAAAGGCATTAAAAACTCAATTTTATTTGATGTTGATGTAGTAAATATTTCAGAAATCAATAAAGAAGCAGCACTTAGTTATGCAGCTATACACTGTGGTTTAACACCAAAAATGGTTGATACATATACTGATTATCCTTCGAGAGAAGAAATGGCAAGACAGCTCACAGAAATCAATTTAGGATATGACCCAGAGAAGAATAAATCTTATGATTGGTATAAACTTTCTCGGCGTAAATCTAGTGATATCAACAAGTATTGGCTTGCTAATAAATTAACTCACAATCTTGGAGATATAAATAAAATTGAGTTTTTGTCGTATGCTGATTTATGGACAATCTCGTTTTGTTGTCAGGACATCAGCGTAGCGGGTAAAATGAGAGGTTTGAAACCTGATAGTGGTACAAGAAGTTCTCTCCTTTGGGAGAATATAAGACTTCTCAAAAGAGCAAAGGATGATGGAACACTTCCAAAGTATCTTATGTTTGAGAATGTTAAGAATCTTGTAAGTAAGAAATTTATTGATGATTTTAATAATCTGCTTGAAATTCTTGATGAACTCGGTTTTAATTCCTATTGGAAAGTTCTCAACGCAAAGGATTGTGGAGTTCCCCAGAACAGAGAAAGAGTATTCGTAATCAGTATTCGTAAAGATATTGATAATGGCACATATGATTTTCCTAAGCCCTTTGATACAGGCATCAGACTTAAAGATGTTCTTGATGAAGAAGTTGATGAGAAATATTATTTGAGTAACGAAACAATTTCACGATTTATTACAACTGAAAATTCAAGAAAAGCAATACTTTATGACGGTTGTCAATGTAAAAGAGAAGGCAAAAGTAGAGAATATAATGATTTTGCACCTTCCTTAACAGCACGAGACTATAAAGACCCAAGAATGATAAATACAAATGTTGTAAACCAAGTAGGCAATTACAGACCCGATAGTAATAATTTTTCTAATCCACAAACAGGGAGAATTTATTCGTCTGATTATATTTCTCCTACACTTAATACAATGCAGGGTGGGGATCGGCAGCCAAAAGTAACTGATTTTGCAGATAATAATTTTCGTGTCCGTAAACTAACGCCAAATGAGTGTTGGAAACTGATGGGTCTTACAGAAGAAGATTGTGCTAACGCTAAAAATATCGGTATTGCTGATAGTCAGCTTTATAAGCAAGCAGGAAACGGAATAGTTACTAACTGTGTAGAGTTGCTTGCAGAACATCTTTATAAGGCACAATACAATAATACATATAAGTGTACTGATGAAAATTTTATATAACCGCAGATGAACTTGACTGCGGAAATAAATTAATTCAAGTTGCTGAAATTGATAAACCTGAATGGAGAGAAAGTAGACGTAGAGTTTATTCTATTGATGGTGTTTCCCCTACCCTACATGGTATAGGCTGTGGGGGAAATACAGAACCGAAAATTGCCGATGAAAATTTTCAGAAACCTCCAATGGGTGCAATGATAAGCCAATGCTTGTTGGAGGAATAGGAGAAATGAATTTTGGCAAACAATTCAGACAAGGTAATAGAGTTTATTCAGCAGACCATATAGCTATGTGCTTAACAGCACAACCTCTTGGGAATACAGGAGGATATAGTTATTTGTATTTAATTGATAATTAAGTCAGTAATAATTGAAGATTTTTATAAAAATAGACCTATTAGATATTATACTGATTATTGCCCCACAATTCGGGCTGAAAGAATTGATTTAAAAGTTTTATATCTAAAGGTATAAAGTACATTTCTATATGCGGTAATTTATACATACCGCATATAGTAGTACAATGAAAGTTTCATTCTATGATGGAAGGAGAAGTGAAAATGTCTGAAAATGAATTAAAATCCTGTCCGTTCTGCGGAGGAAAAGCCGAAATATTCTATTGGCAAGCGTACATTAACGATGAATGCCACTCAAACTTAACGTGTACAACGTGTGGTGCTGGGTTTCACGATATTTTATCGGAAGAAGACGCTTTTAAAGCGTGGAATAGGAGGATTAATAATGGTGAATATATTAATCGTGAAGCAGTTATAGACATAATTAATGATTTAAATTTATTCAAGTCATACGATGAATATTCAGTTGTGTTTGATGCGATTGATAATTTACCTACTATTTGAAAGGAGTAAAATGAAAATGAATAAATTTAGACGTAAAATTGAAAGATTAATTTTCGTCCCATATTTCTTATTCAAGGTAACATTCATATATAAATCCAAAGACATTAAGAGATATTATTTTGCTAAATTAAGACGATTTTATGTGAATGGTTATTGTTCTGAACGTCAGTATAAATTTCTGATAAAGATATTAGGTTTATAAAGAGGTGATTAAAATGATTCAAGTATTATTTGAAAATTCAAATGGCAAAACAAGAACTGTTGGCGAAGCAATTACACAAAAAGAAGCTTACGAAGTAATAAATAAGTTCCTCAATGAGCACAATTATAAGTCTTATTACGTGAGGACATGGAAAACTGATGATAAGACTACTGCTGTTGACGTAGGAAGTCATACGGAGAAATTTTATTTTAAGGAGACGTGATAATGAAATATTTAGCTACTGTTTATTATAGTGGAGATTGTTGTGCGATTGGTAATACCGAACAAGAGGCAATAGAAAATGCAAAGAATGAACTTCCTTTTAACGAGGTAGATATAGCCCGTATTGATATTGATGAATGTGATGAAGACGGGAACGTGATTTAATATGTGAGAAAGGAAATAATAATTTATGTTATTTTGCAAACACAAATATAATCATGTAAAAACAATAGATGTTTATGATTGTTTTGATGATGGTACTTGTACAGCAAATCCCGTAAGCATTATAATTGTACAATGTTGTGAAAAGTGTGGTAAAATTAAGAAAGTGAGGGTAAGAGCATGAGCTTAACACCAGAAGAATTTATAAAAAAGCATAATCTAAATAATATTGTAATTAATAGCAATGAAATGCCATTTGGCGAATTGCCCGAAATAATAGTAAATGACGCTGATAAAAATAACCTCGTCATTGTATATGGTTATTCAGATGACCTTTGTGAACTCCGTGGAGCTATTGTAGAAGAACACGATTGTTTTGATGGCGGTAAAATTACAGTGTATGGTAAGCCAATAAAGATAATTTGGCACAATGATTATAGTAAATATTCATGGACATATGAAACAGATATTCCTCATGCTTGTTTCGATATTAACGAAATGAATGATACAATATATAGTTATTGTCAAGCTATTGTATTTTCATTAGAAAAGTTAAATAATACAGATAATATACCAATTCCTCTCCCCTGCCCTATTTGTGAAGGAAATGTAAGAATTTCTTTTGTAGACGAAGATGAAAAACACGCATACTCTACAATAAAATGTGATTATTGCAAATTATCAATGAAAGGTAATGGCTATTACTTACAGTCTGATAACGTTGCAGAAGCCCGGCTGCAATCATTGAGTATATTAGTAAATAATTGGAACGATAGAAGAAAGAAAAATGATACATCTATGAAAGGAGAAATATAAATGATTAATCGACATTGGGTAGAAACTGACGGTGTATATGAACTTCATTTTGAGAAATTTGGTCGAGATGAAGTGATATTAAAATTTGTTCAAGCTGAGGACGATGATACTTGTTTTTGGTATGTGTCAAATGACCTTAATGTCACCGAGGGCGATTATGAACATTTTGATTCTGTTGAAGAAGCAAAAGAAGAATTTGAATATAAGTATGAGTCTTATTTAGAAGATCAGATTTCATATTATGAAGATTTATTAGAACAATGGAATAAGAATTAAGGTTGTAATAAACAGCAAGCTTGATTGTGGTGTCCCTAGCAAACGGTTTGTTATAGAGATAGGGAAAGGAATTTATTATGTCTGAAATTTACAAAGCAATATACAAATGCAGAAATTGTGGGGGAAAATTTTACTCCAATCAAATACAAGAAATAAAGGATAAGAATAAAGCAATTAAATCAATTTATTATACTATATTTCCCGACACTCCAAAGCCACTTGGCTTTCCTGAAATCCCAACATCTTTTGTTCATGATTGTATAGATAAAAACTTTGAAGCACAAAGATATAAAACATTCTTCGCCTGTGGAATTGCCGATTTTATTGGTTTTGACAGAATAAAAGAAAATTAAAAAATTATAATAAAACACAAATTTGATTTTGGTAAGGAGGAACAAATGACAATAGAAGAACTTGAAAAGCAGATAGCAAGTCTGCAAGAGGAAGTCAGGAAGCTGAAAGAAACAAAGACCGCCGAGCCATGGAGGGTGGCTAAGGGAGAATGGTATTACTACATTGATTCAGATGGAATTGTTGTGAAAGACTTAGACGATTATAACGAGGTGCATTTACGTAGATTCCAATTTGGCAACTATTACCGTTGTAAAGAACTTGCTCATTCGGGTGTAAATGAACTGCGTCTTAGAAATAGAATAAGGCAACTTCACGATGTGTTGTGTAAGGGGTATCAGTTTAAACAGGATGAATGTAACTATTATGTGCTTTACTCATTAGTGGAAATGAAGTATATCACTTCTTGGAATTGTATAGCTAAAGAGATGAGTACAATTTATTTTGATACAAAAGAACACGCTCAACAGGTCTGTAATATCCTTAACGCCGAATTAAAAGAACCAAATGTGCAAGGAGATACATAATGGTATGGAACATTTACTATTACAATATGAATTCTCATAAAATAGTCCCTTTCAATATTTTTAATCATAGTAGGTTCAGAGAGGACATTCAAAAGGCTTTCAAGAAGTATAAAACAAAAGATGAATTTATTGACAGACTAGAATCTGATTTATTTTACTATTTTGGTTTTAAAGCAGAATATGAAATAGTTCTTGCCCCATGGTGTGGTGGAGGAGATAAAGAGGCTATCAAGATAGATATTTATTCACAGATTATGCTGAATTGGGATAAGTTTGTTGAGTATGTATGGAATTGTAAAGGAGATAAAAATGCATTTAATTAATATTGATTTTTATTGAGTATTTAAATAAGATTCAAGGGAGTCCGAATAAAGTTTATACTCTTGACACTGTAAAGGATATGATTTATTATATGTTAAATAAAGTTTACGAAATCAGTTCGACCCCTAAGACTAACTATAAGCATATATTAGATATGTCTGTTGACGAATTAGCTACCTTTTTACTGGAGATTGAAAATCGTAGATCTTGCAATAACAACGGTTCACAATGGAATAATGTTGAAAATGTTAAGAAGTGGCTAGAAAGTGAAGTGATAATTAACGAGTGGCGGTTATTTTGAATATAAAGATGAAGAATTGAAATATTCTCTTTTCGGTTGGACAGATAAATACAAGAATATTCTTGAGGATAGAGAAATTTCTGAATTAGTTTGGGACGTACTAACACTGCTCCATGAATATGATTGGTATAAGTCTGGTGATAATGGTAGAGATGATTACCTTGAAGCAAAAAGAAATTTCAAGAAAAAGTGGTTTGCTCCTGATACAGTATCAGACAGAAGAAAGTATTATATAGATGAAGTCCTTGCTGAAGCAAAACAGGAACTATACGATACTTTTGATATTGAAAATAACGAAAATGAAAGAAAGAATATAACTTAATGAATCGTGGCGATACAGTACAGCTTATTGTTCCGGAGAAAGGTCGTAAATGTGTCGGTAAAATACTAAAAGAAATTAAGGGCAGTTACCAAGTGGGGCTGCCCAACGGTCTATATATTATTTTACCGAAAGACCGATGGGAGCTTTGCGATAAATCAATTTCAGTGTCGGATAATATAGAAAGTTAAGATAATAATGCAGAAAATAAAGGCAATAAAAATGATGAAATTATAGATGATGAATAATAAATAAAAAGCAGAATATTCAGCATTAATATTTATTTATTTTTAGTAATTTTTTCTTTCATTAAATCAATTTATTATTTTCATTATTTTCATAAACCCTTGATTTTACCTATCTAAACCACTTGACAAAATCAAATATATGATATATAATATAGATACACCAAATTCGTTAGACAATATCACTACACACGATATTAAATTCTGTTTGGTGTATCAAATTTTATATAGCAACAATAATATTAAGGAACGAGGTGATGCAAGATGATTGTGTATGAAGATATGTGTGTAGGTTGTCCTCCAGATGTATGTGGTCGAGGTTATTGCCCATACAGTAAGCCGATACCTATTCACGTCTGCGATAGATGTGAAAACAATAGTGATGATTGCCTATACATATACAACAATGAGGAACTCTGTTACGATTGTGTTTATGACCAAATAAAGAGAGATTACCCGAATGAAGTAGAAAATGACGATAATTTCATAAATGACTTTATTGACAAATTAGACACATACACAGAGGATTAAACTTATTTATTTCAGGAAGGACATAAAAATGACAAACGTAAATGCACTCCCGCAGAAAGTAGGTGATTTTATTCGATTTAGAGACAACAAAGATATTATTTTTCGTGTAGCATTAATAATTCTTTTGAGTATAGCTGATGGGGCGATGATTTATAAGAAATGTACTGAAGAAAAGCAGGAACAACAGCAAACACAAATTAGTAACTCTCTTAATAATGATTACACTCAAATCAGAAGCTCATTTGATTTAGATGTCTCCGACATTAATGTCGGGAACATAACTGCTACTAGAAGTACATATCTTAATAAACTGGCTGAATTACCAGAACCAACAAATTCAATAATCATACAGAATACCTCTGAAAACAAAAATTATACTACAATAGAACCAGTTACACTTTATGATACCTTATCTGAAAATGAAATAATGATGATTGAAATTACTATTCAGCATGAAGTTGGTAATTTTTCAAAGGAATATAAGACTTATGTAGCAGAGCTGATAAGAAACAGACTTGTTTCAGAGGATTTCCCCGATACAGTCACAGAGGTCTTATTTCAAAAGGGACAGTTCCAAGGAATATCAAGTTGGTTATATTCGGGTATAATTCCTGATAAAGAAACCAAAGAGGTAGTTAAGGAAGTATTTAGTGCCGAAGATACCTCACATTCAGCAACATATTACTACAATCCAGAGTTAAGTGAATACGATAGCCTTATATGGTTTGAATACAGTGGAGACGTAGAATATTTGTTTGAGTATAGTGAAGATAGCTGGGGTACTACTTACACAACAAGATTTTTCGTATGAATAGTATGAAAATGAGAAATAAATTTAGAAAGGAATAAAAACAATATGAGTTGTAATGGTGTGAATTGTGCGAGTTATTGTGATGGTTGTCACGACCTAAAGCACAATAGTGAAGTAAAGGAATTTACAGTACATTTTGAAAAGATTACAGATGTTAAGGATTTTGTAATGCAGGCTGAAAAGTTATCTAGTAAGATAGCTATTATCAGTCACAATAATTATATTTGTGATGCTAAGTCTTTAATGGGAGTATTCGGGCTTGATTTATCTCAGCCTGTTAAGATTACTACCACAGACGAAGATGATTATGATGTACTTTTCAATTTCTGCGTAACGAGAGGCATTGCTACATGAGGTAACATTATGGCAGAGATTGAAAATAAAGTTTTAGATAGTCGGGCAGATAATGAGATTAAGCAAAATATAGAGCAAAAGGAAGATAAAAATACATACGTTCCTCTGACCGATGAGGAATTTCACAGATTATTTAGAAATGAATTTTTGACTATTGATGACCCACGATATTTTTGGAGTGGGTATATTAAGAAGAATAAAAGGAGAAAAAGATAATTGGATTTTAATGAAATAATCTCAAATGTAAAAATATATGGTTTATATGAAAGTATGGTTGCAAGTGGCTATCCAATGCTTATAAATCCATATACTCCAAAAGATTTTTGTGAGCAGATTGATGGAATTGATAATGTTGACCTTATAGGCGAAACAACCACTGAAAACAACAACACAAAAAGAGCTGTAAATCTAGCTTCTACAAATATTGGCGAAGGGCATGATAATTTTCTCAACGGTGTTATTGTTCAGTTTGACTTGAAGTTCACCGTTAAGGCATGGACAGAAGCAGAACGTTATCATTTTCTGGATTTCGTAAGCAGTATGAGTTCAATGCACAGACTTACAAAAATGGATTATGATAAGGTATTTTGTTCTT